>VFQQ010001528.1_pt1 | contig 31506 bp, 39 predicted proteins | sample 3512341 | NCBI WGS metagenome assembly VFQQ01 (sample SAMN10412373, study PRJNA504923) | tailings metagenome | isolation source: Relicate 2 Philex TSF1 revegetated site | place: Philippines: Tuba, Benguet | collected 2017-08-29
GCGATCTATGCGGCGCGCGCCTCGCTGCAGCCGATCCTGGTGCATGGCCTGCAGCCGGGCGGCCAGCTCACCATCACCACCGATGTCGAGAATTATCCGGGCTTCGCCGACGTCATCCAGGGCCCCTGGCTGATGGAGCAGATGAAGGCGCAGGCCGAGCATGTCGGCACCCGCACCATCAACGACGTCATCACCGAGGTCGATTTCGATCACCGGCCGTTCCGCCTCACCGGCGACAGCGGCAAGGTCTACACGGCGGATTCTGTGATCATCGCCACCGGCGCGCAGGCGCGCTGGCTCGGCATTGAATCGGAATCGAAGTTCCAGGGGTTCGGCGTCAGCGCCTGCGCCACCTGCGACGGCTTCTTCTACCGCGGCAAGGAAGTCGTGGTGGTCGGCGGCGGTAACACCGCCGTCGAGGAGGCGCTGTTCCTCACCAACTTCGCCTCGAAGGTCACCATGGTGCACCGCCGCGGCGAGTTCCGCGCCGAGCGCATCCTGCAGGAGCGGCTGTTCAAGAACCCCAAGATCGAAGTGATCTGGAATGCCGAGATCGAAGAGATCACCGGCGACCAGATGCCGCCCTCGGTCAAGGGCGTGAAGATTCGCGACACCCGCACCGGCCACGTGACCGAAAAGACCGTCGACGGCGTCTTCGTCGCCATCGGCCATTCGCCGGCCACTTCGGTGTTCGCCGGCAAGCTGGACATGAAGCCGGGCGGTTACCTGAAGACTATCCCCGGCTCCGCCCAGACCAACATCCCGGGCGTGTTCGCCGCCGGCGACGTGACCGACGACGTCTACCGCCAGGCGGTGACGGCGGCCGGCATGGGCTGCATGGCGGCGCTCGAAGCCGAGCGCTGGCTGGCCGAGCACGATCTCGCCGAGGCGGCCGAGTAACATGCTCGACTGGGACAAGCTTCGCATCTTTCACACCGCTGCTGAATCCGGAAGCTTCACCCACGCTGCCGAGAAGCTGAACATGTCCCAATCTGCCGTCAGCCGGCAGATTTCGGCGCTCGAAGAAGACCTGAGCCTGAAGCTTTTCATCCGCCATGCGCGCGGGCTGGTGCTCACCGAAGTGGGCGAGCAGCTGTTCCGCACCGCGCACCGCATGCACTGGGAACTGCAGCAGGTCGAAACGCAGATGAGCGAAAGCCAGGACGTGCCCACCGGGCCGTTGCTGGTCAACACCACGGTGGGCATCGGCTCGACCTGGCTGAGCTCGCGCGTCCATGAATTCCTGATGCTGTATCCCGAGATTCAGATCGAGATCAAACTCAACGACGCCGAGCTCGATCTGGCCCTGCGCGAAGCCGACGTGGCCATCCGCCTGCATCGTCCGAACCAGTCGGAGATGATCCAGCGCAAGCTCTTCACCGTCCACAACCACTTCTATGCGTCCAAGAGCTACCTGGCCGAACGCGGCGATCCGCAATCGGTCGAGGAGCTCGACAATCACCGCATCATCTCGTTCGGCGAGCCGGTACCGAGCTATCTGGGCGACATCAACTTCCTCGAACGCGTCGGCCGGCCCGACTCGTCGCCGCGCCGCGCCGCCATGAAGGTCAACGCCATCAACGGCATGATGCAGGCCACTCGCGCCGGCGTCGGCATCGCCATGCTGCCCGACTACGTCACCGAGGGCGAAGAGAGCCTCGTGCAGGTGCTGCCGGGCATCGAGCTGCCGGCCTATGAGGCCTATTTCGTTTATCCCCCGGCGCTGAAGAATTCCAAGCGCGTCGGCGTGTTCCGCGATTTCCTCGTCGGCAAAGCCCGCGAGTGGAGCTTCTAGGCGCCGACGGGCGCCTTTTCTTTGCTGAGCGACCAATTCACCGGCGGTTCACGCGCAGGCGCCTACTGCGCGCTGCAACAACCGGAGAATTTCAAGAAAATGCGTCGCCTCACCATCGCAACGGCGCTGCTGCCCCTCGTGGCTGTCGCAGCGCCAGCACACGCCCAGACCGATATGGTCACCGTTTCCCCCGAGCAGATCGGCGAGATCTTCTGTATCAGCCGCACCGGCAACGATGACGGCATTCTCGATGGCCTGCTGAGTCCCGAACTCGGCACCCTCATCGCCTATTCCGAGGCGCGCAACGACACCATCGCGGCGGCCCACCCCGACGAGAAGCCGCCGCTGGGTGATGGCATCCCGTTCGCCAGCTTTCCCGATTACGCGGCCAACTGCGAGATCGAGAGCATCGCCATCGAAGGCGGCACCGCCCGCGTCGCCATCGGCTACGGTTTTCCGGAAGCGCCGACCGCCGACTACACCGATACGCTTGAGCTGCACCTCGTGCCGCATCCGTACAACCCGGAGATCGGCATCTGGCGGATCGACGACGTCCGCTACACCACCAGCGGCACGCTGCGCGAAATGCTGACCACCGTCTTCGAGCCGGAATAGCGCCTACGACTTTAGTCATGCACAGCGCGCAGGACGCAGGGGCATGTGCACGCCCCTCAATTCACCTGCGACATTCTGTCCAAGGCAGAATGTCATTGAATTACAGCATGTTGTCGCACAATCGTCACATATCTCAAGATATGCATCCTATGCATAGCTGATATGACAACGTCATCATTGCTGGGCAGGCATGTGGCACCTATATCCCGCCGCAGACATCGGCTGAGCGCATCTCCTCCCTCCCGTGCTCGCCGTGTGTTCCTCCTTGCAGATGCTCTGCATCTGTAGACTTCGGCCCCGCTCTCCCCTCGAGCGGGGCCGTATTTTTTTGGCTTTACGCTCTGGTGGCGGCATCCCATGGTGCTGGTGGATTTTCCATCGGAGCCAGCATGCGCCTCGCCCTCCCGACCGTCGCCGCCCTCCTCGTGTCAGCCACCGCTGCCAGCGCCCAGGTCGCTCCGCTGACCCCCACTGAACTCGGCACGCTCTTCTGCGAGGCCACGCAAAGTGGCGATATGTCGGCGGTCAAATCCTATTTCGCCGACGAGCTCGACGTGGCGATTGCCCTGGCCGAGGCCGATAGTGCCGTCCGCCAGTTGGCCAAGCCGGACGAAAAGCCCCCGCTTGGCGATGGCGTTCCCTGGGCGAGCTATCCGGACGCCGCGGACGAGTGCACTGTCGTCTACGTCAACGACAACGCCACGCCGACCGAGGTGGCGATCGCCCGCAAGTATGTCGGTGGCGCCGACGCCGATCATCAGGACGTGCTGCTGGTCACCGGCACCGGATTCGACATCAGGCTCGACGACGTCCGCTATGCCGATGGTACCACGCTGCGCGCTTTCCTCGCCGACGCCATCGCGCAACCAAAATAGCCCGGCCGCGTTCCAGCACTTCGGGCAAACCTGCCTCGTTCATGTTTCTGAACAGCGTTCACGAGCCCGTGATCGTAGGTCAGCACTTCTGACCCATCCCTGCATGAGGTGCATGGCTCCCATGTACTTACCCTCATTGCTGGATCGGGCGGATATCATCATATTCAGTCTTGTCGATGTGACGCGGTTCCTCTCCTCCTCCCTGGAACCCCACTGCGACAACCGGACCGAACTCCTCTCCTCCTCCCTGGAGCTAGGTCCATCGGCAAATGGCGTTTCCTCCTCCCTCGTCCATTTGCCACACTTTCGATTTGGGCTTTGCCCCGATCTTTCAGGCCCCATCTTCGGATGGGGCCTTTTTTCTTCCGATCCAGCTCCTCCCGATCGCATTTGCAGAAAATGCATGGCAGCCGTGCCGAGGCAGCGTTTGTGCGGCGCGGCCCATGGGTCGATAACTGTTCTCAGCAGTTTGCGGCCTCTCCTCCTCCCTGGCCGCGCTGGTTGGTCACTACCTCGGTAATGACCTTGAAGGCCCCGCTCATCCCCTCGAGCGGGGTCTTCCTTTTTGGTGGTTCCGACATCCTTGCGTGTCGCACATTTTTGTGCGAATTGTTCTCGGAGGGATATCGAATGAAGCGGGACCAGCTCATTCGAGATTTGAACAAGCGCGCGCGGGAACTCGGTTTCGCGCTCGTCGTCGATATGGCGCGCGGCAAAGGTGGTCATTGCGTCGTTCGCCTCAATGGCCGGTTCAGCGTGATCAAGTCCGGCGAGATCACGCCGATCATGGCCAAGGTCATCAAGAAGCAGCTCGGCCTCGAGTAGGAGCCACCCATGCACTACATCGCCAAAGTAGCCCCCGATGGTGAGTCCCTGCTCGTCACGTTCCCGGAACTACCCGAAGCGATCACCGGTGGCGCCGACAAGGCGGAGGCGATGACCAACGCGATCGATGCCCTGGAAGTGGTACTGCTGACCTATGCCAAGGATGGCCTTTCTCTTCCGGAGCCGACCAGCAAGCGTCCGGGTGCAGACGAATGGGCCATCGCACCATCGGCCGCAACATCCGCCAAGCTGGCCTTCATCACGGCCTTTGCCGAGTCCGGACTGACGCGCGTGGCGCTCGCCACCCAGTTGGGAAAAGCAGAAGGCGAAATCCGCCGCATGCTCGACCCCTACCATGCCACTAAGCTCCCCACCTTGGAGGCAGGGCTACGCGCCCTCGGAAAGCGCCTCGTCATCACCGTCGAAGCCGCCTGAAGCGGCAGATTTCACCCGGCAAATCCTGCCCTGCGATTGAATCAGTCCGCCAGAACCCATCGCTAACCCGCTGATATTGCTCGCGTCGCGCTTGGCATGCGGAATGCATCGCTTCGCATGCGACAGCGGAGATGCGTCATGACGTCGATCGGGGCCACCAGCAGCAGTTCTTATTCGTCGACCTATGCGACGATCCTCGCCAACATCCAGAAGAACAATGCCGGCACCGGCGCGACCAGCAGCGCCAGCGGGTCGTCGGGCAGCGGCTCCAGCGCCACCAACGTGACCCTCTCGGATGCGGCCAAGGCCGCGATGGCCGCCAAGGACTTCACCACGGTAATCGCCGACGCGCGCGCCACCATGGACAAGCTCCTGCTCGATGCGAAGAAGACCACCCCGCTCAAGGACGGCAAGCTCGACGTCGACATGTCCAAGATCGACCGGCGCGAGCTCTATGCCATCAGCACCAATGGCGAGCAGAAGTTCACCCCGGACGAGCAGAAGGCCGCGCAGATCGAACTGCAGCGCCGCTTCGACCAGGCGCTGGCCGGCCCCACTTCGGTCGGTCGTGTGACCGGCAAGATCGACGGGCTCTACACCGCCGCCCTCGCCTATCTCGACCAGGCCGGTACCGAGGAAAAGGCCTCCGTGGCCTATGCCGATGCCCGCAAGGCCATCGAGGCGATGATCGCCAAGTTCAAGACCGAGCCGGGCGCCCTGCCGGGAGCTGTGCCCAACGACCCGATCAACGACTACATGAAGCGCCTCGCCGATGGCGAAGCCGACGGCCTGCGCGCCATCTCCGATGTCGGCGCCGATGCGCGCGCCACGATCGACGCGCAATACAAGGCCGGCGGTACCGCTCCCAATTACAAGGACTTCGACAGCCGCTCGCTGTCGTCGGTGGCGCTCAACACCGGCAACGACTTCAGCGAAGCCGAAGTGCGCGCCGCCAAGAACGAGATGCGCAGCCGCACCGGCGCCGCCGTGCTCGCCGCCCTCAAGAACTCCGACGCCGCCAGCAACCCTGCCGGCTTTTCGGAAAACATCATCTCGCTCTATGGCGCCATGAGCGCCGAAGAGCGCGCTGCCGCCGGCTGGTCCGACAATCTCTATTCGGCCGCCGTCGCCAGCTACCAGACCGCCAGCAAGCTCGCCTCAATGCTGAGCCAGGCGAACAGCAGTGGCTCGATCTTCGGCGGCTCCGGCAGTTCGTCCGGCTCCGGCGACAAGATGAGCCTCCTGAGCTACATGTAGGCGATAGCGTCCAGCGCCTCGACGATGGCCTGGCCCACGCCGGCATCACCCGTCGAGTGCCCTGCCCCGCCAATGACCTTGAGCTCCGCGCCCGGCCAGGCATTGTAGAGTTCCCACGCCGTCGTCAGCGGCCCCTGCAGGTCGAGGCGCCCCTGGATCAGAATCGCCTTGATGCCAGCGAGCTTGCCCGCATTGGCCAGCAGCGCACCCTCTTCGAGCCACGCCGCATGGCGGAACACATGCGTGCAGAGTCGCGCCCGGGCGAGGATGTAGCGCTCGTCGCTCCAACGCGCCGGCGGCTTCGCGTTGGGGTCGGACGAGATCGACACACCGTCCCAGGCGTGAAAATCACGCGCCGCCTTGAGCCGCACCGCCGGATCGGCATCGTGCAGCAGGTCGTTGTAGGCCGCCATGAGGTCATCGGCATTACCGGCATTGGCCCGGAACGCCGCGAACTCGGCCGGAAAGAACCGACCGAGACCACCATAGAGCCAGTCGATCTCGCTCCGCCGCGTCGTGGTGACGCCGGCAATGACCACCGCTCGCACGCGCTCGGGAAAAGCCTCGGCATAGGCGAGGATCAGCGTCGAACCCCACGAGCCGCCATAAAGCACCCACCGCTCGACGCCCAGATGCTCGCGCAGCCGCTCGATGTCGGCGACCAGATGCGCCGTGGTGATGACCGAAAAATCGACGCCCTCGTCGGAGGCATGCGGCGTGCTGCGACCGCAGCCGCGCTGGTCGTAGCTGACGATGCGATAGCGCCTCGGATCGAAGAACTGCCGCGTTCCCGCCGATAGCCCTGAACCAGGCCCGCCATGCACGACCAGCGCCGGAATCCCGTCCGGATTGCCTGCCGCTTCCCACCAGATGCGATGCCCGTCCCCCACCTCGAGGTGGCCGCTGGCATGCGGCTCACCCACGGCGTGGAACGGCGCCACCTCAGCTCACCTTGGCGCAGAAATCCTGGATGCGGCTGACGGCGTCTTCGAGCTGGCTGGTGGCCGCGGCGTAGGAGAGGCGCATGTGGCCCGGCAGGCCGAAGGCAGTGCCATGCACCAGCGCTACGCCGGTTTCAGCGAGCAGCGCCATCACCACATCCTCGTCGGTATTGAGCTTCACGCCCGAGCCCGAGGTCTTGCCGAGCAGGCGCTTCACCGACGGGAACACGTAGAACGCCCCTTCCGGTGTCAGGCAGTCGAGCCCGGTATTGGCGTTGAGGCCCTTCACCACGAGGTTGCGCCGCTCCTGGAAGATCTGCCGCCAGTCGGCGAGGAAACCCTGCGGCCCGTTGAGCGCCTCGACGGCGGCCCACTGCGCGATCGACGACGGATTGGTGGTCGACTGGCTCTGCAGCTTCAGCATCGCACCCAGCAATGGCTTCGGTCCGGTGCAATAGCCGATGCGCCAACCGGTCATGGCGTGCGACTTGGAGACGCCGTTCATGGTGAGCGTGCGCGGCTGCAGCGCCGGCTCGACTTCGGCGATGGTGGCGAACTTGCCGCCGTCATAGACCAGCACTTCGTAGATATCGTCGGTAAGGATGTGCACTTGCGGATGACGCAGCAGCACATCGGCGAGGCCACGCAGTTCCTCGCGCGAATAGGCGGCGCCGGTCGGGTTCGACGGCGTGTTGAGGATCAGCCACTTGGTGTTGGGCGTGATCGCCGCTTCCAGCACTTCGGGCTTCAGCTTGAAGCCGGTGGTCGAGTCGGCCACGGCGAACACGGTGTTGGCGCCGCAGAGTTTCACGATTTCCGGATAGCTCACCCAGTACGGCACCGGGATCACCACATCGTCGCCCGGGTTGAGCGTCGCCATCAGCGCGTTGAAGATGATCTGCTTGCCGCCCGCCGAAACGAAGCAGTCGGCCGCGGTCACGTCGAGCTTGTTGTCGCGGCGGAACTTGGCCGCCACCGCTTCCTTGAGCTCGGGAATGCCGTCGACATTGGTGTAGCGCGTCTTGCCCTCGCCCATCGCCTTGATGGCGGCGTTGCGGACGTTCTCTGGCGTATCGAAATCCGGCTCGCCCGCTGCCAGCGAAATGACGTCTTTCCCGGCGCGCTTCATGTCGGCGGCCTTGGAATTGATCGCCACGGTGGCGGATGGCTGGATGCGGCCCAGCGCGTCGGACAGGAATGCCATTGCTCTACTCCCCAGAGATGCCGAGGTCTCTAGGGCCTGACGCGCCAGCCCGCAACAAAAACCGGCGGCTCGCCGCGGAACCGCCGTGCTTCACGTGGGTGCGGCGACGGCTAGATGCCGACAGCGCCGGTCTTTGCCAGTTGCACGCCCTGCACCCGCCAGCCGCCCTCTTCTTCGGTGAGCAGATAGACCGCCTCGTAGAGCTGCTGGTTAGCGCCGGTGAACTGCACCTGCTGCGCCACGCTCTTGTCGCCCACCATCTGGAACTTTCCAAAACTGTGCGAGCGCGAGTCCATGATCGGCGAGTAGCCCGCCCGCATGATGGCGACGAAAAAGGCTTCCGGCGTCGGGAACGTCGCCTGGAACCCCTGCCCGGCAAAACTCATCGCGGTCGGCGCGTCGTGATCGCGGAAGGCCTGCACCTGGCCGGTGATCACATCCTGCCACGGCGTGGCGACAGGCTGCGTGTCCTGCGCACGGGCGCCGGAAAACACAGCGGAAACAACGAGAAACACGAAGGCAAACCAGAGGCGGGACGGCATCGAGAGAGCCTGCATGCTCTCCTCCTTGCGGTTGGCGCGGACGGCGCTGCCACATTGGCGCCCTGAAATCGTACGCGCTTGACCTCGTCAGATACGAATTAAATCCGCATTAGGTTGGTGTCCTTCACTGCGTTGTGAACATTCCACCAGTGAGTCGAGTTCGATGAAGTTTCTGGCCCAGGCGCGGCGGCGTGCGTTGACCACCGTCACCATCATTTCCTTTTCCCTGACTTTTGCGCTGGCCGGCTTCGCGCTCCTCATGGGACTTCTGCCGCAGGACGCCAATCTGCTCGCGGCCTCCAACGGCGCCTCGGTCGATACCGGCATCGTGCTGCTGGTCGTGCCGCTGGTGGCTCTCGTCGCCGCCATCCTCTTCGAGGCCACCCGCCTGGCTTTGCGCGGTCCGATCAAGATCGTCAAGCCACGCCCCACCATCACCCTGTCGAACTGGAAACCCGGACACGGCGAAGGCTGATCCGAGCTTTTTCGTTCATCTTCCGTTACTGCAGCAGCAGCTATGTGGCCGGGGCACAGTCTCCGGCCTCTTTTTTGCCGTAGGCGCAAACCATCAGTTTATTCGGGTCGCTCAGGGGTTGGCGGGGGCGGCCGGACGTTGACTGCTTGTTCGAACCGACAACGAGGGAAACCCATCTCATGCGCATTGGTCTTCGCGCCAAAACCCTGACTGCCGTCTCCATGCTGGCAGTTGCCATTGCCTCACCGGCCCTTTCGCAGACCGTTACCGTGACCGGCATCACCAGCGGCGAGGGCTACCAGCTCTCCGTGCCCACGGTGGAAGCGACCAACACCAACCTCACCGAAGCGCAGATCCGCCGCCTCTTCACCGGCGACTTCTCCACCAATGCCAGTTCGCTCGCCGAGCTCGACGCCGGCAGCATCACCATCCCCGAACTGACCGTCACCTACGACGTGCCCAAGACCGATGGCACCGGCGGTTCGGAAAAGGCTGTCGTCACCTATCGTGACTTCTCCCTGACCGACGTCGTCGATGGCGTCGCCAAGGCCGCTTCGGTCGGCTCGGCCGAGATCGACGCCGGCTCGGGGGTCAAGATGACCTTCGGCAAGATGTCGACCTCGACGCTCGACATCGGCGCCATCCTCGCCTTCTACGGCCTCGGCACGCCCGGCGCGGCCGACGTCTACAAGACCATGTATGCCGACTTCGCCTTCGACGGCGCCACCATGACCGGCCCGGGCTTCTCGTGCGAGGTCGGCGGTGCGTCGGTGGCCGACTTCAAGGCTCGTCCGCTCAAGACCGACTTCAACGAGTTCGCCAGGCTCGCCGCTGCGGTGGACGAGAACGAGACGCCCTCGCCCGCGACCATCCGCAAGTTCGTGGACTTCTATGTCGACATCCTCACCGCGTTCGAATCCACGCCGATGACCGGTGAAGGCTTCAACTGCTCGGGCGATGACGACAAGGGCAGCTCCGTGACGATCGCCTCCGGCCCGCTCGAGATCGGCGGCTTCAAGCCCGGCATCTACCCGCATTTCGGCGTCAGCGACGTGGTCGTCGACGTCAAGGGCAAGGATGCCGGCTCGGTGACGCTGGGCAACTTCACCTGGAAGCAGATGGATTTCTCGGCCCCGATCGCGGCGCTCGCCGCCGCCCCGGCCGAACTGACCGAAGCCTGGTTCGCCGAGAACTGGCGCACGCTGATCCCGGCCATCGATGGCCTGTCGCTCACCAACCTCAAGGTCGACGCGCCCGATCCGGAAAATGCCGGCGAGCGCATCCAGGCCACCGTCGGCGGCTTCGACGTCAGCCTCAATGACTATGTCAACGGCATCCCGTCCAGGATCGGCCTCACCACGCAGAACGTCCTGGTCACCATTCCCGATGAGGAAGAGGGCAAGATGCTCCGCGCGCTCGGCATCGAGCAGGTGGACCTCAGCCAGGACCTGCAGCTCCATTGGGACAAGACCGCTCAGACCATCGTCATCGACAATGTCTCTATCGATGCGGCCCAGTTCGGTTCGGTGAAGCTCTCGGCCGTGCTCGGCAACGCCACCGACGCGCTGTTCGCCGCCGACAACAACGTCGCGCTGGTCGCCTCGATGGGCTTGACCCTCAAGGAACTCAAGATCGACCTCGACGACCGCGGTATCTCCTCGCTGATCATCGGCGTCGCTGCCGCCGAGGAAAAGCAGGACCCGGCCGTGATGCGCGTCGGCATTGCCGGTCTCGCGCAGGCCATGGTGCTCGGCCTTATCGGCACCACGCCGGAAGCGATGGCGGCGAGCGAGGAAATCGCCACCTTCATCAAGACCAAGCCGCAGGTCAGCGTCACCCTCACGTCGACCGATCCGAAGGGCATCGCCCTGCCCCTGCTGATGGCCGCCTCGGAAAACCCGGCGGTACTGGCCGGCCAGATCGGCATTTCGGCCACCGCTTCGGGCGACGCCCGCGCCGCGGACCAGCCGATCGCCATGCCGGCGCCGACCACCACGGAAGAACAGTCGACCGCTCCGGCGGGCGACGCTCCCGCCGCGACCCCGAATGACGGCGTCCAGTCGGACACGCAGACCAGCAAGGGCTCGCTGAAGAACTGACGAACTTCCCCGGCCGGCCACAAATCCGGCCGGGGTTGCCCTCCCCTCGCTATGGGCGCACGCTGCGCAAAAGAGAGGAGGACTAACGATGCAAGTCGACAATATCCTTCAATCCAAGGGCACGGTGGTTCACACCGTTCCCTCCGGCGCTCCGGTTGCCGAAGCGGTGCGGCTGCTCAACGAACGCCGGATTGGCGCCGTTGTAGTGACCGATGCCGGTGGCGCCGTCGCCGGAATACTGTCGGAGCGCGATATCGTCCGGCATCTGGGCGGCGATCCTGAGCAATTACTGGCGTCGCCCGTTTCCAGCATCATGACCAGGACTGTGATCACCTGCGGCCGCGACACCTCGGTGAGCGAACTGATGGAGCAGATGACGCGCTACCGCATCCGCCACATTCCCATCGTCGAGGACTCGATCCTCGTGGGCATCGTCTCGATCGGCGACGTCGTCAAACGCAAGATCGAAGAGGCCGAGCAGGAAGCAATCGCGCTGCGGGAATACATCGCGTCGTAGTAGCCAATAGGGAGTAGGCAGTAGCCAATGGGGGGCGCGCTTCCTACCTACTGCCTAAGTCCTACTGCCTACTGCCTCGGAGTTCCCCATGCCCGACACCCGCGTCGTCTGCACCCATTGCGGCGCCATCAATCGCCTTGGCGAGGGCCGCGATGCGGCCATGGCCAGGTGCGGCACCTGCAAGGAAGCGCTGTTCGAGGGCGAACCGGCCGACGTCGCCGGCACCATGTTCGAACGGCAGATCGCCAAGAGCACCGTGCCGGTGGTGGTCGACGTCTGGGCGCCCTGGTGCGGCCCCTGCCTCGCCATGGCGCCCGAATACGAGAAGGCCGCGCAGGCCACCGAGCCGCGGGCCCGCTTCCTCAAGCTCAATTCCGACAACGAGCAGGCCATCTCCGCCCGCCTCGGCATCCGCGGCATCCCCACCATGCTGGTCTATCGCGACGGCAAGGAAATCGCCCGCACTTCGGGCTCCCGTTCGGCCCGCGACATCATGAGCTGGGTCGAGGCAGCGATCCGCTGAGCGGTCAACCTTACCAACCTCTCCAACTCTTCATCCGGCCGAAAGGCCGCTGAGATTCGGCGCGGGTTAGCTTCCTTCTCGTCGGCCTGATTTGGGGCCGGCGTCCATGCAAGGAGCACCGCCAATGACTTCACTCAAGCCCTCGACGATCTCCAAGACTTCGTCCGCCTCCAAAGCCGCCGTGGCGATCATCGCCGCCACAATGAGCATCGTCGCGCTCACCCCCGCCGCCAATGCCGCCGGCCCTGATCATGGCGGCCGCGATGGCCGCGAACTGCAGGCCAGCCGCCAGGGTGGCCAGCACCTCGGCCGCGATGGCGGCCGTCGCGGTGGTCCGGGTGGCCAGTTCCTGGCCCTTGGCTGCGGTCCGAACGCCGCCCAGCGGATCGAGACCAGCCTTGTGCGCCTCGGCTATCATGTCGACGCGACTGCCGAGCAGAAGACCCTGCTCGATGCGCTCAAGACCACCGCGCTCGACGCCCAGGCCGATCTCGCCGCTGTCTGCGCCGACGTGATGCCCGCTAAGGCCGCCACCGCTGCCGAAGCCCCCGCCGCAGGCGCCACCAGCCCGGCTCCGGGCGCTGCGCCCAACCTGCTGACCCGCCTGCAGTCTGGCCTCAAGGTCCAGGAAGCCCGCCTTGCCGCCATGACGGCCGTGCTGCCACAGTTCGAGGCCTTCTACAACAGCCTCTCGGACGAGCAGAAAGCCACCCTCGAGCCGCGCGGACAGCGTCAGGGCCGCGAGGGTCGTGGCCCCGGTCGCGATCGTGGTCATGATGGTCGTCAGCATCGCAACTAACACCGCCAATCGGAACACCTGAGCCCGCAATCTCAGTCGCCAGCCTGCGTTGACCCTCCACGCGCTGGCCTGTTCCGTGGAAGCCCCGGCCCGCCAGCCGGGGCTTCGCTTTTTCGCAATTGCCCGTTCGGAGTTCAGCCGCTACTCCTTCTGAACTTTCCTCCGGGCCGAAACCTCCTTCATGTCCAGCCTCGACCTGCCTCTCGACATCGACCGCATCCGGGCCGAGTTCCCGTCGTTCAAGCAGCCCGGTCTCAAGGACATGGCCTTCTTCGAGAATGCCGGCGGGTCCTACACCTGCGCCGCCGTGCTCAACCGGATGAAGCATTTCTACTGGGCCACCAAGGTGCAGCCCTACGGCTTCTACCCGGCCTCGCGCGAAGGCGGCCAGGCCATGGAAGCCGCCCACAAGCGCATGGCGCAGGCGCTCAACGTCTCGGTCGACTGGATCCATTTCGGCCCGTCGACCTCAGCCAACACCTATGTGCTGGCCCATGCCTTCCAAGACTGGTTGAAACCCGGCTCCGCCATCGTCGTCACCAACCAGGACCACGAGGCCAATTCCGGCGCCTGGCGCAAGCTGGCCAAGAGCGGCGTCGACGTGCGCGAGTGGAAGGTCGACAAGGAAACCGGGCGTCTCAACCCCGCCGACCTCGACAAGCTGCTCGACAGCAAGGTCCGGCTGGTCTGCTTCCCGCATGCCTCCAACATCGTCGGCGAGATCAATCCGGTCCATGACATCGCCATGAAGGCGCGGAGCTATGGCGCGGTGACCGTCGTCGACGGCGTCTCCTACGCCCCGCACGGCCTGCCCGACCTGCTCGAGCTCGGCTGCGACATCTACCTGTTCTCGGCCTACAAGGTGTACGGGCCCCATCAGGGCGTCATGGCCGTGCGACCCTCGCTGGCCGGCGAACTGCCCAACCAGGGGCATTATTTCAACGAGACCATGCCGCGCAAGCGCCTGACCCCGGCCGGTCCGGACCATGCCCAGATCGCCGCCGCCGCGGGCATCGTCGACTATCTCGAAACCGTCGCCACCATTGCGGGCGACAAGGTCGAGGGCGCCAACCCCTTCCGCAAGGCCCACAACGCCATGCGCGCCCAGGAGGTCGCCCTCCTCGCCCCGCTGCTCGACTACCTGCGCGGCCGCAACAAGCTGAAGGCCATCGGTCCGCTGGACGCCGCCGTCCGCGCCCCGACCATCTCGCTGGCTTTGCCCGAACAGGGCATCGTCGTCGCCGAGCGTCTCGCCCGCCACGGCATCATGTGCGCCGGCGGCCATTTCTACGCCTATCGCCTGATGGAAGCCCTCGGCATCAATCCCGGCCACGGCGTCCTGCGCGTCAGCTTCACCCACTACACGTCCCCCGAGGACGTGCAACGGCTGATCAAGGCGCTCGACGAAGAGATCAAGCTCTAGCTTCGTAAGGCTACGCCGCCTCTCCGTAGCAGCCGCAGGACCGCACCACCTTGCCGTCCGCGCCGAATTCCATCACTTCCGCCACCCGCTGCCCGCGCTGGTTGCGGTAGAGCACCGTGAGGCACCGGTGCCCGACCAGCGCCTCTTCGAGCGTGAACCGCAGGTCCGGGATCTGTCCCAGCGCCGTGGTCCAGTACCGGCGCAGCGTTTCGATGCCCTCGACCCTTCCATTGCCGGTCACCCGTTGCGCCACCGGCGACAGGAACACCACACTCTCATCGTAGTGGCTGAGAATGGTCTCGAGATCGCGCGCGTTCCACGCCGCGATCCACTCCGTGGCAAAGCTCTGCATATCCATCATCGGGTCCTCCGGTTTCCACGCAGCCTACTCGCCCGCATAAATATGTCAATAATGCTGACATAAATTCCGATGGCGACATTTGCGCCTCTTTCGCCCCGGGCGCTTCCTCGCTACATGACGGCTCCCCACCCGAGGCCCATCATGCCCCGCCCGCTCGCCGTATCGCTGCTCGTGCTCACCACCATGCTGTGGGGGTTTGCCTTCGTCGCCCAGAAGTCGGCGATGGATGCCATGGGCCCGCTGACCTTCTCGGCCGTGCGCTATGTGCTCGGCAGCCTCGCCATCCTGCCGCTGGTGTTCTGGGAACTGCGCCGCACCGGCGCCCGCCTTGCACGCAAGGACTGGGGCGTCGTCGCGGTGATCGCCATCTCGTTCTTCCTCGGCGTGACGCTGCAGCAGATCGGCCTCACCGTCACCACGGTCACCAATGGCGGCTTCCTCACCAGCCTCTACGTGCTGTTCGTGCCGCTGCTGGCGCTGGTGGTATTCTTCCAGAAGCCGCACCCCATCGTCTGGGCCGGCGTGCCGATGGCGCTGGTCGGCGTCTACCTGCTCAATGGCGGCCGCATCGACAGCTTCAACTTCGGCGACCTGCTGGTCGTCGGCAGCGCCGTGGCCTGGGCCGTGCAGGTCTACCTCATCGGCACCGTCAGCAAGCGCACCGGCCTTCCCGTCACCATCTCGGTAATCTGCTTTGTCACCACAGCGGTCCTGTCCGGCATCGGCGCACCGATCTTCGAGACGCCGCATCTGGAGGCCATCGCCGACGGCTGGATCGAAATCCTCTATGCCGGCATCCTCTCCACCGCCGTCGCCTTCACCCTGCAGGCGGTGGCCCAGCAATATGTGCCGCCGGCCAACGCCGCCATCATCCTCTCGGCCGAAGGCCTGTTCGCCGCCCTGGGTGGCGCCGTCGTCCTCGGCGAACGCCTGCCGCTCATCGGCTATGTCGGCGCCGGGCTGATCTTCTGTGCCATCGTCATGGTCGAACTGGTGCCGGCGCTGCGCCAGCGCAACGCGCCGCCGGTGCTCAGGCAGTAAACGAAAAGGCCGGGCAATCGCCCGGCCTCTCGCAATCACAGTCAGCTGGCCGCCAGCCTACTTCTTGATGCGGATCAGTTCCACGGTCTGGCAGGCGGCGCCGTTGCAGGCCTTGATGTGGATGTTGTTCTCGTCGGTGAGGTCGAGCGTACCGCGGGCCACGTTGCCCTGGAACTCGAGCTTGCCGTACCAGCGCTGGTTGCCGGTGCGGGCCAGTTCGAGCATGGCGTCCTTGCCAACATAGGTCTTGAGCCGTTGCCCGAGGGCGCTGTCGTCGGCCCAGGTCATCTTGGCGCAGATCGCGTCGCCACGCTTGCCGCAAAGCTCGATCGAGTACTTCGACTCGCCGCCATTGGTCACCCAGTTGCCGGCGGGCGAGAATATCTGTTCGGCCTGCGCCGCGCCGATACCGATGCCCATGGCAGCCACTGCCGCCAGCAAAATCCGTCCGATAGTCATGAAAGCCTCTTGAGATGGGGCGCCCCGCCCGCACCTCCACCGCTACCCTCCGACTGTGACGGCAAAATGGACGAAACCGTCATCCGCCTGTCACTGCGATGTCATGGTGGACCAATAGTTTACGAGCGTTCCGGCCACCCCCAAGTGATCCGGATCATTCGCGGATATATGCGAAGTACCGCCCCGGTCGCGTCCCGCCAACAGCGGCCCGGGCACCTATTAGTGGAAGCGCCCGCCGCCAACCCGCGCGTTTCCGGCCGAACCCTGTTTCGGCATTCGGTCGCCCTCGCCAGGCGACCGTTTTTTTGTAGAGAACGCCGCCTGTGACTCGCATCGTCCCGGCTGCTGCGGCACAACACCGGCCATGGCCAAGCTCTACTTCTCCTACGCCGCGATGAATGCCGGCAAGTCCACCTTGCTGCTGCAGGCGTCGTACAACTACGTCGAGCGCGGCATGCGCACGCTGCTCTTCACGTCGGCGCTCTATGCCGAGGGTGGCGTCGGCCTCATCTCCTCGCGCATCGGCATCGAGACCGAGGCAGAACTCTATGCCGATGGCGACGATCTCTTCGCCCGCATCAAGGATTTGACCGAAGAGTCCAAGGTCGACTGCGTCTTCGTCGACGAGGCGCAGTTCCTCACCGCCGATCAGGTCTGGCAGCTCGCCCGCGTCGCCGACCGCCTGCACATCCCGGTCATGTGCTTTGGCCTGCGCACCGATTTCCAGGGCAAGCTCTTCCCGGGCTCATCCGAGCTTCTCGCCATCGCCGACGAGCTGCGCGAAATCCGCACCATCTGCTATTGTGGCCGCAAGGCGAGCATGGTCGTGCGCCGCAACGCCGACGGTGGCGCCATCACCGAGGGCGCGCAGGTCTCGATCGAAAAGTCCGTCTACATCTCGCTTTGCCGCCAGCACTGGGAAGAAGAGACCGGCCGCTGGCCAGTGAAAGGACCGCGACTGTGACCGACACTGCCGAGCCCAAGGGCGCCCTGACCATCCGCACGCTCGCCATGCCGGCCGATACCAACCCGGCCGGCGACATCTTTGGCGGCTGGGTGATGAGCCAGATGGACATCGCCGGCGCCATCGCCGCCGTGGAACGCGCCAAGGGCCGCGTGGTCACCGTCGCCGTCGAGGCCATGACCTTCATCGCGCCGGTCAAGGTCGGCGACATCCTCTGCGTCTATTGCTCGGTCGAGCGTGTCGGCAATACCTCGATCACCATCGCCATCGAGGCCTGGGCCCGCCGCAACCGCATCGCCGACCGTGTGAAGGTCACCGATGGCCGCTTCGTCTATGTCGCCCTCGGCGAGAACGGCGAGAAGGTGAAGATCCCGGCGGCCTAGAGGCCAAAGGCGCCGGCGGTCATGTCACCTCCCCCTCGGGGAGGGAGACCCGACTGCACCACCACACCGGGAACAAAATCCGTTCAGGCACCATTCAGCCCGGGCATGCCTTCATCACACCCGAAGCAGGCAGCGCAGTTGCATGCCCTTCGATCTTCAGGAGCCCATCGATGAGCGTAAAGCTCGCCCTCGCCACCGCTTTTGCCGCGGTGAGCCTTTTTGCCATGACCACCGTCACCTATGCCGATGTCGCCACCGTCATCGAGAGGGTGAACATCCGCACGGCGCCCTCGCCCACCGCCAAGAAGATCGGCAGCCTGCCGGCCGGCGCGACCGTCGAGGTCGATCCCGACAGCTGCACCAAGGGCTTCTGCCAGCTGGACAATGATTTCGGCCCGCAGGGCTGGGTGGCGGAAGATTTCATCGAATTCGACGACGAGGACGAGCCCGAACCGGAAGTCGCGGAAGTCTGCTTCTTCGACAAGTCCAATTTCGGCGGCCAGAGCTTCTGCATGGAGCCCGGCGACGTGACCAACAAGCTCCCCGCCAACTGGGACAACCGCATCTCGTCGCTGACCATCGAAGGCGACATCAGCGTCGACCTCTGCACCGACAAGAACCTCTTCGGCACCTGCGGCACCTTCAGCGCCGACACCCGCAACCTGCCGGCAAAGCTGAACAACAAGGTCACCTCGATCGAGGTCTCGGAGTAAGCGGCAGAGCTCCTCCTTCTCTCTCCCCGGTGGGGAGGGAGGAACCACGCGTGGGGTGGCGCCCGCAGCGAAAACGCCGCTGACGCCCGCTCACCGGGACTTTCGGGAACTTTCCCGCCCCTCTCGCCGTTGCTTTTCCAACCAATCGGCAGGAGCACGTCATGAAGCGCCAGACCCGTATCCTCGTCCTCAACATCGCCACCGGCATTGCCATCGCGGCATCGGCGGCCATGGTTCTCTCTCCCGCCTTCGCCGGTTTCTGACCGGCCACGGCCTCGTCAATCCGGGCCTTGGCCCGATCCAAAGACCACGCGGTTCGCCGCCTGGTGACGAGATGGGCGCTGCACCCCGGTGCGGCGCCTTTCGTTTGGCGTGAACAATCGTGCCGCTGTGGCAAGCGGGCACTTTCAACCGTCATGACGGGCGGCTACTGTGGATGCGATTTACTCGGGGTTTGTTCCATGGTCGCCATCCGCCGTCTCGCTGTCGCTTTGCTTGCTCTCGCCGCCTTGATGGCGCCGGCGCTTGCCGCCGAAACGGGCACGCCGGCCTGGCTGATCAGCAACGCGACCCTGCTCGATGGCCCCGGCAATGCCTACCAGGCGGTCGGCGATGTCAGCGGCAAGACGCACATCCGCGTCGACCGCTGCTCGGGTCCCTGGTGCCTCATCCGTGCCGAAGGCCTCAAGGGCTGGGTCGGCCTCTACAAGGTGAGCTTCGGCCAGGAACCGCGCGGCCCCCTCACCGGCCCGCGCCTCAACTATCCCTCGGGCGCCGGCACCGTCTGCTTCTATACCGGCCGCAACTACACCGGCACCGAAGTCTGCAACGACTCCGGCTTCGTCATGAGCGACCTCAAGCTGGTCGGCCTCGACAACAGCTTCTCCTCGGTCAAGATCGAAGGCAGCGCCTCCGTCACGGCATGCCGTGACCGCAAGTGGACCAGCTATTGCGAGCGCATCATCGAGAGCCAGCCGCGTCTCAACGGCTTCCTCGACGACGCCCTCACCTCCTACCGCATCTGGTAAGAGCGCCTAGCTCTTCCCGATCGCCATGAGCCGCTTGCGCTCCTCTGCCGGCAGCTTCTCGATCGCATAGCGCAGCATGGTGCGCGGCATCACCGCCGCGTGCTTTTCGACGAAGCCGAGCAACGCCGCTGCGTCTTCGTCGCCGACCACCCGCAGCATGGTGCCGCAGGCCTTGTGGATCAGGTCTTCCCTGTCTGCCATCAGCGTCTCGCAGATCGCGAAAGTGTCGTCGAACTGCTTGCGCTTGATGAACGGCATGGTGGCGAGGATCGCGGTACGCCGCTCCCAGATCACCGCCGACCCGGCGAGCTGATGCAGCACGTCCCGCGGCTTGTCGACGAGGTAGACTCCGACCACCCACCATGCCGCGAGATCGACCAGGTCCCAGTTGTTGATGCGGTCGTGCCGCCGCATGTAGAGCTCGTAGAGTTCCTTGCGCCGCCCGGCCGTCGTCGTCTTCAGCCGATACTGGTCGGCCATCAGGCGTAGTGCCCCTGCCCGCGCCTCGTGGATGTCGCTCTCCATCAGCCGCTCGATCTCGTCGGGCGGCATCTGGATGAACTCCTTGGCGAGGGCGAAGACATGGCCCATGCGCACGCCGATGAAGCGGTCGCCCTCGCCATACTCGCCCTCGCCCGATTTGAAGTAGCGCTGGATCTTGCGCAGTTCCTCGTCATCCTGCAGGGCCTGCAGGCGCGAGATGAACGCGTTCGCGGTCAGCTCAGTCATCGGTGAACGTCCGGCCCATCTTGTCCATCACCTGCTCGAGCCCCATCCGGGACATGTCCATCATGAACTGGCTCGTGGTCGTGTGCTCGCTGATGGTGACTTCGGTCTGTTGGCCTTTCGGCGTCAGCGTCACCACCGTCGCCACGTCGCGTGGAAAGTCGGGCGGCATGCCGACGCTCGTCGGGTCCACCGGCCCGCCTTCGGATGTCGAGAGGTTCTGGATATATTCGAGCCGCTCGTTCGGCTCGACCGCTGTGTAGACCCAGGTCATCCAGTGCTCCTGCCCGTCGGGCGAGCGCATCACCACCAGCGACGTTCCGCCCACGCGCACATCCATCTTTGCCGCCGGCGCGGTGTAGCCGTCCGGCCCCCACCATTTCATCACCTCGGCATCGGTGGTCCAGGCCTTCCAGACCCGCTCCAGTGATGCGTCGAAAAGGCGCGTGACGACAATATCGTGGGTAACCAGAGGGGCCATTTGCGGACTCTCCTGTGCGAGGCTTCGGGGAATGGCGAGGCCGAGCGTGGCCCCGCCGGCGGCAATCATCATGTCTCGTCTGCGCACCTCTCAGCCCGCCGATGCGCGTTCGAGGTCGGCGACGACGATCTTCGTCATCCCGAACATGGCCTGCATCACGCGCCCGGCCGCGGCCCGGTCCGCCTGTGCCAGCAGCCGCGGCAGCGCCTCCGGCACGATCTGCCAGCTCAGACCATACCGGTCCTGCAGCCAGGCGCATTGGTCCTCGCGGCCGCCGCCTTCGAGCAGTCGGTTCCAGTAGTAATCGACCTCGGCCTGGTCCTTGCAGTCGACGGTGAACGAAATGGCTGGCGTGAACTTGTGCGAATCGCCGCCGTTGAGGCCGATATACTCCTCGTCCCGCAGCCGGAACGTCATGGTGAGCACTCGCCCGTCCGGATAGTGGTCCACCCGCCCGATCTCGGCATCCTCGAACACGTCGACATAGAAATTCACGGCCTCCTCGATGCGGTCATCGAACCACAGGCACGGCTTGATCTTCTTGCTCATCGTTTGCTCCTCGAATGGATGGACCAGCATGGTCCGGTTCGAATGGCGGGCGTTAGTCCGGGCTTGCGGTCAGGCGAGCCCGGCCCAGCGTTGCTGCAGCATCGGCACGAGCCAGTCGCCGCGCCGCAGCATCGACATGTGCGTGGTCGCCGGCAGCACGGCCAACTGCGCGTCCGGCAGCATTGCCGCGACCTCGGCTGCATGCGCCGGACGCACGAAATCGCGGTCACCGATGACGATCAACGCCGGCGCATGAAGGCTGCGCAACTGCTCCGGCGTCCATCCCGGCCAGGTCGCGGTCAGCATGCCGACCTTCATGGCCAGCGCCTGGAACGCCGCCGGATCGGGCGCCACCTGCTGGTAGTGCGCCGCCCACGCGCCGAACTCCTCCGGCGTCGGCAGGATCGCTGCCAGTTCGGGCGACGGCATGTGGCCCGGCTCGGTCTGCATCTGCACCAGCTCGGGCAGCATGCCGTCAGGCGTGAAATGCCGGCCCAGCACCGTCACGCTGCGCACAAGGTCGGGCCGGCGCAGTGCCACGCCCACTGCGGCGATGCCGCCCAGGCTATGGGCGACGAAATCGGCCTGCGCGATGCCGAGGCGATCGAGCACGCCGGCAGTGTCGCTCGCCAACTGCACTTCCGACAGCGGCTCTGCCCGGTCGGCGGTATGACCGTGCCCCTGCGCCTCGATGGCGATCACCCGGTGCTCCTGCGCCAGCCGTGGCAACAGGTCCGCGGCGAAGGCGGTGTCGATTGCCATCAGTGCCCCGTGCAGCAGGATCACCGGTGGATGTTCGCGGTCGGTGCCGTGATCTTCGTAGTAGATGTCGAGGCCGTCGACCTCGATATAGCCGGTCGTCTGCGTCACGTTGGTCTCTCCCTTGGCGGCGCCGAGCGCGGAGGCCGCTAGCGCGGCGGCGAGGATGAAGCTGCGTCTTTGCATGTCGTCCCTCCGGACGTTATGGCAGGCCGGTCCCGTCCGCGCACCCGCTGGCGCGCGGCGGTGACGGCATCTGCGAATGTGTGAGGTTTGGCCTAGTGGCCGGCGTAGGCGCGTTCGAGGTCGGCGACGATGATCTTCTGCATGCCCATCATCGCCTGCATCGCCCGTCCGGCGCCCTGCCTGTCGCTGCCGCCCAACAGCCGCGGCAGCGCTTCCGGTACGATCTGCCAGGAGAGCCCGAAGCGGTCCTTGAGCCAGGAGCACTGGCTTTCCTCGCCGCCATCGGCGATCAGCCCGTCCCAGAAATAGTCGACCTCAGCCTGGTCCTTGACGTTGACGATGAACGACACCGCCTCGTTGAACTTGAAATCGGGGCCGCCATTGAGGGCGTTGAACTGCTGGTCGCGCAGCCGGAAATTCATGCTCAGCACGCGGCCGTCCGGATAGTGCGAGACATTGGTGATCTCGGCGTCCTTGAACAGCTTCACATAGGAATTCACGGCCTCTTCGATGCGGTCGTCGAACCACAGGCAGGGAACGATGTCGGTCATTTCAGTCTCCTTGGATGGGATGGGTTGAACGGTCAGCGGCGGGTGCGGAGCCAGCCGCCCAGCCAGGTCGAGGGGATGGCGAGTAGCGTCAGCGACACCGAGTACCAGTGGTCGCCGTACCACCACATGCTGACCGCCGCGATGGCGGCGAGCACCGTCCCGATGGCGCCCAGGATCACCGCGTGGCGCAGGCCGTTGCGCGGCGCCAGGAGGGCCGTGAGATAGCCGCCCGCGATGGTGAAAACAGTGCGGTAGACGAGCGCCAGCGCCAGCGTCCAGCTCGGCTGCACCTCACCCAGCGGCGGGTAGATGCCGGTGCCGTGCAGCACCGCGTCGGTCGCCATCGACAGGCCGGCGACGACGGCGAGGCCGGCCGCGACGGCCACTACGGATCGCACCGGGCGGAAGGAAGTCAGAGACGTATCAGTCATTTGCATGGTCATTTGGACTCTCCTCGAGAGCTTCGGGTTTTGGACATGGCTCCGCCGGTCGCGGCCGGAGGCCGCGTCGTCGTCGTCGGTTCTGTGGTCAGTCGTTAGTCAGGAAGTGCGCTAGGCGGTTTCGGCCTTGAGCAATTCGTCGAGCTTCTGGAAGCCCATCTCCATCCCCTCGGCCATCGGCGTTGCTCGGGCGCCGTCGCGGGCTTCCTTCGTGGCGTAGAGGATGGTCAGCTGCGAGCGCGAACGTCCGCCGCCGATATCGGTGAAGACATTGGTGTTGATCGTCTCGCCGCCGGTCCAGTCCATGTCGTAGATCTCGGTCGTGACCATCCGGTCGGGCCGGTCGAAGGTCTTGATCACCCCGCCATGGCCCATCTCGAAACCGTCCGGCCCCTTGGAGACGAACCGCCACTTGCCGCCGACATGCCCGGCGAACTCGCAGGTGGTCATCGTCCAGCCCGGCGGGCCAGCGAGCCAGCGCTGGATCAATGCCGGTACGGTCCAGCAGTCCCACACCAGGTCTCGGCTGGCGTCGAATTCGCGCGTCACCACGATCTCGGTGTCGCCCTTGAGGTCTACGGTCAACGGCTTGGGCATCTTGAAACTCCTCAGTTCTTCTTCTTGTCGGGTGACGGCGTCATCGCCTTGAGTTCGGCCAGCAGGGTGTCGAGCCGCGCGTAAGTCTGCTCCCACACCTTGCGGTATTGCTCGAGCCATTCAATTGCCTCGGACATAGGCTGTGCCTCCATTTTCACCGGCCGCCGCTGCGCATCCTTGCTGCGGCTGACCAGGCCGGCTGCTTCCAGCACCTTGATGTGCTTGGAAATCGCCGGCTGGCTCATCTCGAACGGCTCGGCCAGTTCGTTGACCGAGAGTTCGCCCGTCGCCAGCCGCGCCAGGATTGCCCGCCGCGTCTGGTCGGCGAGAGCCGCAAATGTGAGATCGAGTTGGTCTGCCGTCGCCATTTTCATAACCGATTTGTTCTATAACAATTTGGTTATGCAATGATCGAGCCGTCCTGTCAACACCCCTGTTGACTCTCTCCGACAATCGTCTTATTCAACACATCAGTTGATCAACAAGATTGTTGAATACGAGATGCAGCCCGACACTCTGTCCACGACCCTCTCCGCCCTCGCCGACCCGACGCGCCGCGCTCTGCTGGCCCGCCTCGCCGATGGCGAGTTCTCGGTCAACGAACTGGCCGAGCCCTTCGACATGAGCCTCCAGGCCGTGTCGCGGCATCTGAAAGTCCTCGAAACCGCCGGCCTCATTTCTCGCAATCCGCGCGCCCAGTATCGTCCCTGCAAGCTTGAGGCCGGGCCGCTGCAGGAAGTCGACGGCTGGCTCGGCCGCTACCGCAGCTTCTGGGAGGGCGGCTTCGACAAGCTGGACGCCTATCTCAAGACCATGACCAAGGGAGACGCCAATGGCCCTCGCAACTAGCCGCGCCGTCGCCGACGACGAACTGCTGATCACCCGCATCTTCGAGGCACCCGTCTCCGTCGTCTGGCGCATGTGGGAAAGCCGCGATCACATCATGCGCTGGTGGGGCCCGGAGGGCTTCACCGTCACCGATTTCGATCTCGACTTCCGCCCTGGCGGCAAATGGCGCTCCGGCATGACCTCGCGCGACTACCCCAAGAGCTGGGCCAACGGCGCCTTCATCGCCATCGTGCCGCGCCAACGCATCGTCATGAGCTTCGCCTGGGAGCAAGGCTCGGGCCAACCCACCGACACCACCATCACCGTCACCTTCGAGGAGAAGGACGGCGACACCATCCAGCATTTCCACCAGACCCCGTTCACCTCGGTCGAAGACCGCGACAGCCACATCGGCGGCTGGAACTCGCTCTTCAACAAGGAGGCCCGGTACGCCGCCGCCCTCGCCAGGGGCATCCAGCTCCCGCAGCTGACCTGACGCATCGCTCATCGCCAACCGCTTCACCGGCCGCCACGCCGCACGGCGAAGCTTACCCAAAGGAGACTCTCATGCTTCTCAAAGACAAGATCGCCGTCATCCACGGCGCCGGTGGCAAGATCGGCGCCGCCGTTGCCCGCCAGTTCGCTGCGGACGGCGCCCGCCTCTTCCTCGCCGGCCGCACCCTCGCCAAGGTCGAGGCCGTCGCCGCCGAGATCAACGCCGCCGGTGGCCAGGCTGAAGCCGCCCAGGTGGACGCCCTCGACGAGGCCCAGATCCGCGCTCATGCCGACGCCGTCGCCGCCAGCGCCGGCCGCATCGACGTCACCTTCAACGCCATCTCCATCCGTGGCGACCTCCAGGGCACTCGCGTCATCGACATGGCGTCCGACGACGTCATGACCCCGATCATCACCGGCGCACGCACCCACCTGCTCACCGCCGTCGCCGCGGCCCGCCATATGGTCAAGCGCAAGTCCGGCGTCATCCTAACGCTCTCCTCGACCGGCGCCCATCTCTCCGGCCGCGATCAGATGAAGCACTCGACCGGCGGTTTCGGCATCGCCTGCACCGCCATCGAAGCACTGTCGCGCACCCTGGCCGGCGAACTCGGCCCACACGGCGTCCGCGTCGTCTGCCTCCGCCCCGACGCCATCCCCGAAACCTGGAGCCTGCCGCCCGAGCATGCCGACGTGATCAACGAGTTCAAGGCCTACATGACCTCGGGCACCATTCTCGGCCGCATGCCCACCCTCGCCGAAGTCGCCAACGGCGCGGCCTATGCCGCCTCCGACCGCGCCACCGCGATGTCCGGCGCCATCCTCAACCTCACCTGCGGCTCGGTGATGGACGCCGACTGAGGCCGCTTGCCATACCTAGTGATGCAAGGTATATACCTCGCATCACTAGGTATGTGCGATGCCCCAGACGACTTCCCCTTTTCTGAACGGCGTGCCCGAGCTGCTGGTCCTCAAGACCCTGCATGGGCGCGAAATGTATGGCTATGAGCTGGTGCAGGCGATCCGCGCCGACAGCGGCGACGAGATCGTCCTCGCCGAGGGTGTGATCTACCCGGTGCTGCACATGCTCGAACGGGAAGGCGCCCTCGCCTCGCGCCGGCAGAGCGTCAACGGCCGCAGCCGCATCTATTACTCGCTCACTCCCACCGGCGCCTCGCGCCTCGACGTGCTGGCCGCCACCTGGCGTCGCCTCACCGGCGCCATCGGCGCCGTGCTCGGGGAGCCACGCCATGCATGAACTGCGTGACCGCCTGCTCCGCGCCGGCATCGCCCCGGCAGCGGTTGATCGCTATCTCGGCGAGTTGCGGGACCACCTCGACGATCTCGTCGACGAACTCACCGCCTCCGGTCTCTCGCCCACCGTGGCCCGCGACACCGCCCTGCATCGTCTGGGCGACGCCGATCGCCTCGCCGCTCCGATGCTCGCCGACCGACGCTTCCGGTCCCTCGCCAGCCGCGCCCCGCTGCTGGCCTGGTGCGCGCTGCCGCTGCTGGCACTCGCTGGCCTCGCGGTCGTTCTCACCATTGCTGTCGTCGCCGCCGTCCGCACTGGCCTGCTGTCTGCCGATCTCGGCGCGCTGGCCGGCCTGCTGCTGCTCGTTGCGCCCATTGCCATCGGCTGGAGCCTCGTCGCCGACGCCATCCGCCGGCGCGCACCGCTGCGATGGCCCTTGGCTGGCATCGCCCTGACCATCGCCCTCGGCGCCGCCCTGCAGTTGCAGGTCGATGCTGGCGCCATCGCCGTCAGCCTCACCGCTCCGGCCTGGCCGCAACTTGCGGTCTACGGCCTCCTTACGCTCGTGCCCCTCGCTCTCTCCCGTCTCCGGACCACCTGATGTTCCGCACCATCGCTGTCCTCGCCGCGGCTCTCGCCGCCACACCGTCGCTCGCCCGGATCGAGCATCTGCAACTGCCTCGCCCCGATGGCAGCAGCATCGCCTACTCGGTCGATACGCCCGCCGACCCCACCGGCATCCTCGTGCTGGTGCAGGGCTCCGGCTGCCTGCCGGCCACCCGCAACCCCAATCTCGCCATCGTCCGCGCCGCCTTCCCAAAACACCTGACGCTGACGGTCGAAAAATACGGCATCGGTCCCGAGACCGACGTCACGGATGGCTTCCGCGACTGTCCGCCCACCTTCCATGCCGGCCACACGGTGACCCAGCACGTCACCGACCTTCAGGCCGTGCTCGCAACATTGCCTGCCGATCTTCCGGTGACGCTGTTCGGCGGCTCGGAGGGCGGCCTCGCCGTCGCCATGCTGGCCGCCCGCGTCGAGCCTGAGGCAGCCATCATCCTTTCTTCCGCCACCGGCATTCCCTTTGCCGACATGGTGCTGTCCACCATCCCGCCCGAGGGCCAGTCGCAGGTCCGCGCAGGTCTCGCCGCCGCAGCGGCCGACCCCGACGGTCTCGCCCTCTTCGCCGGTTCCTCACACCGCTTCTGGGCCGACATCATGCAGCACGTCCCTGCCGACTACATGCTGCAAAGCCGGTCGTCGTTTCTGGTGCTGCAGGGCGGCCTCGACACATCGTCACCGGTCGCCGCCGCCCGCGCCACCGCCGATCGCTTCGCCACGGAAGCGCGCTGCAATCTCACCTATTGGGAGTTCCCCGCCCTCGACCACGGCATGCTCGACCCCGGGGGAAAGTCGCATCTGGCGGAAGTCGCCGCGGCTGCAGCGGTGTGGGCCAAGTCCCGGCCGGCCGACTGCTGATCATAATCGTACCCGATCCTGTTCACTCAACAGATGTGACTCGACGCTTTCTGGTCCGCCTGACCATATCCCCCACTATGCCGGTTGAGGCATAGGGGCGTTTCTCGTGATCATGCGTGTGTCGGTCCTCGCGGCCGTTTTTTCTGTCGTCTGTGCCGTTTCATCCGCCTTTGCCGCCGACGAGTTCGCGGTGCTGCCCGGCGGGTCGGCAAGCACCTTCAGCGCCATGACGCCAGACGGTCGCGCCGCCATCGGCACTTACACGCTTGGCAATGCTCGCCGGCCATTCTGGTGGGATGGCCGCACTTTCATCGATCTGCAGGGCGCATATAGCAGTGCGTCGGCATCCGGCATCTCCGCCGATGGCTCGATCGTCGTCGGCGAGATTTTCGACGGCAACGGTCGGCGCGTGGCGGTCAAATGGGTCGACGGCGTCCCGTTGTTCCTGACCGGGCTCGGCAATTCGGGCGGCGAGTTCGCCCTGGCCGTATCGGCCGATGGCCGGGTGATCGTTGGCGGCTATCACGATCTCACCTTGCTCAAGCACCGCGCCTACGTCTGGACCGACGGCGTCGGCATGGCCGACAGGCAGGCGATTTCCTTCGGCGGGCTGGCCAGCACGGCCTCGGCCATTTCCGGCAATGGACGGGTCGTCATCGGCACGGCCGATATCAGCACCACCGTCTCTCACGCCTTCCGCTGGGACGGCGCCATGATCGACCTGACGCCCAACGCGCCGGGCACGACCTTCGCCAACTACGTCTCCTACAATGGCGATGTCGTCGTCGGCTCCATCAACAACGAATCCTTCCGCTGGACCACGGCAAACCCCACGGCCGAGATGCTGACGGCCTTCGGCAAGCCGATCGAGGTCAAGCAGATGACACCCGACGGCTCTGTCGTCGTCGGCCAGTACTCGCCCGTTCTCTATCCCATGGCCGTTCGCTGGACCGAAGCCGGCGCCACCGATCTGGGCACCCTCGGCATTGCCAGTGTGGCCTACTCGGTTTCCGGCAACGGCAAGGTGGTCTTTGGCCTGAACGTGTTCAACGGCAACATCGCGAAGGCATTCCGCTGGACCGAAGAGCTCGGCATGCAGAACCTCGCCGATGTCCTCGCCGCCGGCGGAGTCGACATGCTCGGCTGGGACATCATCACGGTCGATCGCGCATCCGAGGATGGCTCCACCTTCATCGGCAATGTCGCGCGCAACAACGACTACAGCAACTTCGTCGCCTATTTCGCCCGTTGCCAGCTGTCCTGTGCATTGCTCAACGAGGCCGACGCGGCGCGCTCCATCGCCTCCGTCGGCGCGGTCGGCGCCACCACCAGTCTCTACCTCGGCAGCGAGCTTGCCGCGGCGTCGGACATGGCCTCGTCCGCTGCGGCATCCGGGGCTCCCGTGACCGGCTTCGCCTACGGTGCCTATGACAGCGACCCGACCACCTCGGCCAGCGCCGGCTTCACCTGGAATCTCGGCGGCGACCTGCTCGCCGGCGGCACGGTCGGCGTTGCCGGCATCGTCACCGACATGCCCAATGGCGGCAGCGCCAGCTTCTCCGGTCCGTCAGTCACCGGCTTCCTCGCCTCGCGGCCCGACACCGGTCTCAACTGGACCCTTGGCGCCAGCGTCACCGGGCTGAGCGGCAGCATCAAGCGCGGCTATCTCAACGGCAACACGCCGGTCACCTCCTCGGGCGACACCACCGGCTCCGGCTTCGCGGTCAGTGCGGAGATGGGCTGGACCTTCGACGACCTGCTCGCCGATGTGCTGGTGACGCCCTTCGTCAACGTCACCGTCTCGTCCGCTTCCTACGCCGGCTACAGCGAGACCGGTGGTCCCTTCCCGGCGGCGTTCTCGTCCTTCTCCACCAGCTCGGCGCTGGTCAAGATCGGCGTCGATGGCCGCTACGCCTTTGCAGACGACGCCTGGCTCAATGGCAGCCTCGCCTATGGCAAGAACATCGCCAATGGCGGCACCATCTCGGCCAGCATTCCTGGCGCCATGGCGTTGGGCGCTCCCGGGGCCACCCTGCCCGGCGACTTCCTCGAAGCCAGCGTCGGCGTCGACCTGCCGATCCACGACAGTCTCCGCTTCTCCGGTCGCCTCGCCTTGACCGCGCCGTTCTCCGGCCCCGCCAGCGTCCAGGCCCGGGCCGGTTTCACCATGTCGTTCTGACCGGGCTACGTCTTCGTTTACGATGTCGGCGGACGGGATGGTGTCATGACGCACACATCTGTGTAGCGTGGCAGTCCTGCCGTCATGTGCGAGGCCCTATGAAACGCTCGACCGCCCCGATTGCCCTGTTCGTGTTCCTCGCACTGGGCGGCTCCGCCCTGGCGCAATCATGCGGCGGCATCTCCGAGCCGCCCTGCCCGCCGGCTCCCACCCCCCAACAGGTCGGGGCGCCGACCGGCGACATCGCCAACGTTGGCGACCCCTTCGTGCTGAATACGCTGACCAAGGCCCTCCTCGAAAAGCCGATCCTCGATCCGAACAATCTCGATCTCGACGCGGTCAAGGCCATCGCCTTCGGCGCGGCGACCACCCGCAACAAGACGTTCGAGGAAAAGCTCAAGGAGCTGCTCGCCGAGGCGACCAGGAAGGTACAGCCCGGCGTACCGCCGAACATCGCCCGTGATCCGCGGCAGGCACTCGCAGAGATGCTTGCCAGGCAGTACGCCCCATTCGGCGGTCGTCTCCCCGGTGTGCAGCCGCTGATAGCCAACATGCTGGCCCAGATGCAGACGCATCAGCAGCGCGCCATGATGAACGCACAGGCCGGCATGTTCCTCGTCTTCGGCGTCCCCGCAGCGCCGCCGGCTGCGCCCGCCGCCCGCATCATGGTCGATTACCTGTTCAACCAGCAAAAGACGCTCGCCCGGCTGGAAGCCGAACGGCAGAGCGCCGCCATGCTGCGCGACATTGAGGACATAAACCGCCGGATGCTGCTCACCATGACCGGCATCGTCGATCAGCTCGACAGGCTCGCCGCCGCACGAAACGCGGCGCTGCAGCGTCTCGCCGGCAATACCGGCGCTCCCCCCGTCACGCCGCCGGGGACCCCGGCGACCACGAAGCCTGCCGCAACGCCCAGCGAGATTGACATCGCCATTGCCCTCGAGGTCGAGCGCCGGCGCGCGGCTCTCCTCGCCGCCGCCAATGGCACGTTCACTCCGACGGAGCCCACGACCACGCCGACAACCGCGCCAGCTGCTCCGAAATCCACACCGGCGACGGCCGGCAACGACATCTATGCCGGCATGGCCACCAGCTATGCCCTCTACGGCATGAAGGACCCCGCCGTCGCCGACCTTGTTCGGGTGCTGCAGGAAAACGTGCTGCACTCGATGGCCGATCCGCGCAGCCAGCAGATCAGCCAGATCCAGAGCACCATCAGCGGCGCGAACAGTGCCGACGTGCAGCGCGCTCTCGCCATCATGAGCGACTGGACCGCCAAGCAGTCGCGGGCGATGAACTCCGCCGACAATCAGGCCGAGATGGACCAGAAGATGCAGATGCAGATGGACCGCATGAGCCAGCAGATGGCGGCCATGAGCAACATCATGAAGCAGATCGCCGACACCCAGGCCAGCATGATCGCCAACATCCGCTGACCGCGGGTCGACCCGCTAGTGCTGGCGCAGGATCCGCGCCAGCCAGAGGTTCACCGCCGCCAGCACGGCCAGCAGCAGCGCCCATGTCGGCTGCCCGATCAGCACCAGGATCACGGCGGCCACCAGGAACATCGCGACCTTGAAGATAAGCAGGTTGAGCCCCTTGAGGCGCCGCCGCGAACGTGGCGCCGCATAGAGCCCCCAGAGCGCAATGAACACCGCCGCGCCGATGATGCCGCCCACCAGTTGCATCCAGCCGCTGAGC
>VFQQ010001529.1_pt1 | contig 31492 bp, 48 predicted proteins | sample 3512341 | NCBI WGS metagenome assembly VFQQ01 (sample SAMN10412373, study PRJNA504923) | tailings metagenome | isolation source: Relicate 2 Philex TSF1 revegetated site | place: Philippines: Tuba, Benguet | collected 2017-08-29
CAACTCATATCCAACTTGTATGCAACTCATTCCCAACATTGAATGGACTCCAACCGCAGACCACGGAGCGCGCCGCAGTGGAGCAGCGCGAGAAGGTGGAGACGTTCCGCTCCGCCAGGGGTGAGCAGCCAGCAGCAAGTGTTGTGCAGTGTTTCTGGAAGTTGAACTGGTTTGGAAGAACTCACACACGGGGCGCTCAAGGCGCGCGAGGCAGAGCAGTGCCGCCGACATTGGTCATTGTGCTACTGTGAAATCACTGTGCAGAGGAGGCGGAGGCGCTCAAGGCGCGCGAGGCGGAGCACTGGGAGCACGCCAAGGCGCTGGGAGACCAGGTGGGGGAGGCTTTTGCTTGTTTTGCCACTGCGTTCTCAAGACTTTTGGCCTGCTCATGCTGGCATCTGCAAACCCCCTTCCTATCCACTGCTTTCCTGCTGCAAGCCCTGACCTGCCGCTTCTCCCGGTTTCTCTCTTCTCTCTGCAGGCGCGCCACGCTGGGCGCGAGGAGATGGAGCGCCGCCTGGGGCAGGTGCGCTGTGGTCACGCTGTGCTGTGCTGGGCTATGGTCACAATTGCTGCGCTGTGCTGTGTCGTGCGATGCTATGCGGGATGTGCCAAAGATGGAGCGCCGCCTGGGCCAGGTGCGCTGCGCCGTGGTCATGCTGTGTGTGCTGTGCTGCGTCATCATGCTGCGCCATGCTTTGGCCACACTGTGCTGCGCTCATGCTGTCCAGCGCTGCGCCAAATCGTCAATTCGCCTGCCCTCCCACTACTTCATCCCCAGGTTGAGGAGAGCCAGCTGACTGCCACCACCGCTGCCGCCACCATTGCTCATTTGCTTCTTTCTTACACTGACCGCCCTCAAATCATCCTTGGGTGCAACAGGTGGAAGAGAGCCAGCTGGCGTCCTCCACCACCACCACCACCAGCACCAAAGCTACTCACACCAGCGAGTGCACCAGCGCTACCACCGGCGCTGCCAAGAGCGCCGGCGGCGCGGGCGATGCCAGCCAGGCGTATGGCGTGCACAGCGGTGAGCCGGCCGTAGGGAGCATGTTGATGCCAGTATCAGTGTGGGCAGCAGTGTTTGATGCTTCCGTTTCGCGCCAAGCATGCGCAGTGGCGCACTGCTGCCGGTTTTGGCGGATGGGAGGAGGGCCGCAGGCATAGCAACCTCACTGCACGTTCTGCGTAGCAGGCACGTCCACCGCCGGCATCCGCTTGCCAGCTGCTGCAGCCGCCCTTTATCACCCTTTTTAATTTTTATTCTGCAGGCACGTCCACCGCCGACATCTTCAAGGCCGGCGGCGACGTTGGGGAGGCGCCCGACCGGGTGAGCACAACTCGTTTTTATTGATTGGGAAATTCACAATTCTTCGAGAGTTGCTTCAGCTTGCAAGTGGGGGCAATTGCTTTGCATCAAATGGTAGGTCAAGGGGCGCACGCAAGGGGGGAGGGTGGCAGGCAGCCGGGGCAGCCAGCACAACACTGCTCCCGTGCTGCCTGCAGCCGCCCAGCACATCGACTTGCGCCGCTGCCACATGTGCACACAATCTCTTCTGCTCACCCGTTTGTCCACAGTTTGACGCGCAGGGCCATGAGCTGAGTAAATCAGCTCAACCGCCTCCAACGCCTGCACTATCTCACCCGATTTGCTTCTGCTCTCCATTCGTTTGTTTGCAGTTTGAGGCGCAGGGCCACGAGACGCCGCGCCAGAGCAGCACACCAACCTCAGACGCTGGTGCCGTTGTCACCCCCTGCTTCACCCTCTATTCCATGCAACTCGCCCTGCAGTTTGAGGCGCAGGGCCACGAAACGCTGAAACAGTCCAAGCAGCGCGTGGAGCAGACGGGCAAGACCGACGCGGGTGAGCTGCGGCAGCTTGGTCTGGCTGTGGTGGACTGCGGCCTGCAGTTGAAGTGCTGCACTTGGACTCTCGGGAGGGCTGCTGCTCAGGCGCTTGCACGATACCAAACTGCACCCTGCAGCATGTAACTTGTAGCCGCCACAGCCCCTCTATTCACCTGCTGCCTGTCCAAAAATTGCAGAGCTGCTGCGCGGCGAGGGCGCGGACCTGCCGCACCGCACCAAGGCGGGCGGTGTGGACCTGCCCGGTGCCGGCGAGAAGTGAGCGGCTGCTGCCTGGTTGGGAGCGAGCGGCTGCCGTTCTCAGCCGGCGCTAGGTCGGTGCCAAGTGTGGCGGCCTGAAACTGTCGCGCCGGCTGCAGAACAACTGTGGGGACAGCACAGCATCCTCTGCATGGGAGCCAGCAGCGCAGCTAGCTGCGGTGGAACATCGGCTTGATGGGACCGCTGCCGCCCCAGCAGTCGGGGCCATGCCTGCTGCTGAGGGTGGCAGGCAGTTGACACGTTTGATTGTGTATGCTTGATTCCAGTTGTATGCCGCGCCATTCACAGTTGTACAGCCTTTCTGCTTGGTAAGCATGTAAGCGTGTGAATGCGGACGGTGAAGGCTGTGGTGAGTGTGCAGACCACTGCTGTGAATGGGCGGCAGGGCAGCATGCAGACGCAGTGCAGGGCCACGGCGGAAGGGTGGTTGGAGGGCAGCCGGCACGTGGGAGCTTTGTACGCAGATCGAAGGTCTTGGTAGCCCTGGGCAGGCAGAACCTCCGATAGGGCAAGTCTGGGTGCAGTCGAACATGGTGCATTGGGTTGGCTGCTCTTGCCGCAGAAGCAGCAGGGGGGGCGGTTGCGGGTGCTGGTTGCCCTACCGAATGCAGTTGTCCATTCTTTTTGTAATTCACAATGTGCTTCACAACACAACACCTGCATGCTGGAGTTTACAAGCGCCGCATCAAGCCCTTGCAAAGTTAAGGCGCCGGTACGCCGCCACGCTGCCGCCGCCACTGGGGCATGGCGCCATCGGGCCACATCCGCCGCCCGATCACGGCTCTCCCGGCTTCTGATCGCGCCTCGCACTTCAGCTGAGCCGCTGGATGGTGCGTGCGGCCGCCCAGCAGACCGTGTGTTTGCAGACCGCCCCTCGCGCGTGCCCCAGGCCCTCCGCAGCGCAGCCAGCACCCGCAGATCGCGGTCAGCTAGCCGCCGCCCGCCCTCCCGCGCCCCGCCGACCCGCCGCGCTCGCCGCTGCCCACCGCTCCGCCGCTCGCCTCCGCACCGTGCACGCCGCCGCCGCTGCAGCACCCGCCATGGTCATGAACTTCAAAGTGGCCATCTTCTCGGCCCAGTCGTTTGTGGAGGACTTTATGAAGGAGCCCCTGGAGAAAGCCTTTGCGGAGGAGAATTTGAAGGTGAGGCGGGCAGCAACAGGCCCTTGGCCGGGGTGCGCATCCAGGTGGAATGCACCCGGTAGAGCGGACCCTTGCAGGCAGCCGACAGGAATGTAACACGAGGTTTAGGTTGTTCCAGCTGAACATTCAATAAACAGCTGCACCTCTTGCGGCACGTCTTTGCGGGTTGGAAAGCGGCTCAGTTGTGTGCTGCCGCTGCTGCTGGCTGCTGCTGTACCGGCGCTTGTTGCCGCGCCAAACCGGTGATCAACTTTGCTGATCAAGGTACGATTCCCTGCTCTCGCAGTGGATTGAGGTTGATAAGGAGACGGCAGAGCTGGCACAGAGCCCCACCGGCGGCTTGCACTGGTTGCTTGCTGGGTGTTGCATCAAACATCAACCCATTGCCTGCAGTGGATCGAGGCTCGGCTGGACAAGGAGACGGCTGAGCTGGCGCACGGCCACGATGCCGTCTGCCTGTTTGTGAACGACACCTGCGACGCCGAGGTGCGGTTGAGGCATGGCGCTATGGGTGCACGTGCAGTTTGCCTGTTTGTGAACGACACCTGCGATGCTGAGGTGTGGCGGCTGGGCGCACGTCTTGCCAGCTCAGCGGTCTACTGTCTCATTGCAATTGACAGCCGGCGACGCAGAGTCCTGGATGCGGCGTGAGGCATGTGTGCCAGCTGCATGCCAGCCGCAGCAGCCGACGCAACCAGCAGCTTGCCAGATCGATTGCAGACTCCCTTGCACTCGGAGCGATTGCAAACTCCCCTTCCCTGTCCTACCGATTGCCCCACTGGCAGGTGGTGGATGTGCTAGCGGCGGGCGGAGTCAAGTTCATCGCCATGCGCTGCGCCGGCTTCGATCGGGTGCGAGGACTTTGTCTTTATGGGCTGTGCTCTGTGGCTCTGTGGCCTGTTGAGTGTGCTCTGGGTTTTGCTCCGCCCAGCCTGCACTGTCTGCACTGTTCTGCTGTATGTGTCCGCTTGGCAGTGTGGATCTCTCGCTGTTTCCATTCCTGTCATCACGCCTCTGCCACTCTGTCTCAAGCGCAGGTGGACCTGGCGCGCTGCGCCCACCATGGCATTCGCGTGATGCACACAAATCCCTCACATATACTACTCATTCGGCCTCGCATCTTTTCTTTCATATGAGCAGGTGGACCTGGCGCGCTGCGCCCACCACGGCATTCGCGTGGTGCGCGTCCCCGCCTACTCCCCTCGAACCGTGGCGGAGCACGCATTCGCCCTCACCTTTGGCCTGGCGCGGTGAGCAGTGGTTGGCTACGGCCTGCTGCGCTGCACCCTGCTGTGCTATGCTGTGCAATGCTGCGCTGTGGTTGAGCCCTTGCGGGCTGCACTGCGCTGCGCTGCTGTGCTATGCTGTGCTGCGTCTTCGCCCTCGCATTGGGTCTAGCGCGGTAGGGACTGTTGCACCATGCTGTGCCTTGCTGTGATGTGCTGCACTGCATTCGCCGAGCATGCCTTCATTTGCATACAGTATGTCGCGCGCTGGCCCAAGCATATGCTGCACCAGTTGACTTGATGCTGAGCCTGTTTGCATGCCTTGTTTGCAGGCACCTCCAGATGCAGGTGCAGCGCGTGAAGATGGGGTGAGCCCTGCTTCTGCTGCTCTCACTGCTACTGCTGCTGCTGCCGCCTTCTGTTGCTTGCAGCTGCTGTTCGCCTGCGTGAAGATGGGGTGAGCCCTGCTGCACATCATTCACTTGCAAAGCTGCTGGTACATTGCGGCTGTCGCTGCTGCTGCTTCTGCTGCTCTCACTGCTACTGCTGCTGCTGCTGCCGCATGATCGCGGCTGGTGCTGGCCTGTGCGGGTGTTGCCAGCATGCCGCCGTGCCTCTAGGCAGCCGCTGGGGCATGCAACAGCAGGGCTTGCGGCGCTGTCGGCTTTCAGCAGTTGTGGTTTCGGGGGTGCTGCTGAGATCGTCAATGTAACAGCGCACGCCTAACCCTCCCGCATCCCTCCCACACCCACACCCCTGGCGCGGTACACTTCCTTCCCTGCAGCAACTATACTCTGAATGGTGAGGCAGGCAGTGCGCACTTCCTGGTTTTGTGCTTGCCAGCTGGCGCACTGCACCTGGGCAGCAGACAGCAGCGTTGGGCTGGTTCTGGGTCCCACGGTCCCTCCAGATGATCAGCCATGCAGCCCCACAACGCCGCAATGCTGCTTATTCAAGCCGTCCCCGCTTGCCCCTGCCGCAGGCCTGATTGGGTTTGAGGTCAGCGGCAAGACGTACGGCGTGATTGGCACTGGCAAGATTGGCATCGAGGCGAGCTTCTGGATATTTGTTCGCCTTTTTTTGCTGCTGTGTCCCGCTGGCTAAGGGATGGGCTTGCTTGGTGCAGCACCGGCAAGATTGCCATTGAGGCGAGCTGCTGCTTCTGGGTTTGGCTCCCAATGGTTGGCAGCGGCTGCGCAGCTGCGGCCACAGCATCCTTGCCGGCGCTGTTCGGCTTGAATTTATTGCCGTGCTCATGCAATTTTGCCCCTGCGAAGCTGCAGTTTATCAACTGCGGTTGCCGTTGCTTTGTGTGCAAACTGTGTTCGCATCTGTTTACCTCTGCAGTTCATCAAGCTGCTGCGCTGCCTGGGCGGCCGCATCAACCGCCACTATGCTTGCCATTGACCTCTCTCCTTCTCACTCCTCTACACCGCAGTTCATCAAGCTGCTGCAATGCCTGGGCGGCCGCATCCTGGCGCACGACCCCTACCCCTCTGATGAGGCCAAGGCGCTGGGTGAGCTTCTAATTCTTACGTAGGGTTATACATGGCTGGCATCCAAGTGGGACATTTTAACGCCAGGCAGCCAGCACGACCCCTACCCCTCTGAGGAGGCAAAGGCACTGGGGGAGCCTCTGTTGCCATGGGCCTGCCTCGTGAGCCCTCAGCCGTGGCAGTCCTGCATAGGCGTGTGCGCACATTTGCTGAGATCAGTCACCAAAAGGATGCATCCGGAGGCTGTGAACAAGCTGTGCCGCAGCATCATGGGCCCCCACGGGCGACCAGCCTGCAAACAGTTGCACTATGTGAGGCAAAGTTTGCCCTCGTCTCCCCTGCCCGCAGGCGCTGAGTATGTGTCCCTGGAGCAGCTGCTGCAGGAGTCGGATGTGAGCGGGTTTGCAAACAGAGTTGACACTGACACTGAATCTTGGAGCCTGCACTGGTTGCTTGCTGGGTGTTGTGCTGTGCTGCATCAGCAGATGCCCACCCTGCCTGCACCAAGCCCCGCTCTGCTGCACAAGCCCCCCACCCTGCCTGGTCACTGCTGACGGTCCACTAGCCACTGCGACGGGCTGTGGTAGCCCTGCACGGGGTAGCTGCAGACTGCCCAACCAAGGGCATGCTGTGCCAACTGCCCTGTGGCAGCTTGCCATGCCGTGCCAAATGCCCTTTGCTGCTTGTGCGCTGCCTGGCCGCAGGTGGTCAGCCTGCACTGCCCGCTGTTCGAGTCCAACTTCCACCTCATGAACTCGGAGCGGTGAGAAAGCCTGCAGCAGGCATGCTCATAAAGTGTTTGCCTCCTCTATGCGCCTGCGGCACCCAGGCTGTGCCTGCGTGCTGCATGCAGGGTGCGCACCCAGGCGGCGGTGAGCTGAGCTGCCATTTGCCCGCCATTTGCAGGCTGGGCATGATGAAGCCCACTTCTATCCTGATCAACGTCAGCCGCGGCGGCCTCATCGGTGGGTTCTGGGTGCATGCAGCCCGACAGCGGGCATAGCTCCATCAAGTGTGCACAAGAGCGCTCTGCTGACGGGGCCCTGCCTTGCACTGCCGACCTCACGCCTGCGCAGACACCAACGCGCTGATTGTTGCACTGGAGCAGAACACGATTGCGGCGGTGGGCATGGATGTGTGAGTGTTCTTGTTTTGGAACAACACTTGATAGTTTGGGTGGCACGCGGCACGCTTGTCATGTGTGCGTCTGTGCGCGCCGCGTCATAGCGCCTGGGGGTCGATGACATCTGTATTGTCGTTTGAAAGCCTATACACCATTGCATTGCGGGAAGTGCGCTGTCATTTCTCGTTGCAGCTACGAGGACGAGAGCCGGCTCTTCGATGAGGACTGGGTGGAAGTGTCCACCAAGGACCGCATGCACAAGTGGGACCGCCGCTGGTCCTACCTGAAGAGCTTCCCCCAGGTGGGGCAGCTGCGTCATTGGATAAAAATTGCGTCCTCAGCCGTCCAGTGTTAGTGGGGTTCTTTGGGTTTAGTCGCATGGTGGGACCGCCGCTGGGCAGTACCTGGAAAGCTTCCCCCAGGTGCAGGGCAGCTGCTGACAATCGTATCAAGTGATCAGCGTGTGGTCCTGTACGCATGGATGTGCTGGAGCTGCTCAGCAGCCCGCATGGCGGCAGCAGGTTGCATAAACAGCAGCATGGCAGGGCTCGCCAGCCACAGCGCTCGCCCTTTGTCCCGACTGCCCGCACTGATGCAGCTCTCAACGCTCCACTGTGCAGGTCATCCTGACTCCGCACTCTGCCTTTGCCACCAAGGAAGCGCTGGGCAACATCGCCGACACCACGGTGGGCTGCTGAAGGCTGGCTGTGCTGCTGCACTGGCACAGTTGTGCAGCGGCGCCCCTGTAATCTGTGCAGTGATTGCACTGATGAACAGCTGCATAAATGCTTGGCAGTGCACTGACTGCAGTGATACAAAGCACGCGTTGCATGTGGGTGACCTGCGCTCTACCGCAGCTGCCGTGCCCGCGGCAGCTTGCAGAGCGTCCTCAATCCAGCGTCCCTTCAGCGCGCGTCCGCCCGTGTGCAGATTGAGAATCTGCGTGCGTGCGCCGCCGGCCAGCCGCTGGCTAACGAGGTCAAGCCCAAGGCGTGAGCTGGATGAAACGGCCGATCCCTAAGCAGCTGGATGTCTCAGCGAGGCGCCAGGATGTGATGGTGTGGCTGCTCCAAAATGCCACCAGTAAGCCAGCCGGGCAGCGTCCAGCTGCAGCAGCCTGAATGTGTGAAAGCGCGCACCGGCGCCTGATGGCAGCCAAGCATGCAGCCAAGCTGTGCTGCCCCCCTTCATCACCCAGTTGTCATGAACTGTTGCAGAACTGCTCTTGCCCCAGCAGTGAATACTAACAGGGCAACCTCCACGCCGCTTTTTGTGCGCCATGCTTTGCTTTTGACCTGTGTCTGTGCGGTTTCTCGCCTCATCACCGCCCACCACCCTCACTTTTGTAAGCATGATAAGGATGCGCTGTCTCTGGCTGTGCAGCCGTTATGGGCATCCAAGCGCAAGGCGAAGAGGGGACTGTGATCGTCCACCAGAATGCAGTTGCCACGTGGCGGTGAGCGGCGGCAGCGGCGTCTGCACAGCATGAGAGGGAGGCCGCCTCACGCGCTGATCGCTGTCACAATCGCGTGCTGATTGTCCCGTGAACCTATTTTTCTGCGCCAGAGGCCTGCAGACGCGCACCGGCTGACTGCGCGCCGCCACCTGACTCGGGCCCGCGTTGGACGCTTGCAGCGCACGTTTGGGGACGCAGGTGAGCGCATGCATTGTAACCAAAGCGCCAATTGTCACTGAGCGACCGCCGCCGCCACCGAGCACACGGCGGCGCATCTGCGGCCACTCCTACGCTGCTCAGATACGCAAGAGGATGCAAGGAAGGCATTGAGCATTGCGTCGAGCGCTCCGGCGCCACCCGCCCTGCCGCCGCCGCCGCCAACCCCCTGCGCCGCCACCGGCCTCCGCTGCCCCTCACCCGCAGGGCCATGCCGGCACCACCGCGTGAAGACCCGCCTGCGGACTCTGACGCCGAGGAGGAGGGGGACGAGTGCGAGTACCTCCTAGGCTTTGTGGAGCCGCCGCGCAAGCGCGCCGACCTGCTGCGCCACCGCTTCCCCAGCAAGGTAGGCAGTTGAAAAGCTGCTGAAGTTGCCGGGGCTAGCAAGCATGCGGGCATAGGCGGGCGGGAGGAGTTCACCCAGAGCGGTCGAAAGGGCTGGCAGCTTTGGATCTGCCGCTCTGAAATGGTGCCGCCTGTCGTAGCAGCGGTTGGCCATGCTCTTCCAAGCTGCTGCACATGCTGTGCCAACGCGGCTGGTCCAGCCCTGCAGCACCTGTCGCTCAACTCTCCACCTGTGGACTCTGCACCCTGCACGCAGGTGGGCGGCCGCCCCGCCTGGCTGGACCCGCTGCACCTGCCGTCGGCCGACCAGCTGACGTGCCGCGTCACCGGCAAGCCACTGGAGTTCCTGCTGCAGGTGCGTCTCACTTCTAGATTCACTGCTGCTTGCCAGCTGCAGCGCATGTCGCTGTAGGAACCCTGTGCAAGCTGTTCGCTGCCTAAAATTGTGCATTGCTGACGATCCATGCAGGCCGCTTGCTGCAGCGGGCATGTCGCATGCACGCTTGCCAACTATTCCCCATGCCTCTCTGCACCCTTTTATCACCAGGTGTACGCCCCAGTTGACGACAACCCGGATGCCTTCCACCGCACCCTGTCTCTCTTCATCTCCCCGGACGGAGACAAGCTGGCGCAGGCGGGCACAGGTGGGGCGGAAAAAGAAACAGCACGCCAAGGGATGGCCGGGCACGAGGTCACCCAAGGATGCCTAGTGCGCGCCGATGGCTGGGCTGGGTTTGTGTCTAGCTGCGGTTGTGTGCGGAGAAATGGCTGCCCTGCCTGCAGCCTCCTGGCTGCTCCTCTTCAGCCCTCAGCTGACAGCCTCTTTCCTGCTGCCCCGTGCAATCGCAGTGCGCGCGCTGCGGTGCCAGCTGCCACGTGCCAACCGCTTTTACCCTCCCGAGCCGCCCAAAAAGACGGATGTGCGACCGCCGCAGCTGCCGGGTGAGCTGGGTGTGTCGGAAACGATTGGCTTGACTAGGCTGGGTGTTGGGGCAGGGCGACCAGCACCCATTGTGTGTTGTGTATATTGCCATGAGACCAGCTCTATGTTTGTGCCGCAGAGGACGACCGGCGCGCCTCGCTGGCGCGCGACAGGTGGCGGGTGCTGGAGCACGAGCAGCAGGCACAGCAGGCACAGCAGGCGCAGCAGGCGCCCGCCAACGGTGCAGCGGAGGAGGGCGCTGGGGAGAGCCCCGGGGTCGGCCCCGGACTGTCCTCTGCCGCTTCGGCTTCGCAGCAGGAGCTGGCAGCCCAAGAGGCGGCAGTGGGTGGCGGCAGCGGCGGCGGCGGCGACAGCAGTACAGCCGGGCTGGCGGCGCTGCTGCAAGTGCCGCCGCGGCTGTTCCCCGAAGCGGAGCTAGTGGTTGAGCCGGAGGCAGCGGATAGCGATGATGATGGGGCGGGGCGGGACGAGCACGTACGCCAGCTGGTGCAGCAGTACAAGGCAGCGGCGGCGCATGTGCGGGTCATGCTGTGCTGTGCTGTGCTGCTGCACTGTGGTGGTAGTTTATGGGGCGGTCGTTGGCGGGCAGCTTGATTGCTACCCACTTACGCTGCCTACACAGACAACGTACACAGTAGGGAGCCTTGGCCAGCCCCTTCTGTTGCACCCATCTGATGTCTCACATAACTAACACATAACTCAACTCCCTCGGCTCCTTGGCTGTCATACGGCGAGAACGCTGCGAAGAGGCGCTGCCAGGCTCGCTGGTTGACAAGCTGGAGGAGCAAGTGTCACACCCTAAAAAATCCCATTCTGGCCTAATGCTCATCTGCTTTGCTCGCTATTGCAGGGCGAGGAGCCTAGTGAAGAGGAGCTGCCGGGCTCGCTGGTGGATGAGCTAGAGGAGCGGGTGTCGCCGGAGCAGCGCCACTTTGCCGCCTTCCAGGCGCGGGTGAGTGGAATGGGTGCTGGCTGACGGGTGTGGCTTTGTGCGGGTTAGTTTGACTTTTTTGTGGACACACTTTGCCGCCTTCCAGGTGCGGGTGAGTGGTGTTTGCACGGCTCAAAGCTTCTTCCCTGCGTGGGTATTTTAGCTTTGCATAGCGAACGCTTTGCGGCCTTCCAGGCGCGGGTGAGTGAAGGGCGCGGACTGGCCATTGCCCTGCAAGTTTGCAGAGCTTTGGCTTTGGCTTGCGGAGCTCTGCTGTGCCACAATTTTTGCTTGCAGAACCTTGGCTTGGGGCAGCAGGGCAATGGCTTGGCTGCCCAGGCACTGGCTTATTGACCCAACTTGCCACATTGCTCGCTGCCCTGCAGGTGGGCAAGGAGCCGTCGCAGTGCCTGCGGTACTGCTTTGACGCCGCCGCCCGCCCCCTGTGGCCCAGCTGCAAGCGCATCCCCGCAGCAGGTGAGCGCCGAACAGCATGTATTAATTCAGTCGATGAGATGTTTGTGACGCTCGGCGGCACTTCAATCCAAGGACAGCGCTTCTGCTGCGCATGCTGCGGACTGCAGCTTGCCCCGCTGTGCGCTGTGCTCACTGCAAGCTGCACGTGCTGTGCCAACTCGTGGCCACAGCCTCCCCTCCCTGATTGCCGCCACTGCTGCCCTCCTGGGGATCTGTGTTGCAAGCTCCATTGTGGATATGCAGCCTGTAAACCTGAAAATGGAAAGTGAGTGCCTTGGAACGCAGGCGACATCCCGCCGTGCGAGCACTGCGGCGCGCCCCGCAAGTTTGAGTTCCAGGTCATGCCGCAGGTGCGTGTAAACAATTGCTTTTGTAATGGGCATGTCCCAAGCTTTCTGCGAGCAGGCGGTGCATGCTGTATGTGTTGCGTTGTGTGCACATCACAATCGATCTCCGAAAAGCAACTGCACTGCTGCCCTTCCCCATGCCCGCACCCGCAGCTGATTGTGCACCTGGGCGTGCCCGCCGACGACCCCTCCGCCCCTGACTGGGGCACCATTGCCGTCTACTCCTGCTCAGCCTCCTGCTCCAGTGGGGTGACGCCTGGGGCCAGCCCGCCCGATGAGTCGGCATATCTGGAGGAGTTTGTGTGGGTGCAGGGGCCGGTGTGAGTCGGCATGCTGCGGGGTGATCACTCGAACCTTGAGCGCTCCGCAGCGTGCCCGCACTGGGCAACAGCCGAGAGTGCCAGCCCTGCAGCAAAGAGGGGAGCGGGCGGCGGCGGCGGCAGCAGCAGCTACGCCTGACCACGCCTTCTTGCGATGTTGATACGTCATTTGATTGATCCTCTGCTTCACATGCCGGTTTCCATGAATTCGAATGACGTGTAAAGGATTCGCATGGAAGCGGGGCTGTCCGTTAGCCGTAGCTGGGGTGCACATTGATGCAGCGGTTACTGAGCTGGCAACAAAGGGGTGCCAGGCGTGCCGCTCGATTCACTTTCATGAAAGACAACATTCAGAGGGATGTGAAACAATTGCGGTTTATGCTGGCTGGGCAGCTCTGAAGGAAGCAGACCCGGGGAGCCAATCGCCGCTCCGCTGCGGCGGCGGCAATGCTGGCCAGCGTGGCGCAGCGTGGGGAGAAACCGATGCTCCCAGGCCCTGCTGGCGACGGCAGCCGTCACTTGATCTGCTCCTCCCCTACCCGCCCAGGCGACTCCCAGCGCACCCTGAGAGCCCTTCCGCCCGCCCCTGTGTCGGCGTCTCGATGGAGGCGCTGCCCGACCCGCTGCTGGGAAGGATTTTCGCGCTCGCCGGGCGGCAGGCCGGGGTGAGCGGTGTGGGCAGGGTTTGAGGTCCGCCGCCGCCGCCGCTCGCCGCCGCTCCCCTTGGCGCTCCTCCCAACTCCGCACTCTGCTGCGCCCCTTGAGCAGCCGGCAATCACGCTGGTCAGCCGCCGCTGGCACGGCGTGTTTTACTGGGAGCCAGCCGTCTGGCGGTCCTTACAGTTGACAGCCACGTCACTGCAAAAGGCAGCTACGGAGGGCCAGGTGCAGGAGTGGTTTGCCGCCAAGGGCAGCCTGCTGCGCCACATCGGCGAGTTCGTGCAGCAGCTTTACTACAGCCAGATGATAGCAAAAGAAAGTTATATGGGTGCCGGCGATGCCGTTATGCTTGACATGCAACAGCTGGCAGCTGACAGCAGCAGCGAGTGGCAGCTGGGCAGTAGCGTGCTGGCGCACCTTAGCCCCGCCAGCCTCGAGTGGCTGCACCTGGAATGGGCGTCTGTGGATGCAGCTGCGGCAGCAGCGCTGGTGCGGCTGAGCAGTCTGACCGAGTTGGCGCTGGACTGCCATGGCAAGCTGCCCCGCTGCGCTGTTGCGGCTCTGTCCAGGATGCCCCAGCTGCTGTCTTTGGAGCTTCGCTTCACTGCCTTTCCCGCAAGGCTTGGAACAGCACTGCAGCGCCTGACGCAGCTGACATATCTGACTTGCTCTAGTGGGAGTGCCCTGCCTGAGCTCAGCACGGTGCTGCCGCTGACCCGGCTGCGCCAGCTGGGCTGGGTGGAACAGCGGCAGGATGGGTCGCTGCAAGTTGACCTGCAGCAGCTGCTGGCGCGCCTGCCGCAGCTGGAGTGCTGCCGAGTCGATAGCTACGCTGACATTCTGAGCAGCCTTCAGGTGTGGGTGTGTTAGACGGCATGCATTGAGCAGGGGCCGCAGAACGGGGTTGGGAGCGGCTGGCGGTGGGCATGGCAGTGCCCTTGCCACCCAATCTTGGCTTGTGTAACAGAAGTGTGCATTAACAATGGCGTCTGTAGCCGACTAGGCGTTTTGCACAATACAAAGCCTGACGAGTGCCCATCTGCAAAGGCTGTGTGCAACTCGCTCCAGCACCGCTCACTTATTTTCAGGTCGGCGGCGCTGAGCTGGCAAGCTGCGCCGTGGAGGGCTGCGACCGGGCAGACGGCACGGTGGAAGAGCTACGCTTGGTTGCTGTTGTGCACATGCCCAGCCTGCAGCAGCTGGTGGCGGCAGCACTGCCAGCCAGCACACAGCCCAGCCAGCTGCGCAGCCTGGCCATCTGTAGTAGCAGCCTGTCGCCACCTGCATTGGTTGGCTGTCCCTTCTTGGGGCACCTCACCAGCCTGTCTTTGTCCGGCTGCGCTTCCCTAGATGGCGGCCCAGAGCCGATGGTTGAGGTGCTGCTGCAGCAGGCGCCCCGGCTGCAGAGCCTGGACCTGCCGTTCTTCTTCTGGACTGAGGCATTGCCTGCAGCCGTCACCAGCCGCACAGGCCTCACCTACTTGTGCCTAGCGGCCAATTCCCTGACTGAGCTGCCACCCGGCCCTTACCTGCACAGTGAGTTGACGGGGGCGTGTGTTGTGCGGAAGCGTGCCCTGCCATGCTGGAGCGTCAGCAACGCCACTGGCCGCTCTGGCAATTGCCTGGTTTTCGAATGCAGGATGCAGTGGCTCCTCTTGTAGCTCTCGATCAGCTCGCCCCTACCCATCCCCACACAGGCCTAGAAGTGCTAGACCTGGGCCGTAACCGCTGGGCCAGGGTGCCGCCGGCGCTGGCTGCCGCCACCAGCCTGACTGACCTGTGCCTGGGTAGTGACCTCAGCATGGTCTGGCCCTCTGCTGACGTGGATATCTTGTCCCAGATGCCGCGCCTCCGCCGACTGCACCTTGATGATTCCAGCGTGCCTGAGCACTTGCTAGGCTTGCTGTCACAACGCATGCCGCACCTCCAGATCACCCGCTGAATTTGCCCGGGGAACAGCAGGAGTCAGCTGCCTCCATTTCTTTTGTTTTCATAGCTGCCGGTTGCGACACGCATGCACAAAAGTCCATCGCATTTGTTTGACCCTGCTTCACATGTTGCCTCGAATCAAATTGATTGTAAAGAATGCGCTTGAGGAATCAAGATTGGCAGCCGCATGTGCGCGGAAGCTTGAAGCTTTGTGCGCTAGCTGCTGCTAGTGCATGTGACAGCTGCTGGCTGCCTCTAGCTGAATGAGGGGGGCGCCATCACTGGCACTCCAATTAGCCTTCAAGCCATCTGCTGCTTTATCCGCTGCTCAGAAGCCGTCTGTTGCAAGCAGCAGGCGGGCAGCCAGCTGCTGACAGAGCGGCGTTGTGCTCGACGCTACAGCGTAGTGCCACTGGCACTACAATTAGCCTCTTGAGAAACCTTCTGCTGCTCGCTATTCTTCTCAAGCTGCTGCCGGCTGCTCAGAAGCCGTCTGTTGCCAGCAGGTGGTGCATGGCTTCCACCACCTTGCTTCTAGCGAGGTCCAGGCTGGGGTCCGACACCTGCAACGGCAGAGGGAATTGCAAACTACCTGAGCAGAATCAAAACTCAACAGGTTTGTGTTTTGTGTGAGAGAGGTCCAGGCTGGGGTCCGCCACCTGCAGGAGCAAAGCGAGATATACTGCAGCTCAAGAGCATTCGAGATGATCCAAGGAGAAGAAAACACACTAGCGACTGCTGCAACTGCTGCGGGACAGGTCCAGGCTGGGATCCGCCACCTGCAACGGCAGAGGGAGCGTCTGGGAGCGTAAGCTGAGTGCCGGTTGCACATTGCAATGCAGGGCAGTCTGGTGCCTGCTGCTGAACAGGATACGGCTGGAATCTGCCACAGTTCGACTGAATGAAAACAAGAACTGGCTTACGAAAGTTTCACTGGTCGGGGCTGTTTGCCACTTGAGACCCCAGGCTGCAGCCACCCAGCACAAGCGTGATGGCAGGCACAGCCACAGCACTTCTAATCACCTTGGCGGCCAGCAGGCGGGACATTCCCACAGCCCCCACAACCTCACAGACGGGAGACCTCACGACAACCGTTGCAGGAGCGACACTCTCACCTTGGCGGCCAGCAGACGGGACACCTCGTTGCGCAGCTCCCGCACCAGCACTGCACAGAGCAAGTGAACGCGGAGTGGTTTGCTTGCTTCCTGGGCGTGTCAGTTTGAAGCAGGACACAAGTGGCACGTTGTAAAGGCACCACTGCTGCTGCCGCCGCTGCCCGCTGGCACTGCACACTGTGCGCCAACACCTCTGCATGAAAGCCGCCCGCTCCGCCCCAACGCTTGCCTGCGATGCGGGCAGGGGCCTTGAAGCGCGCCCAGCCGTCCACACGCAGCAGCCCCTGCTCGTGCTGCACCTCGATGGAGCCTGCAGCAAAAAACACAAAAGAAGTGGATGTTGGTGAGTTTCTGCTCAAGAGGTTGAAGGAGAGAGCAGCGGGCCCTGCTCGTGCTGCACCTCGATCGATCCTGCAGCGAGAAGCACAGCTCAGCTGATGGCGTGAAGCCTCTCCCATACAGCGCTGAATCTGCGACATGGGCCGTTCATGTCCATCCGCTGTCCTGCCAATCAAGTAGCCTGGATCCATGTCGCACACACAACAGCCTGCGCTGTGTACTGCTCTGCCCCATGCGTTGGCCAACTGCACAGTCCACTCCAAACCCATCTTACCTCCAAAGAGCAGCACCGCATAGACGGGCACCATGCTCGACTCGCGCACAAACACCTGCAGTTGTGCACGCACGAGAACAGTGAGCGAGGGAAGGGCAGGAAGCAGGCCGCCGGCCGTTCCTCTCCTGCTCACACACGCTGCTCGGCAGGCAGCACAGCAGTCTGACTGGGCTAAGGCAACGCTTGCGATGCGCGAAGCCAACCTTGGACGTGGCCAAGCTTCAGATAAAGTGCAGATAGAATGGGACGCAGCAGCCGTTGAGCGCTGGACGCTGGTACAAATAGCTGGATACCAAAAAAACGAAGAATAAACTCACCTTGGACGTCTCCACAATCTCGCTGTAGGCCAGCCAGCCCGACTCAAACTTGCCTGCGGCCAAAGAAAGGAGGAAGGTGTTGCAGGCCTTGCTAGGGTGAACAGTGCCATGTGTCGCGGCGGCTGCAGCAATTAGGCCAAGTGCTTGCTGCCCCATGCAGCATTTACGCACCCCTCGGAAAACAGACAGTTCGTTGCAACGGACATACAGTGTAGCGGTGCACCTACCGCAGGAGAAGTTGACGGAGGAGGGGTGCAGGAACACGCGGCCTGAAGAGGAAGAGAGGGGTGAAACAAGCGTGGCGGATGCAATCTAAGCAGCAGCAGCAGCAGCAGCAGCAGCCATTTTGACGCCACGGGCGAGTCCACCGGTGCAGGGCAGCCAGGCGCCGCTGCTGGTGCGGCCCAAGGCATAAGCCCTGCTGTTCTTGATAGTATGCAACGCGGTGCCTCTCACCCCTCTCCCGGTCAAAGAACTTGGTCTTGTGCGGCTCGCTGTCCACCTCCACGGTGCCGCCGTGCACTTTCGTGTACTTGGCAGCAGGGTGCTCCACGCACAGCAGCTGTGAAGGAAGAAAGTATGAACAGAACTGATTGAAAGACCAAATTTGTTTAGCCGGGATTGCCCCTTGGTGTAATTGGCGGCAGGGTGCTCCACACGTAGCAGCTGCGGAGAGCAAAGAAAGCACACGCGACTGGTCAAAACATGCGCCCAGTGCAGCAGCAAGGCGCGATACACCTACATCCAGTTCATGCCACACAGACCTGGGGATGCCTTCACCATTCATGACTGCATGGTTCCATTCTCTCAAGAAGTTGAGCTTCGGGGTTGGTGCCAGGCTGTTGGACAAAGCCCAGGACCCAAAGCAAAGACAAGACAAGACAAGACAAGACAAGACAAGACAAGACAAGACAAGACAAGACAAGACAAGACAAGACAAGACAGCCACACAGACCTGGGGATAGAAGCCGCAGCACAGCGCGGCCTTCACGGTGCGCGCGTTGGCTGAATGCTCATCCACCTCGTGCAGCGGCCGCTCGCCGCCTGCAATTAATAGGAACGCATGCAATTTCAGTCATTAAGTTATGGTGGTATCAGCAGCAGCAAAAGCTGAGTGCTCGTCCACCTCATGCAGCGGTCGCTCGCCGCCTGGAAATAAGGAAAGAGCAGAAAGCAGTGCGTGTTAGACGGAGGTTTGCGGCAGCCAGGCTGAACGCTCGTCCACCTCGTGCAGCGGCCGCTCACCGCCTAAAACACAGCACAGAGGGAGGGCGCAGGGCGCAGTTCTCATGAAGCAGAGGTTGGACGCAAACGGGCAGCAGCACAAGTAGCCGTCCCTGACTGCATCAAGATGTACGTCAGGCCAACGCAGCCAATGCCGCACTCACCCTCTCCGTACGGGTTGCTGACCGCCCAGCTGTAGCCGCCGCCGCGCCGCCCCCGCCCGCCGGCAGCCGAAGCGTGCGCAGCGTACGAAGCAGGGATGAATCCCAAGTCAGCCAGCAGCTCCGCATACTGCTGCCGCCCCGCGTCGATTGCCTGCAGGGGAAGACAAAACATGAACAAGTCCAATACTGGATGGCAGTTGAGGCCATCAAGCAGGGCCAGCCCACAAGGTGCATTGCAGGAGGGTGAGATTCAGAGCCAAAGGATGGAAGAACAAAGTCGAAGCCTTACCTCTAGAGCTTGGTCTGACAGGAAGGACCGCCCGCAGAACTCGTGCGCCGCTTGCCGCCCGTCCTATACCAGACAGCCACGTTCGAAACGCGCAGACAGTCATGGGCTGATGGGGCCAGAGTGAACGGCGCATCAAGCTGTCCTGCTTCGCTGCGTTCGGCGGCCGCTTCATCAAAGCAGAGGCGGCTAGCGGCGAGGCACAAGGCTCACCTTTTCCAGCACCGCCCGCCACGAGTTGTAAGCAGCCACCACAGCCAGGTGGTCGCTCTTGCTGGCCGCAACCGCCGCCGCCACCGAGCGCCGCGCCGCCTCGGCCTGCGGAGTGGCAGTGAGTCAGCAGTGCAAGGGTTGTTCACGCAAGAGACTATCTACCAGAGTTGGCCATGCAAGTCCAACGAAAACTTGTCTCGTCCCGCTCGTTTTTTCGAGTACGGGCCAGAAGACGGGCCGGCCCCAGCCCTGAGAGCATCCAAGCAGCAGAATATGCAAAGAATATACACTTATACACTCGCCTCGTCGCGTTTGTCGGGCGTTGACCAGAAGACGGGCCGGCCCCAGCCCTGGGCCGCAGCAATGGTGAGCACGGGGTCCATGCAGCGCAGCAGCGATCCGTACAGTAGCATTTTGCCTGCAGCGCATGGGGCAGGGGGGAACGGGCAATTGACACAGGGAGCCTGTGGGCAGACGGGTGGGCTGGGCAGGGCAGGCAGGCAGGCAGGCGGGAGGGCGACACCTTGCTGGAAGGTACATGGCGAGTGCAAGGGGCTAAACAAAGCAACTTGCACACTACGTGGGGTGCAAAACCAGGCAAGGCCAGCCTACCGATGCGGGGGTCGCAGGGCATGCGTGTGAGGTGCTGGCCCAGCGGCGTCAGAGCTCCCGTGGCGGAGTCCAGGGCGCCGATGAGGCGCAGCGAGGTCAGGGCTGCGGCGAAGGGCAGGCAGCGTGAATGACATCAGAAAACAGTGCTTGGATTGGATTGGCAGGAGTTCATCGGCTTTGCGACCAGGGCACCAATCAGGCGCAGCGAGGTCAGGGCTGCGGTGCGGGGCAGGGGAGAGTGCGGGTGGGAGTGCACGCAGCTGGGGCATGCTTGATCAGCACAAGCAGTATGGGCCTGCCACGCTAGCTTCACAGGAGCGGCGCCTCAGTCCAAGCCAGGCAGCCTGAAGGCCCGCCGTGGCGCAGGACAAAGAACTGTGTCGCAAGCTCTGTTGCGGGTATGCAGACTGTAAACCCGAAAATGGAATGGAACGTACCCTGCTGCAGCGCCTTGGGCTCTGGTGGGGTGATCATCTTGGCCAGCAGCGACGGCACGTCGGCAGCTGCTCCGAGGATGCCTTTGACGTCCAGCACCAGCGCCTGCATGGGTGGCAAATTTGCGTGTGCATATCCACTTTGGATGAGGTGCCTTTCGTGTTCAGCACCAGCGCAGCTAGCACACACTTGACGGAGCACACTGGATGCACATCACCTCCCACCTGCAGCGGCGCGCGCGCGATCTCCGGCGGGGTGTCTCGCGGCATGCGGCCCCAGGTGCGGCGAGAGAACAAGCGGTAGCAGACGCCCGGGCGCACGCGGCCGGCACGGCCGCGCCGCTGCTGCGCCGCGGCCTGTGGGAGGGGGTGGCGGGGTGGGAAAGGGGAAGGGTGGAGAATTAATGGGCGGCGGGCGCTTGGCATGGCATGTGCATGGGCTGGCAGTGCGGCATGTGTTTGTCCGCCTGTGGCAACGCCAGTGCTTGTCCAGCCCAGCATGGACAACCACCATGCAGCACCCACCCACTCCTTCCATAGAACCACCCACCTGTGAAACGAACGTCTCCTGCAGGCGCCCCTGTCTGCTTCCAGCCAGCAATGCAAACCCTACAGCCGATGTCTATCAGCCAAACTATACCAGGAGCAATTCCACACACCAGCACCCAACCACTTGACACCCACCTGCGACACAAACGTCTCCTGCAGGCGCGCGATGCCCCGGGACGCGTCGAACCGCATCTCCTTTACGCGGCCTGTGTCTATCACGGCTGTCACATCGTCAATTGTGATGGACGTTTCCGCCACGTTTGTGGAAACGACAATCTTCACGGTGCCTGAGCAGCAAGCGAGAGGGCACAGCTGGGGCTTGGGTTGGAGCACCGCCACAAGAATGTGCCTTAATTGAGCAGCACTTTGCGACGTGTCAAAGCATGTCTCACGCTGTTGAGCCAGCATGTGCCAAAAAGACCAAAACACCTCACCCTTGGGCGGCCGGTTAAACACCCGAGTCTGCTGCGAGGGCGGCAGCCCGCCGTGCAGCGGCAGCACCTGCAGGGGAGCGGGGGCACGCTAACAATGCTTCCGACTGCACCTCAACGGCAACAGCGGAGACTGCATAGATTTCCAAAGCCACAAAATGACTTTAGAGGTGCCGGCAACACGGGTGCTGCTCATTGCAGGAATCAAACCAATAACACCAGCCGTTACCGACCTGCACGCCGCCGCCGGCTGCAGCAGCCACACGCCCCGAGGAAGAGAGCGTGCGGCAGATGCGGCTGATCTCATCAGCGCCTGCATTGGCATTACGCATGCACTGAAATGTAGGAATAGCCGGTTCAGCATAGCAGGTAAGGGCATTGCAGCGGCATAATACCGCTGAAGGGTGGTTTGCGGCTCCTGCAATGTTAACCAGGCACCACCAGGACAGCCGTGCACGTGGCTGCTGCTAAGCAGCGCACATAAAACCCAACTCCAGCCCCGCCCACCCACCAGGAGCGAAGATGAGGATGGCGTTTGCGTCATCGTCGCCGCCGCCCCGCCGCTTGCCACCGCCGCCCGCCTGCTGCTGCTGCTGCTGGCCGCGGCTGGAAATCAGGTGTGCCACCAGGGCTTCTATCAGGTCGGTATTGACCAGACTCTCATCTACGTTGGAAAGAGAGATGCGCGTCTGCTCGCTGTACTGCCCCAGGCCGCTGCCGGCGGCGCCGCCGCCGCCGTCCTGTTCCGCAGCTGCTCCGCCGCCGCCGCCGCCTGCTGCATCGCCGCTGCCCGCTGAGCCGTCCTTGCCCTGCTTGCCGCTGCCGGAGCGTTTGGCCCACTTGGAGGACTTGCCGATGAGCAGGCCGGTGGACTCTAGTGCGTCCTCCAGGAAAAGATCTGGTGGGGTGAGGGGAGGAAAATGTTTTGACCGAGGACGGGATTTGAGGCAGGCATGCCTTGCTGATGAGCACGCTGTCGACTCCAGGGACCAGTACAGCCCAAAACAGAGCGTTGATGCTCTGTTTTGGGCTGTACTGGTCCCTGGACACCACCCACCCGTCACTGGATGCGTGAAGCCCGGGATGGTCAGCTGCCCCGCCGGCTCGCGCAGCGCCGTCTCAAAGTAGCCCGCAAACAGGCCGGCATCCGCGGTTGCAGACATGAGCACTACACGCAGGCCCGGGTTGCGGCCTGTGGGGAAGGGGAAGGCACGAGCATGTGGAACGGTGAGGCAGGTTGCTGGACATTAGACGGCAGTCAGGCCGGCGTCAGCGGTTGCAGACATGAGCACGACGCGCAGGCCGGGGTTGCGTCCTGTGGGGGTGCAGGGAAGTGGCAACACACAGCAGTAGCGGGGCATGATTTGGGGTTGAAGGGAGGTTGCCGGGCAAACACGCGAGCATCCACAGTAGCAGGCATGTGCAATGGTCCGCAGGCCCGGATGGGCCCTTACCCGACTCAGGCCGCACACCAACAGCATGCCAGGCAGTTACACTTACAATGACATCACACTGTGACTACAATGCTACTCAGCCTCACCCGACTCCAGCAGCCCGCGCAGCAGCAGCAGCAGCACGAGCAGCAGCAGGCGGCGCACCAGGGTTCTTTGGCAGCAGCAGGACAGGAGGAAAAGAGTGAAAAAAAATCCGGCCCTCACCCGACTCCAGCAGGCCCCTCAGCAACAGCATGCCAGGGAGCTGCAGTAAACATCGACAACCCGCCGTGACTACAGTGCGCTGCCTCCTCACCCGACTCCAGCAGGCCGCGCAGCAGCAGAAGCACGAGCAGCGGCAGCAGCAGCAGCAGGAGCGCTAGGTTTTTTTGGCAGCAGCAGTACAGGAGCAATAAAAAGAGTGGACAAATCTGGCCCCACCCGACTCCAGCAGGCCGCGCAGCAGCAGCAGCAGCAGGTCGCTCTCGATGCTGCGCTCGTGCACCTGCGGCAGGTGGCAAAAGCAACTGCTGTGTTGCACCTTGCAATCAGAGGCGAGCCAACCTGCCACCCGCATTCCCATCTCGCCTTTCATTCCGTTTCAGCGCAAGTGCAATGCAAGCCAGCCCAGCACAGCCTAGTGAATCCTGAGCTTACCTCGTCAAGGACCACGTGGGTGGTACCGCTCAGCGAGGGATCGCCCAGCAGCCGCCGCAGCAGGACACCTGCAGGGCAGGGACAGACGGCATGGCATGCAATAACCTTACTTGCTGGTGCGGCAGTGCATTGGCTGCATCATATTTGCTACCGCACCCGCACGGCAACAACCGCACCGCAACAACAGCAGGGCACCAGGTGCAGCAGGTGGGGAGCGCACCCGTGGTGCAGAACAGCAGGCGCGTGCGGGCGGACTGCTTGGAGTCCAGGCGGACCGAGTAGCCCACGGTGGCCCCCACCTGCAGGGCAAAACGACAGAACTGTTAGCGTAGTATTGATCCACTGGAGCCCAGCAGCATTTGCATTTTTTGCGTCTGGCCCTTCAGCAGCAGCTGCGTGGCCCTCCGCAACTTGTCTCTCGTATCTCATCTGCAGGACGCAACTGAAGCGCTTCTCAGCGCAATCCCACCACCTGAGGACCCACCTGCTCGCCACACTCCGCCGCCACACGAGTGGCCAGGCCCACTGCACTGATGCGCCGTGGCTGGGTGAAACTAATCGAACAAAGCTACCACTACTAGCCAAGGGCTCACCTGTTCTCCGCGCTCAGCCGCCACACGAGTGGCCAGCCCCACAGCGCTGATGCGCCGCGGCTGCGTGCAGATGATGTTGCAGGCGGCGCCGGAGCCGCCGGCGATGGCCTGCTCCAGTAGGAATTGGGGCACCTGCGGACAACGAAAAGCATGGAAACGCAAAACGGATCAGCTTCCATCAGCACAGTAGCGCATGTAGTTGGCCCTTACAGCCAACATGTGCGCTGCGGCATCCGCCACCGTGCCGGCACTCCCCCCCTCACTCCAGCACTCCCCAGTCCACCTGCCCACTACACCCGCAGCACCCACCTGCGTGGACTTGCCGCAGCCAGTGGGGTTTGATGCTTACAAGTCAAATCAACACCCGCCACCACACCCCCAGCACCCACCTGAGTGGACTTGCCGCAGCCGGTGGCCCCCGAAACCACCACCACCCGCCGGCTGGCGCACAACGAGAGCAGGTCCTGCCGCTGCGCTGCGGCCGGCAGGCGAGCACGCACGCCGCGCATAGCGGCATGCTCCGGCCCGCTGTCCAACTTCCTCTGCTGCTCTGCCAGCCGCCGGCTCTCGGCTGCGACGTCAAGGCTGCCGGCGCCGGTGCCCTGCCGCCGCCGCCGCTGCGGCTCTGCTGCGGGGATGACGGTATTGGCAATATCCTCCAGCCGGAGCGCCTGCTCTGCCTGCTGTGCAAGGTCAGCAGCGCTGCCATCCCGGCTGGCGTCCGCGCTGCCGCCGGCCGGCGGCAGCAGCTGCGCCAGCGGCAGCGGGCGCAGCAGGCAGCTCTCCAGCTGCTCTGTGGCTGCAGAGGCGAGCTCATACACCATGGGGTGCCCCGCCAGCTCAGCAGCACGCTGCGCCAGCTGGCGTGTCAGCGTGAGCAGCGCGCCAGCTGGCACGCCCTCCGCCCGCAGGCCCACAACAGGCGCTGCCTGCGGGTAGGGCGCCCCGCCGGCCGCTGTGCTGGGGGCCAGAAAATCGAGCTGCAGGCGAAGCTCGTGCCGCCCGCCGGCCGCCGCTGTGGCCGCTGCTGACGTCAGCTCGACCGGCAGCTGCAGGCTGGTGTGCTGCTCTGAAGGGAAGGCTGCATCGCCGCCGTAGATGGCCTCCAGCGCCGTGCGCTCCTCAGCCCACTCCTCCAAGGCAGCTTCGTCGGCAGCTGCCGCTGAGCTGGCAACCGCCGCCGCCTCCACCGCCGCCGCCGCTGCCGCCGCGCCGTCGCCACCCGTGGCAGCAGCCGCCAGGCGGGCGTGCAGCACGGTCAGAGCGCGGTGCACGTGCCCGCCCGTCTGCTCCAGAGCGGCGGCTGCCTCTGCTGGCGGATAGCCATACTGCGCCAGCTCAGCAACTGCCGGGTCTTCCAGCAAGCCCTCCGCTGCAGCCGCGGCTTCTGCAGCCTCTGCAGCAGCGTCGAGGCCGGTGGCGAAGCTGCCTCCCCGGCTGGCAGGGCCCAGGCTGCTGCCGCTGCCGCCGCCGCGGCGAATGATGGTGACCGGCTTGCCGGCCGCGCCTGTGTGGGGTTGAAAGTAGGGTAGAGTGTTGCGCAGCTATGGAGGCATGACACTGCCAAGAGACATGCGAAAGGCGGTTAGCCTTGAAATGCAAGCACAGGCTCTGTTGCGACAGCTAGCCATCAGCCCGACAAACCCACCAGGAGCAAAGTTCTTGGGCAGCCGCTCCTCCGGCAGCCGCACACACAACCAGTCCAAGGCATCAGACAGGCTGGGTGCACCGCCGCTCGTGCTGCCCACCGCCGCCACTGCCGCCGCCGCATCCTGCTGGCCAAACCCAAGCAGCACCAGCTCTTCAGTTAGTGCGGCTGTGCTCTCAGCAGAAGCGCCCGCTGGCGCATCCAAGCTGGACCACCCGTCGCCGCCGCCGCTGCTGGTGCCGTCGGGAGCCAGGCTGCCGCTGCCGCTGGCGCCTGCCTCGGCCTGCAGCTCCGAAATGATGCCTTCCACCAGCCTGCGAGCCCAAGGTGAGAAAAGCTTCCATCAGTCCTTGCATGTTCAAATCACGGGCACATCCACGAGCGCATGATTGGCCAGCGTACAAAAGCTTGCAGAACCACCAGCCCAACCAGCAGTCCAGCACGACCCACGCGCACTGGTTGAGCCCAGGTGCCCTGACTTGCACCACCCCACCATCACCCCAGCAGCAAACCAACCGCCCTCACTTGCGCTTGTCGTCAGCCATGATGACAGCCGCAGGCTGCTGCCGCTTGGCGGCCGCACGCTGCCGCTCCGTCGCTTGGCGCTGCCGCTCCGCTGCCTGGGCTGCACGCTGCTGTCGCTCCTGGTGCTGCATGGCGGGGAGGGTGGGGCAGACGGGTGGGCAGGTCACGGATGATGCAGGGATGGGACTGTGGCATTCAAGTCCACAGGGCGGGGCAGCGCAGACAGCTCCACAACCCAGTTGCATCGCCAGGCCAACTGCTGGAGATTGCAGCCGGTCGCCCTACAGATCGAACATCCATCTGCTGCACATCGCTGCCAGCCGAATCCCCACAAAATACAGTGAGGAACCAGCCAGGCACCCACCTGCTGCTCCAGGTCCCGCCACTGCGCCACGTACGGCCGCGGCAGGATGCGGTCCAAAGCGCGGTCGCCCTGCGGCCAAACAAGCGCAGCGCAGTTAAGACAGCATGCGCAGCCTTGCAGCGCAGCTGCGGCGGCGGCGGTTGCTGCGGCTGCTGCTGCTGCTGCTGCGGTGGCATGCCGCAGCAGCACCGTGAGGGGGATCTGAACGAATAGCATTAAATGCCCCCTGAGCCACCTCCCTCCCTAGCCGCACTGGCCGCCCCACCTGCACTCGGTGCAGGGCAGCCACCGCTGCTCGCTGCTCAGCCTCCTCTTCGGTTGGAGCAGCCTGCAGGCAGAGCAGGGAGGGCTTTCAGTGAGGTCGCCCTACCTGCTGCCTCTTCTTGGAAGCATGGCGCAATACCCACTGGAAGCAATACCCACAGAAGCATGGCGCACTAACCACAGCAGCCCAGCGCGGCGCCCACAGCATGCCTTTCGCAGCACCCCAAAATCATGCCACGCTTGTAGCACACGATAGCACCCAGAGCACGGCACCACCACAGCGCAGCGCAGCGCAGCGCAGCACAGCGCAGCACAGCACAGCACAGCCCAGGGCAGCGCAGCACAGCACCTGAGCATCATCTAAAAACACCACCACATCCAGCTCCTGCTTCTTGGGGTGCGGCAGCACCACCTGCAAGGTGGACAGAAATTTTAGCAAAGATGTGGCACCACCTGCAGAGGTAGGCAAACAGTGTACCCGCGATGCACGCTCTTTCGGCACCCACCCACTGCCCCACCGCACTTTGCATGTTGCCCCATTGTCGCACACCAATCCCTCACCTTGCACTTCCACAGGCCCCCCTCTGCGGCGGTGGGGCGGTACCGCGGGCGCGGCACCTTTTCCCGCAGGCACCGCTCATGCAGCAGCAGCTTGGGCGACTTGGCCTCATAGAAGCTGCAGGGAAGGGGGAGAGATCGCTGGGATGAGTGCACGGCATGGAATGCCGGCAGTGCCAATTGCCAGGCACCACTCGTGCAGCAGCAGCTTGGGCGACTTGGCTTCGTAGAAGCTGCAGGCAGGAGGGAAACAGTGCTGATCTGCATGCTTTCCTGAGCAATGAGTACAGCTGTACGCAGCTGTACATAATGCAGCAGCAGGCCAGCAACCTACCCAGCCTTGCTGCCAATGTCCATCAGCTTGGGCCCGCCCGCCGCTGCTGCAGACGCGCCAGGTGCGCCGCTGCCGCTGGCCGCTGCGGCGGCTCCAGCGGCCGCCTTGCCCTGCTGCTTGCCGGGCGCCGCAGCGGCAGCCACAGACTTGACTGCAGCCGAGGCGGCTGCGCTGACCGCTGCAACGGCCTTGGGTGCCAGCACTTTGGGCGCAGCCGGGGCGGCGGCCACTGCTGCCGCCGCTGTGCTGCCGGCTGCGTCATCTGCCGCTGCTGCCACGTCGGCATGCTGCTTCTGGATGTGCTGCTTCAGCCGGTCAGACTGCTTGAATATGCGGTCGCAGTGAGGGCAGGGAAGCTCCTGGCCACGCTTATCGAGCACTGCGGGGCCCTTGCTGCCGCCGCCGCCGCCGCTCGAGCTGCAGGCAGGAGAGGGCCGGGCGATGCGCTCAGCTGCTGCGGGATGAGGTATGGCACACTGGTATGCAGCAGGTGCGCGAGCACGGCTGCTGAGCGCTGCAGACTCCTCACTACACTCGGTTGGCGGCGCGCTTGGCGTCTCGGTTCTTGATGCCCCCCATCGCGATGCTCGGCAGCTAGGCAGCGCCGCCGGACTGCTCAAGCTCAGCCGAGCGCCATGTACGGCTGCCTGTGGGCGCCTGTGCCGCTCCTGTGCAGCCCAGAGGCCTTTGAGGACCGATCCAAACGCAATGTGTGTGCTGCAATGCGCCCAAGGGGCCCCTGGACATCATGTGGCAGCCGCCCGGCTGGCGGTGGCATGCTGGGGGCGGTGGCGGCAGCGAGCATTGCAAAGTTTTGCTCACACGCCTTGTGCCACAATTCGCGTTACACTCAGTCATCGCATGTGGCAGCATGTCCTGCTGCCTGCCGCTTATCACTGCTCGCCGTCGTCACTGTCAGCTTGCAGGTCAGGCTGCTGCCGCCGCCGGCGTCGCCGTGGCTTTGCCGCCGCAATGCTGCCGCTCTGCTGCTTGGCGGCCTGCTGTCGCTGGCGCGCCCTCTCATCCACTTGCTCAAGGAATGCCTGCCAGCCCGCCACGCTGCCCTGCCTGCGGCAGCAGCGGAGGGCATCTGGGTCATTGCTTTGTGGCAGTCGCCAATCCAAACTGGCTGGGTGCCGCTGCAAGCTTGACGCAGACCGGCTGCTCCTGCCCCAGCAGGCTGGTGGCTGGGCAGCGTCAATCCAGTGCCCGCTAGGCTGTCACATACTCCCACCTGAGCTCCGCCAGCAGGCTGAGGCCCGGTTCGCTGCGCGGCCACTCCCGCAGGTGCTCCCGCACTGCTTGGATCGTCATGCCGCACCAGTCGGCTAACCTGTCTGCCGAACCACGGGCAAAATCGATGTCGATGCCGGTCTCCTGTTTTCCCAGCCGCTGCGGCGCTCGCTCCTCTGAGGCACGGAAGGGGAGTTGGAGGACGGAGCGGGATGACACCATGCACCCAACAGACAAGCCAAGCAGCACCCCGTTGATGCAGTCGCCACGCTTGCAAAATGGCAGCCTGACTGGTGGCTGTGCACATGCCAAGCCTCACCCGCAGCAGCACGTAGGATGCTGTCATGGTTGGCAGGCCGTACTTAAGGTAGTTGGAGTAAAATTCGATCGAATCGGCCCGGCTGACGCCCACCACTGCATGCAGCAGCAGCAGCAGGAAGCAGTGGCACACATGCAACTCACAGCAGCGTGCCGAGGCTGAACAGCAGCAAAGCTGCAATCCACAGCACGCCATGCGGCCCCGCACCTTCCGACAGGAACAGCAGCTTGGCCTCGTACTTCTTGCTGCGGAAGTCGCCCGTTGAAAAGCCCTGGGGAAACCGCTGGATGAAAGCAGCTAACCGCACATCATCCCAGCCAAAAGGCGGGGCTTGCAGATAGTCGGCATTGCGCTGCAGCTTGGTTGCGGTTGCGGTTAGCAGCATAGGGCCCCGCAGCAGCAGGGGCCACAACACGTCTGCGGGGGGAGGTGCACAAAGACATGGGCAGCACTTTGTCAGCAACAACAGGCATCGCATCCTGCACAGCAGCAGCGGCAGCAACAGCAACATTGGCTGCGGGGAGAGCACGCAGCGCAAACCGCAGGGTAAAGCTGGCAAATGCTGATAACAGCCAAACTGACAGAAACCACCCACTCTCCGTGGAAGCTTGCCTGGTGGGAAGTACTCCCGCAGCCATGTGGTAGCTTCACGCATTGTGCCATCACTGGACGTCGTGAGCACAAGCGGCATCTTCAGCACCAGTTGCTTTGCCTGCGCCTCGGTCACCCCGGCAGCAGCCGCAATGGTGCGCAGCTTGCGCTGCAGAGTGGCCTTGTCTGCCTGCAGAAGGCGTGGTGCTCCCCGCACCAGCCGGGACACCAGCTCAGGTGGCCCCAGCACCTCCGCTGCCCATTCCAGGGCTGTGACAGCCGTTTGCGGTGCTGAAACCACAATTTCAGGCTGTTTCGCCAGAACGACACCAAGGTCAGCCGGCGACAGTCGGGTGGCGACTGTGTCCAGCCACCGCTGCACATGGCCCGGCGGCATCGCAAGCGCTAAATGGGCCGGATTGTTGACGAGCAGCATGCTTCCGAATGTCAGGTGCGCCGGGAGCCGCTTGCGCGCCTGCCGCCGCTCCTCAACATAGGCAGCACAGTAGCTGTTGAGCTGCAGCCACACGGGCTGCACGCTGGTTGCAAAGTCAACCACGTTCTGCCGACGACGCTTTGCAATGCTGCACAGCACCGCCGCTGCCTCTGGGCCGCTCAGCTGCTGGCTGGCGCAGAAAGCGAATGTGGCTGGCAGGCCCGCCAGCGCCGCCTGCTCCGACTGAAACGCAAGGGCCAGCTGCCAGGCAACCTCAGCCGCCTGCTCAGCTGCAAGGCCCTGCTCTGCCTCCAACCAAGCTTGAAGCTGCGGGCAGGGCACCCGCTGCAGCTTCTGGAAGGCACCGTCTGCGCCACGCTGCAGCACAAACGCGGCCTGCTGCTCCGCTACTGTCAGCACAGCTGCTGTGTCTGCTGCCGCTGCGTCTGCTGCTCCTGCTGCCTTTGCTGCCGGCTCTGCCTCGCTGCTGCTGCGTGCTCGGCTCAAGGTTTGCCGCCGGTGGGAACACAGCAGCGGGACCCTGCAGGTATGCGGCAGGCCACCATTCAGTATATATGCACGTCACATTAGGCAATAGGCTGGTGGAAAGGGCAGGACACAAAGGCTGGGCGCCGCACCTGGCCAGGCCGTGAGGGCGGCGGCGAGCGGCGGTGGCGGCCACTGACGGCGCGGCGGCGCATGGCCGCCAGGACGCCGTCGCGCTGGCTAGCATGGTGCTTGAGTGGCGCCACTTTGAGGCGCGGCGGCCTCTGCCGCGGGTTCAGCGCCGGGCCGTGCGACAGAGGGAGCCGCGCTGGTTTGCTGCTGCAGCAGCGACAAGGCGGAAGGGTCTGCAGCTTGATCTCAAGTCGCCCAGGGCCGCCAGGCGCGGCTTTGTGCGACTTGTGCCGCCGCCGCTGCGCTGAGGCGCAACCCAGCCCGCCTCGCGTCACTTTGGCCAAGTTGCCGTATCGACACGACTGTGCTGGCTGACTGCCCAAGGCACATCTGGACTGTGCTGGCTGACTGCCCCTGGCTCATTTGGCGCAGCTGGTGCTGTATTACATGAATGGCACAGAATACATGCAGATGGATCAGAGCAGCTGTGGCTGGCGCAGAGGCAGGCTGGTGGGGAGAGGGGCAAGGGGCTACGGGGCTGCGGCATGCTGAGTGTGCCCAGCAGGGCTTAATGGCGGGTGGAGAGTGATGACCAACAGGTAAGGAGGGCGGTGCCATAGGATGGCAGGCTGGTGGGTTGGTGAGGGCGAGGATGAGGGATGGCTGGGCAGCACGGCAGCATCGCCGCTAAAGGGTTCATTGCTGCAATGGCGATTGTGTTCTTTAAGTGTTCACTTGAAAGGTGGGCCCCGACTCTCCCCAACTGCAGAGGCTCGAAATCGCTGCTGAAAGGCGGAACGGCGGAGTGGCGGCAGCTGCCAGCCGCGGCCGCAGCTTGTGCTAGCGGCAGAGGGTGGAAGGGCCGCCTGCTGACTCAACTTCTCGTGCACTGCTGGCATGATGCAATCACCAGCCGCTGTGCCACCGTGTCGCCTCAGCAGGTCACAGCAGGACAGCGGCTGGCGGCGGCGGCGGGCAGGGGTGCGGGCATGTGCGTCGCTGCAGCACAAGAGCTCCCTGGCACGGCCGCCGGCAACGCTGCTAGCGGACGGCTCACACCTCGGGATCAGCTGGCCCGTGGATGTGCACCTGTGAAAAGAGAGAAAAGAGCGGCCGTTTGGACAGTCACAAGCTGGGAACGCTTCACACAAGCTGAAGACAGCAGACGGCCAGAGTTGAAAAGTTTGGAGGCAGCCCGACCAGCACAACAGAGCAGCAAG
>VFQQ010001530.1_pt1 | contig 31483 bp, 27 predicted proteins | sample 3512341 | NCBI WGS metagenome assembly VFQQ01 (sample SAMN10412373, study PRJNA504923) | tailings metagenome | isolation source: Relicate 2 Philex TSF1 revegetated site | place: Philippines: Tuba, Benguet | collected 2017-08-29
ACGCCGGACAACAACTTCCTGCCCGCCACCGGCACGCTCACGGTCTACCGCAAGCCGGCCTGCACCAGCTTCGAACGGGGCACGGTGCGCGTGGACGACGGCGTGCGCGAGGGCGACACCATCAGCCCGTTCTACGACTCGATGGTCGCCAAGCTGATCGTGCACGGTGCGACGCGCGAGGAAGCCCTGTCGCGGCTGGACACCGCGCTCGCCGAGACGCGCATCGTCGGCCTCTCGACCAACGTGCAGTTCCTGCGCCACGTGGTCACCAGCCGCGCGTTCGCACAGGCCGAGCTGGACACCGCGCTGATCCCGCGCGAAGCCGCCGTGCTGTTCCACCAGGACCGGGTGGGCCGACCACTGGCCGTGGCCGCCGCCGTGGCGCAGACGCTGCTGGCCGAGCGTGCGAGCGAAGGCGTTGACCCGTTCTCGCGCCGCGACGGCTGGCGCCCGCACGGCATCACCGTGCGCCGTTTCGATTTCGAGTACCAAGGCGAACCCCTGCTGGCGCAGCTGAGCTACCTGCACGACGGCGCACTGCAGCTCGCGTTTGGCGATGTGAGTGGCGCGCTGGCGTTCGACGCACTGCCTTCCGATGCCGGCACCCGCATGGACCTGCGCTTCAACGGCCAGCGCCAGACGGTGCAGACCTGGCAGGTCGATGAGAACGTGCACGTCTTCTGCGGCCTGGGTGCCACGCAGATCGTCGAGATCGACGCGCTGGCCCACGCGGGTGAAACGGCGGCCGAGGGCGGGCGCCTCACCGCGCCCATGCCGGGCAAGGTGGTGTCGTTCGCGGTGAAGGCCGGCGACGCGGTGAAGAAGGGCCAGGCCCTGGCCGTGATGGAGGCGATGAAGATGGAGCACACCATCGCCGCGCCGGCCGATGGCACCGTGGCCGAACTGCTCTACGCGCCCGGCGACCAGGTCAACGAGGGCGCCGAGCTGCTCAAGCTTTCCGTCGCCTGAAGCGCGCGCCGCGAGGGCCGCTTAAGCTCGCCGCATGAACATCACTTTCTGCTGCACCGACATCAAGGCCGAGCCCTGGCTGGCCGGCCTTCGCATGGCCCTGCCGCACGCCCAGGTTTCCGAATGGCAGCCCGGCGCGCCGCAGGCCGACCACGCCGTGGTGTGGACACCGCCGCAACAGTTCCTCGATGAACAACCCGGCCTCAAGGGGCTGTTCAACATCGGTGCTGGCGTCGATGCGCTGCTGAAGCTGAAATTGCCGCCGCAGGTGAAGGTGGTGCGGCTGGACGACGCGGGGACGTCGGTGCAGATGGCCGAGTACGTGTGCCACGCGGTGATCCGCCACTTTCGCGAGTTCGACGGTTACGAGGCCGATGTGGCGCAGGGCCGCTGGTCGTACCGCAAGCCGAGGTCGCGCGCCGATTTTCCGGTCGGCGTCATGGGCCTGGGCGTGCTGGGTGAGCGCGTGGCGCGTGCCCTGGCGCAGTTCGATTTTCCGGTGCACGGCTGGAGCCGCTCGCCCAAGGCGGTGGAGGGCATCACCTGCCACGCCGGCCCGGCGGCGTTCGACGGTTTCCTGGCCTCGTGCCGCGTGCTGGTGAACCTGCTGCCGCTCACGCCCGAGACGCGCGACATCCTCAACCGCGACACGCTCTCGCGCCTGCACCCGGGCGGCTACCTGATCAACGTGGCGCGCGGCGCCCATCTGGTCGACGACGACCTGCTCGCGCTGCTCGACAGCGGCTACCTGGCCGGCGCCACGCTCGACGTGTTCCGCACCGAACCCCTGCCCGCATCGCATGGTTTCTGGAACCACCCGAAAATCACCGTCACGCCGCACACCTCGGCGCGCACGCTGCGCGAGGAAAGCATCGCCCAGATCACCGGCAAGATCCTCGCGCTCGAACGCGGCGATCCGATTGCCGGTGTGGTCGACGCCCAGCGCGGCTACTGACCCTCTCGAAAGCGCCCCATGAAACTCCCCTCCCGCGTCCAGCTCATCGACGTCGGCCCGCGCGACGGCCTGCAGAACGAGAAGCAACCGGTGCCCTCGGCCGTCAAGGTCGAGCTCGTGCACCGGCTGCAGGCCGCGGGGTTGAAGGAGATCGAGGTCACGAGTTACGTCAGCCCCAAGTGGGTGCCGCAGATGGCCGACAACCACGACGTCATGAGCGGCATCGCGCGCCAGGCCGGCATCCGCTACTCGGTGCTCACGCCCAACCTCAAGGGCTATGAGGCCGCGGTGCTGGACAGGCCCGACGAGATCGTGGTCTTCGGCGCGGCGAGCGAGGCGTTCAGCCAGAAGAACATCAACTGCTCGATCGCCGAGAGCATCGAACGCTTCGCCCCGGTGGTGGAGGCCGCGCTCGAGGCCGGCATCCGTGTGCGCGGTGCCATGAGCTGCACGGTGGGGTGCCCCTACGAAGGGGAGATCGCGCCCGAACGCGTGGGTTATCTGGCCGGTTTGATGAAGGGCATCGGGGTGCAACGCGTGGACGTGGCCGACACCATCGGCGTGGGCACGCCGCGCAAGGTGCAGGCCGCGATCGAGGCGACGCTGGCGCACTACGGCATCGACGAGGTGTCGGGCCACTTCCACGACACCTATGGCCAGGCGCTGTCGAACACGCTGGCCGCGCTGGAACTCGGCGTCTGGAATTTCCAGTCGTCGGTGTCCGGCCTCGGCGGCTGTCCCTACGCCAAGGGCGCCACCGGCAACGTCGCGACGGAAGACGTGGTCTACCTGCTGCAGGGCATGGGCATCGAGACCGGCATCGACCTCGACGCGCTGGTGGACGCTGGTGTCTACATCAGCGAACAGCTCGGCCGACCCACCGGCTCGCGCGTGGCGCGCGCGCTGCTGGCGAAGCGCGCCGGCTGAAGCGCGCTCAGCCGAGAAGCTCGTCGAGCCAGCGCCGCGCCTGCGGCCAGTTTCCGAGTTTCGCGTCCGACCCCATGTGGCCGAGCGCACCCGCCACCTCCAGCCGCGCACCCCAGGCATTGGCGAAGAAGCGCGCGCGCTCAAGCGTGACGCGGGGATCGTTCGTGCTGGCCACGACCACCGTGGGAAAGGGCAGGGGCGACAGCGGCAGGGGCGCGAAGCCGACCGGGCCGGGCGGGTAGTCCACCGCCTCCACGTCGCTCGGCGCCACCAGCAGCGCGCCGCGCACGGGCAGTGGCTTGCCCGGGTGCAGCGTCGGCCAGGCGGCCACAAGGTGATTCACCAGCGCGACCGCGAGCGAATGCGCGACCAGCACGGCGGGCGTGCGGCGCGCCGCCAGCACCTGCGCCAGCGTCGCCACCCACTCTTCGCGCGTGGGCGTGTTCCATTCGCGCTGCAGCACGCGCGCCAGCTGCGGGTCTTCCGCTTCCCAATGGGTGTGCCAGTGTTCGGCGGGCGAGTTGCCCCGTCCCGGCAGGACGAGGACGTCGGGTTCCGTGCTCAAGGTCGGTCCGTTTCCTGTGAAGCGTTCATCAGCCTTGCGTGGCCTGGATGCCGGTGGCTTTCACCACCGTTTCGAAGTTGCGCAGGCTGCTGGAGAGCAGCGCGCCGAAATCCCGGCCTGGCAGGCCTTCGGCATCGAAGCCCTGCGACGGCAGCACCTCGAGCACGCGCGGGTTCTTCAGCGCCTGCCCGATGGCAGCGTGCAGCCGGGCCACGATCGCGTCGGGCGTGCCGGCGGGCGCCAGGATGCCCTGCCAGGTCTTGTGCGTGAAGCCGGGGGCGATGCTTTCGTCCAGCGTGGGCACGTTGGGCAATGCGGCCGCGCGGGTCTTGCTCGTGACCGCAATGCCGACGAGGGTGCCGGCCTGGATGTGGGCGAGCGCGGCCGCCATCGTCACCACACCGGCGGTGAGCGTGCCGTTCAGCAGGTCCTGGATGAGGGGCGCGCCGCCACGGTAGGGCACGTACTTGGCCGACACGCCCAGCTGGTGGTTCAGCGCCGCGCTGGTCAGGTGGTGCGCCGTGCCCCAGCCCGGCACGCCGATGGTGAGCTGGCCGTTGCTTTGCTGGAGCAGGCGCCGGTAGCTCGCCGCGTCGGTGACGCCGGATTTCGGGTGCGTGATGAACAGGTTGCAGGACGAGATCGCCAGTGTCACCGGCTTCAGGTGCGACAGCAGTGGCGTGCCCTCGGCCACCGCGTCGGCCGCCACCAGCGTGTCGTTGGTGAGCAGCAGGGTGTGGCCATCGGCGGCGGCCTGCGCCACGCGCTGCGTGCCGATGCGCCCCGAGGCGCCGCCGATGTTCTCGATCAGCACCGGCACGCCGAGCGCCTCGGACAGCGCGGGGGCCAGCGGGCGCGCCAGCAGGTCCACGCCACCGCCCGCCGGGAACGGCACGATGACGCGGACCGGTTTGTCCGGGAAGGTTTTTGCGTGGATCGCGGGCGCGGCCAGCGCCAGCGGGCTGAACGCGAGCGCGGACAGCAGGCGGCGGCGGCCGGTCTGGTCGGGGGAAAGTCGGTCGATGGCCGGGAGGGAATTCATGTCGTTGTGCCGATGGAGGTCTTGAGGTCGTGCGCACTGTAGGAACGCGGCCTTAGAAACAAAACGAATGAAAACGCATATGGTTAGTAGAAAATCGTTGGCTCCGGCGCCGCCAGCAATGGCCCAATGCGCGCCGACACCCGCACCGATTCGAGAATCCCTTGGCCCACCTTTCCCACTCCGAACTGTTTGACATCGCCCGCCGGGCACTGGCCGCCGCCGGCGCGAACGACACCATGGCCCGCCTGACCGCCGAGGCGCTCGTCGAAGCCGACCTGCAGGGCCTGGCCTCGCACGGCGTCACCCGCGTTCCCGCGTATTCGGCCCACCTGCGCAACGGCCGTGCAGACGGCAACGCGCGGCCCACCGTCGTGCGCCGGCAGGGCTCGGTGGTGCTGGTCGACGCCCACATGGGCCTGGCCTACCCGGCGTGCCGGCTGGCCGTGGACGAGGGCATTGCGCTCGCGCGGCAGCAGGGCGTGGCCTTCGTGGCGGTGGCCAACAGCCACCATTTCGGCGCGGCGGCCTACCACCTGCGGCCCGTGGCCGAGGCCGGGCTGGTGGGGCTGGCGCTGGGCAACTCGCCGGCGGCCATGCCCGCCTGGGGTGGCAAGCGGCCGCTGTTCGGCACCAACCCCATTGCCGCCGCTTTCCCGCGCGATGGTCATGACCCGCTGCTGATCGATCTGTCCCTGTCCACCGTGGCCCGGGGCAAGCTGGTGGTGGCCGCCCGCGAGGGCCGTTCGATCCCGCTGGGCTGGGCGCTCGACGCCGACGGCCAGCCGACCACCGACCCCAAGGCCGGCCTGGCCGGCACGATGGTGCCCGCCGGTGGCGTGAAGGGCACCATGCTGGCGCTGGTGATCGACCTGCTGGTGGCCACGCTGACCGGTTCCCACTTCGGCTTCGAGGCCGACTCGCTGCTCGACGACGAGGGCCGGCCGCCCCGCGTGGGGCAGGTGTTCCTGTTCATCGACCCCGCGGCGCTCGCCGGGCGCGACACCTATTTCGCGCGCATCGAATGCCTCGTGCCGGTGATGCTGGAAGAGAACGGCGTGCGCCTGCCCGGCGCGCAGCGCCTGACGCGGCAGCGCGAGGCGGAGCGCGACGGTCTGGACATCCCGGACGCGCTGCTGGAGCGCCTGCGCGCGCTCGCCGCGCAGGGCTGAGGCGGCGTCGCCCGGCGGGGGCATCGCACAGGCGACCGGCGTTTTCCGGGGCGTGGTGGCATCATCACGGGCTGTCTGACTGCTCCTGCCGCTCCCCATGGACCTCCACATCTGGTTTGCCTATTTCGCCGCTTCCTGGGCCATCGCGCTGTCGCCCGGCTCGGGTGCGGTGCTGTCGATGACGCACGGCCTCGCGTATGGCGTGAAGAAGACCAGCGCCACCATCGCCGGCCTGCAGCTCGGGCTGGCGGTGATCCTGCTGGTGGCCGGTGTCGGGGTCGGTGCCCTGCTGCTGGCCTCGGCCACCGCCTTCACGGTGGTCAAGTTCGCGGGCGCGGGCTACCTGATCTGGCTCGGCCTCAAGCAGTGGCGTGCGCACGTGGGCGCGGTGCCGGCCGCGGGCGATGCGCCGGCGGCGCTGTCGGCGGCTGAACCCTCGGTGCGCGAGCGCTTCGTCACCGGCTTCTTCACCAACGTCACCAACCCCAAGGGCATCGTGTTCATGGTGGCCGTGCTGCCCCAGTTCATCGACCCCGCGCGCGGGCTCTGGCTGCAGCTGCTGATCCTGCTCGTGACCACCGTGGCGGTGGACCTGGTCGTGATGCACGGCTACGCCTTCCTTGCCTCGCGCGCCCAGCGCTGGCTGGCCACGGCCCGAGCCCGCCGCGCGCAGAACCGCGTGTTCGGCGGCGTGCTCATGGCCATGGGCGCGAGCCTGCTGCTCGTCAAGCGCGCGGCCTGAACCATGTGCGGTGCTGAACTCCAGGCCTTGCCCGACACCGTGCAGCGCGTGGCGCGCGTGCTGCAGAGCGCGGGCCACGCCCACACCCCGGTGATGCTCGACGACGCGGCGCGCACCGCGCAGCAGGCGGCCGATGCGCTCGGCGTCGCGCTGGGCCAGATCGCCAAGAGCATCATCTTCCGCCGCAAGAGCGACGACGCGGCGGTCCTGGTCATCACCTCGGGCGATCTGCGCGTGGACGAGAAGAAGGTGCAGGCGCTCGTCTGCGCCGACGGCGGCAAGCTCGGCCGGGCCGACGCCGACTTCGTCAAGGCGCGCACCGGTTTCTCCATCGGCGGCGTCTCGCCGCTGGCGCACGCGGTGGCGCCCGTCACGTTGATCGACGCGCAGCTCTCGCGCTTCGACGAGATCTGGGCCGCCGCCGGCCACCCGCACGCCGTGTTCCGCCTCAGCCCCGCGCAGCTGCAGTCGCTCACCGGTGCGCCGGTGCACGACGTCACCGTCGTGGCCTGAACAAATGTCATTGCCACTGCCTCCCGTCACCCTGCAGACCGCGCGCCGCCGTGCCGGCCTCAGGCCCGGCGTGCCTTCGCCGTGCATCTCGGTCTGCGAGATGGACGAGGCGCACAGCCGCTGCAAGGGGTGTTTCCGCACGCTGGAAGAGATCGGTGCCTGGAGCCGTGCCAGCGACGCCGAAAAACTGTTGATCTGGCAGCAGATCGAAGCGCGGCAACTCACGCCCTGAGGCCATCGCCCACGAGATCGCCATGAAAGACATCACCTTCTTCTACGACCCGATCTCGCCCTACGCCCACCTCGCGTTCGAGCGACTGCCCGAAGCGCTCATGGGCCACAGCATGCAGGTGCGCTACCGGCCGGTGCTGTTCGCCGCGCTGCTCAAGGCCCATGGCCAGCTCGGCCCGGCCGAGATTCCCGCCAAGCGCGAGTGGACCTACCGCCAGGTCAGTTGGCTGGGCCACCACCACGGCGTGGTGCTCGAGCTGCCCGCTGCGCACCCGTTCAACCCGCTGCCGCTGCTGCGCCTGGGGCTGGCCACGGCCACCGACGATGCGCCGGGCGAAACCAACCGCTATGTGACGGAGCTGCTGTTCCGCCACGTGTGGCGCGGTGGGCTGGATGCCGCCGATGCCACGCGCCTGGCCGCGCTGCAGGCGCAGCTGCAGGACCACATGGCGCAGCGCGGCAAGCCGTGGCACGCGCCCGACAGCGACGTGGTGAAGCAGCGCCTGCGCGCCAACACCGACGAGGCCCTGGCGCTCGGCCTCTTCGGTGTGCCCGCGGCGGTGGTGGACGGCCGCGTGTTCTGGGGCCAGGACGCGCTGCCCATGCTGCGCGCGTACCTGGACGGCGACACCTGGTTCGAGACGCAGTGGGACGCCTCGGTGCAGCGGCCCGAGGGTGTGCGTCGGCGTTAGCCGGCCACAGCGCCGGGCCGCCCCAAGCAAGGCCATGCCCCCTCGGGGGGCAGCGACCCGCGCAGCGGTGGAGCGTGGGGGTGCATCAGGCCTGAAGCGCGTCCCCGAGCGCCATCACCTTGCCGGTGTCGGCGGCCTCGTAACCCTTGAGCGCGGCCACACGCGCGCGAAACGCCGGTGAACGCAACACCGTGAGCACCGGACGCAGCTCCGCGCGTTCCAGCGCGTCGGCAGGCAGGGCGAAGAAGTAGCGCTCCTTCAGCAGGGGAATGAAGTCCAGGCCGAACCGGTGCGCGGCGGTCTGCACGCCAATGCCGACATCGGCCATGCCGCTGGCCACGTAGGCGGCCACGGCGGCGTGCGTGAGTTCGGTGTTGTCGTAGCCCGCCACCGCGCGCGGTGCGATGCCTTCGCGCTGCAGCAGCAGATCGGTCAGCACCCGCGTGCCCGAACCTTCCGGCCGGTTCACGAAGCGCAGCCCGCGCCGCGTGAGGTCGTTCAGGCCACGCAGGCCGAGCGGATTCCCTTTTGCCACGAACAGGCCCTGCGTGCGCACCGCCAGCTGCACCAGCAGGTGCTGGTCGCGCTTGAGCCAGGCGAGATAGCGTCCGGCCGCTGCTGCCTCGAATTCGCCCAGCGGCACATGGAAGCCGGCCAGTTCGCAGTCGCCCTGCGCGAGTGCGGCCACCGCCTCCAGGCTGTTGCGGTAACGCAGCTCCACCGGCACCTGGCGCGCCGCGAGCTGTTCGCGCAGCGCGGCCACCGCAAACCCGTGGCTGGCGTGCAGGCGCGGCACGGCGCGCTGGCGGCGCTGCACGCGGCCCAGTTCGCCTTCGAGTTCCGATGCCAGCGATTCCAGCAGGGGCTGAAGGCGTGCGCCGATGCGCGCATCGGCCCAGATCAGCTTCTCGCCGAGTTCGGTGAGGGCCGAGCCGCGCCCGCGGCCGCGCAGCAGCAGGGGCTGGCCGAAGAGCTGCTCGGCCTGTTGCAGCAGGCCCCAGGCGTGGCGATAAGACAGGCCCAGCTCGCGCCCCGCTTCCGCGATGCTGCCCGAGCCCTGCACCGCGGCCAGCAGGCCGAGCAAGGTGTTCGCGTCGAGCGCGGCGCCGTCTTCCTGGCCGATGCGCCATTGAGGCTGGAGGGTGATGCGCAGCATGTGGGATGACCGACTTTATGAACTGGAAAACATATTAAAACAACCCATACGGTGCTACGCTGAAAAAATGACAAGAACGACAGCCCACGAGACAAGCGAACGCCCCACGAAGGCCGTGATCCCTATCCGCCCGCTGGAGGCGGTGGGCCGTGGCCGGGCGCGCCACACCCCCAAGGGGCGGCAGACCGAACCCGAAGCGCGCCAGCGCGTGGCCGCACTGTGCGAAGGCCTGGCACCGCGCGCGGACCTGCTGATCGAACACCTGCACCGCCTGCAGGACGCCGAGGGCGCGCTGCGCCACGGCCACCTCGCCGCACTCGCCGAGCGCCTGCGCTTGAGCCAGGTCGAGGTGTTCGAGGTCGCGAGCTTCTACCACCACTTCGAGATCGTCGACGACGCCGCGCCCGTGCCCGAAACCGTGGTGCGTGTGTGCACCAGCCTCTCGTGCGCCATGGCCGGCGGTGAAACCCTGCTGGCCGACCTGCAGGCCGCGCTGGCGGGCGATGCCACCGTGCGCGCGCAGGCTGCACCCTGCATCGGCCAGTGCCACGTGGCGCCCGCCGCCTGCGTGGGCCAGCGCCAGCTGCCACAGGCCAGCGTGGCCGCGGTGCAGGCGGTGCTGGACAAGGGCGACACCGGGCCGCGCGCGCTGCCATTGCCGGCGCCATCGTCGTTCACCCAGTTGCGTCGCCTGCTGGCGGGCGAACTCGATGCCGGGCAGGTGCTTGCTGAGCTCAAGGCCTCCAACCTGCGCGGGCTGGGCGGGGCGGGTTTTCCGTCGTGGCGCAAATGGGAAACGGTGCGCGCGCAACCGGGCCCGCGCCACATGGTGGTCAACATCGACGAGGGCGAGGTCGGCACCTTCAAGGACTGGCAGGTGCTGACCAGTGCCGAAGGCGGCGCATCGCAGATGCTCGAAGGCCTGCTGATCGCCACGCAGGTGGTGGGCATCGAACACGCGTGGATCTACCTGCGTGACGAGTACCACGACCTGCGCGAACTGCTCACGCTCGAACTCGCGCGCCTGCAAGACACGCTGGCTGCCTTGCGCGAACAGCACCCTGGCTACACGCCACCGCGCATCGAGCTGCGGCGCGGCGCGGGCGCCTACATCTGCGGCGAAGAGTCGGCGCTGATCGAGTCGGTGGAAGGCAAGCGCGGCCTGCCGCGCCTGAAGCCGCCCATCGTCGCCATGCACGGTGTGTTCGGCCGGCCCACGCTGGCGCACAACCCGGAAACGCTGTGGTGGCTGCCGAAGATCCTCGAGAACGGTGGCGCCTGGCTCGCGGGTGAAGGCCTGCGCGGGCGCACCGGCTTGCGGCGCTTTTCCGTGTCGGGCCGCGTGAACAAGCCGGGCGTGCACCTCGCACCGGCCGGCATCACGCTGCGCGAACTGGTCAACGAACACGCGGGTGGCATGGTGGAAGGCCACACGCTCTACGCCTACCTGCCGGGCGGTGCGTCGGGCGGCATCCTGCCCGCGTCGCTGGCCGACGTGCCGCTGGACTTCGACACCCTGGTCGACCACGGCAGCTTCATCGGCTCCATGGCCGTGGTGGTGATGAGCCAGCACGACACGGCGCGCGGCGCCGCGCTCAACCTCATGCAGTTCTTCGAGCACGAGTCCTGCGGCCAGTGCACGCCCTGCCGCGCGGGCACGACCAAAGCCGTGCAGCTCATGCAGGCGCCCGAGTGGAACGCGCCGCTGCTGGGCGAGCTCTCGCAGGTCATGCGCGACGCGTCCATCTGCGGGCTCGGCCAGGCCGCGCCCAACCCGGTGGACAGCGTGCTGCGCTTCTTCGCACATGAAGTGAACGGAGGTGCGGCATGAAATCCGGTGACCTTCCCCAGGCGGCGACCCCCATCGCCTTCACGCTCAACGGGCAGGCGGTCGAGGCCGCGCCGGGCGAGAGCATCCTGAAAGCCGCGCAGCGCGCAGGCGTGGCCATTCCCCACCTGTGCCACAAGGACGGCCTGCGCAGCCCCGGCAACTGCCGTGCGTGCGTGGTCGACATCGAGGGCGAGCGCGTGCTCGCGCCCTCGTGCTGCCGCGCGCCCACCGCGGGCATGGTGGTGCACACCGACAACCCGCGCGCCAGCGCCGCGCAGAAGACGGTGCTGGAGCTGCTGCTGTCGGACGCGCCCGACACCGCCGCACTCAAACACGACAGCGAACTCGCGCACTGGGCGCAGGCCATCGGCGCGCAGCCGGGGCACTTTCCGGCCCGCGCCGCCGCGGTGCAGGACCACAGCCACCCGGCGATGGCCGTCAACCTCGATGCCTGCATCCAGTGCACGCGCTGCATCCGCGCCTGCCGCGAGACGCAGGGCAACGACGTGCTGGGCCTGGCGTTCCGGGGCGGTCACGCGCAGATCGTGTTCGACCAGAACGACCCCATGGGCGCGAGCACCTGCGTGGCCTGCGGGGAGTGCGTGCAGGCCTGTCCCACCGGAGCCATCGCGCCGGCCAATGGCGCGTTTGCCAAGCCTTCGCAGCAGCAGGTCGACTCGGTCTGCCCGTTCTGTGGCGTGGGCTGCCAGCTGACGTACCACGTCAACGATGAAAAGATCGAACACGTCGAAGGCATCGCCGGCCCGGCCAACGAAGGCCGCCTGTGCGTCAAGGGCCGCTTCGGTTTCGACTACGCGCACAGCCCCGAGCGCCTCACGCGCCCGCTGATCCGCCGCGCCGGCGTGCCCAAGGACCCGCACGGCGAGCTGCGCCGCCTCACGCCCGAGCAGGTGCGCGAGCGCTTCCGCGAAGCCAGCTGGGACGAGGCGCTGGACGCCGCCGCGGAGGGTTTCCGCAAGGCCCTGGCCGCCACACCGGCGCGCGGGCGCCAGGGCCCGGTGGCCGGCTTCGGTTCGGCCAAGGGCACGAACGAAGAGGCCTACCTGTTCCAGAAGCTGGTGCGCACCGCGTTCGACACGCACAACGTCGATCACTGCACGCGCCTGTGCCACGCCTCCAGCGTCGCCGCGCTGATGGAGGGCCTGGGCTCGGCCGTGGTCACCAACCCGCTGCGCGATGTGCAGTTCGCCGACTTCGTGTTGCTGATCGGTGCCAACCCGGCGCAGAACCACCCGGTGGGCGCGACCTGGATCAAGAACGCGGTGAAGAAGAGCGGCCTGAAGCTGGTGCTCGCCGACCCCCGCCGCACCGAGCTCGCGCGCCACAGCTGGAAGCACCTGGGCTTCAAGTCCGGCACCGATGTGGCCCTGCTCAACGCGCTGCTGCACACCATCGTGTTCGAAGGCCTCACCGACCCGGCCTACATCGAGGCCCACACGCTGGACTTCGCGCAGCTCAAGGCGCACCTGGTGGACTTCTCTCCCGAGGCGATGGCGCCGGTGTGTGGCATCGACGCGGCCACGCTGCGTGAGGTCGCGCGTGCGTATGCGACAGCGAAGAACGCCATGATCCTCTGGGGCATGGGCATCAGCCAGCACACGCATGGCACCGACAACGCACGCTGCCTGATCGCGCTCGCGCTGGTCACCGGCCAGATCGGCCGGCCCGGCACCGGGCTGCACCCGCTGCGCGGACAGAACAACGTGCAGGGCGCGAGCGACGCGGGGCTCATCCCGATGGTGCTGCCCGACTACCAGCGCGTGGCCGACGGCCCGGCGCGCGAGAAGGCCGAGCGCCTGTGGAAGCTTGCCCCCGGCACGCTGGGCAGCGAGCCCGGCCTCACGGTGGTGGAGATCGTCGACGCGGCCTACCGCAAGGAGATCCGCGCCATGCTGATCCAGGGCGAGAACCCGGCCATGAGCGACCCCGACGCCGCCCACGCACGCGAAGCCCTCGCCGGGCTGGACCACCTGGTGGTGCAGGACATCTTCCTGACCGAGACCGCGAGCCTGGCCGACGTGGTGCTGCCCGCGACCGCCTGGCCCGAGAAGACCGGCAGCGTGACCAACACCGACCGCTGCGTGCAACTCGGCCGCAAGGCCGTGCCTGCACCCGGTGACGCGCGCGCCGATGCATGGATCACCGAACAGCTCGCGCGCCGCCTTGGCCTGGACTGGACCTATGGCGTGGCCGCCGACGGCAGTGCGACGGACGACGCGGCACACGGCATTGGCGCCGTGTTCGAGGAAATGCGCGCGCTCATGCCCAGCATCGCGGGTCTCTCGTGGTCGCGGCTGCGCCGCGAGGGCGCCGTGACCTACCCGGTGGCGGATGCCGACGACCCGGGCCAGCCCGTGGTGTTCACCGACAGTTTCCCCACGCCCACCGGCCGCGCCTCGCTGGTCGGTGCCTTGCTCACGCCGCCGGCCGAGCAGCCCGATGTCGAGTTCCCCATGGTGCTCATCACCGGGCGGCAGCTCGAGCACTGGCACACCGGCAGCATGACGCGGCGCAGCGGCGTGCTCGATGCCCTCGAGCCCAGTCCCGTGGTGAGCCTGCACCCCGAGACCGCCAGGCGGCTCGGGCTGTGGGCCGGTGCGCAGGCCCGGGTGCGCTCGCGCCGCGGCGAGGTGGCGCTGCCGGTGCGGATCGACGAGGGCATGCCGCGCGAAACGGCCTTCATTCCCTTCGCGTATGCGGAGGCCGCGGCCAACCTGCTCACGAACCCGGCTCTGGACCCGGTGGGCAAGATCGCGGAATTGAAGTACTGTGCGGTGGACGTGCGGCCCTTTGCGGGCGGCGCGTGATCCGACCCGGCATTGACCTGCCTCAACGCTGCGGATTGCCGGGACTCCTACGATGAACACCACCGCCCTCGCGGGCGGGCTGTTCACATCTCACTCAAGGAGAGCCACCATGTTCAAGAAAATCCTCGTGCCCACCGACGGTTCCACCCTGGCCGCGCAGGCCACCACCGTCGCCGTGCGCATGGCCAAGAGCCTGAACGCGCAGATCATCGGCGTGAACGTGATCGACCCATTTCCCTACATCGGCATCGGCGACGCCTCGGCCGTGGGCCTGCAGGCCTACCTGACCGAAGCCAAGAGTGCGGCCGGCCAGGCGCTCGACGTCGTGCGCCAGGCCTGTGAAGCCGACGGTGTGGTGTTCGCGGCGGGCGACACGATCGAACGCAACGTGGTCTACGAAGGGATCATCGAAACCGCCGAGGCCGAGGGCTGCGACCTCATCGTGATGGGCTCGCACGGCCGCCAGGGCGTGAAGGCGCTCATCCTCGGCAGCGTCGCGCAGAAGGTGCTGACGCATGCCAAGGTGCCCGTCCTCATTGTGAAGTCGTAGGCACGCGAGGATCTGTTCAAGAACACCGCGGAACCGGCTTTGCCGGGCCGCTGGTGTTGCCCCCTTCCAGGGGGTGGCGCCGAAGGCGACGCGGGGGTGTTTCGCCTACCGGCGAAACTTCCCACTTGCGTCGACGATTGAAAGATCGGCGAAATCGAGGCCGGTGTGGTTGGTCGGGCTGTAGTGCACGGTCAGGCCGCCCAGGTCGAAGCTCTTGAGGTTTTCCAGCGCGTCGCGCAGGGTCACCGGTGTGGGGTTGGGGCCGGCGCGGCGCAGACCCTCGGTCAGCACCTTGGCGGCGGCGTAGCCTTCCATCATGGCGGGTGACACGCCTTCCAGACCCTTGGCCTTGGCGAAGTCCTGGGCTTCCTTGATCAGGCCGTAGGCCACCGAGCGCTCGTTGGGGAACACCTGCGTCACGATCACGCCGCGCGCGTGTTCGCCCAGCAGCTTGATGAAGCCTTCGGACGCGTTGTTCGACAGCGTGACCGCCTGCGCGCGCGAGCCTGCTGCGCGGATGGTCTTGATCGCGTTGGCGGTGTTGCCGGCCGAGCCGATCACCATCACCGCCTGCGCGTTGCTGTCGTTGAGCTGTTTCGCCAGCGCGGTGAAGTCCGGCTTCTCGCGCGGGAATTTCTCGTGCATCACGGGTTTCAGGTTCGCTTTGGCGAAGCCCTTGAGCGCACCGGCGGCCGAGTCCGCGCCGAAGGAGTCGTCGTTCTCAAACACCGCGATGCGGGTGATGCCGATGCTGGCCAGGTGCTCGATGGCCTTGGCGGCCTCGCGCTGGTAGGTGGCGCGCACGTTGAAGACCCAGGGGTTGACCGGCTCGTGCAGCACCATGGCGCCCGTGCTCGGCGCCACCAGCGGCACCTTCAGTTCGGCCAGGATGGGCAGCAGCGCCTGCGAGTGCGGCGTGCCCCGGTTCAGGAACAGCGCCAGCACGCGCTGCTTCGTGATCAGCTCGCGGGCCACCTCCACCGTGACCTTGGGGTCGAACTTGTCGTCCACCGCGATCAGCTCGATCTTCTGGCCGTTCACGCCGCCGCGGGCGTTGATGGTGTCGAAGTACAGCTTGGCGCCTTCGTGGTTTTCCTTCACGCCGGCCGCCACCGAACCCGTGAAGCCCGAGGGCATGCCCACGCGCAACTGGGCCCAGGCGGATGACGAGAAAGCGAGCAGGCCGGCCAGGCCGAGGGCCGTGCAGATGGGGTGGGAAAACATGCGAATCCGTTTCATGAATGGCGTCTCCTGGGGTGAGCCGAGTCTATGCATTGCGCAGTTGCGGGAAATTGTGGGTATGACCTACCGAACAGACGCTTTTCGCCCCCCTCCGTAGAATCTTTGCGTCCCCCTCTGGAGCCCTTGCATGTCAGATGCCTTTCTGCCCGCCGAATTGCCCGCGGGCGCGATTTCAACCGCGTCCGGCCCCGATGGGCACGACCAGCCGACGGAAGGCGGCTCCGGGCTGATCCGCATCCGCGGAGCGCGCCAGCACAACCTCAAGAACCTCGATCTGGACATCCGCACCGGCGAACTCACGGTGGTGACCGGCCCGAGCGGGTCGGGCAAGTCCAGCCTGGTGTTCGACACCCTGTTTGCCGAGGGCCAGCGCCGTTACGTGGAGACCTTCAGCGCCTACGCGCGGCAGTTTCTTGACCGCATGGACAAACCTGCGGTCGACCGGGTGGACGGCGTGCCCCCGGCCATCGCCATCGACCAGACCAACCCGGTGCGCTCGTCGCGCTCCACCGTGGGCACCATGACGGAGCTCAACGACCACCTGAAGCTGCTGTACGCGCGCGGCGCCGACCTGTTCGACCGCGACACCGCGCTGCCGGTGCGGCACGACTCGCCCGAGTCGATCTTTGCGGAGCTCAAGGAACGCGCGGCGCGCCAGGGCGACCCGCGCGTGGTGCTGACCTTTCCGGTCGAACTGCCGGCCAGCACCACGCCCGAAGAAGTCGAGCAGTGGCTTTCGGCCAGCGGCTACACCCGCGTGCAGGCCGAACGCGTGGTGCAGCGGGAGACCCAAGCCGAGGCCGCACCCGCCAAGGGCGGCAAGAAACCCAAGCCCCAGATCGAGTCGGTGAAGGTGCTCGACGTGGTGGCCGACCGCTTCCGCATCGGCACGGTCGAGCCCGCGCGCGCGATGGAGGCGATCGAAGCCGGTCTCAAGCGCGGCGGCGGCAAGCTGATGGTCTATGTGCTGGCCGAGGAGGGCGAGCCCGAGATCTGGCGCTTTTCGACGGGCCTGCATTGCCCCGAGAGCGACATCCGCTACAGCGAGCCCACGCCCTCGATGTTCTCGTTCAACTCGGCCGTGGGCGCCTGCGAGGCCTGCCGCGGTTTCGGTCGCGTGATCGGGGTCGACTACGGCCTCGTCATCCCCAACGACAAGCTCACGCTGCGCGCGGGCGCGATCAAGGTCTTCCAGACACCGGCCTGGAAGGAGTGCCAGGACGACCTGATGCGCCACGCCGAGGCCGCCGGCATTCCGCGCGACACGCCCTGGGCCAAGCTCACGCCCGAGCAGCAGCACTGGGTGAAGGCCGGTTCGCCGCTGTGGAACGGCAAGTGGAACCAGCAGTGGTACGGCGTCGACCGCTTCTTCGAGTACCTCGAAAGCAAGGCCTACAAGATGCACATCCGGGTGCTGCTGTCCAAGTACCGCAGCTACACCGAATGCCCGAGCTGCCACGGCGCCCGCCTGAAGACCGACAGCCTGCTCTGGCGCATCGGCACGAAGGCGCAGGCCGACGCCGTGTTGCCTGCCGCAAAGCGCTACATGCCGCAGGGCGTGAAGTGGAGCCGCGCGCAGCTGGAAGCGCTGCCCGGCCTGTGCCTGCACGACCTGATGCTGATGCCGCTCGAGAAGCTGCGCGCGTTCTTCGGTTCGCTGGGCGACACGCTGGTGCCCGCCGGTTCGGACGCGGCCGGTGCCGGCCAGGCGCAGGCGCTGCGCTTGCTGTTCGAGGAGATCAACACCCGCATCCGCTACCTGTGCGAGGTCGGCATCGGCTACCTCACGCTGGACCGCCAGAGCCGCACGCTCAGCGGCGGCGAGGTGCAGCGCATCAACCTCACCACGGCGCTGGGCACCTCGCTGGTGAACACGCTGTTCGTGCTCGACGAGCCCAGCATCGGCCTGCACCCGCGCGACATGGCGCGCATCGTCGACGCCATGAAGCGCCTGCGCGACGCCGGCAACACCCTGGTGGTGGTGGAGCACGACCCGGCCGTGATGCTCGCGGCCGACCGCCTGATCGACATGGGCCCGGGGCCGGGCGAGCGCGGCGGGCAGATCGTGTTCGACGGCACGCCCGAAGCCATCCGCTCGGCCGACACGCTCACCGGCGCCTACCTCGGCTCGCGCAAGACCATCGGCATGGGCTTCAAGCGCATGGTGACCGACAGCACGCCGCGCCTCATCCTCGAAGGCGCGCGCGAGCACAACCTGAAGGACGTGTCGGTCGAGTTCCCGCTGCAGCGCCTGGTGGTGGTCACCGGCGTCTCGGGCTCGGGCAAGTCCAGCCTCATCCAGGACGTGCTGGCGCCCGCGCTGCTGCGCCACTTCGGCAAGTCCACCGAAAGCCCGGGCGCGCACGACCGCCTGCTCGGCGCCGACTACCTGTCCGAGGTGGTGTTCGTCGACCAGTCGCCCATCGGCAAGACCGCGCGCTCCAACCCGGTGAGCTACGTCGGCGCGTGGGACGCCATCCGCGCGCTGTTCGCCGAGGCGCCGCTGTCGCGCCAGCGCAGCTACACGCCGGCCAAGTTCAGTTTCAACAGCGGCGACGGGCGCTGCCCCACCTGCGGCGGCTCGGGCTTCGAGCACGTGGAGATGCAGTTCCTGAGCGACGTGTACCTGCGCTGCCCGGACTGCGACGGCAAGCGCTACCGGCCCGAAATCCTCGAGGTGCGCATCCAGCGTGGCGACCGTTCGCTCAACGTGGCCGATGTGCTCGAGCTCACCGTGAGCGAGGCCGCCGGCCTGTTCGCGGGCGACCGCGAGGTGATCCGCGTGCTGCAGCCCATCGTGGACGTTGGGCTGGAGTACGTGAAGCTGGGGCAGCCCGTGCCCACGCTCTCGGGCGGCGAGGCGCAGCGCCTCAAGCTCGCGGGCTTCCTGGCCGAGGCTTCGAAGAACAGCAGCGCGAGCCGCCAGGCGGTGGCGCGCAAGGGCACGCTGTTCCTGTTCGACGAACCCACCACCGGCCTGCACTTCGACGACATCGCCAAGCTCATGCGCAGCCTGCGCAAGCTGCTCGATGCGGGCCATTCGCTGGTGGTGATCGAGCACAACCTGGACGTGATCCGCGCGGCCGACTGGCTGATCGACCTCGGCCCCGAGGGCGGCGACGCCGGCGGCCTGATCGTGGCGGAAGGCCCACCCGAGGCGGTGCGTGAACACGCCAGCAGCCACACCGCGAAGGCGCTGCGCGACTACGCGCTGGCCATGGGTGAGGTGCACGAGGTTAACGAGGTCGCGCCGAAACGCCTGCGCCCGGCGCGCGCGCGTGTTCAGGGCGGCAACGCCATCCGCATCGTCAATGCCAAGGAACACAACCTCAAGCAGCTCAGCGTGGACATTCCGCGCGGCAAGTTCAACGTCATCTCGGGCGTGAGTGGCTCGGGCAAGTCCACGCTGGCGTTCGACATCCTGTTCAACGAGGGTCAGCGGCGCTACCTGGAAAGCCTGAACGCCTATGCGCGCAGCATCGTGCAGCCCGCGGGCCGGCCCGAGGTGGACGCGGTCTACGGCATCCCGCCCACGGTGGCGATCGAACAGCGCCTCTCGCGCGGCGGCCGCAAGTCCACCGTGGGCACCACCACCGAGGTGTGGCACTTCCTGCGCCTGCTGTACGTGAAGCTGGGCACGCAGCACTGCGTGCACGACGGCGCGGCCGTGATGCCGCAGAGCGCCGACAGCATCGCCGCGGCCATCCTCGCGCGCTACAAGGGCCGGCACATCGGCCTGCTCGCGCCGCTGGTGGTCAACCGCAAGGGCGTGTACACCGAACTGGCCGACTGGGCGCGCCCGCGCGGCCACACCCACCTGCGGGTGGACGGCGAGTTCCTGCCCACCACCGGCTTCCCGCGCATCGACCGCTTCAAGGAACACACCATCGAACTGCCGGTGGCCGACTTCGTGGTGAATGCGGACGACGAGGCCGCGCTGCGCCGCGAGCTGAACAAGGCGCTGGAGATCGGCAAGGGCGTGGTGCACGTGCTCACGCCGCTCGACGGCCTGGCGCAAGCGCTGGCCGAAGGCGCCTCCACGCGCGACGTGGGCACGCTGGAGGTGTTCTCCACCACGCGCGCCTGCCCGGTGTGCGCCACCAGCTACCCCGAGCTCGACCCGCGCCTGTTCTCGTACAACAGCAAGCACGGCTGGTGCCCCGATTGCGTGGGCACCGGCGTGAAGCTCTCGAAAGACCAGCGCAAGGTGCTCGACGATTCGGTGCGCGACGACAAGGAGAAGGGCCGCGAACAGAGCTTTGCCGAGCCCGAGGTGGACGATCTCGTGGACGAGGCCTGCCCGGCCTGCGCGGGCACGCGCCTGAACCCGCAGGCGCGCGCGGTGCGCTTCGCGGGGGTGGGCATCACCGATGTGGCCTGCCTGTCCGTTCGGGAAGTGCGCACCTGGGTGCAAGGCCTGATGAAAGACCTGGCGCTCAGCCCTCGCGAAGCCGACATCGCGCGCGACCTGCTGCCCGAGATCGAAAGCCGGCTCGCGTTCCTGGAAGAGGTGGGCCTGAACTACCTCACGCTGGACCGCGGGGCGCCCACGCTCAGCGGCGGCGAGGCGCAGCGCATCCGCCTGGCGGCGCAACTCGGCAGCAACCTGCAGGGCGTGTGCTACGTGCTCGACGAGCCCACCATCGGCCTGCACGCGCGCGACAACGCCATCCTGCTCAACGCGCTGCACAAGCTCGGTGACCAGGGCAACACACTGGTGGTGGTGGAGCACGACGAAGACACCATCCGCCGCGCCGACCACATCATCGACATCGGGCCGAGCGCGGGCAAACGCGGTGGCCGCGTGGTGGCGCAGGGCTCGGTGGACGACCTCTCGGCGAACGCCGATTCGGTCACCGGCCGCTACCTGCTGCACGCCATGAAGCACCCGCTGCAGGCGCGACGCAGCGTTGAACCGGTAGATGTCGCGCCCTGGCTGCAGGTGCGTGGCGCGAACCTGCACAACCTGGCCAACCTCGACGCGGCCGTGCCGCTGCAGCGGCTGGTGGTCATCACCGGGGTGTCGGGCTCCGGCAAGTCCACGCTCGCGCGCGACGTGCTGCTGACCAACGCCGCCGCTGCCGTGTCACAGCGCACCACACAGGCCGGCCGCACCGCGTGGGACAAGGGCCAGCGCCCGACCTGGGCCGGCTGCGAGAAGCTGCTCGGTACCGAGGTGGTGGACCGCGTGCTCGAGGTGGACCAGACGCCCATCGGCAAGACCCCGCGCAGCTGCCCCGCCACCTACATCGGCTTCTGGGACACCGTGCGCAAACTGTTCGCTGACACGCTGGAAGCCAAGGCGCGCGGTTACGGCCCGGGCCGCTTCAGCTTCAACACCGGCGAAGGCCGCTGCCCGGGCTGTGAAGGGCAGGGCATGCGCACGATCGAGATGAGCTTCCTGCCCGATGTGAAGGTGCCTTGCGAGGTGTGCCACGGCGCGCGCTTCAACCCCGAGACGCTGGCCGTCACCTGGAAGGGCAAGAGCATCGGCGACGTGCTGCAGATGGAGGTGGACGAGGCGGTGGAGTTCTTCGCCTCGATGCCCGCCATCGCCCACCCGCTGCAGCTGCTCAAGGACGTGGGCCTGGGCTACCTCACGCTGGGCCAGCCCAGCCCGACGCTCAGCGGCGGCGAGGCGCAGCGCATCAAGCTGGTGACCGAACTCAGCAAGGTGCGCGACGACATCACGCGCCGCGGCCAGAAGGCGCCGCACACGCTCTACGTGCTCGACGAACCCACCGTGGGCCTGCACATGGCCGACGTGGAAAAACTCATCCGCGTGCTGCACCGCCTGGTGGACGGCGGCCACAGCGTGGTGGTGATCGAGCACGACCTGGACGTGATGGCCGAAGCCGACTGGATCATCGACCTCGGCCCCGAGGGCGGCAATGGCGGCGGACTCATCGTGGCCGCCGCACCGCCCGACGAGGTGGTGCGGCTGGGCACGCACACCGGGCGCGTGCTCGCGCCGGTGCTGGCGCGCGCGTGATGCCGGACGGCCAGGTCATCCACATCCACGCCGAAGCGCCGGCCAAGCCCGCGTTCGGCGCGCCGTGCAACGGCTGTGGGGTGTGCTGCCTGGCCGAGCCCTGCCCGCTGGGGCGTGTGATCTCGCGCAAGCGGGTGGGCGCCTGCGACGCGCTGCGCTGGGACGAGGGGCTGTCGGTCTACCGCTGCGGGGCGATCACGGATGCGCGGGGCGTGCTGGGCCCGCGCTGGCGCTGGGCCGCGCCGGTGTTCCAGCGGCTCGCGCGGCGCTGGATCGCGGCCGGGGTGGGGTGTGACGCCACGCTGCAGGCCGATCGCAGCGACTGAGCGATCAGCGCGCGAACAGCACCACGACGCCGATGGCCAGCGCGGCGATCGCCACCATGAGGATGCGCGTGCGCTTGCGCAGCAGGTCCACCGCGCCGACCAGCCGCGCGTTCTGTTCGGCCAGCTCGGTCAGGGTCTGTGCCATCTGTTCCTGCGTGGCGGCCTGCTGGTCGATCAGCTGACGCGCCTCGATCAGGCGGTTCTTCAGTTCCCCAAGGCTGGGGGGTGCATCGCCCATGTCGAGCGGCGTGGGAGCGAGCGCGCCGCTGGTTGGCGCTTTCGGGCGGTCCATCAGCTTGCGCGCGGCGTTGAGCACCTTGGGCGCGTGTTCGATCACGTCGCCCCAGGGGATCACTTTCAGGGCAACCATCCAGGGAATGGCCATGGGAATGATCCTTTCGCTTGTGAGAGAAAACCGTGGGCCCGGGTGGGAGCCGATCAGGCCCGTGGGGTTCCCGCAGATGGGGGCGGAACCGCCCTTCTCAACAGCCACCAGCCCAGCCCGGCCACCGACAGCAGCAAGGCCGGAAAGCCCAGCGTGGGCGCCCACTGCAGCGCGGCGGCCCCCAGCGCGGGCGCGAGCACCCCGCCCAGCGTGTACGACAGCACCAGCACGGCGGTGCTGTTGACCAGCGTGATGCCTTCCTCGCGCGAACCGATGTCGATCATGGCCAGGGTGTAGAGGCAACCGCCCGCACCACCCCACAAGAAGGCGACCGGCGCGGCCAGCCAGGGCGTGCCCGCCACGAAGGGAATGACCAGCGTGGCCAGCAGCGTGATGAGGGCGCAGACCCGCATGATGCGCAGCCGCACGGTGCGGCCGTCGCCCCAGCGCTGGCCGGGGTGGTGCGCCATGCGGTCGGCCAGCACGCCGGCGGGCAGCATCATGAGCGCGCTGCCCAGCCCGCTGGCCGACACCAGCAGCGCCGCGGCCGTGGCGCCCAGGCCGAGCGCCAGACCGTACAGCGGCAGGATGGAGGTGAGGCCGCTCTCGAAGAACCCGCCGACGAAGCCGACCGTCATGATCAGCGGGTGCGCCAGCAGCGCGTGCCACACGCCCGACAGGCCCACCTTCGCGCTGTGCGCGTCGGCGGCGTCCGGCAGGCGCGGGATGAGCAGGCTCCACACCAGACCGATGGCCATGAAGCCCAGCGCGATCCACAGCGCGGCGTCGCTGTCGGCGCCCACCCAGGCCAGCATGAGCGGGCCCACCACGAAGGTGATGCCCACCATGGTTTCAAAAATGCCGACGTAGCGCCCGCGCTGGCCCGGCGGCGAGAACTCGGCCACCACCGCCTCGGCCAGCACCCAGCGCAGGCCCGAGGCCATGCCGGCCGCGATCTTGAACACGAACCACAGCCACAGCAGCGGCGTGAAGGCGAAGCCGGCGGTGGCGATCACCGGGATCAATGCGGCCAGCCACAGCGTGGGCCGCCGGCCCAGGCGCTGCGTGATGGCCGAGGCGAATGGCGTCATGAGGAACACGCCGAGCCAGCCGCTGGCGGCGAACAGCCCGGCGAGCGCGGTGGATTCGCCACCGCCCTTGAGTCGCAGCAGCAACAGCGGCGTGAGCATGAAGTAGCCCACCAGCTCGAAGAACGTGGAGCCGAAGATCGCGACGAGACCGAGTCGCGCCTTGTCGGGCGGGCTGGTGGCGATGGCGCCGGTGTGGTGCAGTGGCAGCGGGTGTTCGCTCATCGGGCGGCCCGTGCGCTCAGCACCGCGTCAACCACCTGCGCGAAGCCCGCGCCGCGTTCACCCGGGGCCACGTAGCGCGGGTGGTGCGCCAGCGCCTGCCAGAAGCGTTCGATGTTCGCCACGCCCACGCTGTGCGGGAAGTGGGCGAACATGCGCGCGTCGTTGGTCGAGTCGCCCACATACACCCAGCGGTCGAGTTCGTCGTCGAGCGCACGGCCCAGGCGCGAGCGCACGATCCAGCGCGCACCGGCCAGCTTGTCGTGGTCGCCGATCCAGCCGTTGATGTGGATCGAGCTCACCGTGGCGTTGAGCCCGTCTGCCTTCATGAGTTGCACCACGCGCGCGATGTCGGCTTCGTCCAGGTGCGCGAACTCGCTGTGGTCGATCGCGATGTCGGTCTCGCGCCCGGGGCTGTCGGTGGCCAGGCGGGTGTGCGGCAGCGCGGCGAGCACGTGTTGTGCGGTGGCCTGCAGTTTCGCGAAATTGTCCGTGCGCGTGGCGGCGTCCTGCAGGTGGTCGCGCTGCAGCTCGCCGGTGTCGCCCCGCCACAGCGCCACGGCGCCGTTCTCCGCGACGATCGCGTCCACCGGCCAGGCCAGGGCGAAGGCCTCGCTCCAGCCGGCGGGTCGGCCGGTGATGGCGAACACCGGCAGGCCAGCGGCGCGCAGCCGGTGCAGTGCATCGAGCGCATCGGGTGTGATCGCGCCCTCGGTCGTGAGGGTGTCGTCGATGTCTGTCAGCACGCCATGGATGCGGGCGCGGGCCGCGGCGGGCCAGAGGGCGAGAGGGGTCTTGTTGCTCATGGGAGGCGGGCAGTGTCGCACAGGGTTTCCCGGGTTCAGGGTGCCACCGGCGACGCGCGACAAGGGGCAAATCGGGCCTGCTGCGGTAGAATCCTGCGATCCGAGGAGCGTTGCAGCGCCCCCACTGAACACGGTTCAGCAGCGGGGCGTGAGGCTCGGACCATCCCTGCAACGACGCTCATCCACATCCCGTGCGATGAGTCTTTTTCTGCTCAAGCGAGATGTGGTTTGTCCATCCCTAACGGAGCGAACCATGAATGCACGTCTGAACAACCCCGTCGCTGACGACAGCGCGATCGCCGACATTTCCCTGGCCGAATGGGGCCGCAAGGAAATCCGCGTCGCCGAGACCGAGATGCCCGGCCTGATGGCCATCCGCGACGAGTTCGCGAAATCGCAACCGCTCAAGGGCGCGCGCATCACCGGCTCGCTGCACATGACGATCCAGACCGCCGTGCTGATCGAGACCCTGCAGGCGCTGGGTGCCGACGTGCGCTGGGCCTCGTGCAACATCTTCTCGACGCAGGACCACGCCGCCGCCGCCATCGCGGCCAAGGGCACGCCGGTGTTCGCGATCAAGGGCGAGTCGCTGGAAGACTACTGGGACTACACCCACCGCATCTTCGAGTTCGGCCCCAAGGGCAGCAAGACCGAAGGCCCGAACATGATCCTGGACGACGGCGGCGATGCCACGCTGCTGATGCACCTCGGTGCCGCGGCCGAGAAGGACATCAAGGCACTGGGCAAGGCCAAAAGCGAGGAAGAGAAGATCATCCACGCGGCCATCAAGGCCAAGCTCAAGCAGGATCCGACCTGGTACAGCCGCCGCCTGAAGAACATCGTCGGCGTGACCGAAGAGACCACCACGGGCGTGCACCGCCTCAACGAGATGTCGGCCAAGGGCACGCTGCAAATGCGCGCCATCAACGTGAACGACTCGGTGACCAAGAGCAAGTTCGACAACCTGTACGGCTGCCGCGAATCGCTGGTGGATGGCATCAAGCGCGCCACCGACGTGATGATCGCCGGCAAGGTCGCGGTGGTTGCCGGCTACGGCGACGTGGGCAAGGGCTCGGCCCAGGCGCTGCGTGCCCTGAGCGCCCAGGTGTGGGTGACCGAGATCGATCCGATCAACGCGCTGCAGGCCGCCATGGAAGGCTACCGCGTCGTGACCATGGAGTACGCAGCCGACAAGGCCGACATCTTCGTGACGACCACCGGCAACAAGGACGTGATCCGTTACGAGCACATGGAGGCCATGAAGGACCAGGCCATCGTCTGCAACATCGGCCACTTCGACAACGAGATCGACGTCGCCTCGCTGGAAAAGAACTGCCAGTGGGAAGAGATCAAGCCGCAGGTCGATCACGTGATCTTCCCCAAGGTCGGCAAGAAGCCGGCCAAGCGCATCATCCTGCTGGCCAAGGGCCGGCTGGTGAACCTGGGCTGCGGCACGGGCCACCCGAGCTATGTGATGTCGTCCTCGTTCGCGAACCAGACCATTGCGCAGATCGAGCTGTTCACCAAGCCCAACGCCTACAAGGTGGGCCAGGTCTACGTGCTGCCCAAGCACCTGGACGAGAAGGTCGCGCGCCTGCAGCTGTCCAAGCTGGGCGCGCAGCTGACCAAGCTCACCAAGGAGCAGGCCGCCTACATCGGCGTGCCGGTGCAGGGCCCCTACAAGCCCGACACCTATCGGTATTGAACCCACCCCCGCCGCGCTTCGCGCGACCCCCTCGAGGGGGCGATGCTGGCGGCCCGGCAAAGCCGGTTCCGCGGCATCTCTGGGCGGGGCGTGCGGGCACTCCTACTGTGCGTGCTGATCAACTCATCGTCGACCGTGGTCTCGCGGCTTCCCGCTCGCAGGCGCAGCGGCTCATCGCTGCGGGCGTGCAATGGCGCGCGCCGGGTGGCGACTGGAAAGCGGTCACCAAGAACGGCGAAGAGCTGCGCGACGGGGTCGAGCTGCGCCTGCTGGACACGGCGGAAACGCGCTATGTCTCGCGGGGCGGGCTCAAGCTCGAAGGCGCGCTGCGGCACACCGGGTTGAACGTGACCGGGCTGCGCTGCCTCGATGTGGGGCAGAGCAGCGGCGGCTTCACCGACTGCCTGTTGCAGCAGGGTGCGGTGCAGGTGGTGGGCGTGGACGTGGGCCAGGGCCAGCTGCACCCGCAGCTCCAGGACGACCCGCGCGTCGTCTGCATCGAAAAGTGCAACGCGCGCGAGCTGTCGGCCCGGGCGCTGCAGGACGCGGGTGGCGCGCCACCGTTCGACCTGATCGTGGGCGACCTGTCGTTCATCTCGCAGACGCTGGTGTGGCCGGCCGTGGTGCCTTTGCTGGCACCGGGCGGGCAGATGCTGATGCTGGTCAAGCCGCAGTTCGAGCTGCAGCCTGAGCACATCGGCAAGGGCGGTCTGGTGAAGGACGCGGCGAGTTACGCCATCGTGCGCGAGCGCATCGAGCAAACCTGTGAAGACCTGGGACTGCGGATGCTCGATTACGCCGACAGCGTGATCACCGGGGGTGACGGCAACCGCGAGTTTTTTGTGCATGCGAGCAAGTGATGTAAGGAGAGGACCGTGAGTCTTCCGATCAGCCTGGAATTTTTCCCCACCAAGACGCCCGAAGGCGCGGTCAAGCTGCGCGCGGTGCGCCAGCAGCTGTATGCGCTCAAGCCCGAGTTCTGCTCGGTCACGTTCGGTGCCGGCGGTTCGACACAGGACGGCACGCTGCAGGCCGTGACCGAGATCATGGCCGAGGGCTGCCCGGCCGCACCGCACCTGAGCTGCATCGGCCAGTCGCGCGAGAGCATCCGCGAGCGCCTCGCGGCCTACTCGGTGGCCGGCATCCGCCGCATCGTGGCGCTGCGTGGCGATCTGCCGAGTGGCTATGGCATTGGCGGCGAGTTCCGCTACGCGAGCGACCTGGTGGCTTTCGTGCGCGCCGAGACCGGCGACCGTTTCCACATCGAGGTGGCGGCCTATCCCGAAACGCACCCCCAGGCGAAATCGCCAGAGGCCGACCTTGAGGCATTCGCCGCCAAGGTCAAGGCCGGTGCGGACTCGGGCATCACCCAGTACTTCTTCAACAGCGATGCCTACTTCCGTTACCGGGACGATCTGCAGCGCGTCGGTGTGGATGTGCCAGTGGTGCCGGGCATCATGCCCATCACCAGCTCCACGCAGCTGATGCGTTTCTCGGACGCCTGTGGTGCCGAGATCCCGCGCTGGATCCGCATGCGGCTGCAGGCCTTCGGCGACGACACCGCGTCGATCAAGTCCTTCGGGCTGGACGTGGTGACCGACCTGTGCGATCGTTTGCGCACCGGCGGTGTGCCGGGCCTGCACTTCTACACCATGAACCAGAGCGCCGTCACGATGGACATTGCCCAGCGGCTGGGGCTGTCATGAACTTCAAGTCCGCGCTCGCACTCGCGCTGGCCACCGTGCTGTGGCTGGGCGGCTGTGCGACGCGGGCGCCGTCCGTGCCCGACCTGGGTTCGAGGCCGGATGCCCCTGAGGGCGTCGAGCCCGCCGAGGGGCAGGGGGAGATCGCGCGAGGGCTCGCGTCCTGGTACGGTGAACCCTTTCACGGCCGCCGCACCGCCAGCGGCGAGGTCTTCGACATGAACGAACTCACCGCAGCCCACAAGACCCTGCCATTCGGCACCCGCGTGCGCGTGCGCCACATCAGCACGGGCAAGGAGGTGACGGTGCGCATCAACGACCGGGGCCCGCACGTGCCGGGCCGCATCATCGACCTCAGTCGCGCCGCCGCGTCGGCGCTGGGTCTGGTGCAGGGCGGCGTTGGCCGCGTGGCGCTGTTCCGCGACTGAGCCGTGAGGGCGCTGGCGGCTTGACCTGCGTCAAGCACCGCGTGGCACAGGTTGCGGGCTTCTCGCGGGTTTGATGTGGCGCAACGCGGCGCCGTGCACGGTCTTCTGTAATGAACGCGGGGATTCTCCCGTGTCAACGCTCCACAGAAGACCATCATGAAAATACACCACATCGCCATGGCCGCCATGGCCTCTGCCTGCCTGCTGGCTTCCGGTGCGGCACTCGCCCAGGACTTCCAGGCGGGCTCCGTGCTCGTGCGCGCCCGCGCTGTGCACCTGGACAGCGCCAACAAGGACGGCACCGGTCTGGGCCTGGCCATCAACAACAAGACCTTGCCCGAAGTCGACATCAGCTACTTCTTCAGCAAGAACATCGCGGCCGAACTCATCCTGACCGTGCCGCAGAAACACCGGCTGTCATCGAACGGCACCGACATCGGTTCGCTGCGCCACCTGCCCCCCACGCTCACCGTGCAGTACCACTTCGATGCGCCCGGCTTCAAGCCCTACGTGGGCGCGGGCGTGAACTACACGCGCTTCAGCTCGGTCCACGTGCTGGGCGGTGCGGCCGATGTGAAACGCAACAGCTTCGGCCCCGCGCTGCAGGTGGGCGTGGACATCCCGCTCACCAGCAACCTCTACCTGAACGTCGACGTGAAGAAGGTCTTCATCAAGACCGACGTGAGCGCGGGTGGCACGAAGGTCGGCCAGTTCAAGGTGGACCCGCTGCTGGTCGGCGTGGGTCTGGGCTGGCGCTTCTGAACAAACGCTGCTCAGCGCTCGTCGTAGCTCACCACCAGCCTGTCGGTGGTGGGCCGTGCCTGGCAGCTCAGCACGAAACCCTTGTCGGTTTCCCAGGGTTCGAGCGTGAAGTTCCGCTCCATCTGCACCGCGCCTTCCATCACCTTGGCGCGACAGGTGCAGCAAACGCCGCCGCGGCACGACCAGGGCAGGTCCAGGCCCGCGTTCAGCGCCACGTCGAGCACGCGTTCGTCGCGGTTCATGCGCAGTTCGTGCGGCTTGCCGTCGAGCACCACGGTCAACGCGACCTCGCCCTCTGCGCGCACGGCGGGTTGGCCTAGCAAGGCCGCCTGGCGCTGCGCGGCGGGCAGCGCGTCGAGCGTGGGTGAGGTGAAGCGCTCCGTGTGCACGCGATCGGGGCGCACGCCGGCGTCGAGCAGGGCTTTCTCGGTCGCTTCGATCATCGCTTCCGGGCCGCAGATGAACACCTCGTCCATGCTGGCCACGGGCAACAGCGTGCCGATGAGCGCACGCACCTTCTCGGCGTCGATGCGGCCTTCGAGCAGCGGCACCTCCTGTGCCTGGCGCGAGAGGATGTGGATCAGCGTGAGGCGGTTTGCGTAGCGGTCCTTCAGGTCCTGCAGCGCCTCGTTGAACATGACGCTGCCCATGCGCCGGTTGCCATACACCAGGGTGAACTTCGACGTGGTCGACTCTTCCAGCGTGCTCGCCATGAGCGAAAGGATGGGCGTGATGCCCGAGCCGGCGGCGAAGCCCACGCGGTGCACGGCACGTGGCTTGTGCACGGTGAAGCGGCCGTCCGGCGGCATCGCCTGCAGCGTGTCGCCGGCCTTCAGGGCGGTGGTGGCCCAGTTGGAGAACACGCCGCCGTCCACCGGGCGGATGCCCAGGGTGAGTTCGCCGCGCTGCGTCAGCAGGCTGCGGGGGCTGCTGATCGAGTAGCTGCGCCGCACGTCCTGCCCATCGATGCTGGCGCGCACGGTGAGGAACTGGCCGGGCTCGAACGCGAAGGCCTCGCGCTGTTCGGGCGGCACGGCGAACGTGATGGCCACCGCGCCAGCGGCCTCGGGGCTGATGCGGGCGATGGGCAGTTCGTGGAAACCACGGTGGGCTGTGCTCATGGCGTCAATAGGGTTTGAAATAGTCGAAGGGTTCCAGGCAGTCGAGGCAGCGGTACATCGCCTTGCAGGCGGTGGAGCCGAAGGGCGAGGTTTCGGTGGTGTGCGTGGAGCCGCATTGCGGGCAGGGCACGACGGCGCTGCGCATGGCCTGGCGGGAGAACTTCAGAGGTGCGGGCTGGTGCGCGGGTTCGCTGCCGCACTGCGGTGGCGCGATGCCGTAGGCGCGCAGCTTCTCGCGCGCGGCCTCGGTCATCCAGTCGGTGGTCCAGGCCGGCGCGAGCTGCGTGACCACGCGCGCTTCAAGCCCCGCGTTCGCCAGCGCGGCGCGCACGTCGTCCTCGATCTGGCCCATCGCCGGGCAGCCGCTGTAGGTGGGCGTGATCACCACCTCGGGCGTGCCGTCGTCGCCGGTGCGCACGCCGCGCAGGATGCCGAGTTCGCTCAGGCTGACCACCGGGATTTCCGGGTCGGCCAGGTCGGCGAGCGCGTCATGGATCGCGGCGTGACCGGGTTCAGCGAGGGCGAGCGACACGTCGAGGCCTCACCACACCGCGTGCGGGTGCGCACGCGCCAGGCTCTGCATCTCCGCGAGCAGGAAGCCCATGTGCTCGGAGTGCACACCGTGCTTGCCCTGCGTCACGTAGCCCTGTGCGGGTGCGCGCTGCAGCGTGGCCTCCTGCACGGTTTCGTCCACCAGCGCGTTCCAGTCGTCTTGCAGGCTGGCCACGTCGATGCCGGTGCCGTTCCTGATGGCGGCGGTTTCGGCGTCGCTGCCGATCCAGAACTCCCGGCAATAGGGCAGCAGGTGGTTGAGCGCGGCCTGCGCGCGGGCGTGCGACTCGTCCGTGCCGTCGCCGAAGCGGACCAGCCAGTCGCTGGCATGGCGCAGGTGGTAGCGCACCTCTTTCAATGACTTGGCCGCGATGGCCGCGAGCTGCGCATCGGCCGAGGCCTGCAGCCGGTCCCACACCAGCACCATGAGCGCGCTGTAGAGGAAGTTGCGTGTGATGGTGGTGGCGTAGTCGCGGTCACCCGACGCGGTGCTGGCCAGCGGGCCGCTGTGCGGCAGCTCCAGCACGGTGAGGTTGCGGAACTCGTGCGTGTCGCGGAAATAGGCCAGCGTGTCTTCCGTGACGGCGCCCTCGGCGCGCGCGCCTTGCAGGTGCCCGAAACGGCGGCCCGCGTCGACGTCGGCGTTGATGAGGGTGGCCGCGTGCTGGTAAAGCAGGCGCGCCTGCCCGAGCAGGTCCAGGCTGTTGTTGGCGAGTGCGAGGTCCTCTTCGAGGATGGGCCCGTGGCCGCACCACTCGGCATTGCGCTGCCCCAGCACCAGCGCGTTGTCGGCCAGGTGCAGGAGGTAGTCGATCGGGGCGTGCACGGTGGCGACCATCACATATGCCCCACTTTGTCCGGGATCTCGTAGAACGTGGGATGCCGGTACACCTTGTCGGCGGCGGGGTCGAAGAAGCTGTCCTTGCTGTCGGGCTCGCTCGCGGTGATGCTGCTGGACTGCACCACCCAGATGCTCACGCC
>VFQQ010001531.1_pt1 | contig 31448 bp, 57 predicted proteins | sample 3512341 | NCBI WGS metagenome assembly VFQQ01 (sample SAMN10412373, study PRJNA504923) | tailings metagenome | isolation source: Relicate 2 Philex TSF1 revegetated site | place: Philippines: Tuba, Benguet | collected 2017-08-29
GGGGTGGGATTGAGGATGGATGGGTGGGTGGGAGGGCGTGGGCGCTTGGGTAGGAAGCTACTAAGGCAGCCAGGAAGGACCGCTGCAGATGGGAGAGCAGCGTGCGCAGGCAAGGCGGCGCCGTCGTGCAAGAAAAGGCAAACCATATGCAGGCTCACCCGCCGTGGCAGCTGTAGGGAAGGTCGATGCCGGCCTCCTCGGCTGCAAGAGGTGGATCCAAAGTGTGTATGCACTGTGTTTTGGTGAAGTGCACAGGGGTGCCGCTGCATATGCCAGTGCCATGATGGTCGCTGGGGTTAGGCAGTTCTCAGGCCTTGCATAACAAGTACCTGCGTCAAGGATGAGGGTGTCGTCTGGCACCTGTGAGGATGAAAGGGGTTGAACAGGGGATGGTAGGCAGAGCACAGCACAACAGACGGCGACAGAATCCCCGGCAGATCGCCCACAAGAGATAGCGCTTTGCGGCTCCGCCGGCCCAAAACCAGCAGCCCTCACCTCAATCGTCTTCTCCTCACCCTTGGGGAACCGGAAGGTCACCTGCGAGAGACAAACAGATTAGGAAGCTGAGCGGGCGCGGCGGGCGGGGTGACAAATAGTGGCGGCGGCGGGCGCTGCACTCACCCTCGCCCCAAACTTATGCTAAATCGCAGGCCGTAGTGCACCCAAAGTGAAGGAGGGCGGGGCAGTAGCAGGCGGGGCGCACGACAGCTAGATTGCAGGAATCTGGGCGTCCAGCGTGAGCGGCGCCGCCCGCCGCCGCCGCTCGCCGGCGCCCATCCTTGCCTTGTAGGTTGCGCTGGCCACGACGCTGGAGCGCAGCGGAGCCAGGGGCCGTGCCTGGGGGCGCGCAGCGCTGGGGCGCAGGGTGGTGTTGGGGCGCAGGGCGGGGGCACTGCGCAGCACGCTGGTGTGAGCCTGCATTGCTGTGGAGTTGGGTGCTGGGTGCAGTGGAAACACACTGGAGCCGGGTTTGGACGAAGGCTGCCCCTCACGGGCCCTTCCAAGCCGATTTGCATCTGCCACCTGGCGCAGCGCAGCGCGCGTTCGGCCGCCCCTCTAAACTCGAACGAATTGTTGTACAAAAGTATCTCAATTTGTGCAGGGGTGCAGAAGAAGTACAGGGAAAAAGCGCTCAGAGAAGAGAAGAGTACATGCGTGCGCGTGTGCAACGCTCGAGCCTCAGCGTCAAGCCTCAGCTGGCCTTGCTGTCCGCTGCCGCCTCGGGCGCCCACTCTGCCTGCAGCACCGTGAGCCGCGCTTGGGGCGCAATCTGCTCCAGCACCACACGAGCGGTGGGCGCGTGCTGCACCTGCCCGCTGGCCAGCTCAACCAGCACCACCTCCTCCGCCGCTGTGTAGCAGGGCATGCCGTCTGCGCACAGGTGGAGTGTGGGACAGGAACATACTAACGGGTTGTGTGCGTGCGGTTGCCAAACAGTCAGGGACACACGCACCAAGCGGTCGGTTCCAGCAGAAAATCAGGCTGTGGTTGTGCTGATCGCAGCTGACACATGCGCCTGAGCTGCAGCTGTCCCCATGCCCACCTATGACGGCATCAATGATCGCCGTCTGCAGCGGCGGCATCGAAGGGTTGTACGCTGCACTCTCAATGTAGCCGCCGCTGCAGGCAGAAGGAGCAGCAGGCGTGGTGTTGGGGGTTGCTTTCACCGGGCAGGACGGGCTGTGCTCAAGAGCACAATCGCGGACAACCCCCGCCGACATTCTGAGAGAGTTTACAGCCAGCCCCTTGCCGCCTGCGCCACCTCAACCACCTCCCCCCTCCCGCTGCCCCACCTGTACACGTTGCCGTCGGGCGTGACGATGGCCACGCCGGCGGGGCAGTGGCTGTAGGGTGAGTAACTGCCCACCGCTGCCTGCAGCGCCTCCGCCGCCGCGCGCACAAACACGGGCTCCCCCGCGCGCTGGTGCAGCACCTCTCGCGCCGCCGCCGTCAGCTGCACCGCGTTGCACTGCTGCTCCAGCAGCAGCGGCGGCGAGGGTTCGGGCAGCAGGTCTGCTGGCTTGAACCGCATGGGCAGCAGCTGGCCAAGCGAGTATGTGCCTCCGCTGAAGCTGAACCGCACCGTCTCCTGCGCTTGTCGGGGATGGGTTCATGAGATGGGACCCCGTGAGTGTGGGGCACAGCAGAGTAACCAATGCACCACGCCCACGTTTGGCTCGCCTACACAGTAGTCCAACAGGCCGGTGCGTTCGGCACAGCGTTGCCTCGCCTGCCCTGCCAGGCCCACCCAGGCGGCAGCCCGCTTGCTCAGCCACCCACCGCGCAGGCCAGCTCGGCGTAAAACTGTCGGCAGTAGCCGCAGGGCGCGGCGTTGACGGCCAGGCGGCGCAGCTCTCGCTCGCCGTGGTGCAGCGCGTTGACCAGCAGGAACTGCTCCGCGTGCACGCTGTTGTACAGCGGCAGCCTGCAAGGGGGGGAGGGGCGGGGAGGGGCAAGGGAGAGGTGGAGGGTGAGGGGCAGAGACAGCTGCTGGGGCTGGCGGGGTGCAGCAAGGCCTGGTGTTCAGCTTGACAGGCATGGATGAACCTCGTTAAGTCGAACTCAGATCAAAGCGGCGCACCGTGCGAACTCCAGATTCACACCAACATACAGCGCGCCTGCGGGCAGCGGCAGGGCAGCAGCGCGATAGATAGCAGGCGGTAGGCAGCAAGGACGGCTCGGCACGGCGAGGGGACAGCAATGTAGCTGGTTTGTTCCAGCGCAGGAATACGCAGCAATAACGCCAGCTGTGGACCCTCGGCCTGCCGCTTGCAAAGCACCGCCACCATTGCCCCACCCAATCCCAGCGCACCCGAGCCGCCGAGGCCCACGGCGCCCACGTGGTACGAAGAGATGGGCGGCCGCGCCAGCTCAGCTGCTGGCTTGAGCAGCTCCGCCAGCAGCTGCTCCTCGCTCAAGCTGTGCTCTGCCATGAGCGCCTGCACGGCGGCCGGTTCAAGCCAGAACTGCCCACCCAGCACGCCGGGCTGCAGGCGCGGCGGCGGCGGCGTGGAGGCTGCCAGGTCCACCAGCACGCTGCCTTTTTGCCGCGCTCCACGGCGCACACGGGTGCGCTGCGAGGGGCTGTGGGGCAAGCAAGCGAGGAGCGGGCAGAGGTCGGCAGCTGGACAGGCAGCAGCGGCGGCGGCGGCAGCCGGCAGGCTGAGCGGCGGGCTGTGAGATTGATTGTCGGCGATCTATATGTACTCCGCAGTTGCATGGTACGCCTGAGAGCTCACCTGACGAGCGGCTGCTCGGCCTCTGCCGCGGGCTGGGTAGCTGAGTAGCGCACGTCGCCTGGCCGCGATCCCAGAACTATCGGGGCCGCGAGCCGACGCAGCAGGCCATGCTGCCGGGCCGCCTGCCGCGCTAGGCAAACGCCACCGCCCGCGACCAACGCCATCCTGCAGCCAGCGATGGCACTGATCAACACGCGCAAAGGAGCAAACCGATCGCACAAGATCGGCGATGTGAGCGAGCCAGCCGGCACATGAAGTGGATGCGGCGCTGCCGCCTCGAGAGCGCCGCCACGCTTCGGACAGCGCCCATTCCCGCCGACAGTCGCACGGTCTGCGCCAAGCCATCTTGCTGCAGAGCAGTAACCAAGGGCACGAAAAAGCTGTGTGATCCGGCTGGGATGCTGGTTCGCCCAACATTTGCAGCTTGCCTCCATTCCTGCTCTCTGAAACAAGGAGCCGAACCAACGCTGTCGACATGGTGTTTTGGACGCACTGTGCTGAATCATTGAAAGTAACTTCAAAATCCAGACAATGGTTCGAAAGCGAGATTGATAGATGAAGGGTATAGAACTTGATGTCAGCCTGATGCTGCAGAGCCCATGGCCGCTGCGTTCTCTTGCGCTGCTGCCGCCGCTGCTGCCGCCGCTGCCTTGACTCGCGAGGGGCACTGCTGGTGGTAACTGGAAAGCCGCGGGTCGTCCGACGCCACCGTCTCCACTGCCATGTCTGCAAGTGGTGCCAATGATCGCAGACGCTGGCATCAGCAAGCATGGTGTAAGTCGGCCATTGTGTTCACACCAACGCCTCATGTCACATACTGTTGCCCAACACACATTGCCTTGCCTGGGAAGTTCGCCAGAAACAGGTCCCGCAGCCGGGGCAGGTAGCGCGCTTTCGGTGCATACCTGCAGGGGCGTGCATGGGCCGGTGAGCGCGCAGCAGCAGCATGCGATGCATGCTGATGGATGCATGGAAGCAGGCTGTCGCGGCAGGTAGGCTCCATAGCAGCGCCGCCGCATCTGTCCAGGGCCTGATGTGCCCTCACTGCTTACTACAAGCTAGCTACACAAACATGCAACGGCTCACGTGCCGCTGTTGTTGTCGATGATCAGGCGGAAGCCGCCGGCCGCGGCCTCGTCGGGCACGATGCAAAACTCGCCTGCGGGCAGGCAGGATGGGTGGACACAGAAGTTGCAGGTTTGCCGCCCAGTTGCCATGTGCTGGGTCGAAGCACGTGCAGGGCGAGCCAGAACTGGGCTCCCCTTGCATTAGCTCTGCCCAACTCAACAAGCCCAATAAGCCAAAAACACTCATCCAGCTGGCTGCTCACCCGCGTATAGCACCTCCTCAGCGCCCCCAGCGTGCATGGCATGCTTGCTCATCATGTCGGCCATGAAGCGAGCACCCGTCTCGCTGCACCGCAGGCTGTCGGGCAGCAGGCTGCGCGGCAGGCGGGGCGGGCCACGGGTGTGGAGAGAAGGTTGGTGCAAGGCGCAGGCTTGCGGGTTTCAGCAGGCAGGGGTCATACCGGGCTGCACGCACAGCAAGCTCTGCGAACATCAACCGCATGACGAACCCATGCTTAACCCCCTCCCATATCACCATCGCCATACTCGCGCTCCCGCACACCCAAACCAACCTGTATGTGAAGTAGCGGCGCTGCCCGTTGCGCTGGCCGCCGTTGAACAGCACGAAAAAGTCGGCGGCGGCACGCAGCACGCCAAAGCGGCTGCGCCCCAGCTGCGTGGCGTACCTGCACATGGCCGGTATGGCACAGACGCAACTGAGCAGCAGTGGAGGCACACAACATAAACCAGCTGGTCCCAGAGCAAGTGTATGGCTGCACCTCGTTATTCAACTAGCAGAGTCGGCAGCAGACGAGCTGCCGGGGTGCCCTGTACACCCGCTCGTGGCACCCCCCACAGGTGATCCGACAACACCAACCCAAACTCACAGCATCGCGTGCTGCGACCGCACGGAAGAGCGGAGCACTGGGTTGCCAAACACCCTGTGCAAAGGGGCACAGGAGCAAGGGATGCGTGTGAACGGCAAATCTGACTTGCCCAGGGCCCCCGCGGCGGCAAAGCAGGTTGGCAGTGCTGCTCCTCAGCAGCGGTGCGGTCGCCGTACAACCCAGGCTCACTCACTTCTGCGCATTTTGGTATTCGCGGTTCCAGGGGCAGCTCACATCCCCAAAGAACTGCTCAATGTGGCACAGGAACACCTGCGGTAGCAGCACATGTGTACAGGGCACACAGCGTGTGCAGGCTTGTCATCACAGAGCAGGGCATGTGAACTTGAAGGCATGGCTTGCTGCCCACCCCAACGAATCTGCCGCTGCGCAGCCTTAACTGAGCAGCCGGACCTGGTCATGTACAAGCATGGCATGATGGCAGGGCTGTGCGTCCCACCTTGTAGGTGGACCAGGCCATGGAGCGGTCGTCGTTCCAGTGAGCCATCAGCATGCCTGCGGGCCAAGGATCAAGAGGCAGTGGGGTGCTGTGCAGCAGAGGCTGGAACAAAGGGTGAAAGGCGGTCGTGCCATGAGGCATGCAGGTGGTGAGCCAGGGCTGCGAGCACACTAAAGGACCAGTCATGATCTGTGCAAGCTTCAACGACATGTCGCACTGCGCTGCACAGTGCCCTCAACCACCCAACCCAGGGCATGCCAGCAAACCTTCCAGGGCTCACCAAAGCCGGGCGACAGCTGCTGCCTGAAGCGCACGGGTCCCAGCAGGCGCGTCACCCCCGGCGCCTCCGAGGCCTGCCACTGCACCTCCACCTCAAGCTCGCTGGGGGGCTGCGTGCCTCGCTTGTGCGGCCGCCACAGCTCCAGCCGCAGAGAAGCGCGGCCGGAAGTTGCCGCCGCCTGCTGCTGCACATCCTGAACCTGCTGCTGCTGCGCCGCCTGTGCCACCGCCCGCTGCTGCTGCTCCAGCAGCGCGGCCTGCAGTGGGGAGAATGCGCAGGGCGCCGGCTGCTGCTGCTGCTGCTCCGCCGCTGGCGCTGACAGCTGGCGGGATGCCGCGGGCTGCTGGGGGCGGAACTCCCAGGACACTTTGCCCAGCACATCATCACGAGTCAGCACATCCTTGTCCCACACCTGCGTGCGGCGATGCAGCAGAGATGGTTCACGCAGATGTCACCATTTATTGCGGTCTGAATCCCGGCAAGCGCGCTCACAGCAGGGCCGCCAACATAGTGCACATTATGCCACCATTCCAGCAGCAGTTCAAACCAGCTGGACACCAGCTGCCCACACCCACCTCAATGTCCAGGCGGCAGCCAGTGGCAGGCACGTTGCCGACCTCGAAGAATTCGTCAAACACGGGGTTCAGGTCCCGCGGCACGTGCTGCGTCCTACAAATGGCAGCAATTGCGGCAGGTTGCGCTCAGATGTAATGCCGCACATGGGTGGTGACATGCCAGGGTGGGCTACAGCAGCACCTGCCCTCGAGAGCAGCCTTTGCGATGCTTGTTCATTCGGCGCACCGGTACTCAGTGGAAGCTCCATCCGGCACCACACAGCGCGCCACGATGTACGGGTCGGCCCGCCCGTTCCACCAGTCTGCCGCCGGCAAGTTGATGGCGCGGATCAGGCGCACCTGCGGCAGGCGGCATGGCGGCAAGGTCGAGGCAGCAAGTGGTTGGCTGCACTGGCATGAGATGCAGGCTGGGTCACTGGCTGGGCGCTGCCCAAACCAAGCTGCGCCTTCTTCTCAAGTAGAGGCAGAAGTTGGCACAGCAATCCATGCCACCTGAGCGAGAGCCGGGCGCACCAGCACATCGTAGCCATGCTCTGCTGCCGACTGCGCTTCCTGCCGATGCTCTTCCTGTCGCTGCTGCTGCTCCTCCTGCTGCTCTCCTGGCTCGCCATCGTCAAGCGACAGAGCTCCAAACTCAAACGACAGCAGGCGCTTGAAGCTGGGTAGCCCCGGCCCTCCCCCATTCTCTGCTTGAGCAGGGGCCATGGTCGGGTGGCTGGCGGCGGCAGCGGCGGCGGCGGCAGCCGCCTCTGGCAGCTGCTAGCGCTGCGTCGCGCTGCTCTGACCAGTAGCAGTGCCGCTGTGCAACTCTGATGGGCGAACACCGCACGCAGCTGTCCGTGGGAGCCGACGGGGGTTGTCCGCGTTGCGCCCAAGCTCCAACGCCCCAAACGGATGGGCAACGGCACCTCCGGCAAGGTTCCCCGCGATGGTTGCAGCCGAAGGCTGCAGAGTGAGTGCGGCAGCAAAGCGGGGCGGGCCGGGGCCGCGCTCTCCACCGACCCTACACGATGTGCCTCTTGGCCATTCCATGCTCCATGGCTCTCCTCTGGCCCACACACCTCGCCCGTGCACCAGTCGGATGTTACAAGGGACAGTAGGATAGCAGTGCTGAATACTGGTAAGATGCCAGCCGTGCCAGCTTGCGACGTGAGGGCGCCAACGTTGGCTCTGGATCTCGGATCCACGCCTGGCACAAGGGTGCGTTCGGGTGGGCCTTCAAGCCTCCACCTTCTTCTTTGGCCGGATCACATCGATGCCCATCATGAAGGGCCGCAGCACCTCTGGGATCACCACGCTGCCGTCGGCCTGCAGTTGGGTGGCAAGAGCGGCAGGATGTGAGGAGCAGGGAAGGCGCCGCATGCGTCTTCGCAGTAATCGCTGCGGCTGTGCTGGGACCGCGCACCGCAGGGCAGCCCATCCTCTCTCCTGCCCACCATCTCTCCTGCCCTCCTACAGTGCCCGCGGCCTTCAAGCCATGCCCACTTGCCCTCAAAGCCAAGCCCACCTGCTGGTTGTTCTCCAGGATGGCAACAATCATGCGCGGCACGGCGCACGCCGTGGCGTTGAGCGTGTGCACAAACTGAGTGGGCACCTGCAGGCGGGGCAGGCAACAGGGTGGGGCATGTCAGCGCGGGGCTGCAGCAGCTGCAGAGGTCTGCTGAAAGCAACACATAACAGCACTTTTGCATGGCAGCAGGTCAGGATTGGGGTGACAGCTCGGCCATGCCACCACCCATCTCCTCGCCTTTGCCTTGCCGCCGCCCTTCTTCTTGCCGCCCTTGCCGCCGCCGCTGCCGGCATCAGCTGCTGCTGCCGCCGCCGCCTCGTCTGCCGCGGGGCGGTAGCGGATGTTGAGCCGCCGCGACTGCGAAAGGGGAGACGGCGGCGGAGTGCGTAGGTTGTAATACCCAAGCTGGGCCAGGCGAGAGGCCCTCCTGCGCTCCAGCCCTTGGCCGAGCACGCGTTGGTCCGCATATCTGGCACACACTTTCTCAGTTGCGCCCGGCCGACTCTGATGCACTAGTTGCAGCCGTCTTTTCAACCATCTGCTACACCTCTGCTACACCCGGCTCATCTGCTACACCCAGCCCCAGCACAGCCCCACCTGGTAGTCGGTGCAGTTGGAGGCGCTGGAGATCTCTCCGTACCGCTCCATGCCCGGCATCCAGGCCTCAATGTCGTACTTGCGGTACGCGGGCGCACCCAGGTCGTGGCTGGCCATGTCCAGCACCTGGGGCCAAGTGAGGGAGTGAAACAGGAGGTTGGGGTTACCATCAGGCGCAATGGTGTGAAACGCAGCAGGTCGTGCGAGGCCATGTCTAGCACCTGGGGCGTATGGGTGGGGCGAGGGGAGAGGCAATTTCGTTTAAAGCCACTTCGAACCGCGCCAGACTGGGCACAACACTTTGCGGCAAGCAACCAAATGGGGAAAGCCAAATGCCGGCCCATCCCCTCGACTCGGGCGCTCCCCCACCTGGAAGTGCAGGCCCAGCTCCGTGAACATCTGCACCTCCAGGTCCAGCAGCTGCTGGTGCAGCGCCTCGCTCTGCTCAGGCGTGCACACCACAAACATCTCCACCTGGTGGAAGAGTGGGGGGGCGGGGCAGAGGGAGGGGATCGGGGATTGTTGAGAGAGGGGCTGCAGGGGAGGGCGCGCCAGGTGGGGTGAGCATGCTACAAATCCACAGTAGATGCGGGAGGGCCACCAAGGCAGTGCTGAGTGCTCCATGAGGCTGTGCCAAAGGCAGCGGCAGAGAAGCGTATCGCGCGGGAAGGACTCCCAACACATAGTGCAAAGGCAGGCACGCACCTTGCTGAACTGGTGGACACGGTACAGCCCCTTGGAGGCTGCAGGCAAGCAGGGACAAGCGGTTGGGGTGGTTGCAGGGCGGCAGGCGCAGTGGAGGGTTGTGCAAGTTCGCGGCGCCGACCCACAGCCATGCAACAGCCAGGACGGCAGTTGTTGGCCTGCTGGCAAGGAGCAAGCAGGCGACATGCAACAAGCAACCAGCCTTGAGGGCAGCAGGCTAAGCGCACGCACCCGACCCCGCGGCGCCGGCCTCTGTTCGGAAGCAGTGCCCGTAGGCAGCCATCTTCATGGGCAGCTGGCTCTCAGCCAGGATCTTGTCCATGCACACGCCGCCCAGCGGGATTTCCGCGGTGCCCGTCAGGCACATCGCGCTGTCCTTGACACTGTAAATCTGCGGCAGGTTGACAGGCGAGTGGGCGGGCGGGCAGGTTTGGGCTTGCTGGGATGCGGTCAGGGGCATGGGCAGCTTGCCGACAGCTGGTCCGGGCCAGCGGGCGAGTGTGCACCATGCACACCAGCCCCGCAGCCTGCAAGCCCGCCAATGGCCCCCCAGCTGCCCACCCAGCGCCCGCCCACGCACCTGCGTGTTTTGTGCGCGGGGCTGGAAGCCGCACTTTTCAAACACCGACTCGCGCACGAGGTCGGGGGTCATCATGGGCGTGAAGCCGGCGGCCACCACCTGAAGGTAGTTGTACAGCAACGTGGATGTTTCAGTGCGAGGAGCAAGAGAAAGGGTGAGGGTTGGGTCATCTTGCACGTGGAGTCGGCGACCACCGACTGTGACAGGCGCGCATGGTGACACGGCATGCAGCGTCGGACGCCGAAGCTCCTGCATCCAGCCATCCATCCGCACACACCTTCTGCATCGTGTAGTTGACCAGTGCCAGCTCCAGCAGCGCCGCCTCATTGCGCAGGTAGTAAAACTTGGCGCCGCTGACCTGCAGGCGGCAGGCAGGCACAGGGGCGGCGGGCAGGCATTATGAATGGCCTGTCACATCACGCGATCATGATTACGCCTGCCCTCCATAACTGCTGACCACATCATTGTGCTCCCCCTGCCGCTGGGCAGCCCTCCGTCCTTCCCAATGCCACCAGCACCAAGTAGGGGTATCAGGGGCCCAGCAAGCCAAAGCTCAACCCACCACGCCGCCGGTCTCAAAATCGATCAGGCCCCTCCCAAGCCACTGAACAGCACTTCTTTGCCACCACCATCCAATGATAGGAGCAAGCCAAACAGCGCACCACGCCGCCCGTCTCAAAGTCGATCAGGTCCAGCTCCTCCCCCAGCTGCAGGTGGTCCTTGGTGGGGAAGTCAAAGGACCGCCGCTGGCCCACCAGCGCCAGCTGTACCGACACATCCTCACCCCCCACCGGCACGTCTGCACGGGCGGGTGCGGAGGGAGGGAGGGGGGGGAGAGCCGTTGGGGGAAAACATTGGCTGTGCATCACGGAATGGCTGTTGTGCCATGAATGCAGGGCAGGAGGGCCGGCACCGCGCCACCTAGCAGGAATGCACAACCCCTGGTCCAGCCACGCGAGCTGCCCAGCCCCTCGAGCAGCACCAAGCGCTGCATCTGCTGAGGATGTGGCCAGCCCTGCCGGCGCCGCTGCAATGATGCAACCCACGCACCCGGGTGCGTCATGTTGGGCAGGCGCTGCCCCTCCCGCTGCAGCTCGTCTTCGAGCGCCACCAGCCGCGCCTCCAGCCCCTCCAACGCCTCCTTGATCGCCTGCAACAATGCTTTGGCGAACAACCTGTGAGAGTCGACGGCACTAGTAGATGGTACCAGCTGCTGAGTGATGTAGCACACCAGCCGCGGCAGCGCTGCTGGCGGGTTATGTATCATCACAGCTGCACGCAACATACAACGTGCATGCGTTTTGCAAGCCAGCTGGTCATTCAGCAGCTGGGCCTTGCAGCTGCCTCACCTTGCCCTTCTCAATGAGCGCTGCTCGCGCCTCCGGCTCCAGCTTGCCCTGCGGCAACACGTTTGAGGCAGGCAGCAAGGCAAAACAGCTTGCAGCAATTGCGCAAAAGCACACAGGCTAGCATCACACACATGCAGGATCGCGGCGGCAGCCTGGAAGGTCCACAGGGCAGGCAGCAGGCAGCGGCGGCAGGCGGCGGCGGCGGCGGCGCTCACCTTCATCGCGCTGCTGTTCTCGTTGCGCGCTGCCCTCAATTTGTCAGTCTCCTGCTGCGCCGCCACATACTGCTCGTAAAGCTGCGCCACAAGGTGGGGGTCGGCCGAGGAGAGGCGGGCCGTGCAGTTTGCGGCCACCGCCTCCACGTTGTCCCGCACAAACTTGAAGTCGATGTGGGCCCGGTAGGCTGGTGCCTCCGGAGCGGCTGCCGGGGGCTGCGCCTGCTGCTGGGCGGTGGCCGCTGCGCTCGCCTCCGCCTGCTGCACCTCCACCGCTGCCGCCGCTGCTACCCATCCTGGCACCCTGCTGCTGCTCAGTGGTCGGGCCGCCGCGCCGCCCCACCACTGCTGGGCCGCCCGGCGCAGGCCGGCGCGCCCTTGGAGCCGCAGGCTGGCCAGCGTGCAGCGCAGCAGCGTGGATGTCATGCTGAACAAATGTGGGAATTGGTTGGCAAGGGGCGGTGGCCGGTCAGGGCGATCTGGCGGCGGGCACGGCGCCTCCCGCCTGGCGCCATGGCGCACCTGTGGGCGATGCATTCAGCCCGCCTGCTTCTATGTGATTGCGAGAACTGCTAGCGGAACAGAGCGCCCAAGCTGAAGAGGGGCAAACCACTGCTGCGCCTCAGCCCGTAGGCACTGCGCGCTGCCGCACAAGTCTGCAGCGTTGCTTTGCAATCCTGCTGCCCATGCCGAGTTTGGGCACCCCTGCGGCACTGACAAAATGTTACATAGCCAGAACATGAACTGGTAGCAGATACAAGACAGATCCTTTGGGCAGTGCATAATGAAAAGCAGTGGACGTCTGTATTTGCAGGGCGTCAGGGGATGCGTTGCCCTCACTCGCACACACGCAGGGGCACGCAGGGAGCAACAAATGGTGCCGCCCCAAGCGGAGCCCTGAGCTTTCACTCTCAGTCTGCAACTTGCCGGCCAAGCCGCTGTGCATGCAGTGGTATGAGCCAGCCAAAAGCCAAAGAGGCTGCATAGTAGCTTAAGCCTGACATGTGTAGCACGAGGCAACAATTGCGGCAAGTACAGGCTGCTAAGGCCAGCCAGGCAGCTCAGTGGTTGCGCACAGAGTCGTCGATGGCCTGGGCCAGGTACTCGCACTTGGCCTTGGACAGGCCAGCCAGCGACAGGCGGCCGTCGCGCGTCATATACACGTGCCACCTGGCGGGGTGGAGCAGAGGTGGGGTGGGCGGGTGGTGGGCGGCGATCGGGATGCGCCGTCCCATTCAGCGGGATGCAGGCAGGCAGGCAAAGGTAGATTCAGGCGGGGGCCCTGAGCATGACACGGGCAACACCGACATTCACGATTTGCCGGGTGCGGTTCACAGCCCTCAGCGGCGCGCCCCCAAGCAAGCCGCGCAGCTCACTTCTGCGTCATGTTGTCGCACTGCGCGGGCGTCATGCCAGTGAACGTGAACATGCCGATCTGCTTGACCACGAAGCTCCAGTCCTTGTCGGGGTTGATCTTAGCCAAAGCATCGTGCAGCTCCTGGCGCACAGCCTTGATGCGGCTGCAGCGGCGGGGCGGGGGGCGGGCGGGGGGCTGAGAACGGGCGTGGTTGAGACGGACGTGCTGGATGTGTTGGCCACAACTCTGGTTCACTCCTGCCAACGCTGCCACAGCCTGTGCCGCCATTGAACCTGCCATGCCAGCAGCACCGCCCAGCCTGAGCAGTCCAAAACCACCCACTCCGGCTGCCTAGGTTAAAGAACAAAAGTAATAATGCCTCACCCAGCCATCATCTCCATCTCGCCCTTCCACTCGCTGAACATCTCCTCGCTGCCCACCACCTGCAGGCAGCATTGCAGTGCAGCAGGGCTCATGCAGGGGAAAACGCATCGCCAACACGCATTGGGGCATGCGTACAGCCCTGTCGCAAACTGGAGCTTGTATGAGTGCCACCCTCAAGATGGGCTGCCCAACGAGTCGCAGCTGCGCTTGCACAGTGCCTCGCTCACCTCGCTGACGATGCGTGCGCCGTGCACAGGCGGGTTGGACCACAGAGCGCCTGCAGGTATGGAAAGCAGCGCAGGCACGTGAGGCCTTGCAGGCCGAAATGAAGACACACACGGACCATGTGCATGAGCTGTCCCCGCCCAATCCAACAAGCACCCTGCTTCCTCCTGCCCAATACAACCACCCAGCCTCCAGCCTCACGTGCGATGCGCTTCATCTGGCTCAGCACGCGGTCAGCTGCGTCCTTGTCGGACAGCACAAAGGACATGGCGCCGATGCGCTCCGCATAAAGGCCCAGGTTCTGCCAAATGAGAGTGGGAGTGGTACAGCGCTCGGTGTAATGCAGATTGGGCTGCAGCGCACCATGCATAAAGGCCCAGGTTCTGCCGGGAGGCAGGGCAGCCGCACATTGTTTGGCGGTACGCAGATTGGGTTGAAGTGCATGATGTGTTCCAGGCCAGCATGCAGTGGCTGGAACGGTGCAGTGCTGAATCTTGTCAATCAGGCGCATGCCAACTTTGTTGTGACGGCGCAGTGCTATCCGTGTTGCAAAGCCCAACGCTCCAGCCCACCTTGCTGTACGACTGTGCCACCGCAAACTCAATGCCGCGGGAGGCGAAGTAGCGGGGCGCAAACGCGTCCTCCTCCAGGCTGCCGGTGGCAAAGCCCTGGTACGCGACGTCGAAGAACTGCGCGGCGGGGGGCAAGGAAAGGTCAGATATCGGGTGTTGGTAAACTTAAGCATTGGCGAAGGTCAGCAGCCCACATGCATCTACAGTTTGCAAAGTTGGGCACCGTGCACAGCATCAATCTAGCACTAAACTGGAGCACAGAAGTTGAGCACAACGGCACCAGTGCTCACCGGCAGGTGGTTCTTCTTCACAATCACGTCGGCAATCTTCTCCCACTGCTCGTGCGTGGGGTCCACGCCCGTGGGGTTGTGCGCGCAGCCTGCGGGGCGGCCAAGCAGCCACGTGTGAATGCTTGCAAGCGCCGGAGCCTTGATGGGCACTCCCTTGCTGCTGCTTGGCAGGGCAGCAACAACAGCCTTGCAACACCACTGCGCCGTGCAACAGGGGAAAAAGAAGGGTACCTACTCCCAGCCACCACTCCACTGCGCGCCGCCGGTACCCACCGTGCAGCAGGACGACGGAGCCCTCGGGCGCGGCCTCCAGGTCAGCAATCATGCCGGCAAAGTCGAGGCCAATGGTCTCGGCATCAAAGTAGCTGCGGGCGGGGCAGGGACGCAGAGGGCATCAGAAAATGCAGCGAGCATGCCAACCGCAGCAGGCATGCCACCTCCCTGCTGATGGAGGCATGGGCATGGCTGCCTTGCGACTGTTGTCGCTCCCTCGATTACGGGCAGTTTGGCCCACTGGCCTGCTTCCTCAGCTCCAGCCGCAGCAGCCCACTACATCCTTCATAACTAAATAGTACGCCACACCCATCCACTCCCACACACCTGTACTCCTTCCAGGCCACGCCCGCGTCAGCGCAGATGTTCTTGTGGTTGCCCCAGGTGGGCCGCGAAATGTACACCGTGGTTCCGGCGGGCAGGAACTTGGCAATGAAGGCGGCGCCCACCCGCAGGCTGCCCGTGCCGCTCAGCGCCTGCGCAGCGGGAAGCAGCGGCGGCGAGTTTGGGGTGGCTCAAGCTGGGCGGGAGCCCGTGCCATGACACCAGACCCACCTGGCAGCTCGGCATGGCAAGCGGCGCGGCACAGCTGCGGCGGCAAATCAAAGCATGCCACATCCAGCAGCATCCACACCAGCAAGAGGAACACCGCTGGCCAGCCCTAGGCATTCCCATGCCATCATTTCTGCTGCCCAGCCGCACCTGCAGCGTGGCGACGCGCCCCTCCTTGATGGCGGGGTGGTCCGCGCCCAGCAGCAGCTCCACGGTGGCGCTGCGGAAGCTGGCCAGGCCCTCTGCAGGCAGCGCAGGGCAACACTGTACCGTGGTGGGACGCCAGCCGAGGCGAACAGAAGAGAGACTACAGCTGCCCGGCGTGCCCAGAGCTGGCCTTCAGGACTGGCCAAAGAAGACAAGGCCCTCCTGGCCAGCAAAAGGCAGACCCAACTGGCCAAGAATAAACATACCCACCGATGGGCAGGTATTCCTTGTTCTCGTTGGCCGCCAGCATGCGCTCCTCGGCCTGCGCACAGTGGGAAAGGGTGTATGGTGGCAGCAGTTGCATACACGGGCGCGGCCACGGGTGCAGGGCTCTACAGCACAACTGCCCACTCAACAGCCACAGCCGCATCCATTCATGTTTCATATATTATCCGTTAAAGTGAGCAGTATGGAGGGAGGTGTAACTGCTTGCCTTGCGCACGACGTTCAGCACGTAGGGCTGCAGCTCCTCAGTGCGGTAGGCGCCCACGCCTGCAGCAAGAATAACACCCCACATGTTGCTCGTCAGCTTGCCAAGATGCCGAGTGTCACGAGGCGGCAAAAGCCAAGCGGCAGCAGTGTGCTCCGTGGCAGCACAACGCTTTCGCAGCGGATCAAGGCCAACTGCTATCGCCGCGCCCTCTGGGCATGGCTCGTGTCTTCAGTCATGCCGCGGGCAGCGGGGCGGCTGTGCCTGCGCATGCTCACCCAGGTTGAGCTTGTCGGGGTGGCTGTCCCGCTTGAAGGCCTCGCTGACGCCCTGTAACAGTCACCGAACAAAAGCAGACCCTTTGGAGGCTGGGCAGCTTGTGGGCAGGCAGGGCTGAGCAAGGGGACAGGCCGCTCAACCGACTCCATGCAGCTGCCGCGCCGCGCTGCAATACTGCATCTGCAGTGATGGAACCAACGCCGGCCCTGCCGCTGGCACTCCTGCCAATTCCCTTACCAGGATGGGGTCGGGGGGCGCCATCTCCACCCCATCCAGCCGGCTGGCCTGCAGCGCAGGCGCCGCCGCCGGCCCAGCCGCCGGTCGCCGAGGTGCCGGCGCTGCGCGCAGGGCCTGCGGCGCAGAATAGTAGGACATCAGCTGATGAAATTGACGGATCTGCTGCGATCGGGGCGCAAAACGGCTGGCAACAAGCCCTGGGCCAGGGCAACCTCAGGCGGGGTTACCACCCGCGCATCCGCGCATTGCAAGCGACTTATATCGCTGCAGTGCTCACCTGGACAGGCCGCGCCCCTGCAAAGGACACCGTCGCAACCATGTCTCCACGCTAGGGCAAAGAGTTGTGCTCCAAGCCCCTTGACGCCACAAGATCGCACTCTATGACAACTGTGAGACGCACTGAAATGCTTGCAGGCGGCATGCGCCACCCTTGGCTCAGCTCATCAGCCGCCGCGGCTGCCGCAGCGCGCTGCCGCCGGCGCAGATTATGAGTGAGGTGCACCGTGCGCACGCATTGCATATCTCCTGCCCATTCACAATTTTGCACATCAGCATTGCTGTGGGATGGCGCATTGCCGCATGTGGACTCCAGCAAACGAGAATGCCGCACTTGCGCGCCGCAGTGCCCTGCAAATAATGGTAAGGTGCAGGGCCGTGTGGTGCCCCGCATCCACAGCAGACAGCCCAACACGTGGGTTTCTAAACCCTTTTTGTATTGGATCAATCTGCATGCTAGGTAGTAACTACTGGCTGCCATGCGGACGGCTCTCCATGCTGGCAGCGACGGGGGCAATGGCGCTTGTTTTCGATGCTCAGACTGCAGGTCCTCTTGTGCTCTGATCACCAGTGCCTTCTCTCCCCCAGTTGCTAGCAGCCAATGGCAGTGCAGAGGCCGCAACACGCCATGTCGCCGACTGTGGCGGTCAAGCAGCTGCCCTTCGTGCAGCTGTTTGCAGCCAGTGCCACAGCAGCCAGTGTGGGAGAGGTGAACAGTCAGGGTGGCCCTGTAGGCCTGTGGGCAGCCGTGCGCCCTCCTGGCAGTCACAGGGCTCGGCTGATGCGCCCTGCACGGCATGGCATGCTGATATTCGATCGGTCAACGCGTCAGCACCGCGCAAGCTATGGCCACCGCCGCCGCCGCCGGCACTCCGCCGCTGCAGCCGTGCCCGCTCGCTCGCCGCCCGCATGTGCCGCTCCTCCTTCCTCTGCTCCTTCCTGCAGGTGCTGACAATCCCCATCGACACCTGCAAGGTCCGGCTGCAGCTTCAGGGCCGCAGCACCGGGCCTGTCAAGTACAGGTGGGCGAGTTTGTGCCATGTGCAGTCCACCCGCATGCACAATGGAGTTAATGGACATGTGGTGCTGCACATCTGGCTCTCTTGTTGCAGGGGCACGCTGCACACGCTGACCACCGTGGCGCGGGAGGAGGGCGTGCGCAGCCTGTGGAAGGGCCTGGTGCCGGGGCTGCACCGACAAGTGCTGCTGGGCGGCGTGCGCATCGCCAGCTGTGAGCTTTGAGGGGGCTAATTGGCGGCTGCTGCATGCGCCAGCATGCGCGGCATGCAGTTGAGCAGTGCTCTGGCGATGCTGTCCACTGCTGCGCTCTGGTCACATGCATGTGTGGCCTGACCCGCTGGACTCCCCGGCACTGCCCTGCCATGTGCAGACGACCCCATCCGAGACTTCTACGGGCGGCTGATGAAGGAGGAGGGCGGCAAGACCAGCCTGCCCACCAAGATTGCGGCCGCGGTGAGGGACTCTCAGGCCCGGAGGCTATGCGCCACGTGATGCCCATCAGCGCCACTGCAGCCCCGTGTGCTGTGGCATGAGTGACCGTTGCGGGGCGACACGGCTTGTGACTGCACACAGCATGCTCGTGTGATCAACGTACACAACTGCGCACCTGAGCCCGTTTGGCGGCACAACATGCTCGTCATGTGCCCTCATGCCTCACCTTGTCCCCCCACGCAGCTCACAGCGGGGACGCTGGGCGTGCTGGTGGGCAACCCCACCGATGTGCTCAAGGTGCTCTGGGCAATAGGAGCTTAATTTGTTGACGGAGGAGTGGCTTGAAGCAGCGAGAGCAGCCAGAGTGGGCAGCATGGCAGGGTGGGCGGAGGTCAACATGTGTTGGTCTCGCTGGAGCAGGCTGTCATCCGCTGCGGCTTGCTTGGCATGGCACGAAGCTTGGCTCTTTGGCACCCTCCGCTTCGCCTTCATTGTTGCAGGTGCGCATGCAAGCCCAGGGCAAGCTGCCGCCTGGCACACCGCCCAAGTACCCTTCAGGTGAAGCCAAGCAAAGCACGCATCTGGGGATTGTAGCAGTGCATGGTCTGGGGACACAAGCTACCACATGTCAAACAGCAGGTGGCCGGCAGTCGACTGCAGACAAGACACGGTTCCCCTGCTGCCATTTACCTCACGCCACTGCCCTGGCCTGCAGCCATGCAAGCCTACCCCACGATTGTGCGCCAAGAGGGCCTCAAGGCGCTGTGGACCGGCACCACCCCCAACATTGCGCGCAACAGCGTGGTCAACGCCGCTGAGCTGGCCACGTATGACCAGGTACAATGCCTCGAAGTGTAAAGCAGAACAGAAGTGCGGCGTGTATGCGTGTATGCAGAGCTCAGTGCAGCTGGCGAGGCAACGAGCGTGTCACCGCTTGCCACTCACCTCACACTGCAACTCCCCTGCCCTGCCCCCACCCCGCCTGCTGCCCCGCAGATCAAGCAGGTGCTGATGCACTCCTTTGGCTTCAAGGACAATGTGTATTGCCACCTGGCCTCCTCGCTGTGCGCCGGCTTCATCGCGGTCAGTGGGCTGGGTCTGTCTGGGCCAGGCGGGTGGGTTGGGCTACTGCTAGGGCGGCATCGAAGGTTGGGGCAGCGTGCTGCCGCTTACGTGGTGCATTGGCGGTGTGCTGGCATGGCAGCCTGCTGCTCCGCTTGGCATTAGCTTTCATGCCCTGCCGGCGCCTGTGCCTTCCAACCGTGGGCAGGTGACGGCAGGCAGCCCATTTGACGTCATCAAGAGCCGAGCCATGGGTAAGCAGGCCGGCAGCGTGCATGTTTCCAGCTGGACAGGCGCACTTGCAAGCCTCCACCAGCAGCATTGGCAACAGAGTGCCTGCGGTTCACTTTGGCATGCCGTTCTGGAGCTGCTGCCGCATCTCAGCCCTGACTTTCCAACCCTGCTTTGCCGCGCAGCGCTGAGCCAGCAGGGCAGCTACAAGGGGGTGGGCGATGTGGTGGTGACGACGTTCCGGCGGGAGGGGCCCCTGGCCTTCTGGAGCGGGTTTGGTGCTAAGTAAGTGTGGCCGCCCCGCCCGCATGGCAGCGCGCCCTGCTGGCGAATGCGTCCGCATTGCCTAGCATGTGCAGAGCTGATTTGTGGTGTGCTTTGAGCATTTGCACGGGCTGTGCTGGGGCCCGGCAGGCATGCCTGCTGCCGCGATGTACAGACATGTTCAGCTTGCTCCCTTGCTTGCTCCCTGCTCGCCACTCTGCATCCGTGCAGCTTCCTCCGCCTGGGCTCCTGGAACATGTGAGCATGCCTGACAAATGTGTTTGAAACGAGGGAATGGGAATACAATTGCCCTGCATTTGTAAGATGCGCAGCTTTGGGCTTTGGGCTGGGCTCAGAATGCCTCTCCATGGCCTGCGTTTCTAACCGCCCTCTTTCTGTGCGCAACTTGCAGAGCGATGTTCACTACATTGGAGCAGCTGCGCAAGCTATTGGGCGCGGCGCCAGCCAAGCATTGAAGCCGGCAGCACATGGCCCACCGCCACCCTGTATGCTGCCACCGGCATGCCAAAATTGACCACTCAGCCTTGCCACGTTCCGTACAGCAAGGCCGGCGGCAGTTGTGACACAAAGGCATCATGTGCCACATGCCAGGATGTCGTTCTACCGCCAACGAGCCAGCCATTCACAATGAATCATGTCTTACCGCTACCCGCCATGCACTGTATACCTGCATTGCCTGCCGTTCCGCTTTGCGCTTTGCCTGCTTGAAATGCACAAGTACACCCTAAGCCACCTCCTTCAACCGCTGCCTGCGCAACAGCCACCATCTGCTCTTCCCACTCCTTCCTGCAACACCAAGCTGCCACCGCCTGCTGTGACCGAGCACTGCTGCCGCTGCAGCCCAGTTGCGACTGCTTCCCCGCTGCCATGCCAGCCTCCGCCTCAGCGTGAGCCTGCTGTGAGTGAGTTTGGCCGGGAAGTTACAGGATAAAATTCCTCTTTAGTGCACACAGGTGTTGTCCGACATAGGGCGTCCCGCCGGCGCCCCAGCGCTGAGCAGCAAAAACTCTAAGCAGGGCCTAGCAAGCAAGGGGTTGATTCTCTTCTCGGGGTGCGGTACACCAGTCCGCATAGCTTAGCGGCGGATGGAGTCGAAGTTGCTGCGTACAGGGCAAAGGGGAGGGAGGAGGGGACGGTGAGACGAGAGCGGTGAGCGGCAGCAGCATGGCTGGCGCATCGCTGGCTGTCACAGGGCAATATGCTAAGCGTGCTGCAGTAAGCTTTGCAAGTGCTGCAAGGGCGGTTGCAATTCGCCACAAGCACCAGTACTTGCAGCAGCAGCAGCCGATCCGCATGCCTTGCACACCCGCCGTTCATACAGCAGCAGCAGCAGCAGCGCGTAAAGAGCGGCAGGAGGGACTCACGAGACCGCGGTGATGGCGCCAGCAATGGCGGCCAGCACCAGACCGCCCGCCACCACGGAGCCGATCAGGTTGTTCAGGCTGGGGGTGGCAGCAGCCTGGGCAGCCAGGGGGTTGGCCAGCACCGCGGCGGCGGCGGCGGTCACGCCGGCAGCCACCTGCTCCTTCTTCACGGCGCTGCAGCAGCGGGGCAGGCAAAACAAAATGGAGTTGGGTAACATCGTTGAGAGAGGAGCACGCTGCCGGGCCCGATCACCCACTGGCTCCACTGCTGCCCAGCTGCTGGCCGCGTTTAGAGCCGCCCGCCCCACGTCGGCCACCCTCGCCGCCGCGGCGCTGGGCTGCAGCGGCTGCCATCGGCGCTCCCGCTCGCTGCCACGGCCCCAGGGGTGCTCCAGGAGGCTGATCCGAGCGGCCGCGGGGCGCCGCACGGCCGCTATCGGGCCTCACCCTCCCGGCTTTAGCCGCAGTTGGGAGGCTGCCTGGGCCCGCTGCGGCGCCTGCCGCTGGCAACAAACACTCTGGCAGACTGCCAGCGCCTGTTGGGCGCCCCGCCAGGGCCTCACCTGCACACCACAGGCCGGGCCGCACGAGCCGCGCGCTGCTGGGGCTTGGCCGCCACTGCGGGCATCGGGGTGCGGGACAAGGGTTAGAATGCGGGTTCTGGCGCCCTGCAAGCGCCGCGGGGGCTGCACTCACCGGTGGGGCGCACAAAGGCGGTCTGGGAGCTGCACAGAGCGGCCTGCATCGTGGCTGAGTTTGCTGCGATGGCTCCGACGGGACCTGGGGGAAGCGAACGGGGCGCGGAGGGGGGCCCAGGCGGCAGCTTGGGCGCGGGCCAATCGTGCTGAGCGTGAGGGTGACCCTGGATTTGCTCATGCTGGCTCAGGGGCCCTGTACAGCGCGTGGAACCCTTGCAATCGCAGTTTGCGATCCGGTGCGGGGGAGCTGAGGGCTGCCGCCACCGCCCTGGGCTCACCGCCCGCCCCCCGCCCACCGCTGCCTTCTGCTGCGGCTGAGGCTGCTGCAGGGCATGGCGTGCCTGCATCTCAATCTTGCAACTGTCATTTGAGTGCACTTCCGTGTCATTTGCAACGTTGATGCCTTACAGCGGTAGTGCCTTGGGCATCTGCGTGCGTCACACCACCGAGCAGCCACAACTGCCAACCAGCAGAGGCACCCAAGTTGATACACATTCAATCATGCTTCCCGCTGCCACCGCCGCGCTGCAGCAGGTCCTTCACTAGCTTCAGGCAGGCAGGCTGCAGCTGCTGGGCACGCCGGGCCGCCAGCCGGGCCGCCTGCTCCTCCGCACTGAGTGCCAGCTTGGCAGCATCAGCGCGCTCCTCTTGGCCAGCAGGCCCCTCCTCAGCTTGCCCCTCTCCACTATCTGGTGCGCCTGCCGCTGCCTGCCCGCTGCTGGCTGCCGCGTCAGCTAGCCGCGGCTCGTCCTGGGGCTTGCTGTACTGTTGCCGCAGGGTGTCACCCAGCCGGCGCAGTGCAGCCGCCACTTCAGCATCCCACAGCGGCCGGCGCGCCACCGCCTGCACATCCGCCATCAGCTGCAGCGCCTGAAACACGGCGGGCACCTGCGGCACAGGGGTTGCAACAGTACATCGGTGAGCAGTGCCGGTCCAAGACATGACACTGCATGGCACGCGCCATTGAGCTGTTAAAAACCCCTTCGTTGTGCCTTCAGCTCCTATGCTTCCAGCTAGAAGAGACGCACCCCTGCCACCGCTCCACCCACCTTGTCAGCCGGCGTGGCACCTCCCAGCAGGGCCGCCAGCGCACTGCCGCCGCCGCCCAGCAGCACGCTCCACAGCGCGCCGTGCAGCTGCGCCGCGCCGCCTGGCCCCAGCTCAGGGGCAGCCACAGCCGCCGTGAAGCCGGGCACTGCTACCGCCCAGTCGGCCAGCGGCTGCGCTGCGGTGCAGGCCAGCAGCAGGGCGCAGCGCAGCGGCTCCGCTCCTGGCTGGGCCCCCAGCTGGATGAACAGCAGCACCAGGGAGCGCAGCAGGCCGCCACGCAGGAACGCTTCCTGCAGCCTGCTGCCACCAGCTCCGCCTGCGCCGCCGCCGCTGCTGCCTGCGGCTGTCGTTGTGGCAAAGCCGGGCGGCGCCTGCAACACAAAGAAGTAGAGCAGCTGGCAGGCCAGCATGATGCTGTACAGCTGCTGCGCGCTGGGCTGCGCCCCGCCTGCTGCGCCCGCTGCGCCGCCTGCCGCGCCGCCCGCCTTGCTGGCCGCAGCACGCGCCTGTCGAGCGAGCTCCACCTGCTGCTGCTCCAGCTGCTGCGCGGCCAGGGGCAGCAGCCGCTGGTGCGTCTCCTGCCACAGCCGCCGACGGGCGGACGGCGCCGTCACCTGCGCAGCGAGCGCCACCGCCGCTTCTATCACCAGCTCTGCTGCTGCTGCCTCGGTTGCTGCGCCTGCTGCTCGGCTGTTCTGCTGGTTGGCTGGCGCCTTGGCCCCTGCCACGCCGCTGCTGCTGCCTTGGGCTGTGGCACCCAGAGCATCCAGAAGCGCAGGCAGCCCGGCCTCCAGCTCAGCTGGCGCCGCCACACAGTGATCCACGGCCAGCCGCAGCAGGGGCTGCGCCACGGCAGCCATGTCGGGCAGGCTTGGGTGCCGCCGCACCGCCGCCAGGCAGGCCGCCACCCGCTGCATGAGGCGCAGCTCGCGCCATGCAGAGGCCTCGCTCATGCAGTGGTAGCTGAGGTGGCCTGCCAGCTCAGCAAGCTGGGCAGGCAGCGCCGCCCCCACGCTGCTGCCGGCTTCTGGTGCCCCTGCCGGCTGCCCGCCTACTGCACCCTGCGCTGCAGGCTGCTGCGCTGGGGGTGGGGCAGCCTCCAGTGGCTCATAAGAGAAGCTGCCGTCGTCCTCCTGCAAATGGTTGGGGCACAGCAAGGAGCAAAGCTGGGATGGGACGAATGCCAGTGCAACGGGAGAGCGCGGTGGGTGCAGCAGGCGGTACGGGTTGGTGGTGGCAGGCCCACATTGCCAAAGCCTCTAAAACCGGCCTGCCAACCGGCCTGCCTGCTGCTGTTGGCGCGCAGCTCAGTGCATCCTCCTGCCAGCCAGCCAGCCAGCAGCCATGGCTCGCACCTGCTGCGACAGTCGGTGCTCCAGCTGGCTTCGATCACCCGCTGCGCCCTGCTGCTCGACTGCAGCCGCCAGTGCGGCCTCCAGCGCGCTGCTGCCCTCCGCCCCAAACAGCGAGCCGCTGCCTGCATTGTCGTGTGGGATCAGGCCAGCCAGCTGCGCCGCTGCTGCTGCGGCTTCGGGCGCCTCCAGACAACACTGCAGCGTCTGCAGCACGGCCACCGCATACAGATGCTGGTAGAGCGGAACCACGCCCTGGCCGCTGCCGCTGCTACCTTGGCCGCTGGCTGCACTGCTGCCGGCCCCTGCTGCTGCAGGTGCAGGGCCGCTGCTGCCGCTGGCGCCGGCGTCGCCGCTGCCGCCGGCAGCAGCGCCTGCATTCTCTCGCAACACCGCCAGGAAGCGGGCGGTCACGCCCTGCCGCTTACCGCTGGCAAACTCATCCACCAGCGCTGCCAGCTCAGCCTCGGACACCACCTGTGTGCAGGGGGTGAGCATGAGCAGGCAAGGTGGGATGTGGCAATGGCGGCGGCGGCAGCGGCGGCGGGCAGTGGCGGCGGCAGCGGCGGCGCGACAGGCTGGCCATCGCCGCTGGCGCCCGCATGCACGGGTTCTTGGAAGCCAGATCACTCACGGGGAAATCGAACTGGAGCTTTTCGTAAGCGGCCTGCGCCAGCAGGTGCGCGGGCTTGGGCTGGGAGGCCGCTGTTTGCGCCTCTTCCAGTGCAGCTATGAGCTGAGCTGCAAACCCCTCGACTGGCATGCCGCCAGCGCCGCAAGCGTGCGGCAGGGAGGAGGGACGCAAGTGCGCGGTCAGGAACGAGCTGCTTTCCAACTTGCAACGATTTTGATCGAACTAGATGACATCGCCGAGGAGCGATCTGAGGTCCAATTGGTCCAGGGCTCATGCATGGCCACTTGAACGGCATTGGCAGAGGGGCAGACGAGTGGACGCTAACAGGGAGCGCCATCAGTTTGGCACATCATATATCGACATGAACGTCTCTCACCATAACGCATAGACGGGCCCTGTGAGCGCCCCGAGCGTTTGGTCGAAAGGAGAGCGGTGCGGTACCTGCGCCCCTCCGGCTTCCAGCGCACAATAGTAATTCCAGTTGCCTGTGCAAGTTTTTACAGCAGCTGAGCCGGTGCTCTGCTGCACCCCAGCGCCCGCCTGGGTGCGCCCGCCCTCTGTTGGTGGCCCCTAGGCGCTGTCCCGGCCAGCCATGACGCAGCCGGCGACGGCCACAGACCCACAGCAGCGCGATGGGCCGCTGGAGGCCAATGGCGCCAGTGCCCCTGATAGCAACGGCGGCGCCGCCGCTGCCGCCGCCGCTCCTGCCAACGGCAGCGCTGCCGCGGTGCGGGCACTCTCCAAGAGCGCCAGTCACGGCCGCTCGCTGTCGGGCACCTCATCCCGCTCCCTGCTGTCCATGTCTTACGGCGACCTGAGCAGGTGGGCGTGCTGTGGGGTGGCTGTGCTGCTTGCTGCTGCGTAACCGCTGCTTGGGCAATTCGTGTCGGTTGGGCGCAAGCGGCTGCATCCCGCTGGAATTGTGGGCTGTAGATGAACATGACGAATTTTGCTTAGCTAGCATGTGTGCTATTCTTCTTGGTTGATGCTGCAAGTCGACCTGTCAGCCTTTGCTGCGTCTTACTCATCCTGCTCAGCCGCCGAGCTGTCGGTTGGGCACCGCTGCCCGCCGCCGCTGTGCCTGCATGCGCAACCCCACCGCCAGCAAGCTGCAGCGCCTTTCACCCATCCACTGCTGCCGACTGACGTGCTGCAAGGTGTTTCCCATCCACTCCTATCAATCCCTGCAGCTCCTCCACCCGGCTGGGCGTGCCCAAGCGCACCGCTGAGCTGGCGGCCGCTCTGGACGCTTGTGTGGCCGAGTGGGGCGGCGACCGGCCCATCCACTCGGTGCTGGTGGCCAACAATGGGCTGGCAGCAACCAAGTTCATGCGCTCCGTGCGGTCCTGGGCGTACAAGAACTTTGGCAGCGAGCGCGCAGGTGCGTGCGGCTTGGTTGTTGCCGCTCGTGATGTATGCGCTGCACGAGGTTGGGAGGGCGGGTGGCCATGCTCTTGTTGAGGTGGGTAGCTAGGTGGGTAGCTGTTGCAGCAGCTGCTGAATCAGCAGAGAGGCTGCCTGTGTGCTCAGGCAGTCAGTATTCCTCTTGGCAATGCCATGCTGCTGGCCAATATGTCGGCACTGCTGCTGGCCAACCGTCTTTGTTTCCCTCCGCCTGTGCAGTCAACCTGATTGCCATGGCCACGCCCGAGGACATGCGGGCGGACGCTGAGCACATCCGCATGGCTGACCAATTTGTGGAGGTCAGTGTGATGGTTTCTGGGGGGTACCTTTTGCCACACACGCCGCCAGCCCAGCCGCCGTTGCACTCCTGGGTACTGCCTGCTCCCTCCCACTGCTGACGCCCCCTCCCTGGCCTCTAATGGCCTTCCATTTCCTTTCCAGGTGCCAGGCGGCAAGAACACCAACAACTACGCCAATGTGCAGCTGATTGTGGCCACCGCGATGCGCACCGGAGTGGACGCGGTGTGGCCGGGCTGGTGAGCCAAGGGGCACAGCCAACAGCAGCAGGCTGGGGCAGCAGCAGGCTGGAGCAGCAGCAGCCCGGACGCGTGCTTTGCGTTGTGCCGCATCCCTCGCCGCTGCAGCAACTCCCGCACCGCTGTTGCAAGAACAAATGGACCTCACTTGGGAATCTTATTCTTTCCTTATACAGGGGCCACGCGTCTGAGAAGCCGGAGCTGCCCGAGGCCCTGGATGAGACACCCACAGGCATCCGCTTCCTGGGCCCCCCCGCCTCCGCCATGGCGGCGCTGGGAGACAAGATCGGGTCCACCATCCTGGCGCAGGTGCGGGTGCTGGCTTGTTTGTTGCAGGAGCGTACATGCGGGTGCTGGCGTGGCTGGCTGGCCTGCAGGCGAGGGTGCCCATGCTGCAGCAGGCGCGGGCTCCTGTGCTTGTTGTGCATGCATTGCCATGTGTGAAGTGGCAGCCTGGTCGGTCAGGAGGTGTGCCGGTGTGCCCTCCTCATGTGGGCGCCCCCTGCGCTTGGGTTGCATGCGACTGGGGGTTGAAGGCTGGGGTCTGAGGCGCAATTTGCCCCCCTACCCCTCCTGCAGTCTGCGGGTGTGCCCACCATCCCCTGGAGCGGTGACGGCGTGACGGTTGACTATGCAGGTGTGCTTCAGCTGCTACAGCTGCTGACATCATGCTACATTTTGACAAGGACAGCACATGGCTCGCCTCGGGTTGACAGCAGCTGGGCAGCTGGCTGGCCATCTCTGCAGCGCTCATGCCGGCTTGCACAATTGCCCTCATTTTCCCTTCTGCTCCCCCACCCTACCGCTGCAGCAAGCGGCGGCGTCATTCCGCCCGATGTGTACGACCGGGCCTGCATCCACAACCTGCAGGCAAGCGGGTCATGGCTAGGGAAAGGGCCAGCAGGGACTGGCCGTCTGCAAGTTGCACCGCTCTCAGCTTTGTACCGCCGCCTGCTTGGCGGGGCAGTGCACTGCCCGCCATTTGCAGCCGCACACCGGCACATGCCCGCCTGCCTTTGCTGTATCACAGGAGGCGCTGGACTGCTGCGCCCGCATTGGATACCCCGTCATGCTCAAGGCCTCGTGGGGCGGCGGCGGCAAGGGCATCCGCAAGGTGCACAGCTGCTGCTGGGGTTGTGTGCTGGCTCGTCAGCAGCAAGCCTGCTTCGTGCCGGCGGCGTTCTGCCTGCATGTGTTGTCCCTAGGTTCAATACCCCAGATATTTAACCATGATGGCACAGCTTGAGTCGCTCAAGTTCCCAACCTCGCTGGGCGTTTGGCCCAAAAAAGTTATCTGCACCCTGCAGGTCATGAGCGACGACGACGTGCGGCTGGTGTTCAAGCAGGTGCAGGGCGAGGTGCCGGGCTCCCCCATCTTCGCCATGAAGCTGGCCCCGCAGTCGCGCCACCTGGAGGTGCAGCTGCTGGCCGACAGGTGAGCTTAGTTGGTTGACTTTCTGGCTGGTTTGTGTGGTTGGCTGGGTGGGGCTGGCTGGCTGGCTGGTTTGCTGGCTGGCTGGCTGGCTGGCTGGGTGGTGGTGAGGCCGGTGGGCTGCCTGCAGTGGCTGGTGGCGATTGGGCATTGTCACGGGCTGGCTAAGTGCGCTGCAAGTGCTGCAGATTGCATGCCGCAGTCCCCATGCTCAGGCGTGGCTGCCGGGGTGGCGCTGCTTGCCATCACCTGTGCCACGTCCCGGCTCACATCTCCCTGCAGGCATGGCAATGTGTGCTCTGTGTTCAGCCGCGACTGCTCCGTGCAGCGTCGGCACCAGAAGATTGTGGAGGAGGTGGGGCAGAAGGGGCAGAAGGGGGGTGGGTGAGGGCTTTTTAGATTGTGCGGCAGCTGTGGGCGGCAAGAGTAGAGGCAGCGCCCCGCCCCTGCATTTTGCAACCAGTGCTGTGGTTGCGGGAGTTGGGCCCGCCTACCCGCCGCTCTCCCTCTGTCACATCTGCGCACCTTCCAACCTTGCTGGCCTCTCGCTGTTGGGTTCCCCTCGTTTCCCTTTGCAGGGACCTGTGACGGCGGCTCCTCCAGAGGTGCTGGAGGACATGGAGCGCTGCGCCCGGGCGCTGGCACGCTCCGTGGGCTACGTGGGCGCAGGTGTGTGTGGCTGCTCAGCTGATGTGGTTGTCAGCGGGACAAGCGGGATGTGCTTATCCACTCCAAGCGTTTTTGCATGCTCCATCATATATCGGCAGCCACGTGCGGCGATCTGTGCCACTCGGTACATGCACCTTACCCACCCATTCCGCCCCCTGCCCTGCCGCCCATGCGCAGCCACGGTTGAGTTCCTGTACATCATGGAAACGCGCGAGTACTGCTTCCTGGAGCTCAACCCCCGCCTGCAGGTCTGCATGGGGCGGAGGCGGGCCTGCGTGGGGCTGGGGGCCTGCGTAAGAGTGGGGCTTGTGTCCGGCTGGATGCCTGTTCAAATGTCTTTGCACACAGACTGCCTTGATTCAAATCTCACTCTTGCCCGCTGCCCACAGGTGGAGCACCCGGTGACGGAGTGGATCTCCAACGTCAACATCCCCGCCGCTCAGCTCATGATTGGCATGGGCGTGCCGCTGCACCACATCCCAGACCTGCGCCGCCTGCACGGCCAGGTGCGGGCGCGTGGGTGGCAGCCAGGGGAGCTGCAGCTGCTTTGTCACAACTGTTCATCACATTGCTGTGCTGCAACGTTCCGGCCAGCTGCTGGTGGCAGGTGACACCTCTGACCAGCAACAGTCAACTGTTGCCTGTCGCTCTGCATTGCCAACATAATGCATGGTATTTTCATGTGCTCTCCACAGGACCCCAGCGGCAACGAGCCAATTGACTTTGAGGCGGGGGCGCGTGTGCCGCCTGCCGGCCACGTCGTCGCCGTGCGCATCACCGCGGGTGTGTTACATGTGGCAGGGTGTGTCCATGGTTGGTAAGGTTGCATGCACCTTCACGGTGTGTGTTTCCTGTAGACACCCGCATTAGCGTGCAGATCCCCGTGTGTGCGTCTGGCAGCCAGGCAGGGCAGGGGAGTCGGATGGCCGGTCTCGTCGTCCATTTGTTGCCTCCCAGCATGTCCCTCTTTTGCGCAGAGAACGCCAACGATGGCTTCAAGCCCACCAGCGGCCACATCGACGAAATCTCCTTCCGCTCCACCCCAGAGGCACGCATGTTGTGTGCAGTCCTCCTTGTTTGATTGCGCGAGATTGCCCGACTGTGCTGAGCTGCTGGGTATGGAATGGCTCGCTGCTGCAGCTCAACCGTCATGGCGTGCATGGTTGGCGGCTTGCACTGCACCCTGGTGCCCCTGGTGCCTCTGCTAGCCTGAACACCTTTGGCACTGACCCTGCTGGCTTTCCACGTGTTGTGTGCAGGTGTGGGGCTACTTCTCTGTGAAGGGCGGAGGCGCCATCCACGAGTACTCAGACTCACAGGTGGGCATGCTTGCTCTGCTGTGCCTTCCATTCCTGAGTATCGACTCACATGTAGGGTTGGGTGCGGTGGCCCCATCTACTTGACCGCGTCTATCCGTCATCAACATCATGGCTCCCGCGTTACTCCTCCCCTCCTCAGTTTGGCCACCTGTTTGCCAAGGGCGAGACGCGCGAGGCGGCCATCCGCGCAATGGTGGTGGCGCTGAAGGAAATCAAGATCCGGTGAGCGCTGCGCTGCGCTGCGCTGTGCTGTGCTGTGCTGTGCTGCGCTTGCTGTGTGGACGGACACCATGCTGGTTGGTGCCCATGACCTCGATCCTTGCCGGGTGCGACTCATGGCAAACCTCTCGGCTGTGCCTGCTGCAGGGGCGAGATCCGCACCATTGTGGACTACGTGGTTGACATGGTGCAGGCGCCCGACTTTGTCAGCAACGTGCACCACACCGGCTGGCTGGACGCGCGCATTGCGGCGCAGGTGGGAAAGTGGGCTGTTTGGAGGGGCAGGACGGCACGCATGCGCCTTGGCCGACCCCAGTGTGTCAATCGCTCTCCGTTGCCACTGTGCCCTCTGCACACCGCCATGCCTCCCACCCTGCCTCATCGCCGCGTGCAGGTGCGGTCGGAGCGGCCGCCCTGGCACCTGAGCGTGATCTGCGGCACCGTGCTGCGCGCGCTGGGCCGCGTGTCGTCCCGCTCAGCCGAGTACCTGTCATACTTGGAGAAGGGCCAGCTGCCGCCCGCCCGCATCTCGCTGACCACGCTGCGCGAGGAGTTTGTGGTGGATGGTGCGTTATAAAACCTGCGTTGGCAGTTTGCATTGTGTAGCTTTCAAGCTGGCTGGAGAGCGTGAATGTGCATGGAGGCTAAGTGAGGAGTTTGTGGTGGACGGTGCGTTGTTTGTTGGTGTGTAGTTTGTGGATGTTTGATGCTTCAAAGGGAGAGCCAGCCTGCAGCGGGGACGCACAAGGAGTTTGTGGTGGACGGTGCATTCTTCAATCCTAGCTGCTTGGTGTTGATGGTACAGATGGCCGTCGTGGTGCAATGGTGCTTGGCTTCAAGATGTGGCGCTGAGCCGCCACCCCACCTCTCACCACCCCATCGCCAACTCATTTTCCCTTCGATCAATCCTTCCCTGCCCCAGGCGTCAAGTACTCAGTCAAGGCGGTGCGGCAGGGCCCCCAGAGCCTGCGCCTGCACCTGGGCAGCACCCACGTGGACGTCGTGGTCCGCAAGCTCAACGACGGCGGCCTGCTGGTGCAGGTGCGTGCGATGGGTGGCAGGGAGGGAGGGTGGGAGGCAGCAGCTGGTGGTCGTGCCATGGCAGCCCCAAGTGACGTTGTCTGATCAGGCGCAGCGGGCTCTGGATGGCCTGCTGCTCCAAGGCTCATCTTGCCGGCCCACCATATCTCTGCCGCTT
>VFQQ010001532.1_pt1 | contig 31421 bp, 31 predicted proteins | sample 3512341 | NCBI WGS metagenome assembly VFQQ01 (sample SAMN10412373, study PRJNA504923) | tailings metagenome | isolation source: Relicate 2 Philex TSF1 revegetated site | place: Philippines: Tuba, Benguet | collected 2017-08-29
CGGCGGACGAATTGCCAAAAGAGCGACTGGCACAAGAGTGGCTCTCGAATGTGAAACAGAATGGCATCCGCATTTATGCTGCATTGATGATGCAGGACGATGTCATGGTAGCCATGTATAAAAAGCAGATTGCAGAGACGGTCGATATCAATAATGAACTGAGCCACAAGCTGGAGTCTTCCATTTCCAACCCGGAAGCTAAGCTCAAGTTTGCTGATGTGCAGGAAAAATTCAAGGCATTCTCCAGCCATAGAGATGAGCTGATGAAATTGCGCGACCAACGGGCAATTGATGCTGCCACCATGGAGCAAAGGATCAGGACAGAGCTTCTGCCTGCGCGTGAGGTTTATTTTGCCGCTATGGAGGATTTTGTTGCGTTTGAACGCGGTGTTATCGATACTGCCGGCGATCAGATACAGGATGTGAAAAACTCCAGCAGTTTATGGTTTCTGGTGCTGGGGGCGATTGCCTTGGGCTTAGGTATATTCAGCGCCTTGCGTCTTTCCCAGGGCATTACCCGCCCGATTGCGGATGCAGTAAAGTTGGCAGAAACGGTGGCGTCAGGCGATCTTACGGCAACTGTCAAGGCGAGTTCCAAGGATGAAATTGGCCAGTTATTACAAGCACTGGGCAAGATGAATGATAACTTGGCCAAGATTGTGGCCGATGTCCGGCATGGAACAGAGTCCATTGCAACCAGTGCAGGTGAAATTGCCAATGGCAACCTGGATTTGTCATCCCGCACCGAGGAACAAGCCAGCTCGCTGGAGGAAACGGCTTCTGCCATGGAAGAGTTGACCTCTACCGTGAAGCAGAATGCCGATAATGCAAGGCAGGCCAACCAACTCGCTGCCAGTGCTTCCAGTGTGGCAGTGCAAGGCGGGCAGGTGGTTGACCAAGTGATTAGCACAATGGGCACCATCACCGAGTCTTCCAAACGCATTTCAGACATCATCGGCGTGATTGATGGCATTGCCTTCCAGACCAATATCTTGGCATTAAATGCTGCAGTAGAAGCGGCGCGTGCAGGGGAGCAGGGACGTGGATTCGCGGTAGTAGCAAGTGAGGTACGGAATTTGGCGCAACGTTCCGCCAATGCGGCCAAGGAAATTAAAGGCTTGATAACAGATTCGGTCGAAAGTGTGGAGGCTGGTAGCAAGCTGGTGGCCCAGGCTGGAGCGACGATCACCGAAGTGGTGGAAAGCGTGCGCCGAGTCACAGATATCGTTAGTGAAATCAGCGCTGCAAGTGCGGAGCAAAGTACCGGTATTGAGCAGATCAACCAAGCTGTGGTGCAAATGGATGAGGTGACGCAGCAGAATGCTGCGCTGGTGGAAGAGGCTGCGGCTGCTTCACAGGCAATGCAGGATCAATCGAACAAGCTAGAGCAGTTGGTGAGTGTGTTCAAAGTTAGCGGTGGGCAAGCTAGAACCGTGACTGAGCAGGCGCCGAAACCGCGTCCAAGGCCTGTGGCTATGCAAAAGCCCAAGCCTAAACTGGCTGCCTCTAGTATTAAAGCAGTGGGCAATGCTGGGGCTGGTGCAGCGGCTGTGGTCGCAGGGGATGAGTGGACCGAATTCTAGAGAGAGTTGGCCCGATAAAGCAAAAGCCGGATTGATTCCGGCTTTTTTATTGAATGGCCACGCGATCTAAAGATCAGGGGTGAAGTGGCTGGGTGCGGCGGGGTCCTTGCCGTCATGGTTCATGAAAACCACCATTACCACATTGTCACCGACGAAATCGAGCTCGGTGGTCTGGTAATAGCTGCCTTCTAAGTCGGTATTGATGTAATGGTATTGCCAGACCGAGGCCATCAGTTCATCAGTACCTGGCCGATGATAATCCTTCTTGCTAGCAGGCTCGCCAAACTGGGCAATGATGGAGGTTTTGTCGAACTGATGGATGTTCTCGATAAACTCAGTTTCAGTAGTTGGGATAGGCGTACTTGACTGAGGCTGATGTTCCTCTGCCAACACCGGGGAAGAAAATAGCGGTAACAACAGGGTAAGCCACACGATGCGCATCACGTTACTCCCTATCGAAGGTATCAGTCTATTTGGATAAGCGTTTTGATCTAAAGTTCCTGATTCAACAAGGTGTTATAGCTGAATTTGTAACTTTCTATATCTCATTTTCCGTGTGTGTGGGCGGAGTGATTTCAATGAGTAGAGAGTACACGCGTCGGCTATCTGCGCGTAGTACTGTGACGTTGAGATCATCGAAGCTCACTTCTTCACCGCGCTTGGGCATGTGCTGGAATTTGCTGACGACCAAGCCACCAATCGTAGAAAACTCCTCATCGCTGAGTGATGTGCCAAGAATCTCATTGAAGTCAGCAATTTCGGTCAGTGCCTTGACGCGATAGCGGCCATGAGCATCCTGAATAATGTTGTCTTCGTTTTCGTCTTCATCGAATTCGTCTTCGATGTCACCAACAATCTGCTCCAGCACATCCTCAATTGTCACCATGCCTGCGACACCGCCGTATTCATCAACAACGATGGCGATATGGTTGCGGTTGCTGCGGAATTCCTTCAGGAGCACATTCAGGCGCTTGGATTCTGGGATGAACACGGCGGGGCGCAATATCTCGCGTACGTCAAAATCCTTGCCGCTGTAGAAGCGCAGCAGATCCTTGGCAAGCAAGATGCCGATGACGTCATCCTTGTTTTCATCAATGACTGGAAAGCGCGAGTGTGCAGCCTCAATGACAAAAGGGATAAATTTCTCAGGCGGGTCAGTGATGTCGATGACATCCATTTGCGAGCGCGGGATCATGATGTCGCGCACCTGCATCTCGGAAACCTGTAATACCCCCTCGATCATGGAAAGGGCATCGGCATCAAGCAGGCTGTTTTCGTAGGCGGTGTGGAGTTGTTCGATGAGTTGCTCGCGGTCTTCTGGTTCGCGTAGCAGGAAGTTGGTCAGGCGTTCCAGCCAGTGGGGTTTATCGTTGGAACTACGTTTGTCGGGTTCTGCCATGATGATGGGTTAAGGCTTCTGTTTTTCTGATAAATAAGGGTCGGCATAGCCAAGCTGCACCATGATGAAGGATTCTATCGACTCCATCAGTTCCGCCTGCGCCTCTTCTTCGTGGTCGTAGCCGTGCATGTGCAGTATGCCATGCACGGTGAGATGTGCATAATGCGCTTCCAGGCTGATGCCTTGTTCTTGCGCTTCCTTCTCTACTACTGGCGCGCAAAGAATAATATCGCCGATCAGCCAGGGATCTTCTGTCAGCGGAAAGGTCAGTACATTGGTCGCGTAGTCCTTGCCGCGATAATCGCGGTTGAGCGCACGGCCTTCTTCTTCGTCAACGATGCGCAAGGTCGCTTCGGTATCTACGCGCAAGGTGGTCCGCGCCCATTTGCGGAATTGTTTCTCGCTGGGGACGCCGTTGTTGCTTTCGGTGGCGTATTGCACGCTCATGGCAAGCTTGGGCATGGCTTATTCCCTGCCTGCTTCAGGCTTGCTGGCGCTGGGTTGTGCATGGCGCTCGCTGTCGAAGCGCTCGTAGGCATTGATGATCTTTTGTACCAAGGGGTGGCGCACGACGTCTTCGGAAAGGAATTGCGAGAAGGCAATGCCGCGTACATCCTTGAGCACTTTTTGCGCTTCAACCAGGCCGCTTTTTTGGCCGCGTGCGAGGTCGATCTGGGTGACATCGCCGGTGATGACCGCTTTTGTTCCAAAACCAATACGGGTGAGGAACATCTTCATCTGTTCTGGCGTCGTGTTCTGCGCTTCATCCAGGATGATGAAACTCTGGTTCAGGGTGCGACCACGCATATAAGCCAGCGGGGCAACCTCAATCGCGCCACGCTCGAACATTTTGTTGACTGAGTCGTAGCCTGCTAAGTCATAGAGCGCATCGTAAAGTGGGCGCAGGTAAGGGTCGACTTTCTGCGATAGGTCGCCGGGCAAAAAGCCGAGTCGCTCGCCAGCTTCCACAGCAGGGCGCACGAGGACGATGCGCTTGACGCGGTCCCGCGTCATGGCGTCAATCGCGCTGGCGACGGCGAGATAAGTTTTGCCGGTGCCAGCAGGCCCGATGCCGAAAGTAATGTCAAAATCCTGAATTTGCTGCAGGTAACTGACCTGGCGCGGTGTGCGGCCATGCAAATCCTGGCGGCGCGTCATCAGTGTCGGCATCGGGGTGGTAACCTGGTCGGCAGGTAGGCGATCAAGCTCCACCAAGCCCAATTGGATTTCTTCCAGGCTGATGGGTTTGCCTGCCCGTTCGTAATAGTTTTCCACCAATTGGGCAGCCAGCCGAGTGTTGCCCAGCGCACCAGAGAAACGGAAATGTGCGCCACGTCGCGAGATGCCGACATCCAGTGCATCTTCTATCTGTTTGAGGTTTTCATCCAGTGCACCGCACAGGTTGGCCAGGCGCAAGTTGTCTTCAGGATGTAAGGTAAGCTCCACAGGCAATCCTATATCAGCTCGCCGCGCAAGGTATGCGAGGCTGCCTCGGTAATTCGTACATTGACGAATTGGTTGATCAGTGTTGCATCGCCGGGAAAATTGACGATGCGGTTATTGTCGGTACGCCCTGCAAGCTCGCTATTGCTTTTGGCAGAGAAGCCTTCGATCAGCACGCGTTGCACGCTGCCAACCATGGCTTGGCTGATGGCTTTGCCCTGTTCCTCATTGAGCGCTTGTAAGCGTAGCAAGCGCTCTTGCTTCTCTTCGGCACTGCATTCATCAGGCAGGTAAGAGGCGGGTGTGCCTGGGCGGGGGCTATAGGTAAAACTGAAGCTGAAATCAAAGCCCACGTCACGCATTAATTTCATTGTGGCGGCAAAATCTTGCTCGGTTTCACCAGGGAAGCCGATGATGAAATCAGAGGTGATGCAAATATCTGGTCGTGCCGCACGCAGCTTGCGAATGACGGATTTATATTGCAAGGCCGTGTAATTGCGCTTCATGTTCATGAGCACGCGATCTGATCCAGCTTGTACGGGCAAATGCAGATGCGAGACCAGCTTGGGGATACGGCCATAGCAATCTATCAAGGCTGGCGTCATCTCGTTCGGGTGTGAGGTGGTATAGCGGATGCGCTCGATTTCTGGGATTTCTGCCAGGTATTCGATCAGCAAGGCCAGGTCGGCGGTTTCGCCTTCAGCAGTCTGGCTGCGATAGCCATTGACGTTTTGCCCTAGCAGCGTGATTTCCTTGACACCTTGCTCGGCTAATTGGATAGCCTCGGTGAGAATGTCGTCAAACGGGCGTGAAACCTCGTCGCCACGGGTGTATGGCACGACGCAGAAAGTACAGTACTTGCTGCAACCTTCCATAATCGAAAGAAATGCAGCGGCTCCTTCTACGCGAGGAGGCGGCAAATGATCGAATTTTTCTACCTCGGGGAAGCTGATATCCACCTGTGAAATACCAGTCTTACGCTTGGATTGAATCATGTCCGGCAGGCGGTGCAGGGTTTGCGGGCCGAAGACGACATCCACATAGGGTGCGCGGGCAACGATGCTTTCGCCTTCCTGGCTGGCCACGCAGCCGCCTACGCCAATCACCAGGTTGGGGTTCTTTTCCTTCAGTGGGCCGAAGCGCCCCAGGTGGCTGAACACTTTTTCCTGCGCCTTTTCGCGTACCGAGCAGGTGTTGAGCAGGATAACGTCGGCTTCTTCTGGGTTTTCCGTAGTTTGCATGCCTTCGGCTGCATGCAGCATATCCAGCATGCGTGACGAGTCGTACTCGTTCATCTGGCAACCAAAGGTTTTGATAAAGACTTTTTTAGGCGGATTCATACAGCGGGTCAAACTGCACTCAAAGCGAGGGAGGGGCGAAAGGTAGGCGATGCAGGCTGCAAAATAGCGTAAGAAAAACAGTAGGGTAAGGCTTTATTTTAGCGTAGCTGCTGCGGAAAGCCAATCATAGCGTCGTTTCATCACCAATTTATCTGACCGTTGTTGTTGCCATGCGCTCGTGCTCTGTGTCGTCACGCCTAATCTCGTATTACATTGAAAATGGAATAAAATGGCGCGCATGGAAACATTGCCTATCTTTATGAAAGTACAAAGCCGCCCTTGCCTAGTTGTTGGGGGAGGCGAAGTCGCCAGCCGTAAAGTCAACCTGCTGGAAAAGGCAGGGGCGAGTATCACGGTGGTTGCGCCTGATCTGCATCCCGAGTTGCAACAATTGCTAGTGGATGGGCGCATTCGCCATCTGCAGGCTGTGTTTGATCCTGCTCAGTTGGATGGCGTCATGATCGTGATTGCTGCGACTGATGATACCGAGGTCAATCGTGCGGTCTCTCACGCAGCACAGGCACGTAATATTCCGGTGAATGTGGTGGATGCGCCAGAATTATGTACTTTTATCGTACCTTCGATCGTGGATCGCTCCCCCTTGCTGGTGGCGGTCTCCAGCGGTGGAGCTGCACCCGTATTGGCGCGCATGCTGCGCACGCGAATTGAGACCATGATCCCTGCCACTTATGGCCGCTTAGCTGCGTTTGCTGCTGAATTTCGCGATGCCGTGAAGCGTCGTTTTTCTACTAGCCAGCAGCGGCGTATTTTTTGGGAAGATGTATTTCAGGGGGCGGTTGGTGAGTTGGTGTTGTCAGGGCAGGAGCCTGCAGCGCGTCATGCCATGCAGCAAGCGCTGGCTGGTGATGAAGAGCTGCATCATGGTGAGGTGTATCTCGTCGGTGGCGGGCCGGGGGATCCCGATCTGCTGACTTTTCGGGCTTTGCGCCTGATGCAGCAGGCGGATGTCTGTGTGTATGACAAGCTGGTGAGTCGGGAAGTGATGGAGCTGGTGCGGCGTGATGCGGAGTTGATCTATGTTGGTAAATCGCGTGACCAGCATACTTTGCCTCAAGAAGATATCAACCAGCTATTGGTGCGTCTTGCCAAGGAGGGTAAGCGCGTACTGCGGTTGAAAGGTGGCGACCCTTTCATTTTTGGCCGGGGTGGCGAAGAAATCGAAACCCTGATGGAGCATGGTATTGCATTCCAGGTTGTGCCTGGTATTACGGCTGCCAATGGCGTATCGAGTTATGCCGGAATTCCGCTGACGCATCGGGATTATGCCCAGTCATGCCTGTTCACTACCGGACATCTCAAGGATGGCTCCGTTGATCTGGACTGGACGGCCTTGGTGCGCCCCAAGCAAACCGTGGTGATTTACATGGGCTTGGTGGGGTTGTCAGAGATTTGCCGCCAGCTGGTGCAGCATGGTGCACCTCATAGCCTGCCTATCGCGATCATTCAGCAAGGCACCACCCAGCGGCAACGTGTGGTAGAGGGTACATTGGAGACATTGCCAGGATTGGTGGAGCAAGCAGGGCTAAGAGCACCCTGCCTGATTATTGTCGGCGAGGTTGTGCGTTTACGCGAAAAGCTTGCTTGGTTTGCGCCGTCACCTGAGGTTGAATCGGCAAAGTAAGCCGTGCTTCCAGCCCACCCTGTGGGCGGTTGAGTAGGGTGAGCTGACCCTTATGCAACTTGGCGATACGATCGGAAATCGCCAACCCCAGTCCACTGCCACTCTTGTTGCCGCGAGCCGTATCCAGGCGCTCGAAAGGGCGCAGTAACCTTTCCATCTGTGAAGCTGGAATGCCGGGGCCGTTATCCAGCACGCTGAGAATGATGTTGCCTGCCGTGATGCGCGTCATGACCGTTACATCGCCGCCGCCATAGGCAAAGGCATTGTCGATCAGGTTGGTGAGCAGGCGCTGCATGGCTAGAGGCCGCAAGGGGATGAGGTGGGTAGGTGCCAAGGAGACCGTCAGCTTGCGACCAGCACGGATATGGCGATCTGCAATCGAAGTGAGTAAGGAGTTGAGGTCCATCATTTGCGTGGGCTCACCCTCAATCCCACGGACAAAATCTAGGAACTGGTGAATGATGCTGTCCATGTCGCCAATATCCTGGATCATGCCGACTTTCAAGCTGGCACAATATTCATCTGGCAACATTTCCACGGAAAGCCGCAAGCGCGCAAGCGGTGTACGCAGATCATGCGAAATGCCCGCTAGTAGCAGTGTGCGTTCGTTATCTAATCGCACCAAGGCCTCGGTCATTTCATTGAAGGTGCGGCTCACCTCGCGTAGCTCATGCGCGCCTTCCTCAGGCAAGGGCAGCGGGTACTCGCCACTACTAAGTCGCCCTGCCGCTTTAACGAGCAGGCGCAAGGGGTGGTGAATATTGGAGGCGATCAGGTAGGCACCCAGGAGTGACAGCATAATTACTAGCGCCCCCCAGCCTAGCCACTGCCAGGGAAAGGGGCGATCTACCTGAATACGCGGAATGACAACCCAGTAATCATCCTGCCCGAGACTAAAGCTTACCCACAAGCCAGGGATGCCAAAATGGTTGAGGACGACCAGGGTGTCCTTGCCCAGACGTTCGCGGATTTTCTCCGCGATCATGCGGATGAGATGGTCATTGGGTAGCGGCTCGATTTCTTCCAGCATGTCCGCTGCGTAAATGCGTACGCCTTCGCGACCAGAAAGCTCGGAAAGCAAGGCTAGGCGGCGGTTTTCATGCGCAGCAAGCAGCGAGGCACGTGTGTAGTTGACGACCGTGATCGCCTGTAGCGCCGCTGCCATTGCACGCGGCTCACTCTCAAAGTAGTCAAACAGCTTTAGTGCTGCAAACTGCCCCGCTGCAAGCAGCAGGGCTATCAGCAGCATGACGCGTGCCAGAAGTGTACGTGGTAACAGGTTCACGAGAGAGTGACACTAGCTTTTCTGGGTTTCGCCATCGGGTACGAACACATAGCCAAATCCCCACATGGTTTGTAGATAACGAGGGTGTGAAGGATCAGGTTCAATCAGACGGCGCAGGCGGGAGACTTGTACGTCGATGCTACGGTCAAATACATCCAGCTCTCGACCACGCGCCAGCTGCATAAGACGGTCGCGTGACAAGGGTTGGCGTGGGTGATCTACAAATACCTTGAGCAGGGCGAACTCACCGCTGGTGATGGTGACAGGGTCGCCATTTTTGGTCAGGGTGCGTGTCGATGGGTCAAAGATGAAATCGCCAAAACTGATGTGGTCTGCTTCTGCTACCGGCGTGCCAGGAGGCAAGCGGCTGTGGCGACGCAGCACCGCATTGATACGGGCCAGTAGCTCACGTGGATTGAATGGCTTGGGCAAGTAATCGTCCGCCCCCATTTCCAAGCCGATGATGCGGTCTATCTCGTCGCCACGGGCAGTCAGCATGACTACGGGAATGGTGCTGCCATTGGCACGCAGGCGGCGGCAAATGGCAAGACCATCTTCACCGGGCAACATGAGATCGAGTACCAGCAAGTCTACGTGCTCGTGGGCAAGCGCTTGATCCATTTCGGCAGCGTCAGACACTGCTTTGACGGAAAAGCCCTGTTCGCCTAAATAACGTTGCAACAACTCGCGCATACGCAAGTCGTCGTCCACCATTAATATTTTTTTCGGAGGTGTTTGCATAGTCATATTTTCTGCGGAAATGGGGGTCGATGAAAAGTATTATTTGCAAGGTTCCATACAATCATGCCGATTCTTGCCTTTCGCTTATATTAAGCGTGCCTGTGAAGGAGAAGTCTGGCGCTGCTGATGTTACAAATTTTTACAATCACAAGTCGATGTGAAACACTCAGTTTACATCAATGCGGGATGATGTCGCCTCATTCAGCTCTCACCTAGGGTGAGTTTGAATGGTTTCTGAGCTGTTGCGTCCCAATGTAGTACGCAAGGAAACAGGTAAGCTTAAAACAGAGGCGAGCGAATCATATGATCTTGCAAGTGTACGGTTTAGCTTTATGTTGATGCTGACAGATCTAGTTTGGCATCATAAGTTGGCATTAACGGCAGTTTTGCTGGGAGTGGCCAGTGTCGCCCATGCGGCAAATCTCCGCTATGCGAATGATGATCTGGCAAGTGACACACAGGATGTGCCGACAGCGAATATTCATCAGACCCTAGATGCAAAAATTTCTGGTGAGGATCGTCAGCGTTTGAGGCGCGATCTTTACGAGTACTCCCGTAATGTTGATGCTGCACACGCTCAGATAGAAGAGCGTAGGCGTGCCATGCGCCAGCGTATCATGGAACGATTTCAAGAAGCCGATAAAGACGGTAATGGTGTTATTTCCCGTGAAGAAGCGGTAGAGATGATCCCTCAGGTGGCGCGTCATTTCATGCAGTTCGACTTGAATGGTGATGGCGTGATTACAATGAACGAGCTTGAGGTTATGCAGGCTCGTATTGCAGAGCGCCAGCACAAGGCGCTCGATAAGAAAGAAAAAGAGTTGCAGGATGTAGTGGAGCCAGCGCCGCTACATGATGTAAAGGAGATGAGTGCCGCAGTTCCTAAGCGAGCACTATGACCGAATTCCAATAATAATCTTCCTTGTGAACCACTTAAGCACTGCCTTGCCGGGACAGTGCTTTTCTTTTGTCTGTCATTAGCGACGATTTTGCCTTTATTTTGCTGTGTAATAGCAATGTTGATTTTTTAACCAATTGATTTTAATTGATTATTGAATGGTGGCCTATTTTTTGCAAATTGGAGCATGAACAGGCAGAGGCCTGGAATTTGCAAGGAGCAAAAAAATGAATAAAACGATTGCAGGTGTATTGCTGGTATTGATGCTGAGCGGTTGTTCTGGTTTGTCTACGCGTCAAAAGAATGCTGCGACCGGTGCCGCGATTGGTGGTGTTGCCGGTGCGGTGCTGACAGGCGGAAGTTCCTTGGGCACGGTCGGTGGTGCTGCCATTGGTGGCGTGATTGGTCACGGGGTGGATTCTGTCGGTAAGCGCAAGTAGTGGCTGAGCATTGAGGTGTCGTGATTGTGCGACACTTCAATGTGTGTGGCATGTTATTGTTCTGAATCAGCTTGGCCCCGCGAAATAACTTGCCCCTGCGAAATAAATGAATGAGTGTTATACATGCGTTGGGGGCATGATGATTGGCACTATAATGCAGCTTCTATGATGCATAGGTCGTAGGTGTGCTGGATGAAGATAGAGGCTGAATTTGTCGATGGCGTGAGTGGTCTTGATTGCGCACAATGGGATGCATTGACCGATGGTTCACCCTTGCTTAGCCATGCTTTTCTCAGTGCATTGGAGCAAAGTGGCTCGGTGGGTGAGGGTAGCGGCTGGCAACCCATGCCCTTGGTAATCAAAAGTGACGACAACTTGCTTGGGGCCGTGCCTTTATATCTCAAGCAGCATTCTTACGGGGAGTATGTGTTTGACTGGTCGTGGGCTGAAGCCTATGCCCATCATGGTCTTGAATACTATCCCAAGCTGGTTGCTGCTGTACCTTTCACGCCGATTACAGGTAGCCGCTTGCTTTCCCATGATTCTCTCCTGCAAAAGCGTATGGCGGAAATGTTGTGTGAAACAACGCAACATCTACAGTTATCCTCTACCCATGTGCTATTCCCCGATGTGAAAAGCGCGCAAGCTTTATCAGGCCCACATTGGCTAAGGCGTCAGGGTGTACAGTTTCGTTGGGAAAACCAAGGCTTTTCTAGCTTTGATGCATTTCTCACGACCTTGTCGCATGATAAACGCAAGAAGATTCGTCAGGAGCGCAAGAAAGTAATGGGTGCTGGCGTGACTTGTCGGCGCTTGCGCGGACATGAAATCGGCGAGCGTGAGTGGGATTTTTTCTATAAATGCTATATCAATACCTATCTTGAGCATCATTCCAGCCCTTACCTGACGCAAGCATTTTTTCATGTGATAGGGCAGCGTCTGCCTGGCAATGTCATGATGGTGTTGGCCGAACGTGATGGGCGCTACATAGCGGCTGCACTCAACCTTTATGATGCCGATTGCTTGTATGGGCGTTATTGGGGGGCATTGGCTTATGTGCCTAACTTGCACTTTGAGCTGTGTTATTACCAGGCGCAAGAGTTCTGCATTGAGCAAGGTATCCGTTTCTTTGAAGGTGGCGCACAAGGCGAGCATAAACTGGCACGGGGTTTCACCGCGCGGGAAACTTGCTCATTTCACCATCTGACTCATCATGATTTCGAGGCCGCTGTCAGTCGTTTCCTTGCACGCGAAGGGGCCGATATGCACCATTACCAGCAAGAGCTGGATGAGCGAGCGCCCTATAAAAAGACTGATTAAATGAACAGTGCGCTACGTGGCATGCCTACCATTCCACGCCAGCACGTACCCAGTTAGCCATGCCCTTGGCAATCTCTCTTTCACCCATGATGGTGTAGGAAGCACCATGTTTTTCCAGATGCTCAATCTGAGCATCGGAGTGCGCACGCGCGACCACCTCGATTTGAGGGTTGATTTTACGGGCGTGCTCAATAATTTGCCCCGCTTCCAAGGCATCAGGGATGGCAACCAGCAACCAACGTGCAGACTTGAGATTGGCTGCTTCCATCATGCCGGGTGCGACGGCATTGCCACATAAGGCAGGCGTCCCTTGTTCGCGTAGCATCTGTACAACTTCAGGTTGGTCTTCCAGCACAATGAAGGGCTGATCCTGCTGACGCAGCGATGCGCCTACCAACTTTCCCACACGTCCATAGCCTACCAAGACGGCATGCGCATGAAGGTAGGGGTAAGAGATGATGCGAGTACCGCTTTCACCCTTGAGAGGTTTCTTGTCTTCGCGATTAAGTAGCCATGGTTTCAGGCGATCCAGCCACGCAAATAGGAGTGGATTGATGAGGATAGACAAGATGGCACCGCTAAGGATGAGGTCGCGCCCGGTATCTGAGAGCAAGCCCAGAGATGCTCCCAGGGAAGCAAGAATGAAAGAAAACTCGCCAATCTGCGCCAAGCTGGCAGAGATCGTCAGGGCGGTACCTAATGGGTGACCGAACGCGAGCACAATGGCATAAGCTGCCAAAGATTTGCCGAAGACGATGATAAATAGTGTCGCCAGAATCAGCCAGGGCTCGCGGATCAAGATTGAAGGGTCGAACAGCATACCCACAGAAACGAAGAACAGCACGGCAAAAGCATCACGTAAAGGCAAGGACTCTTCTGCGGCACGATGGCTGAGCTCGGATTCACTCAAAATCATGCCGGCGAAGAAAGCGCCCAGCGCAAAGGAAACGCCAAAAATATAGGTAGCGCCCAGTGCAAAGCCAAGAGCAATGGCAAGAACGGCTAGCCTAAATAACTCACGTGAGCCAGTGGCTGCGGTGCGGGCCAGCAACCAGGGGATTACTCGGCGCCCGACCAGTAGCATGACCGCCACAAACGCAATGACCTTGCCTATTGTCAAGGCCATGGTGTTGAAGAGCTCTCCACCATCCAGGCTAGCCCCATTGCCGCCCAGCATACCGCTCAAGGCGGGAACCAGCACCAGAGTGAGCACCATGGCAATATCCTCGACAATCAGCCAGCCAATGGCGATTTGTCCACGCTTGGTTTCGAGGATGCGTCTTTCTTGCAGGGCAGTGAGCAAGACCACGGTGCTGGCTGTGGAAAGGGCCAGGCCAAAAATCAGCCCTTCTCCTAATGGCCAGCCGATGGCTAACGCTAGCGATAGGCCAAGCAATGTTGCGATGGCGATCTGCACGATGGCGCCGGGGATGGCAATTGATTTGACTGAGAGCAGGTCGCGTAATGAAAAGTGCAAGCCGACGCCAAACATCAGCAAGATGACGCCAATTTCAGACAGTTCATGGGCGAGATTGGCATCGGCAACAAAGCCTGGCGTATAGGGACCAACCACGACACCGGCAAGCAAGTAGCCGACGAGAGGAGGCATTTTCAGGCGATGGGCGATCATGCCAAACATAAAGGCAAGTACAAGTCCTCCGACGATGGTGGCAATGAGTGGCGTGTGCTCCATGGCGGGGGAAACCTTTCAAACTTGGCAGGAAATCAAATTGCTGGCCACACACCAAGTAATTGCGTCAGTGGTCTATGGATACTCCGAAATTAACTCAAGATTATGTCAGTGCGCAACTTTTTATATGAAACTAGTTGAAGCCCGGGAGCTATATGATTTCTGCCGTGCCTAAAGACATCGTTGGTTTTTCTGACATTTTTTTAGGAACAGGCCAACTCTTGTGTCTGGATTGAAAACTTTACACTGCTAGCCTAAGTAATACGTTTGGAGCGCTGATATGCCCACGATTGCAACAAGCATAGACATCAAGGTTCCAGTGAAGATTGCTTATAACCAGTGGATCCAGTTTGAAACCTTTCCTTATTTCATGCAGAGCGTGATTAACGTCAAGCAATTAGATGACAGGCATGTATGGTGGCTTGCCCAGGCAGATGGGCATGCGGTGGAGTGGGAAGCGGAAATTGTTGAGCAGGTGCTAGATGATTATATTGCTTGGCGTAGTGTCTCTGGCGTACATAATGCAGGTGTCGTGTCTTTCCAGCAGGTGGATTCTCACTCAACCCGTGTGCGTCTGGAAATTGAGTATGAATGTGAGGAGTTCGTTGAAGTTGCCAGCGATATTACTGACAGGTTGGAGCGCAAAATTGTTGAGGATCTGGAGCGTTACCGCCATCTCTTAGAATCTCGCAAACTGTCGGGAGGCAGTTGGCACCGACAGTTTGCTGATCGTATTGGATTGTCATCACGATATTAGGTAGGGGGTGTGCTATGGGATTGTTCATGGTGAGTGTGCGTTCCATGAGTCAAGGTCAAGCTGGAGGACCGCCTGTATGGCGCAATCAAGTGAATGCTTCCAACATTGAGGAAGCCTATCGCATAGGCAAGAGCCAATTTGAGTTGGAGTGTCCTGATCTAGCCAATGAGGCTGTGACTATAGAAGCCGTATCAGAATATGTGGAAAAATAATATTCCATCGACATGGAAAGCCTAATTACCAAACTGAAAACACCTTCTCCTCATCATGAGGTGGAATTGGTGTTGAATGGTTTCGTTATCACACCACGGGACTCAAGTCAGGGAGCTCTTGATGACTTTCAGCTTATCGTCGAGGAGGCGCTACATTATGCTGGAGACGATTATCAAGTGGTGGCTGTTCCTATGACTGATGCAGTTGGTAAATATGCCAGGGTTTACTTTAATCAGCTAGCCGGGACTTGAGCCACTTACTGCTGGCAGAGGCTAAGCCACTTTTCTATGTATTGGTTGAGATAGTCGCGGTCTCCATCCACGATATTGCCAATCACACCTTGTTCAACCAACCTCTCGCGCTGTTCTTGAATGCAATTTGATAGCGCAACCTTGTCGGGGTGCGACTCTACTACCGCCTTCATGAGGATGCGGTATTCCAGGCTTTCCAACGTGCGTTGATTCAACTGTAGCGCCATCGCTTCCACCTGTGCTTGCAATTTTGGAATTCGTTCCATGATGCATTCTTTCCAAATATATTCCCCGAGGTAATCAACGATCAGTACTTAATGCCGCGCTGGCGGTATGCTCCGCCTGCATCTATTGTTACAAAATGAATGCTCCCTGCCAACCGCGTGCCTAGTGAGGTGAGGATGGTGATAGACATACTTCAGTGACTTGCAGGGTAAATTCACAAGGCGCCGAGGGGGACATCCATAAATGCTTATCTGCCGCGGCGCTGCATCCAGCATCCTCAATTAGTCCCCGGTGGCCATCCTTGGTACAGACGAGCACTAGGGCATGTCTGTTTTCCACCTTCACCCGTAATAGGCGATGCTGAAACGAGCTGAGTAATGTGATGTCATGCGCTGTGGCCTGTTGCAGGATTTCTGTTTCGCTTAAGGTGTGGACATCAGCTTCATATCTCACGGTGGCTTCTACAGCACTGCTAAGCTTGGTCAGGCGGGAGGCCTCCATGAGCATGGATTCCTCATGAGAGGTACGAATTGTGCTGCATCCGCTAGTCAACATCACAATGCTGACCAGAAAATATAAAGTGGGCTTATGCCCAAAAGCCGAATTGGCCATGCTCGTCCTTTCCGGTATCAAGGTTCCAGTTGCGTACCACGGTTATATAAGTATCGTCTTGATTGATAACGGCATTGGCAACCACTGTCCATATTTGCAGCGTATTGTGTAAAGCATGGTTGAACAGGACGTCATAATCCATCCGTTCACCAGGAGTCTGTAATTGTTTGATGTATTGCTGGTCAACCTCATTGGGATTGGGATAGGTTAAGCCTGCACGTACTCCAAGATGGCGTGCAAAAGGCATGAGGCGGTTACCTTCCTCTGCAATTTTATTCACCATGCGATTGAAGCGTTGGTGCCACTTGTGAATCGCAGGTGGATTATCCGTGTAGACTTGCGGATAGGTTCGTTGCAGCATCCCTGACCATAAGGCATGAATATCTTTATCCAGCATTTTGGTTCCGGGCTCGCGACAAGCCCAGATGCCCGACGATAAGTGTTCGGATAAGCCGATGCCTCCCAGGTTTAGGCGTTGAAAGATATAGGCGTCCTGATGCATTTCACATTGCCGATGATGGCGCTTATTGGCAGCATAAGGCCCGACTTTCAGCTCTACCACTGGGTGGATCGTGACATCCATGATCACATGCGACACATAGCCTAATAACCAGGCCATTCCCTTTTCCATTTGCATGCCTTGCCATTGCCTGAGGATATGAATACCGGCATGAATGATTTCGCCAGTGCGTAGGTAGTGCATGTTATCTGCCCAGGCTAGCGAAGATGCATCGCGAATGGCGAGGTAAGGATAATCTGGGCTAACTGCGCCAAGCTCGGCGAACTTGAAATGTCGCAATAGCCAAGGAATGGCTTGGCGCGGGAAACCAGGAGCAGTTTCTAGCCTTGGTGTTTCCCGCAAGTGGTTGATGAGAGTGAGGTGGGCGAATGCACCGGGCATGATGGTTATCTCTTGTTATTAGCCTGGATTGCTTGTTCCAGGTGAATGGCTTACTCCGCCATTCTTGAGAGTCCCCGATATATTGAATGAAAGTCTTTTTATTTTTTATGGGTTAGTGCTTGGAATCAAGGGTTCTGCCGATATTTCAGCACAAATTCATTTTCCATAAACTCGCAAGCCTCGGCGACATATTTGAGCTCAGTGGGCGATAGTGCCGAGTTGGCGTGACGTTTCCAGCAATCCTCGATCGCTGCGCGATCATTTCTCTGCTCCAAGCTATCAGGTGCCGCAGGCGTACCAAATATATAGTAAAGCAGTACTGCACCGACAAAGACAAAAATAAATAACCAAAGCCAGATGCGCGAACCTTTTTGTTGGGATGGGTTGGTCACCATATGCTTCTCCTTGTTCATCAATAGTAGATTGCTGTTGTTGGTATTATGCATGGATTATAACCTGGCTGGATTGTTCCATTTTTCCCGATAAGGCGAGTATTTCGCGTAGCAAACAATTCACAGAACCTGCGATATTTTGATGTGTCACAGCACACAGCATCACTCTCCTGATGACTCTTGAAAGATAAGCTGAACATGAAAAAGACAGCAGCATGATGGGCTTCTTGAATAAACCTGGCATACGCAGTTTGTTACGAGGAGGCATCACTTGGTATCAGCGCATCATCATGCTAGTGCTTATCATGCCCTTGCTAGCCTGTGGCCTGCCACATGTGCGTGATAGCGAAAAGCCACCCTCTGTCGCGCTAAAACCAGAAGAAGTCGTGGGCACCAAGCTGGGCCAGACTATTCAGCCTCTTAAGGCTGCACATCCTGGGCAATCGGGCATCATGCCTCTGCTAGATGCCTATAGTGCTTTCGCTGCCCGCATGTTGTTGACTCATTCCGCGCAAAAAACCTTGGATGTGCAGTATTACATCTGGCGCAATGACAATACCGGCATCTTGTTTCTGGAAGCTTTGCGCAAAGCCGCCGAGCGAGGTGTGAGAGTACGCTTGCTGCTGGACGATAATGGAATTGATGGACGGGCACTGGACGCCAGGCTCGCAGCACTTAACCAGCATCCTAATATGGAAATTCGCTTGTTTAACCCGTTTCCGTTTCGTACATTCAAGAAGCTAGGGTTTCTCTTTGATTTTTCGCGGCTTAATCGCCGTATGCACAATAAATCCTTTATTGCCGACAACATGGTGACCATTATTGGTGGTCGTAATGTAGGGGATGAGTATTTTGGCGCAACTGATGGAGTGCTATTTGCAGACCTTGATGTAATGGCGATTGGTGCGGTAGTGGACGATACTTCGCGGGATTTTGATCGTTATTGGGCAAGCGCTTCGGCTTATCCTTTGAGTGTATTGATTCATGAGCCAAATGACGATGAGTTGCAAAGATTGAGTGACGCAGCAGAACAGGCAGAAAAAACTGTGACAGGGCAAGGCTATTTGAAAGCGCTAAAAGACAGTCAATTTATTCACGATTTTATTGATGGGCAACATGCATTTGACTGGGCCAAGGTTGAGTTGCTGAGTGACAGCCCAGAGAAGGTCACAGGTGAAGTCGCAAATCGAGACCTGATGGTGTTTGATTTGGCGCGAATTCTGCGTAATCCGCGAGAAAGTGTAGACCTTGTCTCGCCTTATTTTGTGCCAACCCAGACAGGCGTTAATGGGTTCTCCCTCCTAGCTGGACGAGGAATCAAGATACGAATTTTGACCAATGCACTTGAATCTACCGATGTGGCAGCAGTGCATGCAGGTTATGCCAAGTGGCGTAAACCATTGTTGCAAGCTGGTATCCAGCTATATGAAACGCGTCGTCAAGCAGGCACTAGCCATATGAAGGATTATTTGGGGCCATTTGGTAGCTCAGGCTCCAGCTTGCATGCCAAGACCTTCACGATTGATCGCTCCCATGTTTTTATCGGATCATTCAATTTTGATCCACGCTCTGCAAGGCTTAACACCGAGCTAGGGTTTATTATTGAAAGCCCTAGCTTGGCTGAGCAAGTGGAAAATGCATTCAAGTCAGGTATACCCGAAAATGCTTATGAAGTGCGCTTGGATGAAAATAATCGGTTGTACTGGGTTTCATATCAGGATGGCGTGGAGCAACGATATGATGTTGATCCTGGCACTAGCTGGCTACAACGACTTTTTGTCCGGGTATTATCTGTGATGCCTATCGATTGGTTGTTGTAAACAAGGCAATAAAAAAGGCGGAAACCAATCCGCCTTTTTTATTGCAACAATCTGGCATTACACTTTCTTGGATAATGTCATACCAGTTCTTTTTGCCTTGAGTAGTACTTCAAATACATCCACTGCTGCGACCTTATGAGTTTTGACAACTGCATCAAATGCTGCAATCAGTTCTGGCATACCTTCACTTTGACGATTCAACTCTACAGGCTTTTGTTCGAGAGCTTCCAGTTGTTCGGTCAATGCAGAAATCTTTTGCTTCAGTTTTTCTCTTTTTGTATCAATGTTTGCCATGTGTAGATCCTGTTATTAAGGGTGTGGGAGTAAATGGAGATGAATGTATTAAAGGCATTAATGATGCACTATGGATTTGCATTATATTCAAATTAAATCCAAAAATAAAACAATGATTAACTTCAAAAGAGATGACGGAAAATCATAAAGCTGCCATACATTAGTACAACACCAATGATGACGCTGAGTGATACATAAAGTAGGGCAGTCATGATGTCTCCATTTCTGAGAAGTATCATGGTTTCTAAGCCAAAAGCAGAAAATGTAGTAAATCCACCCAGCAATCCAGTGAACAAAAAAATCTTCCAATCAGGTGAAAATAAATCGTATTTATCCGCCAGGCCTGCGAGAGCGCCAATCACCAAGCAGCCTAGAATATTCACAGTGAAAGTGCCTAGCGGAAATTTCCAGTCAGTCGCTTGATTCATCATGAATCCAGCAAGCTTGAATCGGGCAATAGAGCCAATGGCTCCACCAATGGCTACTAAAAGTAATTGCTGCATGCTGTTTCACCTGATTGTACAGTTTGATGGGAAATAGGCTATCACAAAGTGTCAAATTAAACAGTCGAAAAAGACTGATTGAGTTAGTTGCAATATGACAGATATGTGTTGATTGTTAGGATTTTGTATCGAGACATCATGCTTATCTGTTGTTGGCTATTTTTACCTGCATTGCACTGAAGTTTTGTACATAAAACAGCTTTATAGGGTTTCTGCAGATGACGTGGTGCATGCGGAATGATGAAAATGTATGCGTGCGCTATTGAGATTGATGGCAATAAAAAAACCCGCTTGAAGCGGGTTCTTTATATTTGGCTAGTCATCCCTGAATAGGTGTTTGGTGGTGATGGGGGGACTTGAACCCTCGACCCCAGGATTATGAATCCTGTGCTCTAACCAGCTGAGCTACATCACCATCATCTAAAGCATGGATTAAACCAAGCCCGCTATTCTATTTTCTTGTTTGCCCAATGTCAAAGCCAATATGCGTTTTCTTGGTGTGGATAAATGAGGGAGTGCTAGAACAAGAGTCCTGATTATATCGGGAGTTTTTCATTTTTAAATTTAACTATATGAAATTAATGTATATTTTTTGTTATTGCTTGAGTTGTGATGATTTTCCTACGAGAGTCGGGGAAGCTGTCTGACGGCAGGTTTATGTTAATTTCCAGATAATGCCTCATTGTCGCTGATGTTCTATATGGGGGTGCATCATGAAGGAAGTTATACAGGGGCGCGGCTCCTTGGCTGGCGCTGTTCCAAGCTTAGTATTTAGGCGTGATGTCTCCTCAATTGTATTGCGGCGAAGTCAGTTGCCACATCCCCCGACAATTGCCACTCCTGCTCGTGACTTATTTAATGCACTATCGCAGCCGACGGGTATTGAAGCAGTGCGCGAGCAAGCACGTACATTTCTTGATGAAAAAATTGCCGAGGCATCCTTACTGCATAGTGGGTTGCCTAAAGATATGACGGCATTGCCAGCATGGCTGGAGCAGCGTTCCTTGCGGGTGAGAATGGATTATCGGGCCTATTTAGCTGATCGACATGCGGGACATCAGCCTCGATATTTTTCTGGTAAATCCCATGCCTTACATTTCTTGCAGTCTATGGCTCCAAGCCGAATGGTGGAGGGGGCATGGCTATATGGTTTTCTCAAGCATTGGCGCGAAGCCAAGTTTGCGCCGTTGTGCAGGCTGTATCTTAGAAACCTAGGCGATGGTGATGAGTCCAGTAATCAGGTGACCTTGTATCAGCAATTGTTGGATCAGAATGGTTGTTCAGATTGGCGCGGGATGGCTGACCAGTATTATGTACAAGGTGCGATCAGGTTGGCATTGGGACATCATGTCGATGATTACCTGCCAGAAATCATTGGGTTTAACTTGGGATATGAGCAGGTTTCGCTACCGATACTGATTGCCGCATATGAGCTCAGTGAAATGAGCGTACAACCGCATTATTTTACTTTGCAGGCGACCGAGGATGATGCTTGTGTGGTGGCTACTATCAAGCTGTTATGTGCGTTGCTTGATGAGACTGCAACCCAGAAAGATCAGCGTGCTTTGCTGCAGCGTGTAGCCAATGGCTATAAACTACATCAGTTAGGCTTGGACATTCCCGAAATTGTGGCATCGTTTGATTTACAGCAGGCTTTTCTTAGCGTGATTCAGCCTTATGCCGTGCATATTGAGCGAGCCTATCGTATTGACTGTATGGAACGAGGTATTCGTGGCCGGTGGCCAGATAGTTTGCCACTGCCCTTGCTGTTGCAGCAGTTGTGTCATGAAGGCTGGATGCAGGCTGATGAAAAAGGGAAAACACGCTTATGGCAAGTGTTGGAGCGAGGGCATTGCTTGCCCTGGGATGCTTATCAGCAGCAAGTCCTGTTGGATTGGATAGCTTCCAGCCAAGAGTACGTCAAACGTTTGCGATATACCGACATGCCTGCCTTAGTCATGGCTTCGGGCCTTAGTGCTCATATGACGGCTGTGCAATCTGCTCCCCATGAGGTTGATGAGCCTCAAGAAGATGTGATGGATTACATCATTCGGCTTTTGTCTCCGGTTATGCACTATACCCAAGAGAGCCTAAAGGCGGCACGTGTTTACAAATCCATCCTTGATAAGGGCAGTGAGCTTTATGCCCAGCATTATGCTTTTTTGCTAAGGTACGATCCGGTGTAAATGAATGCAGTAAAAAAGCTCGGCCTGAGTGACTAACAGGCCGGGCTTTTTTATGACATAAATTTTACGTGTTAGCGCTGCTATGAACTGCGGCGACCACCTTTACGGCCAGCAGCACGAGCCTCGGTTGAGGTGAATTGATGGGCAGTGCCTTTTGCGTGGGCAGCTTGGCCTCCTTTGCGGCCTGCTAAGCGGGCAGAGGCCGAGTCGAATTCGTGTGCAGTACCCTTGGCATGGGCAGCTTTACCTCCCATGCTGGCAATCTGACGTTGTTTTTCAGGACTCATTGCGGCAAAGCCGCGTGGGTTTGCAGTCTGGACCATAATAAACCTCCATGATGATGTAATGGAATCAAGCAGTGAATGTGACCACTGCTCTTTCCAATGGAAAGGAAAGTATGTTTATTATTGGTGGTGGCAGAGCGTGCTGTTATAAGCCAGTGTCTTATATCCATGTCAGAAAACTCAACCTTGTAGGCGTGTTAGTCGCTTTCTGTTGCCTTGATGACAGCAAGCAAAGCTTTACCAGTTTCTAATGAGTTTGTTGCTGAAGATAAGTGTTGAAGGGCGAAGGTCTTGATATCTGGGTCTTCAGTACGTTCAGCAATTTTGCCTAACAGCTTGACGATATTTTCTTGGGATTTCACCCCAATAGTCTTGGCATAGCCTAGATCAAACTCACTCCCTTCCTTTGATGACAAGCTTCTGAACTTGGCTTTTTGCCAGAGGGACGGTTCTTTCGGTAAGTCTGCACGTTTCTGGTTGGCTAATTGCCTGATTGCCTCACCTAGTTGTGATTGTGTCTTGATCATTTCACGTGCGAAGTCACGCACCTGTTCATTTCCCGATTTAAGTACTGCCATTTCGCTAGCTTCGGTTTGCAGGATTTCTAGGCGAGTAATATCTTTCAAATAGCCTTGATCCTTGGAGGACAGCGCCTCGGCTGCAGCTACGTCTTGCAGCACTAGCATAGGCGCTGCAAGCAATGATATGGCGAGCAGGTGAAGGAAATGCTTTCTTAGCCATAATTGAGAGGTCATATTGAACTCCATGAGATATGGAGTTTGCATGATCGTATCAAATGATCATGTTTGTGAATCAGACATGGCTGATCATTGTGTAGGAGTGAAGGTGACAAGTGGATAGGGTACACGTTGACATCAAGCCATTTTCCTACTTTCTCCTACAATGCTTTGCGATTTGGGACTACAAAGGACGGAATGATCACGGCTATAAGATGGCGGCAACACATAGTCTTGAAAGATTGCAATGGAATTGTTCACTTTCAGTATTTCGCCTTGGGAGATCATCTTGCGGGGTACATTGGTCTTCTGGTTGTTGTTTCTTATCTTCCGCTTTGTTTTGCGGCGAGATGTTGGCAATCTGGGGATAGGTGATTTTCTATTTGTCGTGATCGTGGCTGATGCGGCGCAGAATGCGATGAGCGGCGACGCCAAGACATTCTTGGACGGAGCCTTGCTTGTGATGACATTGTTGATCTGGAATTTGCTGTTCGATTATCTGGGGTACCGTTTTCCATTGGTACGTCGTTTTACCGAAAGTGCCAGTATGCTGCTGGTGCGCAACGGCGACATACAATGGCGTAATCTTCGACGTGAATGGATTACCAAGGACGAGCTTATGTCAAAAATGCGTGAGGAAGGCTTGGAAAGTCTGGAGCAAGTCAAGGAAATGCGCTTGGAGCCGGATGGCCGGATCAGCGTGATTCAACTACCAAGTTGAGCGCGATGGCTGGAGGATATGGCGGTACGATGGGGTATATGAAGAGTTAAATTTTTCATATTTGCAGTAATTTTCAATTTTATGCAAAATATTGACCAGTAGGTTCCTTACAGCGTGTGTCGGGGTAGGCGCATTCTGGAGTGGTTTCAGATGGTGTATCAAGCTGTACTATCCTCCACTATCTTTATAGGAATGCGCATTGCGGGTAAACCATATCAATAATCTGACATTGCTGTGGCTGGTTGGAATGACGGGATTCCTATTCCTGTGCATTTTGCGGACGACATATAATGTCCAGTTACTGATCTCGGTTTTTTCGCTGTTTCTGTTATGCCTGATTTATACCTATTCCCGACTTCCCCATAGTGAAAGCCAGCGAGCGATCATTCGCTTGCTGATGATCTATATTTGCATGTTTTTATTGTTGCGCTATATGTATTGGCGTGCGACAGAAACATTGCCAACACAATGGGGTATGGTTTCCATGATCGCGGGTTTGCTGCTATTTATCGCAGAAGCGTATAGCCTAATCAATACCCTGTTTGGCTTCTTTATTAATAGCCGACCATACCACCGCACTCCCTTGCCGCTGCCTAGCGATGCGTCGCAGTTGCCGCATGTTGATATATATATACCCACCTATAACGAAGCTTCTTCGATTCTTCGCACGACGGTGATTGCAGCGACCCAAATGCACTATCCGGCTGAAAAGCTACATGTTTATATTCTGGATGATGGAGGGACTGAGCAGAAACGCAATGATGCGGATGCTGGCAAGGCAAATGCTGCATGTCAGCGTGCGGAGGAATTGCAGGAAATGGCGCGGAAGCTCGGCGCGCACTACATTACTCGTGCGAGTAATCTCCATGCCAAGGCTGGCAATATTAATAGCGCATTAGCTCATACCGATGGTGAGCTACTGGTTATTTTGGATTGTGACCATATCCCTACCCGGGACTTTTTGGAAAAAACAGTAGGTTTCTTCATTTCAGATCCCAAGCTTTTCCTGGTGCAGACTCCGCATAATTTCGTTAGCCCTGATCCAATAGAAAAAAACCTGAATACCTACGAAAGCTCTCCGGCCGAGAACGAGTTGTTTTATGACGTGATGCAGCCTGGTCTGGATTTCTGGGGTACTTCATTTTTCTGTGGGTCCGCCGCTGTATTGCGTCGTTCAGTCATCAACGAGCTGGGTGGGATTTCTGGTCAGACTATTACCGAAGACGCTGAAACGACAATTGATGCCTTAAGTCTGGGTTATAAGACTGCCTATCTCAACAGGCCCATGGTGTCAGGGCTACAACCAGAAACCTATACCGGTTTCATCCTACAGAGGGTACGATGGGGGCAGGGAATGTTTCAGATTTTCCTGCTTAAAAATCCTTGGCGCCAGCCGGGCCTGAAGCTAGAGCATCGATTGCTCTACACCAACTTTACTTTCTTCTGGGGTTTTGCCAGCTCGCGATTCATTATGTTATTGGCGCCGCCCATGTTTCTTGTGTTTCATGTCAATCTTTGCGATGCCACCGCAATTAACCTGATCAGTTACGCTGGACCGGCATTGATCGCCTCACTGATTTCTACGCAGTATTTTTATGGTCGTGTTCGTTGGCCTTTCATGTCCCAGCTTTATGAAATTATCCAATCTGTCTACATTTCTCGCGGTATCTGGGAGGTTTTGAAAAGTCCACGTTCCCCATCATTTCAGGTAACACCTAAAGGTGAGGTGCTAGATCAAGATTTTATTTCCAGGTTAGCTAAGCCATTTTATTTTTTATTGGCCTTTAACATCGTGGCAGTAGTGTGTGGCGTAATGCGTTACCAGCAAGAGTCTTGGGGCGAGGGAGCCATCGCATTTGTGATGTTCTGGGCTATTCTGGATTTTATTTTTCTCATGGGTGTTCTGGGTATTTTGCACGAGAAGCGCCAATTGCGTAGCGAGCCGCGAGTACCTCATCAAGAAAATCTCTTGGTTCAAGATGCGGAAGGCAACACTATTCCTGCTGAGACAATTAACGCATCAGCCTCTGGCATGGGGCTGAAAGTGGATAGAGCGATATACCCTCAGGTGCAGCTTAATCTTGGTGATATTGTCTCCTTGGATTTACCACAGCGAGGGGTGCGATTAAAAGCTAAGGTCATGTCTATATTTACGGTTTACCCCTCTAGCATGGGTGTGGGATTGTATTACCAGTTCGCATCAGTTGCAGATGAGCGAGCCGCCATTGATATGGCCTTTGGAGGCAGTGATCAATTAATGCGTAATAACCAAAATCGTCATCAGGGGCGTAGCATTTTTCGTGCTTTTCTATATCTCTTGAGATTTGGTTTTGTCCACGGCATAGGGCATGTACGGTATTTGATTACGCAGTTGTTCTTGAAACGAAATCAATCCAGACATTAAAAATAAGGAAAGATGATGCGGATGCGATCCCTGTTTAAGTTTCTTGTCTTGCTTGGCTTCTCATATCCACTGTTGACTATGCCGTTATGGGCCGATGAGCTGATGCAGCAACATGCATCCATTCCAGAAGGTAATGGTGCGGCGACGCATGCGGGTGAGTTTCATTTTTCATTAGCTAAGTTGATTGGCACTGGCAAGGTAAGTAACTTGCAGGGAGAGCGTGCCCAGCTAACATTCTCACTGCCTGTACCGCCTGCATGGCAGGTGAAGGAAGTGGAGTTGCGCTTGCGGGGTAATGTCTCAAGTAGCCTGATTGCCAGTTCTCAGTTGGTGGTCTATCTGAATGGGGAAGCGATTCAACAATATCCTTTGCAATATGAGGGCCATCATTTTGATGTGGTGCTTAACATTCCTGCGGATAAGCTCAAGAGTGGCTTTAATGACTTTGTATTGCAAGCGAATCAACACTACACCGAATCCTGTGAGTATCCGCGTGCGCCTCAGCTTTGGACGCAGGTCAACCTAGAACAGTCGGGTTTCACGATTAATGCCACACCTAGGACAGTCACAAGCAGTTTGAGTCGTTTAGGCGATATTTTTAGCAAAGCCAACTGGCATGATCGCCCCACGGTGACACTCATGACGGCTGCGAAGCCGAGTCGAGATGAAATTTCGGTCATGGGGCTTTTAGCACAAGGTGTAGCTGGATATTACGATTTTGTGCCGGTTCGGATTAATCATGATGTTTATCCTGTGGAGGTGCACCGTCTTGCCTCCCACATTCCTGAGGATAGTCGTGCAGTGATTGTCATGGGGAGTTTTGACCAGTTGGGATCTTACTTGCAAGATTTGGGAATTAGTCAGCACGACAAACCGGTGATTGCGGTGCGCGCTTTGCCAGGAGATTCGACACGTCAGGTTGTGATTCTTGCTGCAAATGATGCCAAGGATATTAAAAAGCTGGCAACGGCATTTGCCCTACGTGGCATGCCTTGGCCTGATCATGCCTGGGTCAGCATAGATAAGCTTAAAATGCCTCCATCGCGTGCGCTGGAAAAGCGCTTTGATCTGCCGCTGGCCTCTAGCGGCGCTTTTCCTTTGCGCGCGCTCAATTATAAGACGACTACTTACAGTGGGCAGGATAGTGATGGCCCGAGCTTGCGTGTCTGGAACAATAGTTGGCAGGGCCGGATGCAGGCGCGGGTACATTTGACCTATGCGAGTGGCATGTCTGGCCAATCATCGCTGAACATCATCAGTAATGGCGTCATGCAGGGCGCCATTCCTCTCAATAATCCGCGTGGTGGTATTTATGAGAATTATGCCGTGACTATTCCGGCAGGCGCACTTAACCCTGGCTGGAATACGATACAGTTCAAGCCAGTGTTGGTGCCTGTCAGTAACGGAGGGAAGTGCCAGCCGAGTTATGACGGTAATCTAGCATTAACGATTTATGAAGATACTACTTTGCAGAAGTTTGGCGGAGACGAGTTGCGTGAGTCTGACCTAGCCTTGTTATCGGGTGCTGGCAGTATTTATACCGAAGGCCCCTTGGGTAAGGGGATTGCAATCCAGATGACAGATGGCGGTGCCGATACTTTGAGTGCTGGCCTGACATTAGTTGCCAAGCTGACGCAGGTGTTCCGTCGCCCCTTGATGAATATCTGGTTTGGTGTTGGAGCTGCGCCTGAGATGAAGCATCAGTATTGGGTCGGGGCTTATAAGCAATTGCCTGCCGATGTAGCGAATGAGGTTGGCGTCGATTTCCCTGCAAGTATTGCAGTGGATGTACCGATTATTCAATCTGCCACGCTGGAGGTGCGCGAGGGTAACGAATGGTTGCGGTCAACCTTGGAAACAATGGGAATTCGCAATACACCTCCCGCTAAATATACCAGTGCAGATGTCGCGCTGTCTGGCCCGCTGAGCCGTTACAGTTTTGCCGCAACTAAGGTGATAGGTGGTAATGTGGTTACAGTCCTTTCTGCGGATACTCCAGCTACTCTCAAGCAAGGTGTGGCTACATTGATTGGGTATGGGCAATGGGCTCAATTGAAAGGCAGATTGGCCTTCTGGGAGCCAGAGAGTGAAAAGGTAACTTCTGTATCATTTGAGGATGCGCCTTTCTCTGCTTACGGCTTGCGAGGAGGTTTGGGCATATGGGTATCACAGTATCCATGGCTGGCCCTGTTTGCCCTATTACTGATCATCGGGCTGATCATTTTCATTACACATCGTGCACTTGATGCATATCAAGCACGTCATCATGCAGATTGAACATCAGTAAGGACGCTATGAAGAACGTAATTCTTTCGATCGCGACAACCGCTTTGTACTTGAGTCTTCCTCTAGAGGTATTTGCTAAAGACGATGCCCCGCTGTTTATCGGAGGGTTCCAGCATGCGGAGCACAACTCTTATACCTATGCTGGATTAATTACGCCCATACTCGGGGGGAGGTTGGGGGAGGGCTGGTTTAATCGGACGATAGCCAGTTGGCTGACCTATGAATATGACACCAGCTATAACGGGCAGCCAACCCAGCTCAAGGCCAAGGCTCCAGGGATTGAGACTGGTTTTGGTTATGCCTGGGCTGGAAAGTCTTATGGCGTGAATATTTCTGCCTCGGTGGGATATCGTGATTTTCGTCTCAGCCCCAATGTCGCTGGAGAGGAGCCAGAAGGCAAAGTCTTGGTCTTCTCTCCGCAATTACAGGCACGCTATGACATTACAGAGCATATTGAAACGGACCTGATTGCTAGCCATGCATTCGCAAAAAAGAACGCTGAAACTAGCTTTGCTCGATTGCGCTTGGGTTACAAGCCACGTTGGGATTGGAAATTTGGTATAGAAGGAGTTTACCAAGAGGGGGAAAATTTCCGTGTCAAGCAACAAGGTCTTTATGTCGTGACTTATCTCAAGAATGGCTGGGGTGTGGAGGCCAGTGGTGGAAAGGCTGAGTCACGTGATAACTCCAGTTCTGCTTATATTGGCTTTGGAATCTCCAAGCAATTCTAGCGGCAGTCTTTAGTCCAGTCTGTTTCTAGCCCACCATCCGGCTTGAATGCATAGCGCTGCTCCAGCCATCCCTGCCCAAATAATGCGAGTGCTTGGTCATAATAGCGGGGCGGACTGCCGAGAAGCTGATTAGTATTAGCTGCCTCTAGATGCTGGCGTTGTGTTTGTAGCAGTTTTTCTTGTTTGAGCGATCGCAAATAGGGTAGCAAGGCTGCAGAAAACCCAATTGGCCCCTCGCCTGAAGTATTACCGGTGATGGCATCAACGGTGAGCGGCGGCTTTTCGCGTGTCTGTAGGTGATGCTGCATGCCTTTCAGTTTGCGTAATAGCATTGACTTAGCTTTATCTGTGTCATGCAACATACCTGCCCAGAGGTACACACGGATTGCGTCAAAACTGCCCGTTGCACCCTTGATTTTGTCTTCTCCCCATCCACTGGCACGATGATAAGCTGTCCAATCGGGCACAAAGCCATGTGGACTAATACTATTGATCATCGTGATTGAGTGTTCGCGGATACTGGCCCAAGGGCCAGCTTGATCTTGTAACGAGAAATAGCGTAGCTGGTGCAGTGGCAGATAGCTAGGATTAAAGCGCCACATTTCAACCTCATTAAATCCTGCCGCCCCAGGTGATAGCATGACACCTGCATCCGGCAGATAAGTGAGTTCGTGTTGCTTGATATTTTGCAATACAGCTTGGCCAAGTGTTGTGTATTCAGCGGCATGCCATAGATTGCCAGCTTCTAATAGGGTATATGCCAGCCACATGTCGGCGTCGCTGGCAGGGTTGCTATCCATGACTCCCCAATCATTACCCTGGCGTTGCCCCCATTTCCATGCTGGTAAGTGACGCCGCAAATCGTTCTGTGCCATTTCTCGCTCTATCCAGCCGAGTATTAAGTCGAACTTGGGGCGATCATTATTCACCAGGGTGAAAAACAAGGTATAGGCCTGTCCTTCGGAGTAGGAAGGTTCTGCCACTTCCCCGTGATCAATCACGCGGCCATCGTCCTGGACAAAGTGTGACCAGTAGGCTTGCCAGAGTGGCCATGGCGAACAACGTTCGGTTGCTGACGCAGAATACGGGAGCATCATGGTTACAATCGACAAATATAAATAGGCCAAGCATAAGCAGGCAGAATGCCAACGTTCTGACTTGGCGCACAAAGCCATTGCATGATCCTATTAGCGGTAAGGGGTACCTTGAATTATGCCTAATTTGGCATCAGTGGCAGGGAGTTATTTATTGCAATCAATGAATACTCCTGGTGCACTGAGATTGAGGCATTGAAAGGGTATTGGCGGATGTATGCGTCAATACCCTAAGTGTGAAGTTTAAACGTTGAAGCGGAAGTGCATGACATCGCCATCTTGCACGATGTAGTCTTTGCCTTCGAGACGCATCTTGCCTGCTTCCTGTGAGCCTTTTTCTCCCTTGTGCTTAACGTATTCTTCATACGCGATCACTTCTGCACGGATAAAGCCGCGCTCAAAATCTGTGTGAATGACGCCAGCGGCTTGCGGGGCAGTAGACCCTTTGCGCACAGTCCAGGCACGTACTTCTTTCACGCCAGCGGTGAAATAGGTTTGCAGGCCGAGCAAGTCGTAAGCTGCGCGGATGACTCGATCCAATCCTGGTTCTTCCAGGCCTAGTTCAGATAGGAACATCGCCTTGTCTTCATCTTCGAGGTCGGCAATTTCACTCTCGATCTTGGCGCAGATCGCTACGACAGGAGCGCCTTCCTGCTGGCCAAGTGCTACGACCTTATCCAGCAATGGGTTATTCTCAAAACCACCTTCGTCTACATTGGCAAGATACATTACAGGCTTGACCGTAATCAGGCACAACGGCTTGATCAGTCTCAGTTGATCCTCATCCAGCCCCAGCGTGCGTACTGGGCTACCTTGATCCAGGTGTTTTTGTATCTTTTCCAGCACGGCGCAAAGTGCAATTGCTTCCTTGTCACCAGACTTGGCTTTCTTGCTCTCGCGTTGCAGGGTTTTTTCCACGGTTTCCATGTCGGCAAGCGCCAGCTCGGTGTTGATGGTTTCAACATCCGCCAGCGGATCAACCTTGCCTGCAACGTGCACGATATTGCCATCATCAAAGCAGCGAACTACGTGGGCGATAGCATCGGTTTCACGGATATTGGCGAGGAATTTGTTGCCCAAGCCTTCACCCTTGGATGCGCCTGCTACCAAGCCGGCAATATCAACAAACTCGACAATGGCAGGCTGGATTTTCTGTGGGTTGACGATCTCGATGAGCGGCTTGAGGCGCGGGTCAGGCACTTCGACGATGCCAACATTCGGTTCTATGG
>VFQQ010001533.1_pt1 | contig 31368 bp, 48 predicted proteins | sample 3512341 | NCBI WGS metagenome assembly VFQQ01 (sample SAMN10412373, study PRJNA504923) | tailings metagenome | isolation source: Relicate 2 Philex TSF1 revegetated site | place: Philippines: Tuba, Benguet | collected 2017-08-29
TGCTGCTGCTGCTGCTGCTGCTGCTGCTGCTGCTGCTGCTGCTGCTGCTGCTGCCTGATGGGCAGGCCCAGCTGGCTAGCACATGCAAGGGCCACGTTGCCGGCTGAGCTGAGCACCAACCACTGCATGTTCCATGTGCAGGCCTACAACTACGAGACCCAGAAGCTGGCGGTCCTGAGCCAGGAGGACTCGGCCATCTGGGTGAGCTAAACAGCTCACCTGCCTGTTTTGTAATGGCCACAGGAACATGCGACGGCCAGCCAGCTACTTGGAATCTGCCTGCTCATGATTGTGCACCGCAGATTGGCGACTTCATCGGCGACGAGCTGCGGTTTGCCAGCGAGGAGGGCCAGATGTTCCACCTGCCCCGCGACAACCACTGCGAGGTGAGCAGAATGTACTGCACCAATTAAAACAGTATGCATTGCACGATTACAACGTGCACGCAGGTGACGCAGCGGCGCTCTAGCTCGCTGTTTCCCGTCCTGCTTCAGCTGCATGCGGTGGCCGTGTCGCTGGCGCGTGCACTGTAGCATGCCCTGTATTGCTTGCTTGTGGCACTCTGCCGCCTGACTGTTGCTCGCCTGGCCCATTGCATGCCGATCCACAGATGATCTACTGCAACGCCGAGGGCATTGTGTGGGTGGACAACTATCGCATTGCAATCGCCAGCGACAAGGCCAAGGCGCGGCAGCCGTACTGGTGAGATTGCCTGCCAGCCAGCTGTGCACTATTCTACGTGTATGCAGAAGCGGTGCGGCAGCCGTACTGGCAAGGCAGCCGGCTGGGGAAATGCATCCTCGTTGCAGTTGCTGCATGCGCCGTGCTTGTGGTGTGTTTTCGGACAGCAAGCGAACGGAGTGTACTGTGGTCCAGCGGTCCGCTTCTGCTGATTGCCTGCTGATTGCCTACTTGCTGTCCGGCTTGCGGTCCTGCAGGTGCGACGCCAAGGACCAGTCTATCCACCTGTTCGCAATGCCCATGGTGAGGGGCCGGTTATTGGCTGCCCTATGTTGCTATTCCTTTGCTTCTCTGCGTTGTCCAGGATCATGCTAGCAGCAGCTAGGGTTCTGCAGCTCCTCACTCGGCGCTGGCACTTATGCCAGCACGGCAAGGGCTGCTTTTGATTGCATCTTTACCTCCCACAGTCATGCCCCCCTCGTCAACTGCCAAGCAGAACTGGGACCCTTACTCACCGGCAGCCAAGGCCAACGCTCAGCTGGAGCAGGAGGTTGCAGAAGAGCTGGAGGAGGAGGTGGGGGGCAGCACTGCGGAGCTGTGAGGGGCAGCATTGCCAAACTGTGAGCTGCCGCAGGGCTGCCCTTAGGCAGCCTGCCCTTGAGGCCTGGTTCTGCGCCGTGTTTCAACCATTGCTTCGGTTCATTGTGCACAAGATACTTTGCTGCCGCTGGCGTCTTGGTATGATGCGGCCACTGTTGCAACAAAGTTGAAAAAAAAGAAACCCTACCAGATTAATGATTCAGCCGGCACCGAGTTGCACGACCAGAAACAAACGAAAACACAGGGCGCAGCTAGAGTGTGCAGTGCATGGGAACGCTGAGAAGAGTCTCAGCAAACAGCAGGCATGTGACTGACACAAGATAAAGAGGTGTACATTTTGCAGCAACTGCATGAAACAATGTCGTGCTACATGCACTCGTGCAGCTCGGGCAGGGTGAAAGCTTCCTCAAAAAGCCTGCCCCAGCTGCAGTAGGGCTCATGAGTCACCTCCAGCTCTGGCCGGTCTTGCTGCAGGTGCAGCACAACACCCAGCAGTGCTGCCGGTACCGTGCCGCTCATGACGAAGCGCAGGCGCCGCAGCGGCGGGTGCGTGGCAGCCCACTGCCGCAGAGCTGGGCAGTGCTGATGGTTGCCCCCGTCCTGCAGCAACACCTCCTGCAGCTGCCCTGCATCTGCCAGAAACTCGCCGCTGCTGACAAGCAAATCAGGAGCCGCCGCCAGGAGCTGCAGGCTGCTGCACCAGGGGCCTGCCGGTAGGCTGCCCAGCCCTCGGCAGTCGCGGAAACAGGCGCGCTGCAGGAATGGCAGCCCAGCCAGCGCCGGCAGGCCAGAGGGTGTGACCATTTCAGACAGCGCCAGGCTGGTCAGCTGCGTCAGCGGGGCCAGCGCTGCATTGAGGGCCGCGCCCGCTTGCTCCTCGCTCGCCTGTTCATCTTCCATGGCAGTACAGTTCAGAACCTGCACCGCAATGCACCGCAGGGCAATCATTGGATTTCTTCAGCAATGGCGAAATGGAGGTTGCAGCCACCCCGCGACGCATCAACCAGCTTTGCGCAGGCGCTTTCCTCAACCAAAGCAGGTGCGGCTGCTCACCAGCGCTTGCAAGCCGGTCAGCTGTCCCAGGCAGGCCGGCAGGTTGTCGTTGGCCTGCAGCTGCAGCCGACTGAGCGCAGACAGGCGCGTGAGGTTGGAGTAGCCGGCACCAGGCTGGCGGCTGAGTTGGATGGACAGCGCCTCCAGCCGCGTGAGATCCAGCAGCTGCGGGCAAACGCGGGGACCAAATGCTCACTCAGCACAGCTCAATGAAGGCACATTGCCAGCCATGCAAGGTGATGCCATGCCTAGGCGCTGCCTCCAGGCCAGCCGTGCAGGGGACTGCCGCATCAGGCAGCTGCCACACCAGGCATGCTCAAGCGCTGTGCCTGTGAGGGCAGCTCGGTGCTAGAGGTGTCTGCCAGCTGCAGCCGCCGCACCGAAGCCGGCAGTCGCGCCTTGTTGGAGAAACGGACGGGCCTGCCTGCCAGAAAGAGCAGCGTCAGCTGTGTGAGGCTGTGCAGGCTACTGCTGATGTCCAGCGCAGCGCCCGTGCTGCCGAGCTGCAGCTGCCGCAGGCTGCGCATGGCTACCGGCGCCCAGGCCGCCACTATCAGGTCACCCGTTGGCGCGTGCAGCGTCTGCAGCTGTCCACCGGCGCATGCCATGAGGCAGCACGTCAGCTGCGCCTGCTCCTCCTGTGACAACGCGTTGTGGCCTGTTGACCCGCCCAGCTGCAGGTGGCACACATGCTGCCCATGCCGCATCAGCCAGGCTGCGAATGAACACAGAACTGAGGGGGCCGATGGAGTGTGCCTGGTTGTGCGCCGCAGCACCGTCAGGCTAATCTGCCGGCAGAGCTCAGGCGCATGTGCGCGGTCATTCCAGCGGTGGCTGACCAGTGCAGCGAGATGCCTGCACACCGAGTGGATGGCAGTCATATGCACAGGTCAGAGATTAATGAAGTCCCGGCATGTAGGTGTCAACCAGGGCTGCGCAAGCTGCTGATTGCAAACCCTAGCTGGTTGCTGCCGCTTCGGTCCCAGCTGGGTGCATTTGCCAGGTCGAACCGCTCACCTTTCCCTCCGGCTCAGGCATCCCAGGATGCGGACCAGCACCTCGTCCGGCAGCTGCTGGAAGCCTGGGCCAACAGCTGCCGCAGAGGCAGCAAGGAGAGCAGCGTGCCGCCGGCGCGGGGCCATGGCAACCTGAGCTGGCGGCAGCGGTGAGACCAGCGAGTGAGCAGTTGAGGAAGCCGGGCCGATGTTCGCTTGGGTCTCTATGACACGCGCGTGAGCGCGAGAGCCAGCCTGCGTTTGAAGCGAGTGCTCACCTTGCGTTTTCCCGCACAGCGGCCCGCTCTTGAAAGTGCACGATGATTGCGCTGCAAGTTGGTAGTACGCATTGCAGCGAAAGCAGCAGGATTCAGCAGATCCACTGATGCGCTGCCGCCGGCACAGCGTGCTGGTATGGCTGGCTGGGTCCCTCATTTGCAGCCTACATCGATCAATGCTAGTTTTGCATGTCGACAGGATGACAAAGGGGAGCTGCAGTCCAGTTTCTGCCAGGTCAGCGCGCATGCAGCGGTCAAAGCAAACCCTGCTGCTGGCGCGCTTGCACTGGAGCCACTCTCGATTGTCCTGCCCACGGTCGAAGGACTACTCGCGATCACCGGCTGTTACAGAGGTTGATAGCAAATTCCAAGGTGCAGAAGCGCTGCCGCGCATCAAGCCTGCCTTGCGCCGCCGCCGCCGCCGGCCGCCACAGCTGCCACCACGGGCGATGGCAGCGGCGACAGCACGGGCGCAAAGCCGCACAGGTGCACATCGTTGGCAATGAGGCGGTGTAGGTCAGCCCACACAGCTGGGTGCTCCGCTGCAAAGCGCTGCAGAGAGGGCTCGTCGCCCAGCAGCAGAGCCAGTGCAGTGGCGAGGTTGATGCAGCCGGCGTCCTGGCAGGCTGCAGGGCGGGACCAGGAGGGGTGTGTACAGCGTGCAGGTCAACGAACAGTGAAGTGCCGTGCAGTGTGGGAGCCGTTCGGGGTTGACTTCTGCCGTCTGCAGCATGCATGCAACCGCCGTACTGCCCAATAGCACATGGCTAGGGCCACACCGGTGTGGGTAGCCAGCCAGCCCAACCAAACATATACGCTGGGCAACCTACCGGAGCATACAGAGGGCACCCACCTTGCATGAGGCTCTCGGCTGCCAGCACAGCGTCGCCCTCCCCTTCAGCTACAAGGAACTCGTTTGCCGCAACAAAGAGCGCAGATGCGATGGCCGCCGAAGACGGTGCCATGTGGGCTGCCGCGCCCGGCACCTCTGCCGCTGTGGCGGCCAGCAGGGCGGGCAGGCCGCCGTGCAGCTCGGCCAGCGCTCGGGTCAGCTGAGCAGCTTCCCTGCAGGGAGGAAGGGATGGCTGGCGAGTGGGTGAGTGAGCAGGCAACGGGACATTTTTTGTTGGCAGTGCATTGACATACTGGTGATGCCAGCCTCGGCCAATCTGTTGGCAAAATGGATTTGCCAGCAGCTGGGTTGCAGGCCAGCAGCCCAACAGGATCGCCGGTGCCCCTGGCTCTCACCTGAGGGCTCCAGAATCAAGCAGCTTCCATGCGTGTTGCGCAGTGAGGCGCCAGGCGTCCCCAGCTGCCGCCGCCTCCTCCGCCTCCTGCTGCTGCCGCCACTGCTGCTCCTCCTGATCCCGCTCCCGCTGCTGCTGCTCCGCTGCCGCCTGCTGCTGGTTGGCGGCCGCAGCGGCGGCCTGGGTGCTGTCGACATGGGCGGCGCCGCTACCACCTCCCATTCCGAGCAAGCCCCAGAACCAGGACCCCCCTGCCGGTGGCTGCTCTGCCGTGGGCTGCTCTGCCGTGGGCTGCGCAGCTTGCGGCTGCACACCCTGCTGCTCCCGCGCCGCCGCCGCCTCAGCCGCTGGGGCCTGGCCGGCAGCCTGCACAGCCGGCTGGCCATGCTGCTGCCGCATGCCGCCGGCAGCCTCGCCTGCTGCATCTGCACCGACAGCTGCGGCTGCAGAGGAGGGAGTGAGCAGTGCCTCTCCCTCCCCAGGCGGTACAAGGAAGCGAAGCAGGTCGGCCGAAAGGCCGTACTGCCCCACACCCAGCGCAGCCTGCATGAGCTGCAGCGCCGCCTGCTGCGCCAGCGCGCCGCCCTCGATGCGTTCCACAATCACCAGGCAGCACGCCGCGCTCTGCAGGGCAGGTTGGCAGGGTGGGCTGTGCATCAGCACAAGTAAGGCACAGTCATGAATACGTTCCACAATCTCCGTGCTCTACAGGGCAGGGTTGGTAGTGCGATAGGGGAAGTGCCTCCCTCTCATCACTCAATGAGCAGCGCTGTTGGTCATCATGCAACAAGCATGCCCAGCAGAACTAAGCTGCAAAGCCATGCTTGGACCTGCCGAGGCGACCACACAGCAGCAAACAGCCAAGCTGCCACGCTGTTAGGCTCACCTGCAGCTGGTCTGCACATCAGCCCCTGGCAGAGGCGGAGTCAGAGCAAAACACTATGCCAAGCAGCAGCCAAGCAGCAAAGCCAGCATTCCTTGCCTGCAGATGGTCGGCGCGCATCAGCCCCTGGCACAGGCGCAGCGGCGAGCCCACGGCGGCGAAGAGGGCGGGCCACAGCGCGGCGTCCGTCTTGCGCGCCACGCTGACCACGATTTCGGGGAACTGCATGGGCAGGGGTGGAGGGCATACGGGCGAGGATTGCGAACACGCGACGGCCTGGCTTGGTTTGTGGTGGCTCTGATGAGCAGCAGCGAAGGGCAGCTGGATTTTCCAACAAATGAAATGGCCTTTGTGGCTTATCGGCCGATAAATGAGTGGCCACAAGCCCGCTGGCGCATCTCAGCCTCAAACAACGAGCACACCATCTCACCTGCGGGAACTGCGAGATGAGCCGCGCCGCCGCCAGCAGCAGCGGCCCCGCCTGCCGCTCCTGCCCTCGCTTGCCTGCTGCCCCGGCTGCTGCGGCGCTGCCTACAGTAACTGAGTAGGACGAGTTGAAGCGAGCCTGGCGGGCCGTGCGGGCGGCACCCACAGGAGAGCCCAGAATGGGGGCCTGCGCTGCGCCTGCTGCGCCCGCTGTGCCTGCTGTGGTCCCATGCGGGCGGGTGTCTGCATCGATTTCCAGCGCCGTGAAGAGCAGCCACTCCAGGGAGCGGTTGAAGTGGGGGCCGGAGGAGTGCCACCTGGCAGGGCAAGGAAATGGACAGCTCCAAGGCGAGTTAGTCTAGCATGCAACAGCTTCCAATTCAACCAAACCAACAGTGATTCGCCAGCTTGCCACATCGGCACCGCGACAAACCACCGTCCAAGCAAACCCGCACCTGGCCAGCTCCAGCGCGTCGTCGTACCGCCCCTTTTGCAGCAGGCGGCGCAGCAGGCAGGGCAGCACCGGCTGGCTCTCGGGCAACGGGTGGAAGCACAGGGATTGGGCGGCCTCAGGTGGAAAGACCGGGCTGCGCACCACGCGCTGCATCACGCCTGCGAGGCGGCCAATGTGAATGAAGATGTTGTAGAAAAGCAGAGCTGTAGCGGGACTGGGGCTCAGATGGGCGAGGAACACAGGGAAAGCGCTACAGCATGGGCTGTATGTGCCATCAGTGTGTCACTCCAAAGCACCCAGTGCATAGCTTGCCAGCACCCAGCAGCGCACCGATGATGGACACTTCTGTCAGGGAAACGCCGATGGGGTACACCTCCCGATCGAATTCCAGCTCCTGCAGGGCGGGAAAACAGGCAAACAGCCACTCAGCGTAAGGGCAGAGCAGGAGCACACGTAAAGATCGGCGACACACAAATGCTGGTCAACGCATTGCCGACGCATGCAACCTCATGTAAAACAGCGGGCAATTGTGCCCCAAAGCAGCCAGCTGCGCAGCGACGTGCAATCACTCCAGGTCGCCTCACCGGGTCTGTTGAGTTGCTGGCTGCCGCCGCTGCGGCCGCCGCCAGTCCTGTGGCGGTTGGGCTGGACAGCCAGCGCAGGGAGGGTGTGAGCGGCTCGGAGAGGGACGAAGGGAACCAGAGCTGCGGATAGAGAGGGGGTGGCACAAACACCACAGGATGAGACACAGGGCAAGGGGTGCGTGAGTGTGGCCACTAGCAAAGCAAGGGGTGCTGCACGCGCTTGCATTGCAGGCAGTTCAACGCTCTGGAGGCAGCCATCCTCACACAGCATGCGTCCACCACCTGCCTGCATGCCACGCGCTCCATACGTCCACCAAGGCATCTCCACCCGAGGAGGCTGCCCCGGCTGCCCGCCCTCTCCTCCTCCGCCCCCTGCCGCTGCCAGCTGGGCCGCCGCCGCTGCAGCAACTGCACCGGACAGCTCCGCATCTGATGTGTTGCGTGCCAGGCCAGCCATGCTGCTGCTGGTGCTGAGGGGCGGGCCGGCAATGCCGCCGCTGCCTGCTCCGCCGCCTTCAGCTGTGCTGCTGCCGCTGCCTGGTCCTACCATGAAGCTGGCAGTGCAGCTGACGCTGGCGCTCGCGGTGCCGCCAGCCACCACAGGTGCGCCCACCCCGGCAGCTGCCGACGAGATGGGCAGCCAGAAGCGCTCGATGGCATCAGACAGCAGCACCTCTGTGCCCTCCTGCATGTCCAGTTTGCTCATGATGCCGCCCGCTCGAAGCAGCACGCACTGCTGCGGCGTGTCGCTGGCTGCATGGGCGCCCAAAGGCTCGGCAGCAGTCGGCGTGCGCGGGCGAGTGGCCACAGGCGGCAGCTGAGGGAAGCCCGGCCCAAGCGAGCTGCCGCTGCCGCCGGCGCTGGCAAGGCCTGCGCTGCCCTGCTGCGCCTGCTGTGGTGCTGCTTCGTGCGGCGTCTGCGCCCGGCTGCTTGATGCAGAGGGGGCGGCGGAGGAGCCGCCGTTGCCTGCCTCGCTCTCCCGAGGCAGCGTCAACGGGTCGATCAGCGCGATTTCCTGGGGGGCAGCGGAGGATAGGACAGGTGCTGTTGGATAATGGCAGGCGCGCCCATTTCCCAAGCACACACTGGCTGCGTGCAACGGGCAGAGAGAAGTGCTGCCCGGATGCCGCCAGGCATGCAGGCAAAGCACCCCAAATGGGACGGGTGCGATGCACCCACCTGCAGCGGGTTGCCCAGCCCCAGAGTGGACAGCTCCCACACACGACCATCATCAATTTAGCTATTTCAACCATCCAGCAACGTTGTCAAACTGCCCACCTGCAGCGGGTTGCCCAGCCCCATGATGGACAGCTCCCGCACAAGCGACAGCCGCGCGCTCTGCTTGGGGGCTCCGGGCCCCAGCTGGCCTTCGATGGTCACCCTGACAGAGAATAAGGACAGCGAGGTAAGCATGGTGAAGCGCAGGTAAGGCAGACAGCAGATACTTGTGACCAGTTCGGCCAGAGCACCCAAGTTGCAGAGGGTGGGTTGCATGCAGGTGCCAGCACATTCTGCACCCACACAAACGTGGAGGTGCGCTGCTCACTTGTACAGCTTCAGATCCATCGGTGCAAAGGCCAGCACCATGTGCCATCCCGCGCTGTCCATCGCGACCGGCACCTGCAGGCAGGGAGTGCACGTGGGCGTTAGGAGCGTTCCAAATGAGCCAAAAGCGGGGTCTGTGCGCTCACAGCATCATGCCAACCCCGCCCGCCAACGTGCCCACATCCCTGCCACAAACCAGCAGCCATTGCCTCCCACCTGCTGCAGCGGCATGCGCGCCAGCAGGGAGGCAGAGTCCAGATGGTACTGCGGGTACAGCAGCAGCTGCGGGGAGGGTGCCTCCTTGCCACGCCCGCCGCCCTCCACGTGTGCAACTGCCGCAATCACGCCGCCGGGCAGCCACATCAGGCCGTGCACCTGTGGGGGAGCAGCGGAGTAGGACTTGAGAGAGTATGAGTTGGAGATTGATGTGCAGGTGGAGGGAAAGCATGAAGCCGCCACATCAGGCCGTGCACCTGTGGGAGGGCGGGAGCAAGGGTTGGGGAGGCGAGTTGCAGGTGCATGCGCAGTCTGCATCATGGCGGCGGAGCGGCCAACTCGTACGCCCCACAGCTGCAAAGCCCTGTCATGTTTCTCAACCTATTCTACACGGCCCAGCACAAAAGACTCCAGATGTAATGTCAGGCCCACCTGGATGGATCGCTCCTGTGTGGCGTCACCAAACAGGCGCCAGCGGCGGGCGCGGCGTGAATACACCGCTAGCCCCCGGGTGCCTGCCACCGCAATGTCCTGCCGGTCCTGGCTGATGGCCGCGTGCATCTGTGCCAGGGGGCGGGGTGGCAGGTGGGAAAGGAATGACGGGCCAACAGCGGGCAGGGCACACTTGCATTGCACCCACCGCCGCCAAGCTAGGAAGGTGTCGTTTGATTCAGCACGTCAGTTGGTTGACATTGTCATGTTAGCAGGTACAAAATCTGCCCACCAGTGGGTAGGCCGCCTCGATGTACTGCTGCGGCAGCTTGATGTGCTGAAGAGTCAGGTCCGGCCGAGCAGCCTGCACATACAGCGAAGTGCGTGGGTGCAAGTTGTGGATGGCAGTAGATAGGCGGCAGCTTGCAGCTCGCCAGATGGGATGACAAATCGGACGCTCCGCGGTACTACGGGCAGGTAGGCTCTGCTGAAGTCGGCTCAGAACATACCCATGCACAATGCCACCCTTGCTGCCAGCTGCCCCCCTCACCGCTGCCGCCGCGTCAAACTCGCTCTGTGCACCGCTGCCGGCGCCCCGGGGCGAGGCCGGCAGCCGCAGCGCTGGGTTGGCGCTCTGCCTTGCTTCTGTGATGAGCAGGATGCGATCGGCCGCCTGCATAGACATCAGTGCAGGCAAGTCGCAAGCTGACCACCAGGGTGGGCGGCCAGGGGTTCAGACAATTTAGCTCAGCTGCCCATGCTCATTGAGGTGTGGCAGCCCTGGACTGCGCCACAGCAGCTCAGTGTACCCTCGACAACACCTCGGCTGCAACGATTGCCCACCTGCAGCGCTTGCACCTCCTCCTGCCCCCCGCCGGGAGCCGCCGCTGCTGCCGCACGGTGCCCGCCATGCACCTGCCGAGCAAACCCCAGCTGGTGCAGGCAGCAGCCCTGCAATTGATAATACAAGGTCAACATCATGGGCACTACAGCCGTGCATCTGTAGCCGGGCCAGATGGGGTGTATGTGCGCCGGCAGCAATTCGGTAGACGGCTGACCTCGCACATACACCAACAGGCTGGTCAATGCGCCATACGTTTGCATATCCAGACTGGTAGCCGCACCTTGCCAGCTTCGGCCACAAGCAGCTGGTAGCCATGGGCTGACCAGGCCAGACCAGTTATCGCGCCCTGCACAGGACCATTGCAAAGGAAAATATGTGAGCTGCGAGGTGGCCGTAGCAAGCAGGCGCTGGACTGCCAAAGGGACTGCTGAGCGAGTGGCCACATTCAATGTGGGCACATGTGCAGGCAATGAAAGACAACGCACACTCACCTCGAGCACTCCCTGCTCCAAAGCGCCACCGCTGGCTGTCCCAGCTGCCGCCTTGCGGCCAGGGCTGCCCAGCGCGCCACTTGCGCTGTCAGTGCTGCTGCGCTGCTGCTGCCCCTGCTGCCCCTGCTGCCCGGCTGGCAATACGGCCGCGCTGCCCGCTGCTGCAGTGCTGCTGCCGTCGGCTGCTGTGAAAGGGGAGCCGCCGCCGCTGCGGTGCGTGGGAGTGCCTGCATCCAGCTGCGCTGCCGGCCCGCCCGCCAGGCTGTTGCCGCCAGGCATGGCTGTAGCCACAGCCTGCCGCAGAGAGCACATGATGCGGCAGCCCGAGGGCGTCCAAACTGCCATGCCCCGCAGGGCATAGCCAACCGCCAGCACCCGGCCATCGGGCGACCACTGCAGCTGCGTGGCAGCACCCACAACTGAGGACCGAAAGCCCCAGTCTGCTAGGGACAGCACGCGCACAGGCTCAGGCTGCCCGGCTCCGCCGCCGCCGCTGCTGCCGGCGAGGGCCCCGCTTGAGCCGAAGCTGCCAAACTGGCCGCTGCCGCCGCGCTGGTGCTGGGGGTTTGAACCCGAGGGGTGCGACAGCTGGCGCCCGTGTGCCAGCAGCGACTGCATGGTATAGATGGCCACTCGCCCGTGGCTCATGCCCAGCGCCAGCAGCTGCGCTGTGGGGTTGAGCGCGGTGGCGACCACAGCGGGCGCAGCGGGCCCAGCGGGCTTGTGCACCCAGCGGAACAGCTGCAGCTGTTCCACGGGATGGATGCCGCTGTCTGCTGTGCGGCACAGCGCGCAGCGCCCGTCGGCCAGCACAACAGCCAGCATGCGGGCGGCGGGGGCGTAGTGTATGCGAGCCACCGCCACCTCAGCAGGCAAAGCGGGTGTGGGCTGAGGCAGGTCCATTGCAGCCATTGCAGCCAGCAAGGCTGAGGCCGCCCCTGCGCCGCCTTCTCCAGCCGCAGCTGCTGGCACAGCCGACGCCGACGCCGCCGGCGCCGCACCCAGCGTGCCAGTCAGGTTGCTGCTGCTGCCGCGCGCCCGCAGAGCGGCCGCTAGGTCCTGGGCACTGGGCAGCTCGCTCTGGCTGCTGCTGCTGCTGGCCAGGGAGCCTCGAGGTCCCAGCCGGCTGCCCTCTGCCAGAGCCTGAGAGCGGGAGCGCTGTGCACGGCTGCGGCTGCCCTCATAGGCGGCAATGAAGGGGTTGGCCTGGCCGCGCAGCTGCGCAGGGGAGAGGAGAGGGGTGGAGGGTGAGTGGTTGGGGTTGCATGGGGATTGGATTGCATTGGGAGTGTCGCAGTCAATGCAGAGGTCGGGCAGCCAGACGTTGTGGCAGTCACAGGAGCATGTGCAGCACAGCCAACTCTTCTGGAAAGCAAAGGCTGGCCCTTTCAGCAGCATGCTACATGCCATCTGTGTCCGGCCCCCCATAGCCCGCTGCTCTGCTCACCTTGCCCTGCCATGGCCTTGACGCGAGCATGTGCAGCACACGAAAACATTCATGAGGCAAGAGATGGCCCTTCAAGCAGAATGCTGCTCTCCTCACCTTGCCCTGCCACCAGAACACTTGCATGGTTCCATTGGTGAGTGCAACCAGCAGGGAGCGCGCATCGCCTCCCAGGTCAGCGATACGCACGGGACCATAGTCCAGGTGTATGCTGCAAATCGGAGGGATGCAAACACGACATGCCATTGGCCTTTGCACAGCGCTGCTGTTGCTCCCATCCGCTGAGCAAGCTAGGGCCCGCATACCCGCCACCTCCGCACTCTGCTCTGTTGCCGTCCGTCCTAACAAACCGGGCATGCCCAAGCAATCCATTCTGCACTCATCCTGCACTCCATTCTGGCCCCACCTGTGCGACAGGTACACATTGACCCGCCGCACGTCTCGGCCGTTGGGCAGGCGCCACACCGCCGCGCTGGACACATTCAGCGAGTAGAGCTGCAGGTGGTTGGCTGCCGTCTGCAAGGGATGTGGGGGAGCATGCAACGGCAGGTGTTCACCCAACTCGGCCTAATCTCGGCCATGTGACCACTCTGCTGTGCAACTCGAGATCCAACACCCTGCTGGCTGCGACAGTGCGCCCAGCCAAGCAGGCACATTTCGCATGCAAGGTGTGCTTACCGCCACCGCGAGCACGCGCTTCTGGGGGCACCAGTGCGCCCGCACATTGAGCCCCTCCTCTTCAACTGCCTCTGGTGTGCGGTGCAGTTCGCCCAGCTTCAGGCGGTGCTCGCCGCCGCTCCAAATCTGCGGCATACCGGGCCCGCAAATGAGCCCGCAAGTGAACTCCACGCTGCACCAGCGAGGGCTCAAGCATGCTTGGCTGTCGCTTTAGCATGGGGCAGAATCGTTGCAGCTGCCGGCAGCAGCAGGCTGTAGCACAGGCACCACGAGTTGCTTAGATGCGACGGCAGCAGCATGCCCATCCAACCTCACGCCCCTCACCTGGATGGTGGCATTGAATACGACCACCACGTACTCCCCAGCGCCCTGGGCAATGTAAACCGCCTCGCTGTCGGCCGCCGTTGCACCCGTGACCAGGCTGCGCGGCCAGCCGTAGCTGAAGTACATTGTGCAAGGCCGCAGCCGCTCGCTGCTGCTCCGTGGCTAGCCCGTGGAAGGGTGAGCGGTATTGCCGCACATGGGTGAGCCTGCTGGCCTGCGGCAAGGAGATGAGAAGCAGGCACAAGATGGGCAACGAGCGGCGGCGGCGGCGGGTGGGCGGCAGCGACGGGTGGACGCAGCGGGGCCTGTAATCGCTGGCAATGAACGTGGACGAGCTTCTGCATTGCTGCAGCGCAACTGCAGCGCCCCAAGAGGCCCCCAAAGCGCGCTGGAATTCGACAGCCCAGCTGTGCTCACTGTGTTGCGATGTGCGCGTTTCTTTGCGATCCAGCGGGTCGTCAGAGCTTCAAACGGCGATCAGGCAGACTACAGAGCCCCTTTAGGCCGCAGTACACCGTGGCGATTGCCCATGCAGGCTCCTTGGGCCGATCAGCGCTTGGTGCAGCATTCGTCACACTCCAGGTTTGTGATCCGGAACACCGCCGGCAGCAGCAGGGGGGTCGGGAGCAGGAGCGACGACCCTTGCCTGGAGCGAGCCCGACGGGCCTGAGAAGGGTGGGTTGCCATCTGTGATCGCTGATCTCTGCATGAGAGCCTCGCCAGGGGCTTGGTCCGCTCTGGGGCTTGGTCCGCCGGGCCTCCCGCTGCACAACCGAGGCCTACCGCGCCTGTGGAACTCACTGACGCACCCGAAAGCTGCTCAGCGTCAACCGGGTCGGCGGGGCGCTACCTCCCTCCGCCCGCCGCCACCGCCGCCGCTCAACGCCGTGGCCCCGCTGCTGGCTTCACCCACGCGACCATGCTGCCACTGCAGGGGGCGGGCAGCGGCATGAAGGCACTAATACTGGGCACGGTGGCCATGCTGGGCCTGCCGTCCCTGCTGCTGCTCCTCTACCTGCTCAATGTGCGCACCTGCTTGCGGGGGACTGGGAAGCAGGATGTGAAGGATTGCGCATTTGCTGGTGCTGGTGCTGCTGCCTGCTTATGTTGCTGCTGCTGGCATTCCAGCCAATTGCTTGTCCTGTGGATGCCATCTCCACGCATCACGTATGTTGGTTGCTGTACAATCTGCTCTTCGCGTGCTGCCCAGATGGATCAAAGCAGCACCCTTCATACCTCTACTGCTGTTCCACTTTCTTGTTGCAGGTGGACCTGCAGTATCTGTTCTTCCTGGTCCGCAACATCTCCCCTTACTTCTGGTCCGCGCTCGGCATTAGCCTGTGCGTGGGGCTGTCAATCATCGGCGCCGCCTGGTGAGCCTGTGTTTGCTGCTGAGGGCTGGTGAGGGCTCTGAACCCAGGTCGATGTAGGCCATACCCAGCCCATACCCAGCCCATGCCTGCATACCAATTGAATGCGGCTAGCTGTTGTTCGCTGCTGCTGCTGCTGCCGCCGCCGCCGTGTGAGGTGCCCGTGTTGAATGTGATGGACCGCTGGTGCTGCTCGTGGCTGCTGCTCGTGTTGCAGATCTGCGGCTGCTGCTGCCTCGGGTGCTGCTGACTGCTGCTACTACTTACAATCCTCAACTGGCTCCTCCGCCTCCCATGCCAACCACGTGCATCTACTTCTCATTGCATCCACGTGCAGGGGCATCTTCATCACCGCATCTTCAATACCCTATGGCAAACACAAGCAACTGGTAACTATTTTCTGCTTGCAATCACACCCACCATGCAGGGGCATCTTCATCACCGGCTCCAGCCTGGTGGGTGCCGCCATCCGGGAGCCGCGCATTACATCTAAGAACCTCATCAGGTGGGTGCCACAGCAAAACAAATACTAAGGGGCATGGCACGCGGTGCAGGGATGCTGCCGCTTGGCGCGTTGCGCTGGGACCCAACCTGCTGCCGCATGCTGCCTCTTCTTGCCCCGTAGCATCATCTTCTGTGAGGCGGTGGCCATCTACGGAGTGATCGTGGCCATCATCCTGCAGACCAAGGTGAGCAAGGATAACAGGCGGTGCCTGCACAAATGTGCAAGATTGCAAGCAGGCACTGCGTGTCCGCTAGCAAAACTTGGCAGTGGGTGCTCACTGTTCTCGTGAAACTGGCGTTTTCGCACGGCTTTGCAAAGTCGTACTTTCAACATTTCAACCCCCAGCCCCTGCTCACCTCACCCTGTTTCAGGTGGAGGCAGTGAAGCACAACCCCGACGGCTCCTACGGCCTGGCAGCAGCCAATGCCGGCTACGCCATCCTGGGGGCGGGCTCGGTCACAGGTACGCATGTGCCCTTGCGTAGAGGGACAGCGTGCTTTTTAATCGCTGCCGGCCGGCTGCAGGGCTGGGCGACACGTGCCCTGGTTGAGCGGAGGGGCATGGGCGTGCTGGCTGCCGGCCTGCTGAAGCACCAGCTGGCTGCAGCATGGTGCGCCAGCCCGCTGCTGCGTGCAGGGTGTGCCTGCTCAGCCTTCTTTCGAGCACCCGCCCCTTCTCACCGAGAACTCATCCCTTGCCCTACCCCCGCTTCCTCGCAGGCTGGGCCAACCTGGCATGCGGCCTGTCTGTTGGCATTGTGGGCTCCTCAGCGGCGCTGTCGGATGCAGCCAACTCCACGCTCTTTGTGAAGATCCTGGTGGTGGAGATCTTCGCCTCGGCGCTGGGCCTGTTTGGTGAGCGCCGCGCTTTGCCTCCCCTGCTGTGCTGTGCTGTGCGTTTCGACTTTGTCAAGATCCTGGTGGTGGAGATCTTCGCCTCGGCGCTGGGCCTGTTCGGTGACTTTGTGCCCTGCTGTGCTGCGCTACGCTGTGGTATGCTGTGCCCTGCTGTGCCTTTGAGTCCCTTGTGAGGGAGCTTCCCTCTGCATTTACCACTGCTGCTGCTGACGGCGGCCCCCCTCCTTCTGCCCTCCCATCTAACCCCTTTCAGGTGTGATCATCGGAATCATCATGGCGGGCAATGCCAACTTCACGGCACAAGGCTAAGCTGGCAGCAGCAGCGCGGCCGTGCTGGCGCGGCAGCGGCAGCCATGCGGTTAGCCAGCTTGGAACATTTGCCGCTGCTTCCTTCCTGGGTTTTGTGAGCTGCCCCTGTACTTCCCTCCTGCCTCCTCTTCTTTTGGCTGCACCACCCTGCTTCACTTCCCTAGCTTACAAGTAACAATACACTCTAGCACACACCCACAAAGCAACCCAGCAAGCAAAAAAGGGCGGACCCGCTCAGTTACTCTGCCGCATGGTGGGCGGTATGCAGGCGCAGGGCTGCCTCCAGCCGCTCCCGCTGCTGCTCCCGCCAGCGCTCTGCGCTGCCATCATCCCCATCTGCCGCCTCTGCTGCAGCGACGGCGTCGTACAGGCCAACCAGGCTGTACACGCTCACTGTGCCGTCGTCTGCACCTGCCACAATGACCGGTGCCGCCTGCAGATGGATAGATGGGATGCATGGCTTGGGTAGATGCCACACCCTTTAGGAGACACAAGCTCTGCAACGGGTGCATTGTACCGTGGCAGCATGCCCCCAGCACCAACGTTTCCTGGTGAAAACCAGTTGAATACCAGCGGCTTGCCTGGGAGAAGGCCAGGCATGTGAAGCGGGTGCCGAGGCGGGTGGCTGTCACTCGGGGCACCAGCACTGACTGCTCCAAGTCCCACAGCTGCACGGCATAACAGCAGGCGGTAGTAGATGCTCACAGGAGCAGGGAGCAAAGCTCAGAGGTGACGTGCCACACAGCAAGCCATGCCTGAGTAGAGGAGGTGGGCGGCTGAGCACTGCCGCAGGTGCTGCAAAGTCGTGGCTGCCCTCAGATAACGAACTTTGCGCATCTCTTCGACCATTGCAGGCTAGCAGCCATGTGCACGCCCTCCAGACCCCCACACCCTCACCTGCAGGCTGTTGCCAGCGGCCGCCGCCAGCAGCGTGGCGGCGGCAGGACAGAAGGCGGCGTCCGCCACCTCGGCACGTGCGCCCGGCAGCGCCAGCGTGGCCAGCGGGCGGCGGGGCTGAGCCTCGTGCCACAGCCTCACCGACCAGTCGGCCGAGGCGGAGAGGAAGCGGGAGGGGCTGAAGGGCGACCAGCAGACCTGCAGCAGCAACAGGAGGCCGACAGCATGAGCGCAGTCTGGCTGGGACAAAACTGGCATGCAAAGCAAACACAGCCCGGGCGGTACGACATGCAATGGCGGTGGGATGGGCGCTGATCGATCTGCTCACACGGAATGCGCCATGCTCTGCTGTAGTATTATGCAGGAGAACATTGCCATGCAAATGCTGCATGCAAAATTCCACCAACCTGGTAAACAGGTGCCACGTGGCCGCTGTATGCCTGGCCGCCCTGCTCCGAAAAGGCGGTGGAGCAGCGGTGCACGTGTCCCTCCTCCGTGCCAACCTGCAGTGTGCATCACGGATTGCAAAGACTTGCTACATCTGTAGATACAGATGGGATGCCTAAATTCGCAACCAATGCACCTTGCGCACCCACACCTCCTGTGCTGCCGCACTTTGCACATTACGGCGCCAGCTCACCAGATACGTGCGGGGGTCAGCGGGGTTGAAGGCAAAGCAGGTGGCGCCCGCAGCTCGCCCCAGGAAGCCCTCGGAGGCAGCGGGGGCATCCCCGGCCTGCATGTACGAGGCAGTGTGTGGCAGGCGGGTGATGGATAGCATTTGAGAAAGTACAGTCAGCTGGAGCAGATCCTGCAAAGCTCAGCCAACATGTGCAATGCAGCCGGCCGCAAGTCCTAGGAGTCCTCACCTGTGCCTCCTTGCCGCCCAGCTGCCGCCCGCCAGCTGCGCCTCCACCGCTCGGCTGTGGCCGCTGCAGGGTCAGGAGCTCTGTTGCCTCCAGCCCCTGGGCGTGTGCCCACTGCAGCACCCTGCCATCGCTGGATACAGACACCAGCATCTCCTCTCCAAGATCAGCAGCTTTGGGCACGTGGCGCAGCTGCCACACTGGCTCAGAATGGCCACCGCCCGAGGGCCCAGCCGGCGGCGCACATGCCAGTGGCCTTGCCCGGCTGCCGCCGGCGCTGCGAACATCGTACAGCCCCAGGCTGCCATCGAAGAAGCCCGCCGCCAGGCAGCTGGGTGCCTTGCCACTCCAATCCAGAGCCGACACGCCGCAGGGCGTGGGAGCGTGCCAGACTGGGTGGCAGGGGCTGGCCAGGGACCAAACTGCCAGCAGCCCCGCACTCTCCACTGCATACTCCAGCTTGCCATACCCCACAGCAACCAGGCCAGGCGCGGCTCGGTTGAATGCCACACAGCTGACCGGCAACTCGCCGCTCAGCTCGCTGCGCCACTCCCACAGCAGCGGCAGCTCCGGCTGCTGCCGCCCCGTGCCAAGCTGGCTGCCGGATCCGCTGGGTCCCGCTACAGGCGCGTGGCTGCTGGAGTGTTCAAGGCCCGCTGCCTGGGTTGCAGGCGAGGCAAAGGGGCTGACGCAGACGCTGGAGCTGGTGTGCTCCCCCGCCTCCTGCCGCAGCTGCTGCTCTGTACCAGCGCCCTCGGCAAGGGCCAGCTGCTCAGCACCGCTGCCTGGCCCGCCAACCGTGCAATCTGCCTCTGCACAGCACAGCAGCACATCGTGGTACTGCGCCAGCCGGGCGTGCTGCGAGCTGAGCAGCACTGCCCGCTCTGCCGCCTGCAGCTTCTGCAGCAGGCCCGACAGGCGGCCCAGGGCACGCTCCTGCTCCGCCCGCTGCCGCCGCTGCTGCCTGGCCAGTGCTTCGGCTGGCGACAGTGCGGGCGCGGTCAATGCTGCCATCGGCGGCGGTGCTGCCGCTGATGGCACCTGGTGAGGCATGGCAGAGCCTCGCCGAGACATGGACATGACTGAAGCCCGGCCTCCAGAGGTGGGGTGAGGTGGGTGCATCCCCGGCACACTGCTCATCACACTGGCCCGCCCATCGGCCATGAAGGCTGCAAAGCTGGCCCGCCCGCTGCGCAGCGAGTCACGGTCGGTGCCGCCCCACTGATCGGTTGCTGCTGTGCTCAGGGTCGTGCGGCGTGAACTGGAGCTGCCTGCAGGGGAGCCGGTGGTTCAAGAACATGTGTTGAGTTGCTTGTTGGCAAGAACTAGCAGACATGCCGTCTAGCAGGAAGCTCAGTGTGCAGAAAAGCATCAGGCACGGCAGGGAGGCCAATCCCCGTACCCGCACCTGCAACCGATCCGCGCCGGCTGGGGGACAGCGATTGCATCCCCCTGTGTGACCCCAGCGGCGAGCTGCGGTGCGACTCAAGGCCGCCTCCCCGCAGGTCTGCAACCGACTGCTGCGCCGCCAGCGCCGCCAGAGCCTCCTCGTCCTCTTCCACGCCCTCGCAAGCAGCAGCCGCAGCTGCCGCCTCTGCTGCCCCGCCCGCCTGCCCCACCGGCCCGCCTGCCGCTGCTTCTGCTCCATGAGCAGCCGTGTCTTCAGCAGCGACACTGACGCGCAGCTCCCAGGGCAGCACTTGCACGCCGCGGCTGGTGAGTGCCACGGGCGCACACTGCGCCGCATGGCTCCTCGTGTGCTTGCTGCGCCCGTGCTGCTCTGGCTGCTCGACTGGCAGCACAGGCGGCTTGTCCAGATCCAGCATGGCAACAGAGATAGGGGTGAGCCGGCTATCGCCGGGCATCGCATGCTGTGTGCCATCGCACGCGCTAGTGGAGCGCAGTGCCCCTCCACCTCCCCCCGCCACGCTGCCGCCCGTCGCAGAGTGCAGCATCGACTGCCGGCCGGAGCGCAGGCCAGGTGTGGGAAACAGGCTGTCTTGCGAGGCGCCGCCGTCCTGTGTGGCATCCCCCCATTCACTTGCCAGGAAGCTGCGGGCGGACGCAACTCCGGGGCCAGAGCTTGACGGCCAGTCGAGCACGTAAGCCGCACGTGAGCCGCCGCCGCCACCGCCGCCGCGTGCCACCGACCCGCGCTGGCTGTTAAGCTGACTGTAGCGGCCTGCGTTCAAGGGGGCAGTGATGGAGACGGTTAGCGCTGCACAAAAAGGCCTTGGACCGGTCCGCCGGCGTGGGCTTCCCGGCCGCCCCAGTGCACTCACCGGAGCGGAAGGACGAGCGGCTCTGGCCAGGGGAGTGCGCCGGCGCAGGGGCGGGCTCTAGGCCGGCGAGGCCGGCGGCCAGCCGCACGCTGCCCCGCAGCGAGCCCCTGTGATCCATGGCCCTGCGGCAATGAGCGCGGGAGTCGAAATAAAGCCGCGCAATGCCCCGAGGGAGTTGGGCTGAGCGAGGCGGCGGAGCGGCAGCGGCAGCGTCGGCAGCAGCAGTGGCGCAACATTCATGCCGCCCATCAAATCGCTGCAACAGAGCTTCACCCCAGCATCTCGCCCGGTTAAGAGCGTGACTATCCACCAGCTACACTGCAATAATACTCGTTTGCTGCCGCGCAGGTTACAAGGGCAAAGCTGCGTGCACGGGAGGTTGGATGGCTGATGGGGGAGGAGAGAACGAGAGAATGGGCGTCTGGGTCAACACAGTGTGAATAAAAGAGAGTTCATTTGAGTTTCGGGTGGGCGGTTGGAGCAGGTACTTCGTTCGCCGCTCCTGGCGTGCAGGGTCAATTGGCAGCAGGCTATCAGGAAGGCCATGAATCATACAGGGGCGGTGGTAAGCTTTGGTACTGGGGCCAATACACGAGTATGTATCAAAAGACGTGCACTGGCATTGCGGGCAAGTGCCCAGCATTCGTTTCAATAGCCGCCGACTTGACGTCGGCTGTCGGCGCGTCACACGGGCGGCAGCGGCGGCGGCGGCGGCCCATCGGCAGTGCCATCTGCCGGCTGACTGCTGAGCTCAGCCTCAGGCGCAGGTCGGTCCGCCTGCCTGCGCCAAGGGAATGACCGGCTGCGCCGCATGCTGCCCGTCTCAGGCTGGGGCTCAGGCGGCTTGGGCTCAGATCCATCCACTGAGCCGTCACTGCCGCCATCGTCCTTGCCGCATTCGTCAAGCGCGGTGTGGGCCGCCAGGAGCAGCCGGCCGTCTGGCTGCATGATGAAGACTGTATCAGGAGAGGTGGAGGGAGGGTGTGCGCGCAAGTGAGTTACAGACTGCTTTCATAGTGACTGAACAGGCATTCTGGCAACCAGGTGCGACGCCTCAGGACATCACCAGTCCTACCCTCGACACCTGAGCGGCGTGTTTCAGCCGCACCCATAGATCAACACCCCACCGCGCACCTGGCACCACCGTCTTGATGGGTATTGAGGCGGCGCGCTGCCGCGCCTCAAGCTCTCTTTGCGCCCGGCGCTCCGCAGCTCGCCGCCGCCGCTCCTCCCGCTCCCGCTCCAGGCGCGCCACCTCATTGGCCTGCCGCTGCCGCACAAAGTAGAAGAAGATTGCCAGGCCCACAGCGATGACTCCCAGCAGCACGATGCCGGCTATGAACATGGCTGCGGGCAGGGAGGTGGCGGGTGGGAGGGTTGGGCGGCGGCGCCGGCTGTGGCAGCAGTCGCTGGGCGGCACGGCGCAGCGGCGGGAGGAGCCCGGCCCGCCAGCAAGCGGCGTTGAGATCTGCCGGTCAGCCCACTCACTGCTGCCTGCTGTCTCGTGGCCTCGGTTGCTGTATGGTGCAGCAGGGGACGGCTGCACGGGCGGGGCCGTCCCGTTCCAAAACACGGCGCCTGGCGACTGTCCAGACATTGTGAGCTTGTCGAGGAGGTGCCGAAATTAAGATCCGACAGCAGATGGCCGGTGGGGAGTGCGCGACCGGCTTGTGAGAGGTTGCAAGTTGCCCTGGGCGAGCGAATCTCGTGCTTTCGCACCGATCAATGAGATGCCACAAGGCGTGGCTACCGGTTAAGGCAGACTGGCGGGGCGCATTTAGGTGCCCAGCCTGTGCCGCCGATGCCGCCCGCCTGGCGGCAGCGCCATACGCTTGGGAAGCTGCCTTGCACAGCCAAATGGTACCAGCAGCTGGGTTTCAAACAGGTGACTGCACTGCCACAAGTGACTCCCATTCTACGGGTGGCCATTGGTGTTGGCGTCCAGTTGTGCGCATGGTCCTTGCACGGTGGCGGTGTCGGGCATGCGCGCCCGCTGTGCGACATGGGAGCTTGACCAGACTGCCGTACTTAACCCGTCAGTCTCCCCTCAATTGGCCTGACAACGTTCGCCGGACTTCCCTACGGGCATCTATCTACCCAGCCATCCACCGGCAGGAGAGCAAAGGTGCGCACGCCACAGCACCGCAAGCAAAGCCAGGGCGCCGGCTGCGTTCCGGCTGAGGCTCTGACGGCGGTAGCAGCCGCTGCACAGTGATTTGGCGTCTGAACGTGCCTCTGCAAGCGTGCTTTGAGTGCCTGTTGGCCGGCTCGCGAAGTTGGACCTGAGAGCCGAGCCGCAGGGTGCTGCGATCGCAGCGGGCAGGCTACTGCAGCGCCTTTGACAGGCGCCGCCGCCCGCGCACAGACGCTGAGCGACCCTGCCGCCGCCGCCGCCCCCTCACCTCCCCCCTCGCCGCCGCCGCTGCTGCCACCCCTTGACACTCCGCCTGCCCCGCGATAGGCAGACAGACCGCTTAGCTCTCGGCGCCTTCAGCCGACGCCGAAAGCGCATCAAGTTTCTCCATCTTTCCTGCCCCCTGCCGCTGTCCTGCAGATGGCGTCCAACGGCGAGAAGATTGCGGGCCTGGTGTGGGTGCTGTCCTTCTTCCTCGCCTTCAGCGGCGGCTGCCTGGTGCTGGCGGGCCTGGCATCCATGCAAAACCTGTGCCACAACGACGGGTGAGCAAAGCTGTCGGTGGCCAACTCGCCCTGCTCATTTGACCGCCGAATCGCGCCTGGCCTTCCCTCGCTTCGGCATGGCCAGTTCACTGCAACTACAGCTCTCGTGCTCACCTGACCGGCCCTCACACACCCCTCCTCTCCTCACCCACACCGCCCTGCCCCTGCAGCCCCATCGTTACCAACAGCCGCCGCATGCTGCAACTGTCCCCTGAGACCCTGGTTGTCACCTGCTCCAAGGCCTACCGCTTCCAGGTGGGCCGAGATTGTTAGCAGGCTGGGCATGCCTGCCGCCCGGCAGTTCTGGGTCACTGATCCACTGACATGGCATGCGCCCGCCACTGCCCCATTCAAACCCACTGCCGCACGCCACGCCTCGCTGCCGCCCCACCTTCCGTGCCCTGCCCATGTGCCTCCCTGTCTGCAGTGGTGGGGCTGGGCGCTGCAGACCGCCTTTGTGCTGCTGACTGCCATCTACTGGGCCGCCAAGAGCCGCAACGCCGGCGTGCTGATCATCGGCGCCTGCGCCACCGTGCTGGGTGAGACTAAGGGGCACTCTGCCCACATCAGCATGTGGGGGGCCGCCAACTGCTGATAATGCACTGGCCTGACGTACATCCCTCTGCATCCCGGTCACATGCTGTCCATCCTCACATGCACCCACATGTTCCTCTCCATCCACTGTTGGCTGCAGGCATGATTTTCTGCAATGACCAGCTCAAGGCGATGGACGACCTGGGCGGCCGCGCCTTCAGGTGTGTTGCCAACTGTGTGCAGCTCGATACTTTTTGGGTGGTGGGATGCAAGGGGGCCTCTGCATTGCACCATCTCTTTTAGTGCAAGTGCATTAGTGTTGCCTGCAAACTTCCCTTCTCCTCGTCACTATTTCCACCTCCCCGCCCTCCCCGCAGCCGCGCCACCACCACCTTTGTGGGCTGGCTGGTGGCCTGCACCGGCAACTTCCTCCTCATCCTCACCGCTTTCCACCTGCCCGAGACGGCCTCTGCCGCTGCCGCCGACAAGAAGGCTCCTGCCAGCCCCGGCGCCGGTACCACCGACGTGTCTGCTGTGGCCACCGCATGAGCGACTGAGTGACACAGCATGTGCTGCAATTGCCTGCCCATGCTGTGCGCAGCACAAAACCCAATCCACTACTTGTGTGTCTTGTCGCCCGTGGCTTTTCAACTCTGTTTTCCACCGTTCTGGGCATGGTGTGCAAGTCCACTTGTTTCGTCGCATTGAAGTTGCAATCCAGTTTGTCTGCCTATTCCGCCCCACTGTTAGTAAGGAGTCCACTCTTTTCCAACTTTTTCACGGTGTCCCGGCACCCGGCAATCCCCGCGAGCTGCCGCGTCTGCCTGCCCCATCCCCTGCACCTTCCATCCATTGCCTTCCCACCCCAGACTACCCTCGCATCCACTCTCCTCTCCAACCGCAAGGCACTATCTGTCCCCAAGAAAGCTCCGCACTTTTGTCCCATCCCCACTTTTCTCCCAGCCACGCCCCCCCTTTTCCAGCCACCAGGCACAGTCCATTCCAAGAAAGCTTCCTTCCCACCCTCCTCCAGGGTACCAGCAGCGCGTTTACACCGGGGCTGTGTGGGCTGTCCGTCAAGCAATTCCGTGTAACAAGCAGTCGAGTGGCTGTCATGTCATGCAGAGTCGAGAGTGGCAGTGCTGGCCCCGCAGGGCAGTCAGGGAAGCAGGTCAGGAAACAAGAGACAGGAGAGCTGCATGGCGTCATGGGGCTGGGTGGCATAAGGGGTCGGGGGAGGGAGAAGGACGGGAAGAAGGAAGAGAGAGTTGGGGAATCTTGCAAAGCGGCATGGCATGCGGCAGAGCAATGCAATCAGGCTGGCTGCCATGGACCGGTGAGCAGGACAGGAGGCTGCCTGCGCTGCTGCCTGCTTGCTGGCCGGCCCAACCAGCCGCAGCTCCCCAAGCCAGCTCAGGCCTGTCGCCGCAGGTCTGCCACCAGGATGCGCTGCAGTCTGGCCAGCTGGCGGCCTGAGCAGCACGGTGCATACATGCCAATGACCTACATCTGCCAGTGGCTGCTGCTGACTCAGGCCTGCCGCCGCAGGTCTGCCACCAGGATGGGCTGCGTCTCGCTGGTGCAGCAGGCGAGCAGGGACGAGTCCTTGTTGAACCGCAGGTCGTACACAGTTGAGGGCGCCTGCAGTGCAGATCAAACAAGCACGGGGTTACTACTTGACGTTGTGCCTCGGTTTAAACAGACCGGTTGTTGGCTTGCAGGCTATTGAAGCAAACTGGGCTGCAGCATTGGACTGCGGCATCCAGCTACCGCACTTCCAGGGGCAGACGGTTCACCACTCGTCCCACCCCAGCAAGCCCTGTTGCCCCACCTGCATGCTGCGGACCACGCCGCCGCTGCGCAAGCTCCACACAAGCAGCCGCCCGCTGGCGTCGCCGCTGGCTAGGTATGTGGCATCTGGGCTCCAGGCAATCAGCGTCACCGCCTGTGGAATGAACAGACCAAGGGCAAGCCAGTGAGAGGCTGTGCTGGGTGGTTGGCAGCAGCAGCAGTGTGTGCAAGCTGAGGGCCGCACTTGCTTGCTATCTGCTTGGCTGATATGCACTTGCAAGGTCCACTGCACTGCTGGCAGATTGAAGCATGCTGAGCTGCTACTCACCGATGCATGCTCATCAAACACGTGCACGCAGGCGCCCGCTTCCGCATCCCAGACTCGCACGCTGCCGTCGTCGCCGCACGAGGCCAGGTGGCTCTTGCCGCTGCTGCTCTGGCCCCAGCGCACCGCGGTCACCGAGCCCACGTGTCCTGCGGCAGTTTGAGTGCAATGAGATGGCGAGCTTTAGGCGTAAGGCATATGCACAGCGTTGCGTTGCAGTAAAACCGAAGACGGGGCAACACTCTCCCTAAGCACAGCAACCGCCTGCTCCGCGCCCCCAGCAGCCCGCAGCGGCTCAGAGCAAGCTGCATTTCAAATGCTGGATCTCTAGTGACACCCCCACTCCTCTAGACCCACCTGTGAGCGAGTGAACCGGCTTGTCGCTGGTTGCCTGCCACACCTTCACGGTGCCATCATCGCTGCAGCTGGCCAGCAGCTTGCCCGAGGGCTCCCACCGAAGGCTGTTGATGTCCGCGCTGTGCGCGCCCTGCCAGTGCCGCAGCGGCTTGCCGTCCGACAGCTTGCACACCGCGATGCTGCCGTCCTGCGCAGCATGGGTGGGGGTGGGGGGCAAGGCATGCAAAGCAGGTCAGTCAGGCTGCCAGGAACGAATGGACTCCATACAGTTGATGCTCCAGAATACCAAGGTGGCGCAAGGCTAGAACAGCTGTTCCTCCACTCAGGAATGAGGCCACACACCTGGGAGCAGGAGGCGAACATGGTGTTGTTGCGCCAGTCGGCATCCACGATTGGCGCGCCGTGGTGCGAGTACTGCTTGCTCTGCTGCCCCGCCTTGGCGTCCCACACAATCAGGCTGCCGTCCAGCGAGCCTGCAGGAAATGATTGGAAAGTGGGACGCGCAAATGAGCACTCTGCTGCCCGGCCGTGGCGCTCAGTGCATGTGCCAGATGAGGCGACATTGTCATGCGGCAAGTCTGTGCGTCCGTTGTACAGCCCAGTGCCAACAGCCCAGCTCCAGCTTGCAGCTCACCTGAGAGCAGCAGGTCGCCGCGCTTGTTCCAGCGCACCGCCATGACCATGCCGCGGTGCCCCGCCAGCAGCGAGCGCAGCACACCTGCAGAGCACAGCAGGGCCAGCAGGCGCCGCATGAGACAGCATGGCGAGCGGTGCAGACAAAAGCACGCCGCCCAGCACACAGCAACATGGCATCAACTGGGCAGTGCAGCGAGCCCGTCCGCCGCCCCAATCTCCCTGCCCGCGCACCTTCTCGGCTGAACAGGCGCACTGCATTGTCCGAAGCACCGGTAGCCAGCGCCTGCCCATCCGGGCTCCACTCCAAGCATGTCAGCTCCACCGAGCTGGCTGCGCCGCCCTGGGGCGCGTGCCTGCACATGCACACGCGCCCGCTGCCGCTGCTGCCTGTGTCCTGCAGGTCCCAGATGCGCGCGGTACCGTCGCTGGACGCGCTGGCAAGCAGGTTGCTGGTAGGGCACCTGTGCGGAGGGAACATGGAGGCGGCGGCGGTGAGAGGGCAGTTGGTAGCTCTGGCTGCCTGACGCAGGCAGGCATCAGCAAAGGCTTCAGCACGTATGGCAAGCTCAGATGGCTGGCAATTAGAGGCCCCTCGGAACGGCCTCCAGGTTTACACAGGCCAGCAGCCTGAGCCAGCCACACACTGACCAGGCCAGGCAGATGACTTCCTGGCTGTGCCCCGCCAGCCGCCGGATCGCAAGCTCCGGAATCTCCTTGGGGCCTGCAGCAGGGGAGGGAGCGGCGCTCAGCAAGCCGGCAGTGAGCACGGGCTACAGGGCGACAGTGAGATCTCCTTGGGGACTGGTAGGCAGGGATGAGGGAGCATGGAAGGGAGCAAGCATGGCACCATCAAGCCAGGCAGAGAGCGTCAGCTGCAGCGGACGGGGGCCATGCCCGTGCAGGCAGCGGGCGCAATGGGGTAGAGCCATCAGCCAAGCATGTGCATGCACGCATCACAGCATGTGGCATGCAAGCAGGCAGCGGCCAGCAGGCGGCGTCGGCCTCACCGGCTGCAAGGAAGTCCTGCTGCTCCTGCTGCGCCGCCTCCTTCATCTCCCGAACCGTGACCTGCAGATGGGACAGCATTGGTTTTGCTCAACATGCGTTGCATGTGAGTCATCAGTGCAAAGCTCCACTCCATCTGCGCGCTTATCTGACCGGCAGCCTGAAGGCAAGCGCAAGAAAACAGCAGGGTCGCACCTTGACCTCGTCAATGTCCTTCACAAGGATTTCCAAACATCATGGAACTTAGAGCTCCTACCGATGAGCAAGCAAATACAGCACAGAACGACAGCAGGCCCTTGCCTTGAGCTCATCAATGTCCTTCACAAGGATGTCCCGCGCATGCAGCGGCGTGTATTCGCCTGCAGCAACGAGGGAGTGCCGCGGCACAAAGGCAATCGGTGCCAGGTCACATGTCAGCGCTGCGTGGGCATGTGCTGCCGCGCTTTGAGCTTGTCACGCAGCACAGCAACATGCATTGCCAGGCTCACCGTACACGTCTGTGCCCTCCTCATTCAGGTTTGCCTCCAGCTCCATGTATTGGAAGCCCTGGAAGATGAGGAGAAGTGACATGATCATGATGAGGAGAGCAACTTGGAGAGCTGGGACAAAGCACTGCTGTGCCGACGTTTGCACGCAGGCACGGTGCGCAGTCCGGTACCCTGTGCACAGCAACCACATGAGCATCAGACTCGCACATCAGCAGCCCACCACTCGCGTTGTGAGGCTTCTGCTCACCTTTTGAATGAAGGACACGAGCGCCCCCACCGGCACCTCCTTGCCATTGATGCCCGACTTAGAGACGCTGCTCTCCGCTCCAAACACAAAGGCGGCATGCGTGAAGCCTGCGTGTGTGATGAGCCAAGGCAGCTTGCTCAGGCGGTGGTGCAGGCAGGTCCATGGTGTGCACGCATCTGCAAGCACTCCAAGCGTCCCGAGGCAAACAAGCATGCTGCCGGAAGCACACATCTGTCGGCGCCCGACCCGCAGCAGCGCGGACGGCAATGCAGCCGGGTCCGTACACTTGCCTGCCTCCAGCAGGTAGCGGTAGACTAGAAAGTTAACTTCATCACTGGTCAGCGACATGCTGGCTGCACTCGCTGCTGCCGCTGCTGCTCGAAAAGCGCACAGCCGCCTCGCTGGCCCAACGATGCCGGGCGGGCGGGAGGCGGCGCTGGCAGCACCCTGGACGCCTGGTCGCGGCCTGGACGCTGCCTGGGCGCGATTATCAGGGATCCGTGGTCCGCTTAGGCCCCACCAGCTGCCGTTTGAGCCCCCCAAGCGCCGGCTGCAGCCCAAACGGGAGAGAGGAGCGGCGCAAGCGCCGCCGCTGCGCTGCTGCCGGCTTTCCGAGAGATGCGGGGCCGCTTCAGCGGGTCCGGGGCTCGAAAGGCGCCGGTGTTCAGCGGGGCGTGCAAGTGTGAAGGGCTGCCTGAGGGCCCGCCCGCGCGCCGAAATCGATGTCCTCCTCGCTCTGAGCGCCCTGGGCCGGCTGCGGAGCCTCCAAGCGCAAGGCCGACCCCACAGCATGGCCGAGCATGGCGGTCGAGAGGGCGGGGAGCGCCCGCCTCGGCCTCTTCCGACGGCTTGGGTTGGGGTAGAGCACTAGAAGCAGCTCAAGATGCCGCCCAAGGTGAGCGGGCCCTCCTGGGGCGCAGGAGCATGCCCCTCGCTGCGGCGGGGGACCTGGCGCGCCAGCCGGGCCGGCGCACAGGATGCAGCTTGCAGCAGTCGATGCCCAGCAGCGGGGCGGGCGGCAGCAGCCCCCAGCCTTGCATCGCGGCGCCATGTGGGGCTGGCCGGCGGCTGGAGCTTGCAGCAGGAGGAGTAGCGCATGCAGATGGATGTGCAGCAGCGGCTGGGCGCGCCGCGGCCATGTGCACGGCCCGGCGGCTGCCGCGGCGGAGCGGCGGCGGTGGGGCGCCGCGACGGGGCGTGCCTCCCCAGGCCGCAGCTGCAGCCTGCAGGGGCTAGCATGCAATGTGTGAGCTTGTTTCCTGACCTCTGTTCTGCGCCTTCCTGTGCCTGCAGTTCGACCCCAACGACATCATCGAGGTGCGGACGGACAGCGATGCAGAACCTTTTGCCGGCCGGCTGCGCAGCCTAGCAGCTTCGGGCGGGGTGCTGGCAGACCAGCCTGCAGCAGCTGGGAGCATCCATTTGGCGCAGAAACAGGCAGTGCAGCAGCGCGGCGGCGTTGGTTGGCCTGACGGCCGGCCGGCTGGAGCTCAAGGGCCGCAGCGCGGCAGGCGGACGGCCGTCGATGCTTATTGCCTCAGCCCTGGCGTTTGGGATGGACAGCCGCAGCACCAGCAGCGACAGCCAGAGCTCAATTAGGCACCCACATATCAGAGCAGCCGCACCGCACAAACTGCAGTCCCGTCAAACCCTGCCCTGCTGCCGCCGCTCGTTCGCAGGTGTATGTGCGTGCCACCGGTGGTGAGGTGGGCGCTGCCTCTTCCCTGGCACCCAAGATTGGCCCCCTGGGTCTGTCTCCCAAGAAGGTGCGCGTTTGTGAGGGGCGTGCTGCACCTTTTGTGGTGTGCATTGCACATTTGCTGCCGGCTGTTGTGTGCGGCTCGTGCTGGAGCGTGCTGCGCTTGGGATGGGGCCCGACACTGGGTGCAAGGTGCACAGCCACAGCAGCGCCGGCGTCCAGCAGATGGTGGCAGCGAATCAGTCAGGTTGGGTCGCCTGGGCAGCACAGCGGGATTGGCGGCGCATCGGCCGCAGCTTGGAGCAAGGTGGCAGTGGCATCACCAGCAGGCGGCCGGGCCCAGACATGCGGGCTGCGGGCGAGCAGCAGGGATTGCAGGCACACTCCCCAGGCAGCTGCTTTGCGGGCGGCAATGGAGGCCGGCATGGTGGCATGGTAGCCACCTGGAATCAGCTGTATGCAGCAGGGGATGCAGCCGGCGGCGCACCAGCCTCTGTGGTGTGGAGTGGCAGCACTTCTGCTTAAAGGGGTTATTGTGCCACAAGCGCGCCGGTCTCTGCCGCTCAAGTGAGCCGGCGTTCGCATTCCTAACTATACCTGCAGATTGGTGAGGACATTGCCAAGGAGACGGCCAAGGAGTGGAAGGGCCTGCGCGTGACCTGCAAGCTGACGGTGCAGAACCGCCAGGCCAAGGTCAGTGCGTAGCTGCCTCCATTTGGGGCAGATCAGAATGGGGGGCAACCCCGCAGGATGCTTGCGCCTGCGCGTTGCGTTTGCCTATGTGCTGCTGTGCTGTTTGGTCCGCGGCCCGTTTCGCACCACAGCAAGCGCTTGTGCCTGAACATGTGCACAACCCTCATTTGCGCAGGTCACCGTCATCCCCTCCGCGGCAGCCCTGGTCATCAAGGCGCTCAAGGAGCCGGCGCGCGACCGCAAGAAGGTGCGATTGATTTGAACAGGGGACTGGAGTGGTGCAAAATGGGCTGGGGTCTGCTCATAGCGGTTCCTTGCGGCTGAACCCAGGCCAGGGCTCCCAACCGGGCTGAGCAGCTGCGGGGCAGCCACGCCAGCTAGCCCAGCGCAGGGCAGCGCAGCTCTGCGACCATCTTGGCCGAGCAGTGGAACAGTCTGCTCTGAAGCTTCACTGCAGCGGCTGCCAGTGCAGCTTGCCCCATGGCGGAGCTTGCAGCCGTGCTTGGGGCAGCGCCAGACAGCAGGGCCCCCATTGCAGCTGGAGCCTGCCCCAGCTCGGCAGCTGCAGCCCGGCCCATATGTTGCTACCCTTCATGGAGCTGCAGCGGCACCCGGGTCGAGTTTGACCTCTGAGCCTGCACGTGCTGGTGTTC
>VFQQ010001536.1_pt1 | contig 31284 bp, 28 predicted proteins | sample 3512341 | NCBI WGS metagenome assembly VFQQ01 (sample SAMN10412373, study PRJNA504923) | tailings metagenome | isolation source: Relicate 2 Philex TSF1 revegetated site | place: Philippines: Tuba, Benguet | collected 2017-08-29
CGCCTCGGCGTGCTGCTCGACGCCATGGCGGTCGACCCGATCGCGCCCGACGAGAACGTCCGCCAGCTTCGCGAGGGCTTGGCCGACCACTACGGTTCGAAGGATTTCCTCACCTGCATGACGATGGGCCAGCTCGTGCGCGAGAGCCTCACCGCCGTCCGCGCCCGCATCGAGCACGACACCCAAGGCCACCTGCCGAAGGCGTGAGCCGGGCGGTCGCCGCCGTCCCCGCGGCGATGGACGTATTTTATCGGGGGCGCCGGCAGGCTTCGCGCCGGCCCAGATAATGCGGCGCGGACGGAGTCCGCGCCCTACCCGGCCGCGACAGCTCGCCCGGGTCTCACCCTTGCGGCGTGATTTTCTCGAGGGCGAGGGTGACGGCGGCGGTGCGGTTTTCGACGCCGAGCTTCATGAAGGTGCTTTCGAGGTGCTTCTTCACCGTCGTGAGCTGGATGCCGAGGATCGTGCCGATCTCGGGGTTGGTCTTCCCTTGCACGACCCAGTGGAGGATTTCCGCCTCGCGCGGCGTGAGGCCGAGGGCGGCGGCGAGGGCGGCGGGCGTGGCGTCGGCCACGCTGGCGCCGCGGCCCGGGCCGGCCTGCTGGCGGCGGCGCAAACGCGCGGACACGGCGGCGAGCAGCTCCGCGGGCTCGACGGGTTTCACGAGGTAGTCGTCCGCGCCGAGATTCATGCCGGCGCGGAGGTCCTCGCGTTCGCCCCAGCCGGTGAGGAACACGAAGGGCAGGTGCGCCGTGGTCGGATCCTCGCGCAGGGCCTGGAGCACGCGGTGGCCGTTCATCTCGGGCATCGTGATGTCGCAGAGCACGAGGTCGGGCTTGTCCTGCAGGGCGGCGGCCACGCCTTCGCGGCCGTTCGCGGCCTCGCGGGTCTGGTAACCCTCGGCGGCGAGCAGGGCGGCGATCTGGCGGCGCATCTTGGCGTCGTCGTCGATGACGAGGATCTTTTGCACGGGGCGGAGAATGGAGCGCGGCGGGGCGATGTAAAGCGGACGGTGGCGGCCGGGGCGCGGCATGCCCTAGCCGAACGGCCCGCTGCCCCCGGCCCATAGTGCGCGGCGGCGGGTTGTGGCATGATGTCGCCACCGAACCGACCGCGCCCGCTCCGCCATGACTCCCGAGGAAATCCAACTCGTCCGCACCTCCTTCGCCCGGATCGTGCCGATCGCCGACCAGGTGGCGGCACTGTTCTATGCGCGGCTCTTCGAGCTGGATCCCACCCTGCGCAACCTCTTCCACGGCGACATGGCGGAACAGGGCCGGAAGCTGATGCAGGCGATCGGATTCTGCGTCGCGAGCCTCGACCGGCTGCCGACGATCGTGCCGATGGTGCGTCAACTCGGGCTGCGCCACGCGTCCTACCAGGTCCGCGCCGCCCACTACGAGACGGTCGGCGCCGCCCTGCTCTGGACGCTCGAGAAGGGCCTGGGCGCGGACTACACGCCGGCGCTGCGCACGGCGTGGGCGAAACTCTACTGGCTCCTCGCCGAGACGATGAAGGCCGGCGCCCGCGACGGCGCCGCCCAGCAGGAGCGCGTCGCCTGAAACCCATTTCCACCCCATGCCCGCCCGCCCCACCCGCTCCGCGTCCGCCCGCCCCGTCTATGTCGCGGGCCTGGCCGCGCTGCTGACGGCGGCGTGCCGCGCGTCGTCGAACCGTCCCCTTTCCCGCCATGAAATCCCCGCATCGTCTGCTGTCCCGCTCCATCCTCCTGCTGTTGCTCGCCGCGCCGGCGTTCCGCGCGATGGCGGCCGGGGACTCCGCGCAGCTTGAGCGCGGGCGCTACCTCGTGGAGCGCGCCATCCTCTGCGTCGACTGCCACTCGCCGCGCAACGAGAAGGGCGAGTTCGTGATGGAGCACTGGCTCAAGGGCGCGGCGCTGCCGTTCGCGCCGACGGTGGACATGCCGTGGTCGCCGGTCGCCCCGCCAATCGCCGGCCTGCCGTCGATGACGGCCGAGGAGGGCGTGCGTTTCCTGATGGAGGGGACGCGTCCCGACGGCACGCGCGCGCGCCCGCCGATGCCCGAGTTCCGCCTCAACGCCGAGGATGCCCGCGCCGTCGTGGCCTACCTCAAGTCCCTCCAACCTTAGGCGGCCGGGTGCTTTGACTTCCGGCGGTGTTGCAAGTCACCGCCGGTTACAACAGGGGTAACAAAAAGGGGCGCAGGCACGCGGCGGAGAAGTCCGCCGTTGCCTGCGCCCCGAATCTCTTTTCCGATCCGCCCACGTCCCTCGTGAAGCCCCGGCCCCCCAGCTCCGATCCGTTGGCCGCGCGCCTCGCCCACGCCGAGGAGGCCCTGCGCCGCAGCGAGGCCAGCCGGCGCGAGTCCCAGGAGTATTTCGAGAAATCCTTCTTCTCCAACCCGGCGCTGATGACGCTGGCCGACCCGATGGACGGGCGCCTGATCGAGGTGAACAGCACCTTCGTGCTCGCCACCGGCTACGCGCGCGAGGAGGCGCTCGGCCGCAGCACGGTCGAGCTCGGGCTCTGGGTCGACGAGGTGCAGCGCGACCGCTTCATCCGCCTCGTGCAGGCCAACGGCAGCGCGCGCGACTTCGAGGCGCAGTTCCGCTCGCGCGCCGGCGCGCTGCGCCACGTGCTCCTCACCGCGGACCTGATCGAGGTCCAGGGCCGCCGCTGCATGCTCACGGTCGGCATCGACATCACCGACCGCCGCCGGCGCGAACGCGAGCAGACCGCCGTCTACCGCATCGCCGAGGCGGCCAGCAGCGCGACGGATCTGCCGGCCCTCCTCGTCCGCATCCACGGCATCCTCCAGGACCTGATGCCGGCGAAGAACTTCTTCGTCGCCCGCCTCAATGCGGAGCGCACCGAGGTGTCGTTCCCGATCTTCATCGACGAGCGCACGGCGCCGCCGCCGCCGCGCCCGCACGCCCGGTATCTTTCCGACTACGTCATCCGCACGCGGCAGCCGCTGCTGCTCCGGCACGACGAGGTGGCGGACTTCCGCGCCCGCACGGGCTACGCGCCGCGCTACGGCTGGTGCCAGGTCTGGCTCGGCGCGCCGCTCATCGTCGACGGCGAGGCCGTCGGCGCGATCACCGTGCAGGACTACCACGACGCGCAGGCCTACCGGCCGGAGGACGTGCCGTTCTTCACCTTCGTGGCCGCGCAGGTGGCGGCGGCGCTCCAGCGCTACGAGGCCGGCGAGGCGCGCCGCCGCATCGAGGCGATGCGCCGCGAGTCGGAGGAGTATTTCTCGAAATCCTTCCACGCCAGCCCGGCGCTCATGGCCATCGCCAGCGTCGAGACCGGGCGCATCATCGAGACCAACGAGGCCTTCCTCCGCGCCTCCGGCTTCCGGCGCGACGAGGTGCTCGGCCGCACCTCGCTGGAACTCGGGCTCTGGGCCGAGCCGGCGCAGCGCGACGGCGTCATGGCCGAACTGCGCGTGCGCGGCGCCGTCCACGGCTTCGAGGGCACGTTCCGCACCAAGCAGGGCGAACCGCGCCACGTCCTGCTCAACGCCGACACCTTCGAGCTCGCCGGCCGCCCGGCCATGCTCATCACGGCGATCGACATCACCGACCGCCGCCGCCGCGAGCGCGAGCAGACGCTGCTCTACCGCATCTCCGCCGCCGCCCTCGACGCCCCCGACCGCGCCGCGCTCTTCGCCCGCGTGCACGCCATCATCGGCGAATTCCTCTCCGCCCGCAGCTTCTTCATCGCGCTCTACGACCGGCGCACGGACGTCGTCTCGTTTCCGCTCTGGAACAACGAGCACACGCCCTCCCCGCCCGCGCCGCGGCCGCTCGCCCGCGGCCTGACCGACTACGTGCTCTCCACCGGCCGCAGCCTGCTCATCACCGAGCCGGAGCTCGACGCCTTCTCCGCCCGCACGGGCTTCACGCCGATGTTCGGCCGCTGCGCGGCGTGGATCGCGGCGCCGCTGCTCAGCGGCGGCGAGACGGTCGGCGCCGTCTCGCTCCAGGATTATGCCAGCCCGACGGCCTACCGGCCCGAGGACCTGCGCCTGCTGGAGTTCGTCGCCGGCCAGATCGTCGCGGCGCTCCAGCGCGTCGAGGTCGACGCGGCGCGCCGCGAGTCGCAGGAGTATTTCTCGAAGCTCTTCCACGCCAGCCCCGCGGCGATGACGATCCGCGACCTGACGGACGGGCGGCTGATCGACGTGAACGACGCCTACGTCGGCGCCTCCGGCTACAGCCGCGCCGAGCTCATGGGCGAGGCCGGGCCGCCGCCGCAGCTCTGGGTCGATGCCCACCAGCAGCAGGCCTTCCTCGCCGAGCTGCAGGCGCACGGGTGCGTGCGGCATTTCGAGGCGCGGTTCCGCCGGCGGGACGGCCGCCTGCTCGACTACCATCTCTCGGCCGACCTGATCGAGGTCCGCGGCCGCCGCTGCCTGCTGACGGCCGGGCTCGACATCACCGACCAGCGCCGGCGCGACGCGATGCAGCGCGCCACCTACCGGATTTCGAACGCCGTGCTCGCCGGCCGCGAGCTGCCCGAACTGTTCCGCGAAATCCACGAGACGCTCGCCGGCCTCGTCCCCGCCAAGAACTGCTACGTCGCGCTGCTCGACGCCGACGGCACGAAGCTCACCTTCCCCTACTTCGTCGACGAGTTCGCCGGCCCGCCCGGCGAGCTGCCGCCCGCGCGTTCGCTCGGACTCGGCTTCACCGAATACGTGCTCGAGCTCGGCCGGCCGGTCATGATCGGCACCGAGGAGCTTTGCGCGCGCCTGCGTCCGCGCGGCGACTACCAGCCGCCGGCGCGCCCGCCGGCGCTGCGCCTCGGCGCGCCGCTCCGCATCGGCGGGCGCACGCTCGGCGTCATCGCGATCCACGATTACCGCGACACCGCCGCCTACGCCGAGGGCGACCTCGAACTGCTCAACTTCGTCGCCGAGCAGGCCGCCGCCGCCGTGCAGCGCCGCACGGCCGAGGAGGCGCTGCAGCGCGCCGAGCGGCAATACCGCGGCATCTTCGAGAACGCCGTGGAGGGCCTCTACCAATCCACGCCCGACGGCCGCTTCCTCCGCGCCAATCCGGCGCTCGCCCAGATGCTCGGCTACGCCACGCCCGAGGCGCTCATGCGCGCCGTCAACGACATCGGCGCCCAGCTCTACGCCGATGCCGGGCGCCGCGCGGAGTTCCTCGCCCTCATCCGGCACGCCGACGAGGTGCCGGATTTCGAGTCCGAGATCGTCCACCCCGATGGCTCGCGCCGCTGGATTTCCGAGTCCGTGCACGTCCTCCGCAACGCCGCGGGCGAGCCCGTGCTGTTCGAGGGCGTGGCGATCGACATCACGGCGCGCCGCGAGGCCGACCGCGTGCTCCGCGCCGCCAAGGAGGCCGCCGACGAGGCCAGCCGCGCCAAGACGCAGTTCCTCGCCAGCATGAGCCACGAGCTCCGCACGCCGCTCAACGGCATCCTCGGCTACACGCAGATCCTCCGCCGCGACGCCGCGCTGAACGACAAGCAGCGCGCCGGCGTCGGCATCATCCACCAGTCCGCCGAGCACCTGCTGGCGCTGATCAACGACGTGCTCGACCTGGCGAAGATCGAGGCGCGCAAGCTCGAGCTGCATCCCTCGGAATTCGACCTGCCCGATTTCGGGCACAACGTCGCCGAGTTCTTCGCCCCGCGCGCCCGGGAGAAGAACCTCCGGCTCGAGACCGCCTTCGCGCCCGACCTGCCCCGCAGCGTCGTCGCCGATGCGCAGCGCCTGCGGCAGGTGCTGTTCAACCTGCTCAGCAACGCCGTGAAATTCACCGCGCAGGGCGGCGTCGTGTTCTCGATCGAGCGCGCCGGCCCGGCGGTGCGCTTCTCCGTCAGCGACTCCGGCCCCGGCATCGCGCCGGCCGACCAGGCGCGGCTCTTCGAGCCCTTTGCCCAGCTCGGCGACCACCGGCAGCGCATGGGCGGCACCGGCCTCGGCCTCAACGTCAGCCGCAGCATCCTCGAGCAGATGGGCAGCCAGCTGCAGGTGGAAAGCAGCCCGGGCTGGGGCACGCGCTTCTGGTTCGACCTCGTCCTCCCCGAGGGCTCCGGCACGGCCGCCGCCGGCCGCACCCACACGCCGTGGCGCCTCACCGGCTACGAGGGCGAACGCCGCCGGGTGCTCGTGGCCGACGACCATGAGCCCAACCGCGCCCTGCTCGTCGACCTGCTCCAGCCGCTCGGCTTCGAAATCGTCACCGCCGACGACGGCGAGCAGGCCGTGCAACTCGCCCGCGACGCCCGCCCGCACCTCGCGCTCCTCGACCTGCGCATGCCGCGACTCGACGGCCTCTCCGCCGCCCGGCGCATCCGGGCGGAGCTCGGCGCCGCCGCCCCGTGCATCATCGGCATTTCCGCCAGCGCCCACGATCAGCAGCACGCCGCCGCGCTCGAGGCCGGGTGCGCCGCGTTCATCGCGAAGCCGTTCCGCGACGAGGAACTCTTCGCCCTCCTCGCGCGGCACCTCGGACTCACCTGGCGGCACGCCGGCGCGCCCGTGCCCGGCGAGACGGCGACGCCGTTCCCGATGCTGCCCTTCCCGCCCTCGCCCGAGCAGGCCGAGCGGCTCTTCGCGCTCGCCAGCAGCGGCGACGTGCTCGCCGTGCGCACCTACGCGCAGGAGATCGCCGCGGCCGACCCGCGCCTCGCCGACTTCGCCGCCCAGATCAACGACCTCGCCGCCCGCTTCAAGATGAAGGCCATCCGCTCCCTCGTCTCCCGCTACAAGACTTCCGCGCCTCCCGCCTGATCTCCCCGCGTCCTCCCCGGCATAAACCGAATCCTACTCTCGATCGCTCCCCCCGCCCGCGCAGCTCCCCGCTCTCATGCCCGAAACCATTCTCATCGTCGACGACACCCCCGCCAACCTCAGTGTGCTGGCGGAGTGCCTGAGCGGTGCCGGCTACACGCTCCTCGTCGCCGAGGACGGCGAGGACGCGCTGGTCCTGACCGAGCGCACCACGCCCGACCTCATCCTCCTCGACGTCATGATGCCCGGCATCGACGGCTTCGCCACCTGCCGCCGCCTGAAGGAGCGCGCGGCCACGCGCGACGTGCCGGTGATCTTCATGACGGCGCTCACCGACACCGCGGAGAAGCTGAAGGCCTTCGAGGCCGGCGCCGTCGATTACGTGACGAAGCCCATCCAGCACGAGGAGGCGCTCGCGCGCATCCACACGCACCTCACGCTCCGCCGCCTGCAGCGGCAGCTGCAGGAACAGCTCGCGCTCAAGGAACGCTTCATGCGCATCGCCGGGCACGACCTGCGGAATCCGCTCTGCCTCATCCTCATGTCGGGCGAACTTGCCCGGCGCAAAGGCGCGCCGCCCGAGGTCGCCGAATACCTTGAGAGCATCCACGCCTCCGCCCGGCAGATGCGCGGCATCATCGACACCTTCCTCAACCTGCGCCGCCCCGGCGCCGAAACGGGCGGGTCGGGACGGTGCGATTTGAACCTCCTCGCCCCCGCCGTGGTGGCGCAGCACGAGCCCGCCGCCGAGGCGAAGCAGATCACGCTCGCACTCGAGCCCGCTCCGGACCTGCCGCCGGCGCGGTGTGATGCCGGCCACGCCTACCAGGCCCTCGCCAATTACGTGAGCAATGCCCTGAAATTCACGCCGCCGGGCGGCCGCGTGACGGTGCGCACGCGCGAGAACGCCGCGGTGTTGCGCGTCGAGGTGGCCGACACCGGCCCCGGCGTCCCGGCGGCCGAGCGGGGGCAGCTTTTCCACGAGTATGCGCGCCTCTCCCCGCGCCCGACCGGCGGCGAGGAGAGCAACGGGGTCGGCCTGAGCATCGTGCGGCAGCTCGTCGAATCGCAGGGCGGGCGCGTCGGCGCGGAGTTCCCCGCGGGCGGCGGCAGCGTGTTCTGGTTCGAGCTGCCCTTCGGCGGCGCGGTGTGACCGTTTGTCCGGGCGGGGATCGGGTCGGGCGCGCGCTTGCATCCGCGGGCGTGGCTGCTAATCCGTCTGCGCGGGCCACGAATTCACTCACCGCAGTGATCCTCCTCGTCAAAAATTTGCTCTACACCCTGTTCGTCACGGGGCTGTTGGTCGGCTGGCTGCCCTTGCGCGTGTTCGAGGCGCGCGCGAATCTGCCCGCTTGGCTGTCGTGGCTGCACTGGATCGGGGCCGGTCTCGTCGTTGCGGGCGTCGCGATCTACGTCCACTGCCTTTGGCACCTGATCCGCAAGGGGCAGGGCACGCCGGTGCCCTTCGACCCGCCGCGGCGGCTCGTGCAGCGCGGGCTTTACCGCTGGACGCGCAATCCCTGCTACCTGGCCGTGCTGCTCATGGTCGCCGGCGAGGCGCTTTTCCTGCAGTCGCAGCATGTCGCCGTCTACCTCGTGTGCCTCGCCTGCTTGCTGCAGATCGTTGTCGTGCTGCACGAGGAGCCGGCGATGAGTTTCCGCTTCGGCGCGATGTATGAGGACTACAAGCGCGCCGTCCCCCGCTGGTGGCCGCGCCGGCCGGCTCCCGCTGAGCCGGACCGCCCGGCGTAGCCGGTTCACCTCTCCGCCGGAACCGCGCTCAGTCGATGCGGCCTTCGTCGAAGTCCATCAGGTCGGCGATGCTGAGGATGTCGGCCGTGCGGTCGGGGCAGCCCATGTTGGTCAGCGCCTCCTGGAGAAACTCGCGGCCGGAGGGCGTCATGCCCTTCTGCACATAGTCGCGGTTCCACTTCGCCGCGCGCACGTCCGCCGGGAAGAGCGCGAGCAGCCGCCGGTCGATCTCGTCGTCGCCGAGCTGCGCATCGAGGCAGTCGTGGACGATCTTTTCCACGGCGGCCGGATCGACGCCGAGGTGGAGGCAGAGGAAGCGGTCCATGCCGCGCTTGTAGTTCTTCGCGTAGCTGGCCGGGAGGGCGCCGTGACGCTTCACGTATTTGCACTTCGCGAGGAAGCGCGGCAGGTGGAGCAGGCCCGTCGCGCGGTGCGGCAGATAGGGCGAGGGCAGTTCCGAGAGGACTTCGCCGCTGGAACCCGGAATCGGCTTGGAAGGCATCGCCGCGAAGCAAGTCCAACCCCCGCCGCGACGCAAGCGCCGCGCCGCCGCGCCGCGGCGTCTCCGGCCCCGCCCGCGAAACGGCTTGTTGCTTATTAAGCACAATTCCGGAGGGCCGCCCGGGGTATTTGTGCGTAATACGCAACATTCCGTCGGGCGCAGGCAGGGCCTGCTTGGAGGCGCTGCCCTGCGGGGCGTGACACAGCGCGGCCTTGCGGCGGGGGCGGCGGCGGGCGAGGCTCGGGGCGCCGATGCAAAAGCACTCCTTCGACAAGCGCCGCCTCAAATGCCTCCTCCTCGAGGGCGTCCATGAAAAGGCCGCCGAGGCCTTCGTCGCCGACGGCTACACCGCGGTGAAGACGCTGCCGAAATCGCTCGCCGGCGACGCGCTCAAGGCCGCGCTGAAGGACGTGCACTTCCTGGGCATCCGCTCGCGCACCGAGCTGACGGCCGAGATGCTCGCCGCCGCGCCGAAGCTCACCGCCATCGGCTGCTTCTGCATCGGCACCAACCAGGTCGACCTCGCCGCCGCGGCGCTGCGCGGCATCCCCGTCTTCAACGCCCCCTACTCCAACACGCGCAGCGTGGCCGAGCTCGTCATCGGCGAGATCATCATGCTCCTGCGCGGCATCCCGGCGAAGAACGCGCTCGTGCACCGCGGCGGCTGGACGAAGAGCGCCGAGGGCAGCGTGGAGGTGCGCGGCAAGACGCTCGGCATCGTCGGCTACGGCCACATCGGCACGCAGGTCGGCATCCTCGCCGAGCACCTCGGCATGCGCGTGCTCTATTACGACATCGAGGGCAAGCTGCCGCTCGGCAACGCGCGCCCGGTGCCGAAACTCGCCGCGCTGCTCGCCGAGAGCGACGTCGTGACGTTGCACGTGCCCGAGACGCCGGCGACGAAGAACCTGATCGGCCGCGCCCAGCTGGCGCAGATGAAAAGGGGCGCGCACCTGATCAACGCCGCGCGCGGCACGGTGGTCGACATCGACGCGCTGGCCGACGCGCTGCGCCGCGGCCACGTCGCCGGCGCGGCGATCGACGTGTTCCCCGTCGAGCCGAAGGGCAACGACGAGGAATTTCTCTCGCCTTTGCGCGGCCTGGACCAGGCGATCCTCACGCCGCACATCGGCGGCTCGACGGTCGAGGCGCAGGCCAACATCGGCGTCGAGGTGGCGGACAAGCTCATCCGCTACTCGAACAACGGCTCGACCGCCACGGCGGTGAACTTTCCCGAGGTGACGCTGCCCGAGCACACCGGCACGGGCAAATGCCGCCTGCTCCACGTGCACCGCAACGTCCCGGGCGTGCTGGCGCACATCAACGAGAAGTTCGGCCGCCGCGGGGTGAACATCTCGGCGCAATACCTGCAGACCAACGAGCACATCGGCTACTGCGTGATGGACGTGGACGCCTCCGCGAGCGAAGTGGCGATCGACGAGCTGCAGACGGTCACCGGCACGATCCGCGCGCGTCTGCTGTATTGAGGCGCGGGGGAATTGCGCTCGCCAAGCGCGGGCGGTTGGCGCTCCATCGGCGCGCCCCATGAATGAGTTCCTGAGCGTCGGCGACTGGCTCGTCATCCTCGGCTACCTCGGCGCGATGGTCGCGCTCGGGGTCTGGTTCGGGCGCGACCAGCACAACACGCGCGACTACTTCCTCGGCAGCCGCAACACGCCGTGGTGGGGCGTGGGCATGTCGATCATCGCGACGGAGACGAGCGCGCTGACGATCATCGGCGTGCCGGCGATCGCCTACGGCGGGAACCTGATGTTCATCCAGATGATCATCGGCTACATCGTCGCCCGCGTGATCCTGGCGGTGGTGATGGTGCCGCACTACCTGCGCGGGGAGATCTACTCGCCGTATCAATTGCTGGAGCAGCGGCTCGGGCGGGCGCCGCGGCGCGTGGCGGGCGGGTTTTTCCTCCTGCTGGAAACACTGTCGGCCGGCGTGCGCGTCTACGTGGCGTGCATCCCGATCCGGCTGATGCTGGGCGACCCGGTGCTGGGCCTCGGCGGCGTGCTCGATCCGATCCTCGGGGCGATCCTGCTCTTCACGGGCCTGTCGCTGGTCTACACCTACGTCGGCGGCGTGAAGGCGGTGATCTGGACGGACGCGGTGCAGCTGTGCCTGTTCCTCGGCGGCGGCATCTTCGCCTTGTGCTATGTGCCGACGCTGGTGGAGGGCGGCTGGGCCGGGGCCTGGGCGGCGGCGGAGGCGGCGGGCAAGCTGGAGTGGTTCAACGGGACGTTCAGCTTCGGGGCGCCATTCAACATCTGGATGGGCGTGCTGGGCGGCACGGTGATGGTGCTTTCCTCGCACGGGGCGGAGCAGCTCATCGTGCAGCGGGTGCTGGCCTGCGGCAGCGTGGCCGAGGGACGGAAGGCGCTCGTGCTGAGCGCGGTGCTGATCTTCCCGCTCTTCCTGATCTTCCTGCTCGTGGGCGCGATGCTGTGGGTGTTCTACCAGACGCACCCGATGCAGATTCCGCTGCCGGAGAGCCGGCCGGGGATCCGGGCGAACGATTTCATCTTCCCGGTGTTCATGCTCACGGAGGTGCCGCACGTGCTGAAGGGATTCCTCATCGTTGCGATCCTCGCGGCGGCGATGTCGTCGATCAGCTCGGCGCTGAACGCGCTGGCGTCGGTGTCGACGATGGACTTCCTCAAGCCGCTGGCGCCGCGGCTGGGCGAGGCGGCGTTGCTGGCGTGGAGCCGGCGCTCGACGGTGCTGTGGGCGGGCGCGCTGGTGGGCGTGGCGTGGCTGACGCGCGAGGTGCAGTTCGTGCTCAACGCGGCGTTTTCGCTCCGCGGGCTGGCCAGCGGAGCGCTGCTCGGGGCCCTGCTGCTGGCGTTGTTCGCGCGCGGCATCGGGGCGCGGGCGGTGGTCGCGGGGATGCTGGCCTCGGTGGTGGTGATGAATCTGCTCTACTGGCCGCCGAATCTCCCGGCGGTGCGCGGCTGGTGGCTGGCGACGTTCGGCGGCGAGGTGTTCTGGCCGTGGTTCACGCTGATCGGCACGCTGGTGACGCTCGGCGTGGCGGCGGCGGTGGCGCGGCTGGCTCCCGAAAAAAAGACCGCCGGCCCGGAGGCCGGCGGTTGAGGAAAGGGCGCGGCGCGGGGCCGCGGGCTCAGAAGAAGCGGACGGGCTTGGCCTGCTGCTCCATGCGGGCGTGCTCCTCGTCGGAGCAGCCGGCGTTGGTCTTCACATCGGTGGCGGCGCTCGTGGGCTGCACGAGCTCGTTGGCGAGCATGTAGTTCTCGACCTCCTCGCCCGACACGTCCGCGAGCATGACGCCGTCGATTTCCACGCAGGGCGAGAGGGGCTGGCCGGACTTGCGGACCATCTCCTCGTAGTTGGCGCGGACGTTGATGATGTCGATGTCCTCGAACTCGAGGTTGTATTTGCGCATGATGGCGCGGACGCCGTTGGACCAGCCGCAGTGCGGCTTGAGGTAGGCTTTGATCTTCATGGTGGTGGTGCGGGCTTGGGTCAGGTTTGCGGCGGAATGTAGGCGCGGCCTTTTCTTCTTCAACTGAAAGTTTGGCCGCCTAGTGTGACGCGCCGTGCCCGCCCCCCTGCCCGTCCTCACCCCGCCGCAAGCGTCGGCCTTCGCCCGCCTCGCGCTCGACAACGTGCGCCGCGAGTATCCGCGGGCGGAGGCGCACCTGCTCAACGGCCCCGGCGACGTGCGGTCGCCGCGGGAGCTGCATCCGGCGTTCTACGGGAGCTACGACTGGCACTCGTGCGTGCACCAGCACTGGATGCTGGTGCGGCTGGTGCGGCTGTTTCCCGATCTGCCGGAAAAGGAGGCGGTGCACGCGGTGCTGCGGGCGCACCTGGGCGCGGAGAACATCGCCGCGGAGACGGCGTATCTCACGGCGCCGGGGCGGGTGACCTTCCAGCGGCCGTATGGCTGGGCGTGGTTCCTCAAGCTGGAGCAGGAGATGCGGGCCTACGATCCGGAGTTCGCGGTCAACCTCCAGCCGCTGGCGCGGGCGATCCGCGAGGGCTTCGTCACCTACCTGCGCGCGCTGACCTACCCGGTGCGGCACGGCGTGCACGCGAACAGCGCGTTCGCGACCGGCTTCGCGCTCAACTGGGCGCGCTCGATGGACGACCAGCCGCTCAAGCTGCTCTGCACGAGCCGGGCGGCGGCGTGGTTCGGGCACGATCACGATTACCCGGGCCACCTCGAGCCGGGCGGGGAGGATTTTTTCTCGCCCGCGCTGGTCGAGGCCGGGCTGATGGGGCGCATCCTGCCGCAGGTGGCGTTTGCGCAGTGGTTCGCGCGGTTCCTGCCGCGGCTCGCCCAGGGCCAGCCGGCGAGCCTGCTGCAACCGGCGGCGGTGAGCGATCCGGGCGACCCGAAGATCGGGCACCTCATCGGCCTGAATCTCAACCGCGCCTGGGTCTGGCGCCGACTGGCCGGCCTGCTGCCGGCCGGCGACCCGCTCATCCCGATCTGCGAAGGCGCGGCGGCGCGGCATTACGAGGCGGCGCTGCCGATGCTCGACGCGCACGACTTCACGCGCGCGCACTGGCTGGCGTCGTTCGCCGTTTATTCGCTGACGGAGTGAGGGCCGGCGCCGCGGGGTCCCGGGCGACCGGCGCGGCGCCATGCGCCCACCGTCCGCTTGCCGCGCGGCGGACGGGCGGCATGCTGCGCGCGCATGGCCACTTTCCTCCTGCTCGTCCTCTCCAACATCTTCATGACCTTCGCGTGGTATGGGCACCTGAAGTTCCTCCACGACAAGCCGCTCTGGGTGACGGTGCTGATCTCGTGGGGCATCGCGTTCTTCGAGTATTGCCTGATGGTGCCCGCCAACCGGCTCGGTTACGGGAAGTTCACCGGCTACGAGCTGAAGATCATGCAGGAAGTCATCACGCTGGTCGTGTTCGTCGGCTTCGCGTGGCTCGTGCTCGGGGAGAAGCTGCGCTGGAACTACGCCGTCAGCCTCGGCTTCATCTTCCTCGCGGTGTATTTCGCCTTCGGCTTCCGCCCGACGCCGCCGGCGGCGTGAGCGCAACCTGAATTCAGGCGGTTTTTTCCCGACAACGTTCTTGCGGGCCGGGCGGCGACGCCGAAAGTCTCCTGACATAACGCTGTCATCGCGTTCCCCTACTCTCTCCTTTCCCACCACTCCTTCCCCCATGTCCTCCAAAGCCGATAAGTCCGCCAAAGCCGAACCCAAGTCCGCCGTCATCGCCGCCACCGTCGCGCGCGAAAAGAACCTCGACCTCGCCGTCTCCTCCATCACGAAGCAGTTCGGCGAAGGCTCGATCATGCGCCTCGGGAGCAACACGAAGATGAAGGTCGAGACGCTCTCGACCGGCTCCCTCGCCATCGACCTCATGCTCGGCGTCGGCGGCCTGCCCAAGGGCCGCATCATCGAGATCTACGGCCCGGAATCCTCGGGCAAGACCACCTTCTGCTTGAGCGTCATCGCCGAGGCGCAGCGCCGCGGCGGCCTCGCCGCCTTCATCGACGTCGAGCACGCGCTCGATCCGAAATACGCCAAGGTCGTCGGCGTGAACCTCGACGACCTCCTCGTCTCGCAGCCCGACTCCGGCGAGGACGCGCTCAACATCATGGAGACGCTCATCCGCTCGAACTCCATCGACGTCATCATCCTCGACTCCGTCGCCGCGCTCACGACCAAGGCCGAGCTCGACGGCCAGATGGGCGACGCCACCGTCGGCGCGCAGGCGCGCCTCATGTCGCAGGCCATGCGCCGCCTCACCGCCGTCGTCTCGAAGACGAACTGCGTGTGCATCTTCACCAACCAGATCCGCGAGAAGATCGGCGTGATGTTCGGCAACCCCGAGACGACCTCGGGCGGCCGCGCGCTGAAGTTCTTCTCCTCCGTGCGCCTCGACATCCGCCGCAAGGACCAGCTCAAGACGCCCGACGGCAAGGTCATCGGCAATCGCACGAAGATCAAGGTCGTGAAGAACAAGGTCGCCCCGCCGTTCACCGAGTGCGAGTTCGACATCATGTATGACGAGGGCATCTCCGCCACCGGTTCGCTGCTCGACCTCGGCCTCGAGCACAAGGTGCTCGAGAAGAAGGGGGCGTGGATCGCCTTCAACGGCGAACTCGTCGGCCAGGGCCGCGAAGCCGCGAAGGAGGCGTTGAAGCTCAACCCCGCCCTCGCCGAGAAGATCAAGGCCACCATCCTCGAGAAGGCCAACATCAAGCCCGGCGATCCCGTCGCCGGCGAAGCCGCCGACTGAAGCGGCGCGACGGTTTTCGTCGCCCAGCAACGCAGCGCAAATTGTAGGGCGGGGTCTCCTGACCCCGCCTTTATTATTTTCGCCGACTGGCAGGTGAGCGCAGGCGAAGTCGATGCGGTTTCCCCGCGGCCGCGCGCCCCCGCCCTGCCCGCATTCGTCTGTGGCTTCGCGTTCGCGGCGGGGTCGGGAGACCCCGCCCTACATTTTTTCGCCCGCGAGCTTCGGGCGGGGTGCGCGCCGCGGGCTTGCGCCGGCGGGCGGAACTGTTCGTCTGGCGGGCAGTCCACGACGTCATGCGCGCGCCCGAAAAATATCCCCGCTTCGCCGCCGCCACCGCGCTTGTGGGCTTGGTGCTCCTCGCGTTCGCGCCGGCGCGGCTCCACGCCCAACGCGAACCCCGCGACGCCCCGCCGCAACTCATCCAGATGGGACCGAAGTGGCGCAACGTTGCCGAACTCCAGCGCTACGCCGCCGAGGGCGATCCCGCCGCCTGTTTCGAGCTCGGCGAACGCCTCGCGCTCGGTGACGGGCTTCCGCAGGATCACGCCGCGGCGCGCACGTGGTTTCGCCGCGCGGCCGACGGCGGCGTGGCCGACGCGTGGTTCCGCCTCGGCAAGCTGCAGCACGACGGACTCGGCGGACCCGAGGACCGGGCGCAGGCCTTCGAGCTCTTCTCCACCGCGGCGCGCCTCGGCGTGCCCGAGGCGCAGCACAACGTCGGCGCGATGCTCGTGAGCGGGCGCGGCGTGAAGCGCGACTACGTCGAGGGACTGGCGTGGCTGATCGTCGCGGGAAAATCCGGCGCGAAGTCCGCGGCCGAGCTGCAGGTGCGCGAGCGCCTGCAAAGGCGGCCGCGCGACATCGCCCGCGCGGAGGCGCGGGCGGCGGAATTGCTCGCCGCGATGCAGCAACCGGGCGCGGAGGTGAAACCGCGCGCCACGGCGGCGGAAGCGGCGGCGTCCCCTGCCCCGCCCGCGTTCACCCCGCCGCGCACCCCGCCGCCGAAGATCGACGTGGGCGCGCCGAAGCTCGAAATCCCGCCGCCGCCGCTCCCGGTGCCGAATCCCGGCAAGAACGAGTGACGGTGCGCGCCGCCGCGGTGGCGCGCGGGTTGAGCTGTTTTGTGGGGTGGCGCTGAAAATCGGCGGGAGGCGCCGGTGATCAGCGCAGCTTCCGGCGGGCGCACAGTGGCGCGGTGGCGGTTTCTGGCTACGCTCCGCGGGCATGTGCGCCCAATTGATCCGGGAACAGTTCATCGCCGCCGAGCCCGCGCGGGTGTGGGAATTTTTCGCCACGCCGCGCAATCTGGACGAGCTGACGCCGCCGGAGCTCCGGTTCCGCATCCTGAGCGCGCTGCCGGAGCGGATGTTCGCGGGGCAGCTGATCGAGTATCGCATCTCGCCGCTGCCCGGCGTGTGGCTGCGCTGGCTGACGGAGATCCGGCACGTGCGCGAGGGCGCGTTCTTCGTCGATGAGCAGCGCTTCGGTCCGTATCGCTTCTGGTATCACGAGCATCACTTCACGCCGGTGGCGGGCGGCGTGCGGATGACGGATCGCGTGACCTACGACGTCGGCTGGGGCCCGTTCGGCTGGATCGCGGAACGCGTGTGGGTGCGGCGCGAGCTGGAGCGCATCTTCGATTACCGCGCGCGGAAGGTGGCGGAAATTTTCGGGCCGGCGAAGTGAGACCAGCGTCCCTTCGCTCTTGGACGGTCATTGCGAGGAGCGAAGCGACGCAGCAAACCAGCTGGATCGCCCCGGCCCGCTTTGCGGGCCTCGCGATGACAGATGTCCAAAAGCTACGGACACTTGGTGTAAGGCGGTGCGGCGCGCGCCTGGCTTTTGCCTTTGCCTCGGGTGCGGGGCGGGCTTTGCGTGGCGCGATGATGCCGTCGACCGACACCATTGCCGCACTCGCGACGCCCGTAGGCACCGCGGCGATCGCGGTGCTGCGCGTGAGCGGCCCGCAGGTGGCGGCGTTGACGTCGGCGATCTTCGGTGAGTTGCCGCCGCCGCGGCTGGCGCGGCATGCGGACTACCGCTCGCTCGGCGGCGAGGTGCTCGACGACGTGCTGTTCACGTATTTCGCCGGGCCGAACTCCTACACGGGTGAGGACACGCTCGAGATTTCGAGTCACGGCAATCCGTTCATCGCGCAGAAGTTGCTGGAGGATTTGTTCGCCCGCGGTTGCCGGGCGGCGGAGGCGGGCGAGTTCACCAAGCGGGCCTTCCTGCAGGGGCGGATGGATCTCAGCCAGGCGGAGGCCGTGATGGATTTGATCGGGGCGCGCAGCGAGCGGGCCTTGGCGGCGGCCAATCGGCAGCTCCGCGGGGCGTTGAGGCGGCGGATGGATGAACTCATCGCGCTGTTGATCAATGCCTTGGCTTCGGTTGAGGCCTACATTGACTTTCCCGAGGAGGACCTGCCGGCGGAGAACCGGGCGGCTCTGCAGGCGCAACTGGAGCAGTTGCAGCACGGCACGGCGCGGTTGCTGGCGACGAGCCGTTACGGCGAAGTGCTGCGCTCCGGGGTGCGCACGGTGATCCTGGGCGAGCCGAACGCCGGAAAGAGCAGCCTGTTGAACCGTCTCGTCGGGCGCGACCGCGCGCTCGTCAGCCCCGAGCCGGGGACGACGCGGGATTATCTCGAGGAATTGATCACCGTCGGACCGCACGCGCTGCGGCTCGTGGACACGGCCGGCCTGAACGCGGCGCCGTCGGCGCTCGAGCGGCGCGGCATCGAAAAAACCTTCGAGCAAGCGGCGGACGCGGATCTTTTCCTCTGGGTGATCGATGCCGCCGCTCCCCTGCCCGCTTTGCCGGCGCATCTCGCGGGCCGCCTGACGCCGGCGAACACCGTCGTGGTGCTCAATAAGAGCGATCTGCGCCCGGCGGCGCCGGCGCCGGCCGGCGGATTCTCGGCGGTGCGGGTGTCGGCGCTGCGCGGCGAGGGCTTTGAGGCGCTGACGGCGGTGCTGGCCGAGAAGGCCGATGCGCTCCGGACCGAGGTCGGCGACGAGGTCATCGCGATCAATGCTCGGCATGCCGAAGCCCTCGGCCGGGCTCGGCGTGCCCTCGAGGCGGCGAGTCAGGGTTTGGCGACCGGCGCTTCTAGTGAGTTGATAGCCAGTGATATGCGCGAGGCTGTGGCGGCTTTGGGTGAGATTGCGGGACGGATCGACCACGAGCGCGTGCTGGACGCGTTGTTCGCCACCTTCTGTATCGGAAAATAACTAAGACATCAAAATAGTGCGGATTCACGAACATCACTGGGATGTGATCGTCTGCGGTGCCGGCCACGCGGGCGTGGAGGCGGCGTTGATCGCGGCGCGGCGCGGAGCATCGACTTTGCTGCTGACGGGCAACATCGACACGATTGCCCAGATGAGCTGCAACCCGGCGATCGGCGGCCAGGCGAAGGGTCAGCTGGTGCGCGAGATCGATGCGCTCGGCGGGGAGATGGCAATCAACACCGACGTCACCGGTATTCAGTTCCGGCTGCTGAACGAATCGAAGGGGCCGGCGGTCCAGTCGCCCCGCGCCCAGTGCGACAAGAAGGCTTATCAGTTCCGGATGAAGCACACGCTGGAGCTGCAGCCGAACCTGCAGGTGTTTCAGGCACTGGTGACGGGGTTGATCTTTGCGGACGGCAGGGTCGTCGGCTGCCGGACGAATCTGGATCTCGATTTCCGCGGCCGCACCGTGGTCATCACGACCGGCACCTTCCTGCGTGGCCTGATGCACGTCGGCCAGAACAAGACCGAGGGCGGGCGGCTGGGGGACTTCTCGGCCAAGACGCTGTCCGGGAGCCTGCTGGAAGCTGGCATTGAGCTGCAGCGCCTGAAGACCGGCACGCCGCCGCGCATTCTCGGCCGGAGCATCGATTTCTCCCAGCTCCAGGAGCAGAAAGGCGACGCCGTCCCGACGCTCTTTGCGTTCCACGACACCCGGGGCGACGCCGAGTTGTTCCACGTGGAACACCCGGGCGAGCGCCGGCTGGGCTGGGTGCCGGGACACGACCAAGTGTCCTGCTGGATCACCTACACGACACCGGCCTCCGCCCAGATTGTCCGAGACAACCTCCATCTCTCTGCGATGTATTCCGGTGAGATCGTCGGCACCGGGCCGCGCTATTGCCCGAGCATCGAGGACAAGTTCGTGCGCTTCGCTGACAAACCTCGGCACATGCTCTACCTCGAGCCGGAGGGCCGCAGCACGAACGAATACTACGTCAACGGCCTCTCCACGAGCCTGCCGTTCGACGTGCAGCTGCAGCTGGTCCATAGCATTCCCGGCCTCGAGCGGGCCACGCTGCTGCGCCCGGCCTATGCGGTCGAATACGACTTTGCCCCGCCACAGCAACTCCTCCCGTCGCTCGAGTCGCGCAAGGTCGAGAACCTCTTTCTCGCCGGTCAGATCAACGGCACTTCCGGCTACGAAGAAGCCGCGGCCCAAGGCCTGATCGCGGGCATCAACGCCGTGCAAAAGGTGAGGGGAGAGCCGCCGCTCATCCTCGGTCGCCACGAGGCCTACATCGGCGTCTTGATCGACGATTTGGTGACCAAGGGCACTACGGAGCCCTACCGAATGTTCACGAGCCGCGCCGAGTATCGCCTGCTGCTCAATCACGGCAGTGCCGAACTGCGCCTGGCCGCTCACGCAGAAAGACATAAATTATTAACAGACAACAGAATAGAGAAAATAAAAACCAAGCGCGGCGCAATCGATACCTGGGTGCAGCGACTCGAGTCCGAGCGCACCACGGGCGGCCTCTGGGCGGACTTGCTTCGCCGCCAAGGCGACGCCGCTCCCCTGCCCGACGAGTTGCGCGCCGCGCCGGCGGCCGTGCGCGACGAAGTCCTCTACCGCGTGCGCTACCGTGGCTACCTCGAGCGCGAACTGCGGCAGATCGAGAAACTCGGTCAGATCGATCGCGTCGCCCTGCCCCCGGACCTCGATTACCTCGCGATTCCCGGCCTGCGCCGCGAGAGCGCGCAGAAGCTTCAGCAGTTCCGCCCGGTGACGCTCGGCCAGGCCAGTCGCATCAGCGGCGTGAATCCGGCCGACATCAGCATTCTCCTCGTCCGCCTCGAGGCCGCCCGTCGCGCCGCGCGCGAGTGAGCCGCCTACTGATGAAGACCCTCCCGCGACTGGCGGGACTCGGCGCCAATCCGGATAAAGGCGGAGCTCGATGCGGGAAATTACGCGTCATCGGCGGGCCGTTGCCTAGGGCGGTTGCAGAAATAGTATGGCCGCTGACCCCGCTCGGTGGGGCGCGGACTCCGCTCCACGCCGCGGCGGCGAAGGGACTCGCCGCCCTGCCATCTGCGGCCACAGTTCAACTTTATCCGCCCTAGCTTAGATTAAATTTTTGTGGGGCAGGAAATTGGTCGGGCGAGGCGTCCCCGCCGAGCCGCGGCTCACCGAGGACGGTTCGCCCGACCGTGAAATGAGTGGCGACACTTTTGGGGGAAATGCGGTAGGTCCGATGGAGTCTGTGCTCGTCTCCGCCAATCGCGGTCGGCCCAGCGGTCCGACCCTACCGGCGCAGCCGCACCAAGATTCAATCGCGCGCGGCTGTGGGTGATCGCAAGCTGCGCCTGTTCCACGTGGAAAGCGGATGCGATCCGGCGCGCCCGCCCCGCCGCCCTGCGCCGCACCGTGCCGCGTAACATTCGTGTGACGCCCGGGAAATCCACTGGAGCGCCGCCCGTTCGTAACAATACTCCGCCGCAATGGAGAAAAAGAAGATCCTCGTCGTCGATGATGAACAGGACGTGACCGACCTCGTCGCCTACCACCTCAAGGCGAAGGGCTTTCAGGTCGAAACCCTCAACGACGCCACCGCCAGCATCGCCAAGGCTCGCAGCTTTCTCCCCGACGTGATCATTTTGGACATAATGATGCCTCACCTGAGCGGCCTGCAGATCTGTCGCATCCTCCGCACGGAGCCGAAGCTCGCCCGCGTGCCGGTCATTTTCCTCACCGCCAAATCCGAGCCGGCCGACCGGATTGAAGGCCTCGAAACCGGCGCCGACGACTACCTGCCGAAACCTTTCAGTCCGAAAGAACTCGTCCTCCGCGTCGAAGCCATCCTCCGCCGCCTCGCCGCGCCGCCACCGAGCACGGGCCGGCTCGAGGTCGGCACCATCGTCCTCGACATCGAGACGCACCGCGTGACCGTCGGCGGCCAGCCGGTCGAGCTCACCGCCACCGAATTCAAGCTGCTCCGCCTCCTGATGGAGCGCCAGGGGCGCGTGCAGACGCGCGAACACCTCCTTCTCAACGTCTGGAACTACGCCACCGAGATCGAGACGCGCACGGTCGACACGCACGTCCGCCGCCTGCGCGAAAAGCTCGGCGACGAAGCCAACTGGATTGAAACGATCCGCGGCGTCGGCTACCGCATCGCCGACAAGAAATTGCCGGCATGATTTATCTCCTCATCGCGGGACTGGGCGTTGCGCTGCTGGTCTGCCTTCGCCTCCTCGCGAAGCAAAACCGGCTCCTCGGCGAATTGCGCGAGGCCGTGCGCTCGGGCCAGCCGCACCTCTCCGAGGAGGAACAGGGCGGCGCCGCGCTCCCCGCCTGGCGCGCGCTCTCCGACGCGGTCAACACCCTCATCGCCGAGAACGCCACGCTCCGCCAGCAGGGCAACGACCAGCTCGCCCAGCTCGAGGCCACGCTCGGCAACCTCCGCGAGGCCGTGCTCATCGTCGACGACGCGAACTACATCCACCTCGCCAACCGCGCGCTCCGCGAGATCTTCCCCAAGACGCGCGACCTCGTGAACCTGCGGCTCGAGCTCATCGTGCGCAGCGCGGCTTTCCTCGATTACGTGCGTGCCACGCGCGCCGGTCAGGCGCTGCCGCGCCAGGAATTCGAGCTCGTCGACGGCGACGCCTCCACCTGGATCGAGGTGTCCGGCGCCCCCATCCCTTCGCCCGACGGCAAGAAGCCGTGGGCGCTCTTCGTCATCCACGACATGACGCAACAGCGCGTGCTCGAGCGCATGCGCCGCGACTTCGTCGCCAACGCCTCGCACGAACTGCGCACGCCGCTCGCCGTCATCAAGGGCTACGTCGAGACGCTCGTCGACGGCCACGCCACGATGGAGCCGGCGGACCGCGAGAAGTTTCTCCGCACCATCCAGCGCCACAGCGACCGCCTCAACGCCATCATCGCCGACCTGCTCACGCTCTCGCGCCTCGAATCCGCCACACCCGGCCTCGCCTTCGCCGCGCTCGAGCTGCGCCCCTTCCTCGCCGACCTGCTGATGGACCTCGCCGACCGCGCGCGCGCGAGCGGGCATGCGCTCCAGCTCGACGCAGCCGACGACCTCGGGCTCGTGCAGGCCGACGCCGAGAAACTCACGCAGGTCGTCACCAACCTCCTCGACAACGCGCTGAAGTATTCGCCCGGCGGCTCCACCGTGCAGCTGGCGGCGCGGCGGCTCGCGGCCACGGACGAGATCGAGCTCGTCGTGCGCGACAACGGCCCGGGCATCCCCGCTGCGGACCTGCCGCACATCTTCGAGCGGTTTTATCGCGTCGAGAAAGGCCGCGCGCGCGAAAGCGGCGGCACGGGTCTCGGCCTGAGCATCGTGAAACACATCGTGCAACTGCACGGCGGCCGCGTCTGGGCCGAAAGCGAAGCGGGGCAGGGGACGGCCGTCTTCGTGCGCCTCCCGCGCGGCGGCGCCGCGAACGCCGCGCCGGCGGAGTGACCGGGCCGAGCGGCAGCGCGACTGAATTGTCCTTGTAGGGCGGGGTCTCCCGACCCCGCCTTTGCTCGCGCGCGTTATCGCTCGCGTCAGCGGAATCACGTTCGCGGCGGGGTCGCGAGACCCCGCCCTACAACGTGCGGCAACTTCGCAAACGCACTTGCCGCGGGCGCACGCACGCGGCGGACTCGCGCGCGTGACGTTCAAACCGGAATTCCTCGCCCGTGTGGCCGAGCGCCGCGCCGACCTGCGGCGCGAGCTGGCGGCGCTGTTGCCGGAGCCGCGCGCCCTCGTGTGGGAGATCGGCTGCGGGCACGGGCACTTCCTCGTGCGCTACGCGCAGGAGTTTCCGGAAAAATTCTGCCTCGGCATCGACATCATCCTCGACCGGCTGCTGCGCAGCGGGCGGAAGCGCGACCGCGCGCGGCTCGGCAACTGCCACTTCCTCCGCGCGGAGGCGCGCGAGTGCTTCAACGAGTTTCCGCCCGGCGTGACCTTCGCGGAGGTGTGGGTGCTCTTCCCCGATCCGTGGCCGAAGGCGCGGCACCACAAGAACCGGCTCCTGCAGGCGGATTTCTTTGCCGCCATCGCCAGCCGGGCGGCGCCCGGGGCGCGGTTTTATTTCCGGACGGACCACGAGGAGTATTTCCGCGCGGTCGAGGCGGTCGTGGCCGGTTTGGCAACCTGGCGTCGCGAGCCGGAGGCGCCTTGGCCGCTCGAGCAGGAGACGGTGTTCCAGGCCCGCGCACCGCGGCACTTCTCGCTCGTGGCGGTCAGGACATCACATCCAGCGCCAGCAACAGAATTAGTTGGGCCAGGGCAGCCACCCCCAGGAGCGCCCACGTCGCCTGCATGAACGGGTCGCGCGCGAGCTTGCGCTCGCCATTGGCATAGCGCGGCGGCTCGGTGCGCTGGAGCAGGTCGCGGGTGGCGGGGTCCATGTTTTACAAGTCGCGGGGTTTGGCCCGGGAGGCAAGCCCGGGGTGGGGCGGTGGGTCGCGGGGCGGGCGAAGATTCGCCGCGCCATTAGCGGCGCGGGGCGAAAAACGCGGCGGGGCTAATTCCCGGAAAGCCCGCGGGGAATTTGTATTTCGGGGGTTGACGGTTTTCGCGGGGGGAACCTACCTAATCGTCTCTTTCACCGAAGGGACCCCATTCGGACCAGCATGCGTATCCTCAAGCATTTCCTCGGATTCGTCGCCGCGCTCGCCGCGGCGCCCGTCGCGTTTGCGGCGGTAGATGCGAGCGCGACCCGCTTTGAAGTTTTTGGTCTCCCGGTCACGAACAGCATTCTCACGACCTGGGTTGTCGCCTTGGTCTTGATTGTGACACTTCGCCTCGCGATTGGAGCGAAGCCCGGACTAGTTCCGTCTAAGGGCCAAGCCCTGATTGAAGGACTTTTGGAGGGCGTCAAAGGTCTCGTTGAACCCATCGTTGGTAAGAAAGTCGCGCCCGCGGCGCTTCCATTGCTGCTCTGCCTTTTCACGTTCATCGTTATCAATAATTGGTCCGGTCTGTTACCAGGCGTTGGCACGATTGGCTGGCAATCACACACACCGGACGGAGCGCACCAATTTGATGCGTGGATTCGTCCGTTCAGCGCTGACATGAATGGCACCATCGCCCTCGCCCTCGTCTCTATGGTGATGTGGGCTTATCTCATTCTGCGCTACGCCGGCCCCAGGCTCATCTTGTTCGATCTCTTTGGCAACAAGGCCGACAAACGCGAAGTCCCCAAAGCCATCTACTATTTTCTCGGCCTGATCTTCCTTGCGGTCGGCTTCATCGAGGTCATTTCGATCGCGATTCGGCCCGTTTCGCTGTCATTCCGGTTGTTTGGAAACGTCTATGGCGGCGAAAATTTGCTTCATGGCACGATGTTCGTTTTTCCGTTCTATTTTCTAGAACTTCTCATCGGTCTAGTTCAGGCGCTGGTGTTTACCCTTCTTGTCAGCGTCTACATCGGCCTGATCTGCAACCACGGCGACGACCACGAACACGCTGAAGGAGCAGGCCATCATTAATCGCTTTCCCGGTGGGAGCGTGCCAACGAGTGCGCACACCGGACCCGCAACCAACAACCAACGCATCATACCATGATCGACCTCATCGCCCAGACCGCCTCCACCGGCATCACTGGCAACCTCCACGTCGCCCTCGGCGCCGCCGCCGCCGCCCTTGGCGTAGGCATGATTGGCACGAAGGCCGTCGAGGCCGTCGGCCGTAACCCCGGCGCTTCCGGCAAGATCCTCGTCCAGTCCATTCTGGGCATGGCCCTCGCGGAAGCCGTCGCGTTTTACGTGATCTTCCTCGCTTAATAATTCTTCCGGCGCGCCGACTGGCGCGCCGGAATCCTTTCCTGTCTCGCCATGAATCTCTTTCTCGCTTCAACCGACGCCGCCGGAAAACTGAACGCGCTCCAGACTCAGTTCGGCATCGAGGGAAAATACCTGCTGATGCAGATCATCAGCTTCTCGATTCTGGCGTTTGTTCTCTACCGTTTCTTCTTTAAGCCGGTGCTCGCCACCGTCGAGGAGCGCAACAAGAAGATCGAGGGCGGCCTCAAGCACGCCGAGGAGATGCAGGCCAAGCTCGCCGCCGCCGCGCAGGAGAGCGCCCAGATCGTCAAGCAGGCTCAGGTCGACGCCCAGAAGATCGTCGACGAGGCCCGCAAGTCCGCCAAGGACTTCGCCGACAAGCAGCAGGCCGAGGCCATCCAGCGCGCCAACGACCTCCTGACCAAGGCCCAGCATTCGATCGAGCTCGAGCATAAGAAGATGCTCGACCAGGCCCGCACCGAGATCGCCCGCCTCGTCGTCACCACCACCGAGCGCGTCCTCGCCAAGAAGCTCACCGACGCCGACCGCGCCGCCTACAACGAGACCGCATCCAAAGAGCTGTCCGCTCTTTGAAAAACTGAAGGACTGAAAAGCTGAAAGGCTGAACCCCGATTCTCCCTTCACGTCCGTCCTGAAATAGACCTTCAGCCCTTCAGTCCTTCGCCCCTTCAGCCTTTTCCCGCATGGCCGCCGACAAACAGACCAAGCTTCTCGCCAAGCAGCTCTTCAAGTTGAGCGTCGTCGACGGCGTCGTCTCCGCCGACCGCGTCGCCGGCGTCCTCGGCTGGATCGAGAAACACCAGCCGCGCCAGCCGCTCGCGCTGCTCAAACTCTACCAGCACCGCATCGTCGCCGAGGTCGCCAAGTCGCGCGCCCTCGTCGAGCACGCCGGTCCGGTCACCGACGCGACGCTCAAGATGATCGAGGGCGCCATGTCGCAGAAATATCACCGCCCGGTCACCGCCGTCGCCAAGGCCAACCCGGCCCTCCTCGCCGGTCTCCGTGTCCGCGTCGGCTCCGACCTCTTCGAGTCCTCCGTCTCCGGCCAGCTCGCCGCCCTTTCCCCGTCCGCCTAATCCCCCTGAAGTCCTAAACTTCACCTTCCCACTTCAACTGCGCGTCGCGCCACCATGAGCAACGTCATCGAACAAATCGAACAACAGATCGCCAAGCTCTCCTCCAAGGCGGTCAAGAAGAACACCGGCACCATCCGCACCGTCGCCGACGGCGTGGCCAAGATCGAAGGCCTCTCCGACGTGATGTATAACGAGATGGTGCAGTTCCCCGGTGGCGCCATCGGCATCGCGCTCAACCTCGAGGAAGACGAGGTCGGCTGCGTCGTCCTCGGCGACGTCTCCATGCTCAAGGAGGGCGACGAGGTCATGACGACCGGCAAGCTCCTCTCCGTCCCCGTCGGCAAGGGCCTCCTCGGCCGCGTCGTCGACGCGCTCGGCCGCCCCGTCGACGGCAAGGGCCCGATCGACGCCAAGGAATCCAACCCGATCGAAAAGATCGCCCCCGGCATCATCGTCCGTAAGTCCGTTTCGCAGCCGCTCTTCACCGGCATCATGGCGATCGACTCGATGATCCCGATCGGTCGCGGCCAGCGCGAACTCATCATCGGCGATCGCGGCACCGGCAAGACCACGATCTGCATCGACACGATCATCAACCAGGCCCGCATCAACAAGGTCGGCCTCGCGTCGGGCGACAAGAACTTCCGCCCCGTCTACTCGATCTACGTCGCCTGCGGCCAGAAGCAGTCGAACATCGCCCGCACCATCGGCGCCCTCGAGGCCGCCGGCGCGCTCGAATACACCATCATCGTCGCCGCCCCCGCCGCCGACAACCCCGCCAACCAATACCTCGCCCCGTTCTCGGGCGCGGCCATCGGCGAGTGGTTCATGGAAAACGGCATGGATGCGCTGATCGTTTACGACGATCTCTCCAAGCACGCCGTCGCCTACCGCCAGATTTCGCTCATCCTCAAGCGCCCCTCCGGCCGCGAGGCGTATCCGGGCGACGTGTTCTATCTCCACAGCCGCCTTCTCGAGCGCGCCGCGCGCCTCAACGGCAAGGGCTCGCTCACCGCGTTGCCCATCATCGAGACGCAGGCGGGCGACGTCTCGGCCTACATCCCGACGAACGTCATCTCGATCACCGACGGCCAGATCTTCCTCGAGACCGACCTCTTCAACCAGGGCATCCGCCCCGCCGTCTCCGTCGGTCTCTCCGTCTCGCGCGTCGGTTCCGCCGCGCAGATCAAGGCCACCAAGCAGGTCGGCGGTAAGCTCAAGGGCGAACTCGCGCAGTTCCGCGAGCTCGCGGCCTTCGCGCAGTTCGGCTCCGACCTCGACGCCAAGACCAAGGCCACGCTCGACCGCGGTTCGCGCATCGTCGAACTCTTCAAGCAGCCGCAGCTCAACCCGATCGCGATCGAGGTCCAGGCCTCCATCCTCTGGGCGCTGCAGAAGGGCTACTACGACTCCATCGAGGTGAAGAACATCGTCGCCGCCGCGAACTCGCTGAAGGACTTCCTCACCACCCGCAAGGACGCCCTCCTCGTCAAGATCCGCACGAAGGCCGCGCTCGACGCCGAGCTCGAGGGCGAGCTCAAGACCGCGTGCGACGAGTGGAAATCCACCTTCGCCCGCTAAGGGCTGAAGGGCTGAAAAACTGAAAGGCTGAACCAGCGTGCGCACACCATGTTTCACGAACAAGGCGACCTTCGCGATCGGACGTTCCAACTCGGGCGTCGCGTCGCTCGCCTGTTTGCAGCCCTTCCAGCCCGCAACCGCCTCGCTCAAATCTACGGCGAACAGCTCGTCCGCGCCGCAAATTCGGTCGGCGCCAATTACCGCGAAGCTCAGCGCGGTCGCTCTCGGGCCGAATACCGTTCGAAGCTGGGCGACTGTCTGCGCGAAGCTGACGAAGCGCTTCTTTGGCTCGAAGCTATCGAGGCCGATGGCATCGTCCCTCCGCAGCGCCTCGCTGCGCTCAAGAAAGAAACCGACGAGCTCATCGCGATTTTCGTCACCCTTCTCAAATGAAGTGCTGACCAATTTCAGCCCTTCAGCCCTCCAGCCCTTCAGCCTTTCCTAACCGTGGCCTCCACTCGCGACATCCGCCGGCGCATCAAGTCGGTCAAAAACACTCGCCAGATCACGAAGGCGATGGAGCTCGTCGCTGCGTCCAAGATGAAGAAGGCGCAGCAGGCCGCCGTCGCCGGCCGCGCCTACGCGCAGCTCATGGCCGACATGCTCGCCGCCCTCGCCGGCCGCGTGGACGAGTCGATCCACCCGTTCCTCGTGAAGCGCGAGGTCAAGACGCGCGGCATTCTGCTCGTCACGACCGACAAGGGCCTCTGCGGCCCGCTCAACGCCAACCTCTTCAAGCACGTCCTCGACATCAAGACGCCGGCCAAATTCGTCGCCATCGGCCGCAAGGGCGCGCAGTTCCTCGGCCGCGCGAAGAAGAACATGGTCGCCGACTTCACCGTCTCCGACCGCGTCGCGTTCTCCGAGGTGAAGACCGTCGTCGAGTTCATGATGAAGATGTATCTCGACGGCGAGATCGACACGCTCGAGGTCATCTACCCGCGCTTCAAGAACACGCTCGTGCAGGAGCCGACCGTCCGCCCGCTGCTCCCGCTCTCAAACGTGAAGGACTTCGTCGCCCAGCTCCGCGCCGAGTCGGGCGGCGGCAAGCACGTGGACGACCGCGACATGCTCTTCGAGCCGAGCGCCCAGCAGGTCCTCGAGGCGCTGCTGCCGTTCTACGTCAACCGCTACGTCTACCAGCTGATCCTGAGCGCCAAGGCCTCCGAGCACTCCGCGCGCATGGTCGCGATGAAGACCGCCAAGGACAACGCCACCAAGCTCCTCGGCGACCTCACCCTCGAATACAACAAGGCCCGCCAGGCCGCGATCACGCAGGAAATTCTCGAAATCGCCGCGGCGTCCTTCTCCGCGCAGTAAGTTCGCCCCAGCCGTCGAACCACTAAACCACACTAATCTCCCACTAATTCGATCCCACGCTCTGAACCATTAGTGCCCCATTAGTGTGCATCAGTGGTTCCCTCCGAAACCCAATTCCAGTCATGAGCAACCAAGGCAAAATCGTCCAAGTCATCGGCGCCGTCGTCGACGTGCAATTCGCCGAGAACACCGTGCCGCCCATCTATCAGGCGCTCACGGTCGACTTCACCGCCGCCGGCGTGAAACAACACCTCACCCTCGAGGTGCAGCAGCACCTCGGCGAAGGCCTGGTGCGCACCATCGCCATGTCCTCCTCCGAGGGCCTCGTGCGCGGCATGCCCGTCGTCGACACCGGCTCCCCGATCTCGGTGCCCGTCGGCGAAGGCGTGCTCGGCCGCATCTTCAACGTCACCGGCGACCCGGTCGACGAGCGCGGCCCCGTTCCCTTTACCAAGAAATACGCGATCCACCGCGAGGCCCCGAAGCTCGTCGACCAGGACGTCAAGGCGACGATCCTCGAGACCGGCATCAAGGTCATCGACCTCATCGCCCCCTTCACCAAGGGCGGCAAGGTCGGCGCCTTCGGCGGTGCGGGCGTCGGCAAGACGGTCGTCATCATGGAGCTCATCAACAACATCGCGAAGGCGCACGGCGGTTACTCCGTGTTCGCCGGCGTCGGTGAGCGCTCCCGCGAAGGCAACGACCTTTACCACGAAATGTCCGAGGCCGGCGTCATCAAGCAGGACGACATCTCCAAGTCCAAGGTCGCGCTGGTCTACGGCCAGATGAACGAGCCCCCGGGCGCCCGCATGCGCGTCGCGCTCTCGGCCCTCTCGATGGCCGAGTATTTCCGCGACGAGAAGAACCAGGACGTGCTCCTGTTCGTCGACAACATCTTCCGCTTCTCGCAGGCCGGCTCCGAGGTGTCCGCGCTCCTCGGCCGCTCGCCGTCCGCGGTCGGTTACCAGCCGACGCTCGCGAACGAGATGGGCATTCTCCAGGAACGCATCACCTCGACGAAGAAGGGTTCGATCACGTCGTTCCAAGCCGTCTACGTGCCCGCGGACGACCTCACCGACCCGGCCCCGGCGAACACGTTCGCGCACTTGGACTCCACCATCGTGTTGGAGCGCGCCATCGCCGAACTCGGCATCTACCCGGCCGTCGATCCGCTCGCGTCCGTGTCGAAGGCGCTCCAGCCCGACATCGTCGGCGAGGAACACTACAAGGTCGCCCGCGAAGTGCAGCGCGTCCTCCAGCGTTACAAGGACCTGCAGGACATCATCGCGATTCTCGGCCTCGACGAACTCTCGCCGGAGGACAAGCAGACGGTTTACCGCGCGCGCAAGCTCCAGCGCTTCCTCTCGCAGCCGTTCCACGTCGCCGAAGTGTTCACCGGTTCGCCCGGCAAATACGTTTCCGTCAAGGAGACGATCCGCGGCTTCAAGATGATCCTCGACGGCCAGCTCGACGACGTCGCCGAGACCGACTTCTACATGAAGGGCGGCATCGACGAAGTCCTCGCCGCGGCGGGGAAAAAATAAGACCGCCGCAAGTAACAAGGACCAAGTAACCAAGTAACAAGGCTCGGACTCGCACCTGATACTTGATCCTTGCTACTTGCTCCTTCCCTCCCGCCCATGCCCTTAACTCTCGAAATCGTCACCCCGGAAGCGAAAGTCTATTCCGACACCATCGACTCCGTCGTCATCCCGACGGTCGAGGGTGAGATCGGCGTGCTGCCGGGCCACATCCCGCTGCTCACGCAGGTTGAGCACGGCGAACTCCGCGTCGCCAAGGGTGCGGAGACGCAGTTCCTCGCCGTCAGCGGCGGCTTCGCCCAGATCGAGGGCGACACCGTCCGCGTGCTGGCGGAGAACGCCATCACCGAGGAGAAGATCGACGAGAACGCCGTCGAGGCCGCGATGAAGCGCGCCGAGCAGGAGCTCGCCACCGCCAAGACGATGGACCCGCAGGAGCTCGAGCACCTGCAGGGCCTCG
>VFQQ010001538.1_pt1 | contig 31279 bp, 53 predicted proteins | sample 3512341 | NCBI WGS metagenome assembly VFQQ01 (sample SAMN10412373, study PRJNA504923) | tailings metagenome | isolation source: Relicate 2 Philex TSF1 revegetated site | place: Philippines: Tuba, Benguet | collected 2017-08-29
GGACATCGATCGCCTGCCGCCTCGTCGAAGCAGGTATGATTAGACGCTGGCCAGTCACGATGTGCGGCGCTTACTTATCTGACCGTTGTGGCATGCAGGAGCATCGATTGAAGTGTCAGAAGCAGGCGTGTCCGCTCTAGCACTTGCTTGCATCACTCCAGGAGAGTTTGATGCTGAGGACAGTGGCATGGGCATGATGGCACTGTGCCTGCTTTCTGCTGATGGCAGCGTAGACTGGAAAGGTAGGTCAAAAAGCCGCCAGCAGCAAGCGCAATGCTCCATGTGGGTACATACTACCGACTATGCTGAAGTGAGGCCTGGGTACCTGGCAGGTGTGCCGAATCTATAGAAACATCTGGTCCAACCTCATTACCTAATTCACCTGCAGACAAGGACGGCAGAACTGCACTGTTCATTTGCATGGACTACCTGGAGAAAGCAGCCCTTGCGTCTCTAGAGCGGTGCCGCTATGAGCACGTCATCCAGAGCTCCCTTTATTTGCTGGGCGCTGGGGCAGACCCTGGCGCCCACAATGATGGTGGGGTTACCCCGCTGATGAAAGCAGCCGCAACACCAGAGCCTCTGGGTGCCGAACTCATTGCCGGGCTCCTCAAAGTTGCTACTGATGTGGATGCGGCGGATAATTCAGGCTTGACCGCATTGAACCACGCCGTCAACGCAGGCAAGCCTCCTCTACCTTGGTTACATCAGCCGTGACTGAGCGTGAATGCGTTGCTTGAGAACTGTGCGGCCAACATGCTGCTCTTTATCCTGCTGGGAAGTTATGCGATTGCACCAGCTCAGCAGTACCTGATGGTTGCGCACGCCTGAAACATAGCCAGAAGACGCTCTTACCATATCAGCTTATTTTCTTTGCAGGCAATGTCAAAGTTGTGGACCTGCTGCTGACTGCCGGCGCCAATCCCAACCGACTGCTGCCCACCGGCATGTCTCCCGTCCACCAGCACATTTGTTTGACTCCACTGCAAATGGCCGCTCACAAAGGCTTGGTTGAGATCGGCAGGCTGCTCATCGAGTATGGGGTGCGTCCCGTGAGTGGAAATAACATGCCACTGTCGCTTTGATGAAACGGCCATTCATCCTCTCATGAAGCTTGCCTGCAGGCCGACGTCAACTACTTTGGTATTGAACGGCCCACAGAGTGGAACCTTTACTTGGCAGCAGACAGACTGGGAATTGAATATGACTACGACAGGGTGCTAGACCGCATGCTTCGCAAAATGCCACCGCTCCTGCATGCCATCATGAACAAGCAGGCTGGGATGGTTGAGCTGCTGCTGCAGAACGGAGCAAATGTGTATGAAATGGGTGAGCTGCGACTGTGGGCTGCCAGTGCTTGATAACAACAGCTGGCTTGCTGATAGCATGTGGTCAGTTCAAGCAATCACCCATGCAAGCAATTACCCATTACGTGCTCTATTGCTCACTGCAGGCAACTGCCGCTATACCAACTCTTTGTTCTTTGCTGCGGCAAAAAGCTCAGGCGACATTATTCGGCTGCTAATCGCAGCTGGCTTGCCCCTGAACGGAACTAATATCGATGGCTGCACCCCCGTTGACTGTGCCCAACATTTCGAAAACTGCGATGCTTTGCATGCACTGCAAGGTGAGCCTGCAATGCAACAGCAAACTGCCGAGGTGGTTGTTTGTGACTGCACATATGATCACTGTGTGAGTGCGCATGCTTGGCTTTTGTGCCTCCACTGAGTGTGGGGGAGATTGTTGGCTTGAGCAGCAGCTGTTGGCACTCACTGGTAGGATGGCATGCTGTGATTGCAACGGATCTTGGCATCAAAGCTTCGATATTAATGTTCTACAACTTGTGCAGAGGCTGGCGGCATCGCTGGCACTGGCACAGCTGAGCCGGCCAGCGACAATGAGTCGGATGGCTTGTCATCGGCCCAGCCCACAACTGTCTCGGCTGAGTCAGAGTTGCAGCCAGACGGTGAGGGCCACAACAGGCCACGGCTTGCAGTGAGCAGTTGTCTGGAGGTGTGGTGTTATGCTTTGAGTTTTGGTGCTGTGCTGCACCACTCCCCCATACCCATATGCCATGCTGTTCCTGCATCACCTGCAGCCATTGTCATTGCCATGGAGCATCAGCCAGAGCCAACCACAGAGTCTCGGGCACGCCGAAGCCGCCTCCTGCTTTTCCAGAAGCGCCGCTCAGCAATGGCAAAATATGTGCAAGGGCAGCTTGAACCGCAGCTGTCTGCATTTATGATGCGGACACCCAGCAGCTCCACAATCGGCGCTCCCGTGGAGCCGGAGCCGGCGCCGCCGGCGCCGTCGGCGCCGTCGGCGCCGTCGGCGCCGCGGCTCTCCCTCTTTGGCAGGCTGGCGCAAGTGACTGCCCGCCTGGCGCTGCCTTTCCGCCGCAGCACCAGCGGCTCCACTCCAGCCCCGTCCCCGCAGGTCTCCCTGCGGAGCGAAGGTGAGTTTAGCAAGGGGCTGGCAGGAAGCGCGGGGCAGGGTCAATGCAGTGGGGAGGGACAGCGGTGCAGTGAATTGTGTGAGCTGTGTGCAGTGCACCTTTGCAACCTGGCTTGCTTGCTTTGTTGCATGAACGCTCGTCCGCCTCTTCTACCGCCCTGCAGCGATGCTGCGCGTCGCAAGCTTCTCCAGTTCCCACACTTCTGGAAGCCTGGTCGAGTAGTACGGTCGAGCCAGGCTGAGCCAGCCAGGCAGACAACCGCTTACCAACTGCCTGCGCAAGGCCGGCCGACACTTCTTGCTCTTTCAAATGGCTTCTTGCTTGTCCAGTTCTGCTTTGTTTTCTCTCACCACTCTCGTCAATCTGTACAGCCTTTGCCCTGCACGTGACTTACTAGCAATCTACTTGCCCCGACCTGCACAGCTGCCATCCCTTCCAAGCAGACACCAGATCGCAAACTGCTGCATGCTTTGCAACACCAGCTCCTTGAAAGCACCAACCACATGCAGCCGCTGATGCAAGTAGCACCAACCCAGCCATGGCCAATCACACCTCTGCATGTTGCTCTCAATGACTGAGAACTATTATTATACTGCAGTTTGCAAAGTGACCGGTGGTACAGAAGCGCAGGACAAGACGGGAGAGAGAGGAGGGGCAGACGTGGCTGGGCAGCGAGGGAAGGCAAAAACAGCCACAGCCAGTTGGTGCAGTGGGGAGGAAGAGCGCACAATGGCATGGGAGCAGTCATATGATCAGTCCTTGGAAACGGGCCTTTTGCTCAGGCCTTCAAGCTCAGCAGAGCATGCAGCCGTTCACGTTGCAACAGAGAGCTGCAGGCTGCCACTGGGCCTCACGACCGGGAATGCTGCTGCTGCTGCCTCACACCTTGAAGCTGCCCAGCACCTTGCGCAGCGTGGCCTGGGAGGCGCCCCACTGCTTCTCGCTGGTGCTCACCACAAACAGGTAGGACAGGTCGCCCTGCGGGGGTGGTGGAGGGGTGGGGCGGAGCGGGCTGGGCTTGAGGGGGGTGGAGCGGGATGAAAAGTAAGACCAAACAGCAGCTGGATGGATTGGCTGAGAGTCATGGCAAACAAATAGGAAGAGGACAGGGTGCGGCGGGCGGGCAAACTTGCAGGCAATGGTGCGCACGATGCGCCCAGCAGGCTGCAGCTTTCCATCGGTGCAGCTCAGCACTGTAGCTTGCCTTGGTTGTGAAGGCCGCCAGGTGGTGGCCCGGCACTGCGGCGTACGGCGTGGCCACCTGCAGGGGTTGCCAAAGAAAAGTGGAGTCAGTGGAAGAGGGAACAGAGAAGGCGCATATGGTGCTCCGGGCAGCACCCCATGTGCAGGAGGTGCTGTTCAAACCTGCAGCACATGCTTGCTAGCCCCGGCTGTTCAATGTTCGCAGCAAACCAGCCCAACCAGTTGCAGTGTGCATCGACAGACAAATTATGATTTGCAATCGATGTTTGCAGAGTGCGCACCTCGTACACGTACACGTCGTTGCCGTTGAGCTGGCTGGCCTCCGCCGACACCACGTCGTCCTCCTCCAGGTACGTGCCGGTGATGAAGTTGCCCACCCGCAGCACCACCTGTGAGGGAGGCACCGCTTGGGTTGTTGAGCAAGTGGAGTGCAAGTTCTGATGGGGACGTGCCGGTGATGCAGTTGCCCACCCGCAGCACCACCTGCATCAAGCGGGCCGGCTGATGCATCACACTGTGCCTGCCTGCACAAGAGCGGACAAAACGCTGTGCATTGCTACGCCCTTGCGATGCTTGCACATGGTGCCCCGCCACGGGCTGTGTGCCATACTGTGCACGCTGCCCATGCTGCGCACCTGGTCCGGCGTGCCCAGCGCCGCCACCTTGGCCCCCGGCTTGGCGCCCAGCTTTTGGAGCACGGTCACCACCAGCTGCACGGGCAGACAGCCCAGACAGGGATGGCAGTGAAGCAACAGCCAGATGCTGGCGACCAGACGATGGTGCCGCTGGCAGGCAAGCCATGGATGCAGCTCGCCTGCTCGTTCTTCCAGCTGGCGCATGCGGACCCAGCCCGCTTACCTGCGCGCTGCCCTCCTTGCCCTCGTACTTGAACTCATACCTGCAAGAATTCGCGCATGGCAGTGTAGAAATTACAGCATGCACACTTAGCGCTGCAGCGAGGACGGGTGGTCACTTGCAAGTGCTGGTGAGGCAGCCCTCGCACATGCACGCATGCACCGGCCGCCCCGCCTTGCAACCCTTCAACCAACTTGCCAGGGCTCCTCGCATTTCGGGAAGCAGAAGTTGCCGGTCTGGGGGCCCGACAGCGGCCGCTCGCTCCAGCCCTCGGGCTGAACGAGGGGAACCGGGGAAGCGATAGTTAATGGCAGGCACCGCAGGGCCGGCTGAGCAGCTAGCAAAGGCTGTGTGGGCGGCAGCGGGCCCGCTTTCAGCATAGCCAGCCTGCACAGCGCGTCCAGGCAGTGAGAAGGGGCTTTCGGTCGCCACAGCTGCTCTGTGCTGTGCCCTGCAATGCCTTGTTCATGTGCTCTACTCATGGCTCTCATAATACCTGGTGCTCTGAAAAAACACCCCTCAGGCTCACCATGGCGAACGAGTACTCTGGCGGCACCACGCCCGACCGGATGCCGGGCGTCTTCCTGGCGTCCGGCTGCACAAGAAAACATTGCGAGTGAGTCAGCTTTAGGGAAGGGAAAGGGCTTCCTGATAAGTCTAATTTGGGACGGACTGAGCCTCCATCCAAGCTGCTGCTTCTCCAATGCTCCAGCACTACGAGGGCGGCTGTATTGCGCCATAACCCCTAACAGCATCGTGTGCGCTTTCACTGCTGCACCCTCCAGATTACATTCTGAGAGTGTTGAAAGGTGTGTGCACCAGCCTGCCCGGCTTGCAAAGGCAATGGCAGGCTGGTATGACCTGCGCCCCCTGCAGCCTCACCATGTAAAAGCGGAAGCCCGGCAGGCCGGGCGCCTCTGGCAGGTAGTCTGAGACCGGCACAACCGCCGTGGCGGCCGCCAGGGCGGGCTGCACAGCAGCATGGGAAGTTTGTGCAAATGTGCAGCATCACGAGCGTATCTTTGGAACGGCATCTCATCGCCGACGGCAGCCCCAAGCGTGCCGCACCTGCGGCGCCGCAAGTGCCGCACCCGCCGCCACCAGAGCCGCCAGCATGGCGCGGCGATCGGGTTGTGCGACCACCTCCTGCTGGTGCGCCTGGTGGGCGGAGGCCCTGGGAGCCGCCAGCGCCCGGCCGGACCGGGTGGCGGAGCCCTGCCGCTGGGCGGCGCCCGTGGGGCAGGCGGTGGCACGCAGGCACGCTTGCATGGTTACAGTGGTCTCAGATCTCGCGATAGGTGCGGCTGGCAGCGCTCACGCCCGCCCGCACAAGCCCATGCGCAACACATGGCAGCCTCCCATGCAAATGTGCTTCTGAGACACCCTAGACAGGCGCATTGGCATGCAACTGTGCTGTTATATCAGTGTCTTTGCAGCCTAGGGCCCTCGGCATCGAGCAGGCGCTGCTGGAGTTTGGCCCGGCTGCTAGAGGATCGCTGGCAGTGCAATGGCGGCCAGGTGAGGTTACCAGAACCGTCAATTGCAATGTGGAGCAGCGCCATTGGGTGCAGGTGCACTCGGGCACCACTGCCGCCGCCGCCGCCGCTGTTGCCATGCCTCCCGTTCACCCCTTGCCTCCCTGCTCCCCCTAGCAGGTATGTTGCAGCAGGTGCAGTGGTAGGCATGGGCCTGGGAGGCGCTGCCACCTTCTTCTACCTGCGCCAGCAGCAGCAGCGGCCCGCGGCGCGCCTGGCAGACGCGGGCGGCTTGGCAAGCGACGCCGCCCACCCGGCGCTGAAGCATGGTGAGGTTCAGGAGCATTTTTATTGAAACTTTCTAAACGAATGGAACTTGCTTCCAAGGGGCGGCTGCAGAGCTTGGGCTGCTGCCGAGCAAGCCCGCTGTTTGCATGCTGCCCAGGCTTGCATGCTTCCAGGCTCAACTGCCGCCGCTGCCGCCCAACCGAACCGGCCCTGCCCCGCAGGCATGCCCGTGGGCGACCGCCTGCGGCTCTTCACCGACTTCGCAGCCTCCTTTGACACGCGGCTGCGCAACCCGCGCTGGGTGGGTGCTGCCGGCGAGTGGGCCGGGCGGTTTGCAGCTCAGCAGCCAACCTGCATGCCATGGAGGCCTTGCTGCAAGCTGGGCAAAGCAGCGGGGTTGTGCTGGTCTAGCACCTACCGTCGTACCACAGCATGCCTTGCAGCACTGAATCTTGTTGCTGTCGCCTCGCCGTAAAGCATTGCTGTCGTGTGCCACCCACACCTCGTGCCAACTATTCTTTCTGCGCAGGTGCTGGAGCACATCAACAGCGACAAGCTGTCCAGCCGGGAGGGCAGCCGCCAGAACAGCGAGTTTGTGGAGGACACGGGTGAGGGGCAGGCGGATGAATTTCGAGTGATTATGCAGGCGGGGAGTGATCATGCGGGCGGGATTGGGCTTCAAGCTGTTGTCTGGTGCAGTGCCATTCTGCGGCACAGCCTGCAGCGTGTGGGCCTGATCCTGAAAGTGCAAGCCTGTTCTGATCCTGCCCCAGGCATTGAACGGCGCTTCCGGTCCAAGCTGGACGACTATCGCGGCTCGGGGTGAGAGCGGAAGGGTCACGACTGGATGTAATTGGATGATTGTTAGCTGATGTGGTCGCATTTGCCCACCAAGCCACCCGACCGCACCGCACCGCCTGCCAGCTGATGGTCCGGCGCGCCCCCAGACCGCCCTGCAAACTGTTGCGATCGGTTGCGTAGGTACGACCGGGGCCACATGGCCCCCGCCTCCAACCACAAGACCACGCAGGCCACCATGGATGAGACCTTCAGCCTCACAAACATGAGCCCGCAGGTGGGGCAGCGACGCGGGTGTGGTGCAGTCGGCGCAGCGCGCAGCTGTGGCTGTCTGAGCGTGCACCGCAGCCCGCAGCATGCTCTCATGTGATCTTTTCCTCGTGCACGCGCTCCTGTGGTCGCGCCTCTGCCCCCGCCCAATCTATTGGACTGAACGCTCTCTTCTGACTCGAAGCTCTCATTCCTTGCCCTCCCCAGGTGGGCGCCGGCTTCAACCGCGACTACTGGGCACGCTTTGAGCGCTTTGTGCAGGTGCGCTTTTGAAATGGAAGTGAGTGGCTGTGGTGCATTACTCACCTGCGCATCCCAGCGCCTTGCGCCACATGCACTGCGAGACCCCTCTGGACCCGGAAACAAGCTGGTTCAGTAAGCCGCCAACATGCAAGGCTTTCTTTGATGCTCCACAGGACTTGACCAAGCGCTGCGATGACGTGTGGATCGTCACCGGCCCGCTGTACCTGCCGCAGGTGCGTGCTGTGGTTTTATGTGGTGCGGCCATGCTACGCAAATGCTGCAACCTCACCCCTGCCCTTGCCATGCCTCTGCCTGCTCCTGGTGAACCTGCCTCCAACCCCTGCCACCGCTTCACCGTGCCAGCCAAGCTCCCCCCGCCTGCCCTGCAGCGCTCGCCGCAGCCGCAAAAGACGGGGGCCCCTGGCTACCGCATGCAGCATGAGATGATTGGTGAGGGCTGTGGGGCGGGCCTGCGCATAGCAGCTAAAGCCAGTGCAATGCAAAGCAGTGCAATGCAAGAGGGGCAGGTCTGTTGTTTGTTGCTGTCGGCGAACAAGCTCAGGGCACACACTTTCCATCACAACCTGCTCCAGCCCTTGCCCAACATGCTGCGATCATGCAACTGCTGCTTGCGGTGCAGGCACGCCGCCGCAGCTGATGGCGGTGCCCACCCACTACTACAAGGTGTGTCTGCATAGCGTGGGAGCAAGCTGATTCTGTAAATGAGACCACACCAGCACGGCTAGCTGGGTCCTGGCCAGCTCACCAGCAACTAGGCTGTTCACCGCTCATTTGATCCGCACATCACCCTCGCCCTGCTCTCTCCTGCCCCCCTTCCCCTGCCCAGGTGGTGCTAGGAGAGTATGGCGGCGGTCGGCGCGCCGCGATGGGCGCGTTCGTCATGCCCAACGGCCCGATTGACCCCGAGACGCCGCTGGCCTCGTTTGCGGTGCCGCTGGGCGCGCTGGAGGAGGTGGCAGGTGGGAAACCTTGTCGGGAAATCTTGCCAGGGAAATGGAAAGCTGGGTTTGCGCTGCTGGGCGCACTGGAGGAGGTGACAGGTGGGCTCTGTCAATGCTGCTTGGATTTTTGAAATAAGCACTACAGACATGCCCATTGAGTGTGAGTGGGAAGAGGGGCTGCCAGTGGCTTGGGCACACAGCCAGGCTGACCTGCAAGCCTTGTTACAGAGTTGCACCCGACCCCCAAACTCCCGCTCTCTCTTTCCGCTCTGCCTGCTCTGCTGCCCGACTTGTGCTCTCCCTGGCTTTTGCTGCCTCCGGCAGGCCTCAAGTTCTTTCCCGGCTTCCTGTCGGACAGCCGGCGGGAGGCCATTGATGAGACGGCCCTGGCGGTGCAGCGCCTGGGCTATGCGCAGCTGCGGCGCCTCAAGCCCGGCAGCCAGCCGCCGCTGCTGCCGGCGCCGGAAGGGGCCGCGCCGCTGCCAGTGCCGGTGCCTGCGGCTGATGGCAGCCTGGCGCTGCCGCCCACGGACCAGCGGCGGGCGCTGGGCGCAGTGCACGTGTGCGAGCATGCAGAGTGTGAGCTGTGCTTGGGGTGTGGAGGGGTACAGTAAAGGCGACTGTTGGGGGGCTGGGTAGGTGCCTTTACTGCCAGCGATGATGCTGTTTGCCTGGTAGAGGCAAAGCATTGCCCATACAGGCCGTATGTCCAGCCATTGACCCCTCCTTCCCTACCGCGCCGTCTGCAGGCAAGCTGCCGGCGGAGCGCTTCTGGGAAAGCAACGGCGGCGGCAAGGGCGGGCGGGCGCTGCGCCGCACGAAGTCATCTCCTTAAATTCATCACCTGTCCCCTGCAACCTGCTTCCTGCAATTACATGTCACTTGATACTGCCGATACGTTGTACGTCATGATTGTTGGAGTCTCTGAGGCGGCAGAGTGATGCATATGGGGCCGGTGGCATCGCCACGCCACCGTCTGTCGCCCGAGCGCTGAGCTGGCGCGGGCCACATGAACTGCGATGTCGCAGCCCGCTGACCGCACCTCACGCCAGGTTGCAAGGTCGCGCCCAGCTTCGCGAACATGCGGGCGCTGGTGCTGCTGCTGGCAGCCCTGCTGGCCGGCGGCTGCCCCGCGGCTCGAGCTCTCGACTTCGAGACGGGTGGGCGGGCGAGCTTGCTATGATAATGAGCTTGCACGCGGGGCAGGGCCAACTCCGTGGCAGCTGCCGCAGCCTGGCGCCAGCCAACAGCCGCCACTGCCGCCGCAGCTGCCGCCGGTGCGCCACCTACCTCTCATCCCCCTCCCACCACCCTGGTGCAGCAACGGTCGATGGGGAGCTCAAAGTTACCAGCGAGTGGGGCGGCGGCTTCTGTGGCGAGCTTGTGTGAGTGCTGGGCTGGCCGGCGTTGGCTGCCGGCACTGCCGTCACTCTTTTGTGCTTTGGGTTGCTAAGCCCTGTTGCCCCGCCTGCCTGCCACCATGCCCTTACTACTGTACGCTGCCAACCCCTTGTCTGCAGCACTCGCAACCCGGGGAACAACCCCAGCACCAGCTGGGCGGGGCTGTTCACCTTCAGTGGCGGCAAGCTGACCAGCGATCCCCAGGGCAATGGCGTGGTGAGCCAGGGGTTTGCAGGTGCCCTCACCCCCGCAGCTGGTGCAACCGTGATGCACATGCCCGCTGATGCAGCCGCGTGCTTGCAGAGTTTCTTGCAGCTGAAAGCTCCCAGCCATACTGACTTCCATGTTTGTGGCAATTTGTTGCAGGCCAAGCAGCTGAGCAAGGACAAGTGGACGGGCGAGCAGTGGACATTCACGTGAGAGCTGCTGAGGGGAGGGGCATGCGCCGCCCTAGCTTGGTTTGTCAGCCGCCCATTCTCCTGTCCGCTCAAGCAACCCTGCCAACTCTCCATCCCTGCCTTGATTGCAGGCCCACCGATCCTGCGCAGGCAAGAGGGGGCTGGGCTGCAGCTTCAGCTGGTGCTGCCTCCAATGGTGGCATGCATGATGCATGTGCTGGCGACTCAGCTGCCGGCAGCCTGGCTGCACCGGCTGCTGAGCGCCGCAGCACGCAAGGGTTTCTTTGGCGCGCTTGCAAATCGGCACGGCGGTCTAGGCTTGTGCAGCGGAAGCAGGAATCCCAGCATGCATGCAGGTCCCAAAGGCAGCCAAACAACAAGCATTCTCCCATCCCCCTGCCTCCCACTCGCAGATGCAAATCTTCAGCCAGTCTCCCGTGACTGTGTCCTTCTGCGCCGATGCCGAAAGCGTCGAAGATGTGAAGGTCACCTTCCGAGTGATCTTTAGCTATGACTACCGAGGCGTGGGATACAACCCGCCGCCGCCTAGCCCGCCGCCGCCCAGGTGAGGGCGAGGGTGCAACCGCCGTCTGCACTGAAGCGCAGTCAGTTTTGGGCAGCTGTGCTGCATGGCTGTGGCAGCCGCTAGTCTGAGGGATTGCATCAGAACGCAGCCATTGCCTCGACTGTTGTGCACCCACAGCTGTAGTGCAAGCAGCAGCTGTGCCAGCTTGGGACGCAGCTTACCGTCTCAAAGTGTTCACATGGTACACCGTCCCACACCCGCCTCCCTGCCCGCAGCCCGCCCTCGCCGCCGCCGCCCCGGGCCCCCGCTCCTGCGGGCGCGCCCGATGTCGACATCAGCAGTCTTCAGTCCGGCGGCCCTGAGCTGCCGGATGATTTGAAGGAGGATGAGGAGCCCAAGAAGGGCGGGGACAAGAAGAGGGATGACGGCAAGAAGAAGGACGGCAACAAGGAGGCCAACAAGAAGCAGGACGACAAGAAGAAGAGCGACTGAGGGTGGGTACAGGCAGCTGGACCCGCTGTTTGTTTCTTGGTGGCGCGGCTGCTGGCATGTGTTCCAGGCGCCTTTTGCGGCAGGATCACGTGTGCTTGCGCTGCATGCTGCTGGCGGCGGGTGAGCCGGTTTGCAGGGAGCAGTGGCATCAGGTTTGCATGGATGGCCGCTGCTCCTTGACAAACGCACTGTCCCGCTACCTTTGCTGTGCAGGGCCACAGCTGTGGCAGAGCACAGCTAGCGGCGCGAAGCTGCAGCTGACCGACCTGCCGCTGAAATGAATCGCCCACTCGCTTTGCGCATTCCATGCTGCTGTGCCGGCACAACAGCATTCACCTCCACACATGTTGTGCACATTGCACTAGAGTACTGCCCATGCTTTCATGTGCCACCAGCATGCGCTCTGCATCCATTCAAACCACCGTGAGTAATGAAGTTGCTTATATCTGCACAGATCAAGGCATACACACGTTGAGCTGGAGCTAACAGCAGACCAGCGCACGACACTTTGGGTTGCAGGGCATCGCATCAGCATGTGCGGCTGGCACGGGTGTTGCCGCCACTGCACTGTGTGCGGCATGAAAGCGTGCCAGTTCCTCTTGGTTGGGGCAAGCAAGACAGAAGAATGTGGGCCAATCACCAAAGGGCACCATTGCGCCGCCGCTCCGCTGAGCTGGCAGTAGCTTAACTGCTCGGGCCGGACCGCCTCGCCCTGCTGTTCAGCAGTGGGTTGCCATCATGTTGCGGGCCTTAGCGCTGCTAGTCTTACTCGCTCAGGGAGCTCGTGCCGAGACGGGTGCGTGCGCGGGCCTGCGCGCGCCCCCACAAGCTTGAATATCACTGTTGCACGCGGTTGCAAGCCGCCGGCAGGGCGCTGTTATCAGCTGCCGCAGCTGGCGACAGCCGCCGCCGCCGTGCGCCTGGCCGCCGCCACGCAGGCTGGAATCAAGCCCGACACGTCCCTGAGCTGGCCTCAGTCTGCCGATCGTCCATTTTTTCCATTTCCAAACCTGTTCCCGTTCACCTTTGTGCTGCAGCCACCGTGGACGGTGAGCTGGCGATAACGAGCGACTGGGATGGCGGCTTCTGCGGGAGTCTTATGACTCGAAATCCTGCCTCCATCCCCAGCACCACCTGGGCGGGGCTGTTCACGTTCAGCGGCGGCACGCTGACCACTGGGCCCAACGGCAATGGCGTGTCGAAAAAGATCACAGATACGCAGTGGACCTTTGTGCCTGATGACCCGGCTCAGGTACGCGACACACCTGGCGCATGCACGCTCGCCATTGGTGGCACCCAACTGCGCTGTGGCAACAGACCCTACGCTGCGGCAATGGCCTCGCTGCTCGCCTGCACATGTATTCCCGCTGTGTGCTGCACCCGTAACACCGTGCCTGCTCCTGCCGGGATGCAGATGGCCATCTACCCGCAAAGCACGGTCATGGCCACCTTTTGCTGTGATGCGGAGAACAAGGCGGACGTGCAGGCCAGCTTCCGGGTCATTTACAGCTTTGACACTCCTGGTGTGGGAGCCACCGACCCACTGCTGCCCAGGTGACTGACTGGCACGCTGGCATGCATGTAGCCTGCTTTCTTTTGATGCCAGGATGCCAAATGCTCCTGCGTGGCTCATGTCTCCTTGATGTGGGGGTGGCAGCCCGCTGCTGCTCCCTGACCCTGGGTGCCTCCTCACTCTGTGCTTGCAGCCCGAGCCCGTCCCCAAGTCTTCTAGCACCCAGGTACAAGCTGCTCTTCCAGGCACTCGCACATGCATATGCACAACCCAGATGCGTGTGTGTCTCCCACTGGAACGCCGCCGCGGCGCAAGCCCACTGCTGCCACACAGTTGCTTGGCTCATCTCCATTACTCTTAAATCCTCCCTTGCCGCAGCCCCGCGCCAGCCTTCGGTCCTCCTGCGGAAGCGCTGGCGCCCTCTCCGGCGGCAAATGAGGCGGAGGGAGCCGACAGTGGTGCTGCTGCCGGCTCCCCAGCCCCTGCCCCCGCCCCAGAGTCAGCTGGCGACCTTGTGGCGCAGCAGTCTGTGGCAGTTGGCGCTTACCAGGCCAGCGAAAACATCACCCTGGCCGTCCCCACACCAACCGACGTGCCGGCGACCAGCAGCGCTGGCGCTCGCAGCGCAGGCCAGGTGCGGCGATGTTGGCCGAGGCTTGTGCCTGTTGGGGGCAAGACGAGCCTGGGAGTCGCGCCTGTGAAACCTGAACGAGCGCTTTCCTGCAAGTGTTGCATCCTTGATCCAATCCTGCCAAGCCTGGAGGCCTGGCAACCATTGTATCCTCCTGCCCATCCTGCAGGCCCTGGTTCTGATGGCCATGGCGGCGGCGACTGTGGCAGCGGGTCTGCTTGGGTAGCCGTTGGTTGCATTTTGGCTGATTCATTCTGTTTAAATAAGACACAGCATGCTCGTTGTCTGGATATGCAGTGTAACAGTGCTGCTGAGGACTACACACAATCGATGCCAGGGGGCCCTCGCTGTTGACATCGTGCAGAGCGGCAGTGGCGCCAGGCAGGCGCTGGCGGGCTTAGCAGGCATTGCAGCTTGCCTTGCCACTCCCGATCCCCACCTGCATCTGCTCAAAGCGCCCTGGCCGCCGAAAGCCCGCTCCTGACGACTTGCCAGGATGAACTTTGGCGAGTCCACGCAGCGGCAGAATTGGCTGTTCACAGCCGATCAGCTGGTGAGTGAGTTGCGATCGGCAATGCGAGTGCGCCAAAAGCTGCCTCCGTCCCTGCACACCACTTTCGTCCTGCGCCCCCGCGCTCCTGTTTGCAGAGGAAGCAGCGCGAGGAGAATCGACAGCGAGGGCTGGATGCGCTGCAGCAGGTGCGCCACGGGTGCTTGCACGCTATGGACCGCCTCCGCGCCGCCGCCTCCGCTTATTCATGGCTGCCCGCCGACCTGGGCTCCCTCTGCCTGCCTGCAGGCACGAGCTCGCAATGCATCAGCCTCAGCTGCATCCCTGGACACTCTAGACTCGCAGTCCTCAGGTGTGGAGAGCTTATGCTTGCTGGGTGCCACCCGCCGTCGCAAGCAGCTGTCTGCCGCTGCCTGATGCCGGTGCATGCAACAGCACACGTGCAACAGCACACGTGCTTTCACTGCCAACAACCGTGACCGCTCGCAGCGCCAGCAGAAGCTGCCCCCGAGCCCCCCAGCCTGGATGAGGAGCTGGGGCTGCTCAAGTACTACGCCTCCAAGCTGCAGCATGCATGCCGCGAGGTGCGTGTCGCTGCTGAGTCGTGCGGTGCCGTGGCACGATGCTGTGCCCGTGCTGCCGTCCTGCTGGTTCCGGGTCAGCTGTGCAGCATGATGTTGCTTGCTGATGCATGTGCGTGTCATGCCCGTTTGTTCTGTGCATCCTTGCATGTGCTGCCGCTCTCCGCTGCCCCGCCAATTTGTCTTCCCCTGCCCGCCCTGTCCACCCGGCCGTGCTGCAGCTGCGGCTGCCGCGGCGCGTGCTGGGCACCGCATTGACGTATTTGAAGCGCATCTATGTGAGCCACTCCTGCCTGGAGCACGACCCGCAGCAGCTGCTGCTCACCTGCCTCTACCTCGCGTGCAAGGTGTGAACATTGCGGCTGGGAGGGCGAAGGGCTGTAGAAGGATCGTTGGCATGTCGGCAACTATGCTGCTTTGCGCGCTATCGCTTGCCTGCAAGGTGCACCCGCTGCGCCTGGGAGGAGGAGGGGCCTGTGGGACTGGGGTCGCTGCCGCTTTGCAGCATGCACATTTTGCTGCACGCTGGCGGCTGTGTGCAAGGCCTGCGCCCTGCTGCCCATTCTAACCAGATTGAGGAGCCCTACATCTCTTCGTGCCGCTTCCATCCCATCCCTTGCTTTACAGATTGAGGAGCACTACATCTCTGCTGCGGAGCTGGGCCGCCTGACTGGCGCACCGGCGGAGCTCATCCTGCGCACCGAGCTCACCGCCCTGCAGGTGCAGCCTGCTGTGCTTTGTCTGGTTGCTTTGCACACCATGGCAGTGTGCAGCCGGTGGCCAGAGCATGTTGCTGTTGTTGCCATCCACCCGTGTACAGCGTCGCTTGTCCTTATACCTGCTGTCCCTTGCTGCTGACTGCCTTGCCGTCTCACCCGCACCGCTTTCCTGCAGGGCCTGAAGTTTGACCTCATTGTTTATTCGCCCTACAAGTCAATCGATGGCTTCCTCGAAGACGTGCGCGGCGCAGCAGCAGACGCCGAGGCGGCAGCAGGGCCCAGCGCCAGCGCTGAGGCGGTGGCGGCGGCAGCGGCGGCAGCAGGGTTGGACTCAGGCATGTCCAGCCTGGCAGATGAGCAGCTAGACAAAGTGCGGGCGGCGGCATATAGCGCTGCCGATGCGCTGATGCTCAGCGACGCACCGCTGCTGCACACGCCGGGGCGGCTAGCGCTGGCGGCGCTGCGCAGCGGCTTTGGCAAGGTGGGTGGGAGGGTGGGCATTGGCTACTGTTTGCCGCAGGTTTGCTTTTGCATAGAGAGGTTGGCCCAGCGCCCATGGCAGCGTCTTGGTGCAGGTTTCACTTGGACAGGGAGAGTGCTGTTGCACTGCATCTGGGCTGCTGCGGCCCGCCAAGCTGATGCTACCTCCCTTGAGCAGGCGCTTGCGCAGTTTGCTGTTGCTCAGGCACCCTTCCCTGACCATCCCCTCTCCCTCCCTGTGCAGCTGGGCATCAAGCTGCAGCAGTATGTGCAGCGTGTGGCGCAGCGCGGCAGCAGCGCAGACAGCGGCGGGGATGCACAGTCGGCGGCGCAGCAGCTGCAGGCGGCACTGACTGAGCTGGATCAGCTGGGTGCTGAGGGCGCCCGGTCGGTTGACCAGGCGCAAATGGCAGCCCTGGATCGCAAGCTCAAAGCGTGCCGCACCGTGCTGCAAGGGGACGGCGCCAGCGCAGCTGCGGCTAAAGCCAAGGCAAAAGCGGACAAGCAGGCGCGCAAGGCGGCCAAAGCGGCGGAGCAGCGGCGGGCGGCAGAGGCGGCGGTGGGCATCCTGCCAGACCCGCCTGCGGCAGCAGCGGCAGGGGTGGCAGCAGCGAAGCCGCCAAGCAAGCGGGCGCGGACCAGCGACGAGTGATGCACGCATGGTAACTCTTCATGCTGAATAATTCAACTGCCTGCAAACGTGACCTTCCTTGTAAACACCGGCCACTGCGGAGCAGGCATTATTTCCTTCCTTCACGCTGGTTTTACAGAAAGTTCAAATCAGCCCTGCGCTCAGCCTGCAGCCCAGCCACAGCACCGCACACAGCAGCCAGGCGCGCAGCATGAAGGCGCCCGTGCCGGGCCAGGCGCGTGCCCACTGCTGCAGCACCAGGTTGCTGCGCCGCCAGGCTCGCCTCCAGCCGCTGCCCTGCTGTGCCTGCCCCTCTGCACCGGGCCGCCAGCCATGTGCAGCAAGGACCACAGGCAGCAGCCCAATGGCCAGCTGGCTGAAGCTGACAACCGCTACACACACGCGCTCTGGGTCGGCACGTTGTGCCATCAGCAGGTACAGTGTTTGGCTGTCTGCCCGCATGGGAGACATGAGGCACAAGGCTGCCGTCTCAAGGCCTGTCGCCACATCCGCCAGGCGCTTCTGGGACAGCGGCGCTTGTAGCATCTGTGGCATGGGAGTGGGCAGCAGGTCAAACCTTACAGCCTGAAACCGAAAAGCACGTGTTGACTGCCAAGCTGCGGTGCTGAACAGCAACGATGCAGAAAGTCCGAGGATGAGGCTTGGCCCAATGCTGCTCCAGTTCAAACCGTCGCACTGCTGCTCCTCTCGTACCGGGCTTTGGCAAACTTCGGCGGGTCTCCACAGCAGCTTGGTCAGCGTGCACTGGAGCAGCAGCTGCCCGACGGGCGGCAGGCTAGCATATGCGCCCTGGGAGAACGCCGTGAGAACGTTGGTGCCTGCAGGGTGCAGGGACATGAGGGAAATTTATAAGCGGGACAGCGAAGGGCCGATGCAGGTGAGGGCAAGTTGCATTGCATGCCAGCATCGGCAAGGGACACACCTCACATCTTAAGCAGCGCTCCCGGTTTGCTCACCCAAGATCAGCCGCGCCAGGTCCACCAGCGCACCCAGCGGCCCGCTCAGCGGAGGCCGCTCGAGCATGCGGCCCATGCCGACCGTGGTGCGCCGGAAGCTGGGCAGCGACAGCAGGATGAGTCGGCCCAGGACGCGGCGGGGCGCACACAGTGGTGGCCCGGAGAGGGTGGGCAGCAGCCAAATGAGGACGATCTCCAGCAGCATCACCGCCACCACGAGCAGCAGCTGCAGACAGGTGTGGGGGCAGGGGCAGTGAGCACAGCAGGGGCATCTGAAAGTGATGAGAGCAGGCAGCAAACTTTACCACTCACAGCTGCTGCTGCTGCTGTTAACTTCAGGGCAGGGCTACGTACAGCCTGCAGCACACATGCCCTGGTTGCAAGTAGCACACGGGCGGCGCACCTCGGCTTGGCGCCAAAGGCGATGCGGCTGCGCCGGGCTGGCACCCAGCAGCAGCCAGCAGCTGGTATGCACCATCAGGCCCGGCAGCATGCCGCCAATCTCCTTGCGCTGTGCTGCCGTGAGGGGCTGCAACACGGCCGCGCTGTTGAACCACGGTCCCGGTCGAATGCCGCCGGCGGCGGCGCCGGCAGTGGTAGGTGCCTCGGGCAGGGTCTGCGGTCGCGGCTGCGCCTGCATGCTCCGTCCCCCACACTGAGCTCAGTGAATAATGGCAGCGGCCTCCGCCGCGAATATGACGGCACGTGCCCGTTGCGTTGTGTGCTCGCAAGCACCAGCGGAGTGGTTCCAAGACGTGAGGGGAGGTGCTGCGAGTGCTGTGAAGCGGAGGCGCCGCCTGGCAGCCCGCAAGGGGCGAGGGGTTTAGGCCGAGCAAGCTGCCGACTTGCAGCTGTCTGAACTGCTCAACAAAGACAGGAACGTGCATGTGAGGAGCGGCAGAGCCGCCCATGGGCTGTGGCAGGCCCATCTTGCATGATGCCGCCCGCCGCCGCAGGAGCGGTGGCGCAAGGACTGCACGCCGCAGGCCGAGCCGAGCAGGCCATGACTACATCCAGGCGCGCACCGGTGAACCTACATCTTCACAATTCTGATCAAGAAGCAATTTACTTAAAATGCAACAGGTCGTTGGGGGCACGGGCTGACCTAAGATGAGGTAAATGCACCAAACACATTCCCGCTCTATACCATCTGTGCTGCCGAACCACGTCACGCCGCATGCTCCACTCAGTTCTCCTGATCACACACACTGCCACACCGACTTGGGCGTGAGCACGCACGCCGCTGCTTCTGCGGGCGCATCCTCAGGCGGCGGCACCCGTCGCATAATGTAATCGTAGTCGTAAACGGCGACTGCGCGGCCGCCAGCTTCGAAGAAGCGGGGCTCTTGGGGCTGCAGGTACAGGCAGCTGCGCTGGCGGCCCCGCAGGCTGCCGTCCGGCTGCAGCCGGTACTCGTGCATGATCTCTGCGCATGAAAGGAATGGGATGGTGGTAACGAGAAAGGTGCAAGAGTACGGGAGCTGCACCCGCTGGGACGTGGCTGTGCCGCTGCAAAAGCTCCAGCCCGCACTGCTGCAATGGCCCGAGAGCAGGCCAGCCCAGTACTTCATGCAGCCGGCTCACCGTAATCCTTCACCTCCACCTGGCGCACGCCCAGCAGCACCTGCGGTGACCAGATTCGGACGGTGATGTGTCAGCTGCATCATGCAGGGTGCCGCACCTTTGCTCAACCGCACGCATACTTGACCAGACACGTAGTCCCAAGATTTGCAACATGTGGCATGCGCAGCAGCCCATCACAGGCATACGCTCCAATCCCTTCTCCCCACACCAGGCACACCTGCCGGCACAGCTCGCTGGTGAGGAAGCTGCCCCCCGGCCCCTCCTCGCTGGACAGGTGGTTGATGTACAGCTCCAGGCGGCGGGGCGGCAGGGGAGCCATGTCGGGCGCCAGGCGGGACAGCGTCACCGTCTCGCGCAGCGGCGCGTCCCTGTGGGCGGCAGAATGCGGGGGAGTGGCGGTAAGCGGGCGACAGACTGGCTGTGTCCTCAAGCCCACAGAGCGGTGGAGCAGGGGTGCCAAACGACACAACGACAGTACGCGCAGGAGATGCATCAGGCCGCACACCAGCCAGATCAGCCAGCCAGGCTGATGAGTAAAACAGGAAGCAGGCAGGCCGCACCGTGGGTCATACTCAACGGCCTCCACGGCCGCGTAGCCCAGAAATGCATTGGTAGTTTCTCGCGTGTTAAAAGCGCGATCGGAGACAATGGCGTCTTGGGGCATGCCCAGCCCCAGGTTGACCTGTGGGTGGTCCGAGAGAGGGAGGCTTTGGATGCAGTTGACACGTGGAGGCCGGCCAGTGCAGCACAAGAAGCAGCTACAATGTCTGTGTGTGTGAAGCACACCCGCTCTCACTGTTCGGCGTGAGAGGGAGGTGGCGCCCACCAACCACCAGCCATTCCCCGCACACTCACAGCAAATCACCCGGCGGGCGTACATACATAATCTCACCCACAGCTCGTTGTCCAGCGTGGGCGGCAGCGTGGAGTAGAAGCGCTGGCGGAAGGCGTAGCGGCTGCCCAGCCCGCCCTCCTCGGGTGACGCCTCTGCCGCCTGCAGACAGCGGCAGAGAGGAGGCAGCAGCTGTGAACGATGGTGCCCACTCATGCTGCTCAGCCCTTGGGCGGCAGGAGGAGAGACAGGGCCGCTGTGCACTGCTGCCCCTTGCAACCACACACTCTTCTCGTTCTTCCAAGGGCAATGCAGGTTGACGCGGCACAGCCCCCATCATGCGCCGCGCTGTCACCCACAGCAGATGCCTGCCGGCTTGCCTGCAGGAAGCCGGGCGGCACAAACTGCCGGCCCAGCGGGGTGCGCAGCGCGGTGAACTCCATCTCCACCTGGCCAGGGGTACAGGGGCAGTACGCATTGGGAGGCAGCATATAGGCATGCAGGCAGGCATGAATGCAGGGCCAGCCTTTCAAAACAGACTGAAAAACAAAGCGCCCTGGCCAGGGGCATGCTGAGACGCTGCACCCTTGCAGCCCTCCTCACCTCCCACTCGCCAAACAGGTAGCGGGGGTAGAAAATTTGCTTGGGCGCCCAGGGAGGCTGGATGCCCGGCTGCTGCACGTTGCCCTGCGTGGCTATCCGGGCCGCCAGGCTGCTGGGCTTGGGAGCCACTCCCTGGGCTGTTAGAGTGGCAGCTTCCTCAGCCCAGGCGGAAGCTGGCTGCAGGGCAGCCAACGACCCCAGCAGTCCACCCAGCACAAGCCGCCGCTGTGGTTGCAAGGCGGCTGCTGGCTGCTGCTGCTGGCGCTGCTGGGGTTGAGGTGGTGGTGGGGCTGCGTGCTGCTGGCAGCGGGGTTGCATGGCTGATGCTGCAGGGGGCTGGAATGCCACGCCGCGCGCAGGCATGGCGAGGTGCGGCATGGCGGCGCAGACCTGCAGCGGCGGCGGCGGCGGCAGCAGGTGTTGCTGGCGCGATCAAGGCTCTACCCATACATTCGTATTCATAACGACATGCGCGTGCAGACTGCCAAGCGGGGCTCTCAGGGTGCCGCCGTTGCGCCCCGAGCAACTCGCACCGCCTCGCGACTCACAAGATCGGCCCACAAACGCTCTTGAATGGTTTGTTGAAACGTTAAGTTCAGCTTGTAACGGCGCCATGCGCTGATGGCAGGGCTCCCAGCTCAAGTGCGGGGTCGGCCAGCGGCAGTGGGTGGCAGCGCATGCTGTGCGCGCATCCAATGCGCCTGCTCCATGCCACAGCTGGCCTGCCAATGAAATCGTGTGATGGAAAAACCCATTCACAAATTCAGTGGCCGGCAGCATTTACGACTGTTGAAACCAGATGGGATTGCACAACAATTCCGTGCGGCGACGCCTGCTCTTCTGCCACTGCCTTCACCGCAGCCCAGCCAGCTACTGAGGGAAGCTGCGCTCGGGGTGCCCCTTGCGCTCATGCACTGGTGCCCCAGTGAGCTGCCTGTCCTGTGCGCCGCCGGCCGCGGCGCTGCCACCACCACCGGCACTGCTGCCGCTGGCCACGCCGCCACGACCTGCCTCTCCGGCTGCTTCTTGCTCCCTGCCGCCGCTGGGGGCTGCCTCGATGGCGGCAGCTTGGCGCAGCAACTCTTGAGCTTCGTCGTTGAAGGGCATGCCTGGTACATTGATGTCAGGCAGCTCGGTGTCTGCTGGGGTGGGGGAGGTTCGGAGGGGCAGGCACATGTCAGGGTTGTGCGAGGATCCACCAGCCATGGAGCTTGTTGTGTCAACTGCAGAGCAGGCCACCATGCTTGCTACGCCTTGAACACTTGATGCAGCCCCTGGACCGCATTCCCCGATGCATCGAGCGCCGCCGCACCTGCGTCGGGCGGCGGCACGCCGGCGGCCAGCGCCTTGGGGGCCGCCCCTGCTGGGTCAATAATGTGCGGTGCCACCAGCGGCTCCCTGCCCAGCCAGTCGCCCGCCTGCTCCTCTGCAGTCATGCCCGTGTCCCCGCCGCTGCCCCACCCCGCCTGGGTGCCTCCTGGTGTGGGCTGGGCCATGGTGCAGCTGAGGGTGGGGGGCAGGGTCCAGAGGGAGCAACACAGCAGGTCCAAGGCACCACCGGTTGCTGCATCCTGCCCGCCAGCTGCGGAGCGCCGGCAGCAGTGCCGCATCCCAGCTCTGCACCTGCAAATGCGATTGGTTTATTGGGCAAGTCACGTGGGCATCACATTCACCCGTTGGCTTGAGCTGGTGAGTTGCATGCGGCAGAGCTGCAGGCGCCGACCACATCCTGGTTACATCTTGGTCAGCAGGGTTGCTGGCGCAGCACGGCTGTGGCAGCAGGCGCGGGAGGCGGCTTGGGCCCGCAAGCTGGCCTCCTGCAATGCCAGCGGCACCTGTCTGATCCACCTGACGTGATGCCCAGTACCTCTTAGGTATACTTTCTCTGTCTCACTGTGCCTCTCCTTCAGGGGGGTCACTACATGTCCATACCTGCTTACTGAACCTCATTCCTTGCCTGACACCATTGCAGCACGTATATCACATGTCATACGGATTCGTTCGTTCAAGGAGAGCAATGCCCCAAAGCTGGTTATGAACGGAACATGGTGAGTAGGTTGGCAAGCAAATGGTACTGAAGTGCTAGAGGTCGGCGGGCCTGCTGCATACTCGCAAGCCGAGAGCCTGCTAGAACAGAAGCAAGGGAGGGCGGCTTGCCCCCTCATCAAAGGTGCATCACAGGGGACCGTTGCAAGCCATCAAAAGGAGCGGTGCCCCATCAAGCTGCCCTGCGACACACTGTTTCGCTCAGCGCTCCTCACAGGTGCCTCACAGGTGCCACTCCTTCTCGGGCCCGGCCTGCACCTGCGCCGTAGCGCGCAGCTCGGTGGTGATGCACTGCAGCACATCTCCCGGCTGGATGTCCGAAAAGCCCTCCAGCAGCACGCCGCACTCGGTGCCCTTGCCCACGGTCTCCACCTGGGAGAGTTTGAATGGGACAGGTGAACAGCTGAATTGGCACAGCAGTTATGGCGGGCGAGCAGGGGGACAGCCAGGCTGTGAAAGTGCGCGCGGGGCGGGTCAGCAGCTGCAGCTCTACGCAGCATGCGCATGTTCACAACTCCCGAACCAGCCTGAAACCCCCTCTGTCCATCCCTCTCTGCCTCCCTGCCTCCCTCCCTTCCTCGCCGCCACGCCCCACCCTCACCTCCAACTTGTGCCGCTTGAGCGAGGCGCAGGGCCCAGTGTGCACCGCCTCGCCGCCCCGCATCACGCGGTACTGCAGGCTGCCTCGGATGCTGCCCTCGGTGACGCGGCAGCCCGCCACCACGCCCGCCTCCTTGCCGCTGCGGTGGAGGAGTGGGGCACGAGCAGTGTGGGTTGATGGTGTGGGTGTGGGTTGAGGTGCGACGCCAGCCTCACAAGCATCAAGCCTGCCCCTGGTACGCCGCAGGCCCTTCCAGGAGAAAGCGCCACCGCCTGAGCTCTGATCACCACACGGAGGCACGCACAACAAATACAGCACCATGATTTCAGTTGCATACAATAACATTACTCACCGCGCGCCCTTCAGGGGGAACAGGGCCAGCACCTCGGCGGCTCCAGCCACCACCTCCACCTCCTGCTTGGGCGAGGCGCCCACCAGCAGCGCGCCCACGTCCTCCATCAAGTGGTAGATCACGCGCTGGCACCGAATCTGCACGCGGGGCATGTAGGGTGCACAGGGCGAGCTGGTGTTGATATGCGCTGGCACCGAATCTGTGCAGAGGAGAGTGATGCACCAGGGAAGATACTGCTGGCATGACAGGTGCCATGAATGCATGAGAAGGCTGCGCTGGATGTCGGCTTTTGCTCCAGTTGCGGCAAAGTCACACCTACCAGCCACCAGCAGCAGACCCAATGTCCCAGATTCCATTCATCTTGGCCAGGCCCCCCACATCCCCTGAACACCAGTTTTGCAGCACAAAAAGCACTCAACAACCCCTCACGTCAATGCCGTGCATCTTGGCCAGCTCCTCCACATCCCCCGCCGCCGAGCGCACGTTGAAGCCCAGGATGCGTGCCCCCAGAGGGATGGCCAGCTGCACGTCGCTGTGCGACACCGGACCAACGCCCGTGTGCACCACCTGCGGCGCAGGGGTGGGGCCAGCAGCGGTGCCTGTGTGAGCATGGCCCCTTGGACTTGCACTCCGCGAGCCCACCCCAGCAGGTGCGCTTCGCAAGGCTCCGTCCATGCTCTGGCCCTGCCTCAACCTAAGCACCCCGCCCTGCACTGCCCATCCCAGGAGCAGGCTCCTAAGCAGAGTTAAGCTCCTAAGACAGATTCACACCACGGCAGCACACACCTGCACGCGGACTTGCTCAGTGCACATGTGTGCCAGTGCGTCGTGGACAGCCTCAGCTGAGCCCTGTGGTGAAGGCAGGGATGGGGGACAGAGCAGCGTACGCACCATATCAGCACTACAGTAATGTGACGGGCAGCGGCTCCATCTGGCCAATGCCCCTGGTTTTGGCCAGGCTGGCCCAGACCCCACCCCACCCACCTGCACATCGGCCTTGATGATGACCGGCAGCGTGCGCTGCTCGCCCTCCGCCGCCGCCTCCTGCTGCTGCGCCACCATGCGGCCCAGCGCGGCACGGCGGTGCCACTCAGCATTCTGGGCGCGTGCGCGGCTGATGGCTTGTGCTCGCTCCTCGCTGTCCACCACCTGTAGGGCAAAGGCGAGGGAGCATGTGTAGGTGGCAGCGGTGGTTGGACTGGAGCCAGCACCGGAGGGGAGGGCAGCAAAGGGAAGCTGTGGCCTGCTCTCCTGCAACCAAGGAACATGCTGCCCGCAACTGAACTCCCTACATTCAGGGCCCATGTGTGCACCGTGTACCGCCCCTCCCATTCACTCACCAGCACCTGGTCTCCCGCCTGCGGCAGCCCCTTCAGACCCGCAATCTCGGCGGGCTGGCCCGGCAGCACCTCATCCACGGACCGGCCGCCGGTGCCGCGCAGCGCGCGCACGCGGCCCCACTCCGTGCCAACCACCATGGGCTGGCCGACCTGCAGGGACAGGGAGGGCACCCATGGCAACGGCCCAAAGTGTGAGGAAAGGGAGGAGTAAGGGTAGGTGCACACCACCCAGCCAGGGCCACAGGCAGCTCACTTGCCCAGCTGCCCAGCACCCCAGTGCCAGCGCAGCCCGCCACGCGCCTTGAGCGTGCCGCGCTTGACGACCACGGTGGCCACCGGCCCCTGCCCCTTGTCCATCTTGGCCTCGATCACAACCGCCTCCGCCCGCCGGCTGCGGCTGGCCTGCGGGGAGCGAGAGGGGGGCATGGTGGTGAAATCGAAGCGAAATATCGAGGGCGGGGGCATGGTGGCTTTGAGGTCGCACGATCTGCAGCGCCTGGTAGATACAAACGAAAGGCATCAGTGACCGAGCAGCTTTCAGCAAGCAGCATTCAGCAAGCAGGGCAGGTAGTCAGCATCGCTTGCCTGCAGCTCCATCATCTCCGCCTGCAGCAGCAGCACCACGCCGCACAGCAGCCAGAGCGCAACAGTGCAGGAATGGTAGCACTCCCAGCATTGAGAATCCAGCGCTGCTTGCCTGCAGCTCCATCATCTCCGCCTGCAGCAGCAGCGCCTCCTCCAGCTCGGGCAGGCCCTGGCCCGTGGGGGCAGCCACCTCCACCACCTGTGGCCACACGAGAGGATGGACTAGTGAGCCGGTGGTGCAATGTGCAGCAATGCAACATGAGGGAGGCGCGATGGCAGGGAAACACACCCTGAAGCACGCCCGCTGCATGTGCGGCAAGTGAGTACACGTGCTGAAAACTGCCTCTGGAGCGGCACTTGAGCTGAAAAGCGGGGCCCAACGATTTGTGGGAACAAAACCATGCGGCCTCACCTGCACATTGCCGCCCACTTCCTCCAGCTCCAGACCCGCCGCCACCAGCTGCTGCCGCACTTTGGCTGCGTTTGCCCGCTCAGTGTCGCACTTGGTGATGGCCACCACGATGGGGCAGCCAGCGGCGCGAGCGTGCGAAATGGCCTCTCGTGTCTGGCGGGAGGGTGGGCAGGGAGGGAAGGGCGATCGGCTGATGGTTTGGCGCGCTGGCTTGCATGGGTGTGCATCATGGTGCGGCATGGCATGGCATGGCATGGCGCAGTGCATGGCTTGGCGTGGCATGCCATGCCATGCCATGGCGATGCGATGAAAAGCCTGGCACAACATCGCCTGACACGCACGGCACGGCACGGCACGCACGGCATGGCATGGCAGAGCATGGCGATGCAACCTGGACATGGCATGGCATGGCATCGGATGATACACCAGGCGCCCTGCCATTCCACAGTACCAACCCATGCATGCCCATGCACCTGCGGCATGATGCCATCGTCTGCTGCCACCACGAGCACCACAATGTCGGTCACCGCAGCGCCGCGAGCACGCATGGATGTAAAGGCCTGCACCAAGGGTGGGCATGGAAGCAGCTTCAGAACCAGGCATGCAGGCACAAAAGCGTGTCGCTTGGATGAGTAGCAGGGCTACGGCCCTGCACACTTGCACTACACTTCGCTGCAAGCAAGCCTGCCATGCTGCCGCTCTACCTAGCTGCAGCGCACCGCGTGGCCTGGGGTGTCCAGGAAAGTGAGGGACTGGTTGGAGCCCGGCATCTGCACCTCAAACGCGCCAATGTGCTGGGTGATGCCGCCCGCCTCCTGCTTGTTTGGCATGGGGCGGTGGGGACGGAAAAAGTAAGCAGATGAATGAGCTGCCTCAGTGAAGCTGCAGTACAGTGAAAAGCTGCTGTCATGTGGAACAAAGGCTGATGAAGCAGGCACGTCATACACCCATGGGCGCACCCCTGCCGCCACGCTTGTCTTGCGGAAGGCATCCAGGAGTGTGGTCTTGCCATGGTCCACGTGCCTGCACAACATGGTGAGCAGACAGACTTTGAGGCGTGTGAGCATGCAAGGCACACACAGCACAGCCACGCAGCCAAGCGTGGCCTGCAAGCCCACACACGCTGCTTGTGATGGCAGCGCAGTGGGCCACAGCACAGTGCGCAGGCAAGCCACAGCAGTTGATGTGGACACTGCAGCTTGCACTGCGCACCCCATGACTGTGATGACAGCTGGGCGGGGCACGGCATCAGCATCCAGCGGTGCATCCCTGCCACCACGTCGGGCTAGCACCGCAATCTTTCCAAACTCCAGCGCCGCCAGCTCAGCTGCGCGGGGGCAAACAGGGTGACAGCAGGCGAGGCAGGGGTCAGGTCATGTCCTGTGGCGACACAAGTCAGCAGGCAGCAGTACAAGCGCCTACAGCAGGCGTGCTGACACCTTGCCATGTCCACGCCGAGTCGGCAATACAAGGGAGGGCCACAACACGCAACAAGCGACATCAGCAGATCGCTACATACAAGTGCCTGCAGCAGCCAAGCTGCCATGCAATCCACCTCAGATACCCGAGTCGGGTGACTCCAGGTCATGCTATAACAAGCAGCAACTGCATACTGCAGACAAAAGGCCACGCCCAGAGCACTGCACGCACCCGAGTCAGGGGACACGAGGTCGTGGCGTGAGGCCACGTTCTCCCCCAGCTCAGCCAGCACCTCCTCCACACGCCCAATGGGCTCGCCTGCATTGCACAGGGGGAGGGAAAAGACACGGTGGGGATGTGAGAGCTGGCAGGCAAAGCGAGCTTGCCAGCACCGGCGCAACGCTGAATCAGCTTGATTGTCAAGCCAAATGTTAAGAGGCAGCCACTGCCTACCAGGCCTGTCCAAGCAGTCTTGGGTCTGCCCTCGACCAAGAAATTAAGCAGCCCATCACAACCCTCCATCCCAGCGGCTCACCCAGCAGCTGCGACAGGCGCAGCACATTGACGTCCTCCGGAATCACAACCTCCTCCGGCGCTGGCGGCGCCTCCGGCTCTGCCGCCTTTTTGGCGCCCTTGCGGTCCTTGCGGTCCTTGCTGCTGTTGGCAGCCGCGGCGCCGCCGCCGGCGCGTGGAAAGGCAGAGGGGAAGGCTGTGGGGAACTCCTTTGGCACCTCAAAGCGCTGCTGCCAGGGCGGCGGCGCATCGGGCGCCCGCTGCTCCCGCTGCTCCCGCTCCCCTCCATGCCGCCGGCCAGGCCAGCCTGCAGGGGCGTCCTGCTCCCGCCCCTGGCTGCTCCGCTGCCGGTAGCCTCCACGAGACTCGCCGTCCCCCTCAGGCAGGGCCGCCGCGCTGGCCCTCGGCGGCCGCCGCTGCTGCTGCCCCTCCTCGCCGCCACGCTGGTACTGCGGGCGGCCCTGCTGCTGCTGCTGCCCCTCCTCCCTGCCGCCACGCTGGTACTGCGGGCGGCCCTGCTGCTGCTGCCCCTCCTCCCTGCCGCCGCGCTGGTACTGCGGGCGGCCCTGCTGCTGCTGCTGCTGCTGGCCTTCGTGCCGCTGCCCGCTCAGCCGCTGCAGCGTGGGGCGCTGCCGCGGCTCGTCGCCTTGCCGCGCCCACGGCTGCCGCTGCTGCTGCCCGTCGCGAGCATGTTGCCTTGCGCCTGATGGCCTGCTGCCGTTGCTGCCAGCTTGTGGCCCACTGCCGGGCTTGCCTCTGTTGGGCCATGCGCCGGGCTTGCTGCTCGGGGCGCTGCTGCTGCTGCCGCCGCTGCTGCTGCCGCTGCCGCCGGCTGGCTGGCCTCCCGCCAACCGCTCTAGCAGGAAGCGTGGCTTGGCTCGAGCGCTACCATTCCCGCTGTTGCCGCTGCCGTTGCCATTGCCTTGCGCCTCGGCTGGAGCGGGCTGCGCGGCGGATGCATAGCCGCGGGCGCCAGCGCCGCTGCACGCAGGCGCCACAGTCGCGCTGCGCAGCCAGCTGGCGCCGGCCGCATCGTGCAGCTGGCGCAGGCCGGAGGTTGCCGCTCGCAGCAATGGGTCGCCGCCGGAGCCGCCGGCAGCACACCCCTCTTGTAGAGCGGCGGCGGCGGCGCCACGGGCAGCGGAGCCCAGGGGGCCGATGGCGCGCCTCATGCTGGCAGCCATGGCTTGTAAAGTGGGTAGGAGAGTAGGGTTTGCCTCAATGCCCACGCATTCGGGCGCTGGGAGCACGGGAGCAGAGCGGCGGCGGGGTGGGTGCTCCTGCGCGCTTGCAGGCGTGGTGAAACAGATCCAAGTAGCACTCCCGAACACCCAAGTGCGCCAGGCGGGCTGCAAGTGGGCGCGCCAGCAGGCCCAGCAGTGCCCATTGTCTTTGCAGGCGAGGGGAGCGCAGCCATTGATGCTACCGATCACGGCACTGAGCAGGCAGATCTGCACTCAATTCGCAACAGCTCGGGGCCTCTCTCGCCTTCCTTTGCACTCGACTGCTCGCAGCGCTCGCCACCCGCAGCCATGTCGGGGGAGCCGGTGTCTCTCAGCGCTCTCAGCCCGCAGGAGCTCGTGCAGGTGCTCCGCTGCTGCTACCGCCACCACCGCCGGTTGACCGGCGGCGGCCGCCCCCTTTGCACTTCCCCGCCAGCAGCAGACCACCCAGCATTGCAACGTGCCCTGCACCACTGCCCTGCCACAGGTGCGGCAATCGTTGGAGCAGGAGTTGCAGACGATGACGCAGAATGCAGTAACGCTGCAGGGCACGGCGGGCAAGTTTGCGGCGGCGGGTCAGGCTGTGGAGTACCTCCAAGACCAGAAGCAGGGTGAGCTCCTCTTCTGGCTGTTCATAAGGCACATGCGGTAATGCAAGTGGCGACTGCCAAAAGATGAAAGATAGCTGCTGCTACTGAATGGGAAGCTGCAGCAACCTGCGGTCACAAAGCTGGCCATTGCTTGGGCACCCCGCTGCCACCAGCGCTGCCGGCCGGTACACCCTGGCTGCTGCGCTCCCGCCTGCGCAGGCCAGCCCGTGCTGCTGCCGCTGACAGAGTCGCTGTATGTGGGTGGCTCGCTGGAGAGCGTGGACAGCGTGCTGCTGGAGATTGGCACCGGATACTTTGTGGAGGTGCGCAGGGCTATTGATATCAAGTGTGTGGGACCTGCAGCACGCTTGTTGATGGAAGGCTCATTGCAGGCTTGCCCTTCCTAGCTGGCTGGCTAGTGCCACCCATCGCAGGACGCCCTGCCGGTCAGCGCTGGGCGCCAACCGCACGGCATGTGTGCACATTCACACTGTGCCTCCGCTCCCCTTGGCTACGCAGCGTGACATTGAGGGCGGTGTGGACTACTGCCGTCGCAAGGTGCTGTTTGTGAAGGACAAGCTGGAGCAGCTGAGCCAGCTGGTGAGCGCATGTGCGGTTGCCCAGCCGCAGTACAGCTGTCCGGCAGTCGGTGCATGGTTACTGTGAACCTGTGGAGGCTCGGTGCTCCAGCTGGCGAGTGCAGCTAGCTGAGCTGACTGCCTGGGGCGCTGCGTGCAAGCCACCTGTGGTTGGTCCACCTGGCGCTACTGTAATCTGTTTGCCCACATGCCTTGCAAGTTGCTGTGCTCAGCACAAGCCACTCAGCTGCATGCGGCCCTCAACCTCCGCTCGACCTGCTCCTGGCTCGCTTGCCGCAGGTGAAGCAGCGGCAGGCGATGCTGGCTCAAGTGGACGCCATGCTGGAGCAGCGCATGGGCGAGCAGCAGGCGGCGGGGCAGCAGGCGGCAGCAGGGCCGGCGGCGGCGGGGCAGAAAAAGTGAGGGTGTGCAAATGTCTGCACGGCAACGTGTGCTGCTTGTAACCCTGCCCAACTGTGCTGCTGGAGAGATGTGATCGGTTGCATCAAGCTGCATGGGAGAAGGCTTTGGCTGATTGCTGCAGCGCGGGAGCGGATGCCTGCTCGCCTGTGGAGAGCGAAACTACTCTAAAATGATTTACACTTCCCGTGAGATGGGCATGAGCATACGCAGAGTGCAGGGCATGGGATGCAGGTACTAGCTGAGTGATTAGAATACAAGGAATGTACAGGCTCCAGAGTCAAGGGTCGAGTGGAGGGGGCTGCAGCAAAGGAGGTTGGTTGCGAGCGCTGGCATGGGAGGGGCAGGCCGCAGCGCCCACAGGTTGTGCCACGCGGCGCAGGTTTGGCCTAAGTAACGCGGCATCGCCACTGGGCCTGCCTGAGGGTGGCTGCACAGTCCAGGCATGGGTGCTCAGGGTTGCGCTGCAGGCAAGGCGTGGGGCGAAGCCAGCAGAGTGTGTGGGTGAGCAAGCAGGCACACGCAGATCAATCTTCGGCCACAAAGAATCCTGCTGCGTCTGCCCTAGGAAAGCATGGAATGCGGTGCACGGCCACCGACATGGTTGGCAGGGACGCGCATGCCAGTCAGGCGCACACAAAGCACAGGCGGCAGTAGTGGGCCGCCTGCTGGCGGCTGCTCACCATCCGAGCTCGCCTCTCGAGGGCTGGCTGCTCCCTATGGTATCAGAAAAGTCTTGTACCCTCCCATGGGCCCCTCACACCCCCTTGGC
>VFQQ010001537.1_pt1 | contig 31255 bp, 33 predicted proteins | sample 3512341 | NCBI WGS metagenome assembly VFQQ01 (sample SAMN10412373, study PRJNA504923) | tailings metagenome | isolation source: Relicate 2 Philex TSF1 revegetated site | place: Philippines: Tuba, Benguet | collected 2017-08-29
GTTCTCGCCGCTGAAGACGGAAGAGCAGGTCGCGGTGATCTTTGCCGGCGTCAACGGCTACCTCGACAAGCTGCCGCTCAACAAGGTCCGCGCCTTCGAGGACGGCCTGCTGTCGCACTTGCGTTCGCAGAAGACGATCCTCGACCAGATCCGCACGGACAAGGCGCTGTCGGACGATCTCCGCGCGAAGCTCAAGGCGGAGATCGACAGCTTCGCCAAGACCTTCGCCTGAGGCATCGGCCAGCGAACGGATAGGACAGCCGCATGCCGTCATTGAAAGACCTTCGCAACCGGATCGCCTCCGTCAAGGCGACGCAGAAGATCACCAAGGCGATGCAGATGGTCGCCGCGGCGAAGCTGCGTCGCGCACAGGAAGCGGCCGAAGCTGCGCGCCCCTATTCGGAGCGCATGGCTGCCGTGATGGCCAATATCGGCCAGGCCGTCGAGGGCAACGATGCGCCCGCGCTGATGGCCGGCACCGGCAAGGACCAGACGCACCTTCTGGTCGTCGCGACAGCCGAGCGTGGTCTCTGCGGCGGCTTCAACAGCCAGATCGCGCGTTTTGCGCGCGATCATGCCCGCCGGCTGATCGCCGAGGGCAAGACGGTCAAGATCATCACGGTCGGCAAGAAGGGCTACGACATCCTGCGTCGTGACTTCGCCAATCTGATCATCGACCGTGTGGAACTGCGCGAGGTCAAGCAGGTCGGTTTCGTTAATGCTGACGCGATCGCGCGCAACGTGATCCAGCGCTTCGAGGCAGGCGAATTCGACGTCTGCACGCTGTTCTACTCGCAGTTCAAGTCGGTCATCAGCCAGGTGCCGACAGCGCAGCAGCTGATCCCAGCAGCCGCACCTGCCGCAGGTGCCACCGAGCAGGCAGCAGGCGGCGCCGTCTACGAATACGAGCCGGATGCCGGCGAGATCCTCAACGATCTCATCCCGCGCAACATCGCCGTCCAGATCTTCCGTGCGCTGCTGGAGAACGCAGCCGGCGAGATGGGCGCGAAGATGACGGCCATGGACAATGCGACGCGCAATGCGGGCGACATGATCGGCAAGCTGTCGATCACCTACAACCGCCAGCGCCAGGCGCAGATCACCAAGGAACTGATCGAGATCATTTCGGGCGCCGAGGCGCTCTGAGCGCCATCCGCGCGCCAAGAGACTAGGAAAGAGGCTAAAAGCATGGCTAGAGCAGCGACAAAGGCAGGCGCCCTGGCGTCGGCCAACCCGGCCGGCGGAACCGGCAAAGTCCGTCAGGTCATCGGCGCCGTCGTCGACGTGTCCTTCGAAGGCGGCCTGCCGGCGATCCTGAACGCGCTTGAGACGGACAATCAGGGCCAGCGTCTGGTCCTCGAGGTTGCCCAGCATCTCGGCGAGAACACCGTTCGCTGCATCGCGATGGACTCCACCGAAGGTCTCGTGCGCGGCCAGGCCGTCAACGACACCGGCCAGCCGATCGCTGTGCCGGTCGGCCCGGAAATGCTCGGCCGCATCATCAACGTCATCGGCGAGCCGATCGACGAATCCGGCCCGATCACGGCAACCGAGATGCGCCCGATCCACGCACCGGCTCCCGAATATATCGAGCAGTCGACAGATGCGGCCATTCTGGTCACGGGCATCAAGGTCATCGACCTGCTCGCTCCTTACGCCCGCGGCGGCAAGATCGGTCTGTTCGGCGGCGCCGGCGTCGGCAAGACCGTGCTGATCCAGGAACTGATCAACAACATCGCCAAGGCGCATGGCGGCTACTCGGTGTTCGCCGGTGTCGGCGAGCGCACGCGTGAGGGCAACGACCTCTATCACGAGTTCATCGAGTCCGGCGTCAACAAGAAGGGCGGCGGCGAGGGTTCCAAGGCCGCACTCGTCTACGGCCAGATGAACGAGCCGCCCGGTGCGCGCGCGCGCGTCGGCCTCACCGGCCTGACGGTTGCCGAGTATTTCCGCGACCAGGGCCAGGACGTGCTGTTCTTCGTCGACAACATCTTCCGCTTCACCCAGGCGGGTTCGGAAGTGTCGGCTCTGCTCGGCCGCATTCCTTCGGCCGTGGGCTACCAGCCGACGCTCGCTACCGACATGGGTGCGCTGCAGGAGCGCATCACGACGACGACCAAGGGCTCGATCACTTCGGTGCAGGCCATTTACGTGCCGGCCGACGACTTGACCGACCCGGCGCCGGCAACCTCGTTCGCGCACCTCGACGCGACGACGACGCTGAACCGCTCGATCGCCGAGAAGGGCATCTACCCGGCTGTCGATCCGCTCGACTCCACGTCGCGCATGCTCGACCCGCAGATCGTGGGCGAAGAGCATTACGCGGTTGCGCGTTCGGTGCAGCAGACGCTGCAGCGCTACAAGTCGCTTCAGGACATCATCGCGATCCTGGGCATGGACGAGCTTTCCGAAGAGGACAAGCTCACCGTCGCCCGTGCCCGCAAGATCGAGCGCTTCCTGTCGCAGCCGTTCTTCGTCGCCGAAGTCTTCACCGGTTCGCCGGGCAAGCTCGTCGACCTTGCCGACACGATCAAGGGCTTCAAGGACCTGGTCGCCGGCGCGTATGACCACCTTCCCGAGGCCGCCTTCTACATGGTCGGCACGATCGAAGAAGCGGTCGAGAAGGGCAAGAAGCTGGCTGCCGAAGCCGCTTGAGCGGACGGCAGTAGGCAATCGGCAGTAGGCAACAGGGAGTATGCAGTAGCGGCAATTTGCATCCGGTTCGGCATTGTGCCGACTGCCGACTGCCGATTGCCAACTGCCTGACAAATAATGGCTGCAGCTTTCAAGTTCGAGCTCGTTTCGCCCGAGCGGCTTCTGGTTTCCGAGCAGGTCGAATCCGTCGTGCTGCCCGGCAGCGAGGGCGAGATGACGATCATGGCGAACCATGCCCCGCTGATGTCGACCATCAAGCCGGGCGTCGTACGCGTGAAGACGGCGGCCGGAGCCGAGCAGACGTTCGTGGTGTTCGGCGGCTTCGTCGATGTCATGCCGGATAGCTGCACGTTGCTGGCAGAGTCGGCGATCGCGACGCGCGAATTCGACAAGGCCGACCTCGCCCGCCGCATCGAGGCAGTCCGCGGCGACGTGGAACACGCCAAGGACGACGATTCCCGCACGCGCCTCGAAACGCTGCTGTCGCAGCTCGCGCGCCTCGAGGACGCGGTCTGAGGCTGACGCTTGCGTTTCGGCAGATCTAGGGCCCTTCGGGGCCCTTTTTCTTTTGCGGGTGCGTTCACGGAATTCGTCGCGCGAAGTACCCCCACCCTATATCCCTCCCCTCAAGGGGGAGGGAGGGCGTCAACGCTGGCGTTCTTCTGTGTCGGCACTGCGCGGCGAAGGAATGGCGCTACGAGGATGACCTCCACCCCCTTGAAGGGAGGGATACAGGGTGGGGTACTGCAGGGCGCAAACCCGTCCTACAGGAAGCTCTGGGGATCGATGTCCACCTGCACCCGCACGGAGCCGCGCGCCGGCGGGGCGGCCTTGAGCATGGCGCGGATGAAGCCCTGGAGGTCGGCGCGGCGGTCGGTCTGGACGAGGAGGCGCATGCGGTGGCGGCCGCCGAGAAGCGCCATCGGTGCGTCGGCGGGGCCGAGCACATGGATGCCGGCCGCCTCGGGCGCGGCCCGGCGCAGGGCGCGGGCATGGTCCTCGGCTTCGCGGCGCGTCGCCGCAGACACGATGATGCCGGCAAGGCGCCCATAGGGAGGCAGCTGCGCGCGCTCACGCTCTGAAATCTCGCGGTCGTAGAAGCTTTCGGCGTCGCCCGAAACCAGCGCGCGCATGACGGGGTGGTCCGGCTGGAAGGTCTGGATGATGCCGCGGCTCTTCTTGCCGAAGCGCCCCGCGCGGCCGGTTACTTGCGACAGGAGCTGGAAGGTGCGTTCGGCGGCGCGCGGATCGCCGTTCGAGAGACCAAGATCGGCATCGACGATGCCGACCAGTGTCATGTTCGGGAAATTATGGCCCTTGGCGACGAGCTGCGTGCCGATCACGATCTCGGCCTCGCCCTTTGCGATCGCCTCCAGTTCCAGCCGCATGCGCTTCACGCCGCCCAGCATGTCGGACGACAAAACGATCGTTCGCGCATCGGGAAAATGCTCCACGACTTCCTCGGCGACGCGCTCGATACCTGGCCCGCATGCGACGAGGTGGTCGAGCGTGCCGCAGGAGGGACAGGCCTCCGGCCGCGTTTCGGAATGGCCGCAATGGTGGCAAAGCAGCTGGCCGCGAAAGCGATGCTCGACCAGCCAGGCCGAGCAGGACGGGCATTCGAAGCGGTGGCCGCAGACACGGCAGAGCGTGAGCGGAGCGTAGCCGCGCCGGTTGAGGAACAGTAGCGACTGCTCGCCGCGTTCCAGCGCCTCGCGCATGGGCTGGAGCAGTTTCGGAGACAGGAAGCCGCCGCGCGTCGGCGGGCTGCGGCGCATGTCGATCGCGGACAGGTCCGGCAGCGTCGCCTCGGCAAAGCGAGCCGACAGCACTTCGCGGTGGTAGCGCCCGGCCTCGGCATTGACGCGGCTCTCGATGGAGGGCGTTGCGGAGGCCAAGATGACGGGGAAGTTGCCGATATGGCCGCGCAGCACCGCCATGTCGCGGGCATTGTAGAAGACGCGGTCCTCCTGCTTGTAGGCAGGGTCGTGCTCCTCGTCGACGACGATGAGACCGAGGTCGCGGAAGGGCAGGAAGAGCGCAGAGCGGGCACCGGCAACGACCTGCACCGCGCCTTCGGCGACCTGCCGCCAGACGCGCTCGCGCATGCGCGGGGCGAGATCGGAATGCCACGGCGCGGGCTTGGCGCCAAAGCGGTCGTGGAATCGCTCGAGGAACGCTTCCGTCAGCGCGATTTCCGGCACGAGCACCATGACCTGCCGGCCGGCCGCGACAGCCTCGGCGATCGCCTCGAAATAGACCTCGGTCTTGCCGGAGCCGGTGACGCCGTCGAGCAACGTGACCGAATAGGCATCGTCGCGGACGCGGGCGCGCAGTCGGTCGGCGATGTCCTGCTGCTCGGGGGAGAGGCTGGAGGCGCCGTAAGTCGGATCGGGGAGGGGAACGACGGGGCGCGGCGGGATCAGCACCGTCTCGAACACGCCTTGGTCGCGCAGGCCGTCGATGACGGTCATCGAAACGCCGGCCGCATGCGCGAGGCCGGAGCGGGTCCACGCCATGCCGTCCCCGGCATGGGCAAGCACCTTTTCGCGCGCCGTCGTCAGGCGGTCGGGCCGCAAGTCGGTCACGCGCAGGCCTTCCAGTGGCGGCTCCGGGTCGAAGGCGGCCGGTGCGCGCAGCACCATGCGCGCGACCATGCCCGGCGCCGAGAGCGTATAGGCGGACACCCAGTCGACGAAACGGCGCATGTCGGCGCTTACCGGCGGGCAATCGAAGGCCAGCGTGATCGGGCGGAGCTTCTTCGGGTCAACGTCGCCGCCATCGCCGTCCCAGACAATGCCCGCTACCTGGCGCGGCCCAAGCGGCACTTGCACGATCGAACCGGGCTCGACAGTCATGCCTTCCGGCACGGCATAGGAATAGGCGCGTTCGGCCGGCATCGGCACGAGCACGGGCACCACCTGAGAAGAAGGCGAATCCTTTGCCATCGGGGCGTGACCTTGCCCGGTCTTTGCGATAGTGCAAGGGCGCGTTCCGCAGCCGCTCCCAAACGTCCTGGAGACCGACACATGAAATTCTTCGCCGATACCGCAGACGTGTCGGAAATTCGCGAACTGGCCGATCTCGGCCTGCTCGACGGCGTGACCACCAATCCGTCGCTGATCCTCAAGTCGGGCCGCAACATCGCGGAGGTCACGCGCGAGATCTGCGAGATGGTCGCAGGCCCGGTCTCGGCGGAAGTCACGGCCACCGACTATGCAGGCATGATGCGCGAGGCAGCGGTGCTGGCCAAGATTGCCGACAATGTCTGCATCAAGCTGCCGCTGACGCTAGACGGCCTTAAGGCCTGCAAGGCGCTGACGTCCGACGGCCACAAGACCAACGTCACGCTCTGCTTCTCTGCCAACCAAGCGCTGCTGGCCGCCAAGGCCGGCGCGACGTTCATCTCGCCCTTTATCGGCCGCCTCGACGATATCGGGATCGACGGCATGGAGCTGATCGGCGAAATCCGCACGATCTACGACAACTATGATTTCCGTACCGAAATCCTCGCGGCGTCGATCCGCACGGTCAACCACGTCAAGGACGCCGCCATGCTCGGCGCCGACGTCGCCACCATGCCGCCCTCAGTCATCAAGGCGCTGGTCAAGCATCCGCTCACCGACAAGGGCCTCGAAACGTTCCTCGCCGACTGGGCGAAGACGGGTCAGCAGATCGGCTGATTGGCGGTCAGAGTTTCTGGTGCGTCCTTCGAGGCTCGGCATCGCCGAGCACCTCAGGATGAGGATCTTGGGGCGCCTCTTCCTTCTTCCCTCGGGGAGAAGGTGGTCCGAAGGACCGGATGAGTGTTGGCGCTAACTCTCGAACGCCCGATCGCCCCCTCACCTGCCTGCCGGCATCCTCTCCCTGAGGGGCGAGGAAGGCTAGTCGCCTACGCGTTCGCCCACCTGAAGCGGCACCCACGCCCCTCATCCTGAGGTGCGAGCAAAGCGAGCCTCGAAGGACGCACCGCTGATCCTAGCGCGTGGGGACCGGCGTCTCGCCGCGGTAGTCGTAGAAGCCGCGGCCGGATTTGCGGCCGAGCCAGCCGGCTTCGACATATTTCACGAGCAGCGGGCAGGGGCGGTACTTGGAGTCTGCCAGGCCTTCATAGAGCACCTGCATGATCGACAGGCAGGTGTCGAGACCGATGAAGTCGGCAAGCTGCAGCGGGCCCATCGGGTGGTTGGCGCCAAGCTTCATGGCCGTGTCGATCGCCTCGACAGATCCTACGCCCTCATAGAGCCAGCAGGATGCGGTTGACGATGAAGGCTGGGAAGTCCTCGGCGACCGTGATGGTCTTGTCGAGGCTCGCCACGAAGGCCTTAGCGGCCTCGAAGGTCACGTCCTCGGTGGCAATGCCGCGCACGAGCTCGACCAGCTTCATCACCGGCACGGGGTTCATGAAATGAATGCCGATGAAGCGCTCGGGCCGGTCGGTCTGGGCGGCCAGACGCGTGATCGAGATCGAGGAGGTGTTCGTCGCCAGCATCGCCTCGGGGTTCAGCACCGGGCAGAGCTGGGCGAAGATCTTGCGCTTGACGGTTTCGTCCTCGGTCGCCGCCTCGATGACGAGGTCGCAGGAGGCCAGGTCGTCCATGGTGTTTGCCGGGGCGATGCGCTGCAGCGCCTGCTGGCGCACGGCGTCCTCCAGCTTGCCGGACGAGACCTGGCGCGCGAGGTTGCCGCTGATCGTCGCGATACCGGCTTCGATGCGCTCCGGCGTCATGTCATGGAGAAGCACCTTGTAGCCGGACGAGGCCACGACGTGGGCGATGCCGTTGCCCATCTGGCCGGCGCCGATCACGCCGACAGTTCCGATCTTGCCCGTCATGGTCGCCTATCCCGGTACGGGGCGATGGGTCGCCCTTCGATGTTGCACTGCAAATTAAAAGGGCGGGGCGACTGCGTCTACCCCGCCCTTTCAGGATTTTTGGACGTGCTCGTGGGCGTCAGAGCGCCTTTTCGAGCTCCGGCAGGATGGTGAAGAGATCGCCGACCAGGCCGTAATCGGCGACCTGGAAGATCGGGGCTTCCTCGTCCTTGTTGATGGCGACGATGACCTTCGAGTCCTTCATGCCGGCCAGATGCTGGATTGCGCCGGAAATGCCGGCTGCGATGTAGAGCTCGGGCGCGACAACCTTGCCGGTCTGGCCTACCTGCCAGTCGTTTGGAGCATAGCCCGCATCGACGGCAGCGCGGCTCGCGCCGACGGCAGCGCCGAGCTTGTCGGCGATCGGCAGCATGACTTCCTCGAACTTCTCCTTCGAGCCGAGCGCGCGGCCCCCGGAGATGATAATCTTGGCAGAGGTCAGCTCGGGACGATCGCTTTCGGACAGGCGGTTCTCGACGAAGCTCGAAAGGCCCTTGTCGGCGGCAGCGCCCACGGTCTCGACGGAAGCCGAACCGCCTTCGCCAGCCGCCTGGAAGGAGGCGGTGCGCACGGTGATGACCTTCTTGGCGTCGGTCGACTGCACGGTCTGGATCGCATTGCCGGCATAGATCGGGCGCTTGAACGTGTCGGCCGAGACGACCTCGACGATCTCGGAGACCTGCATGACGTCGAGGAGGGCAGCGACGCGCGGGAGCACGTTCTTGCCCATGGTCGTCGCAGGCGCGATCACAACGTCATAGCTACCGGCGAGCGACACGACGAGGTCCGCAGTCGGCTCGGCGAGGCGTTCGGCGAGCTCCGGCGCGTCGGCCAGAAGCACCTTGCGCACGCCGGCGAGCTTTGCGGCCGCATCGGCGGCGGGCCTGGCGTCCTTGCCGGCGACGAGGATGTCGACGTCGCCGCCCATCTTGGCGGCTGCCGTCAAGGCCTTGGCCGTCTGGTCGGACAGGGATGCGTTGTCATGGTCGGCGAGAAGCAGAATGGCCATGTGTCAGGCTCCTTCCAGGGATTGCCGGGTCCTGCCGGCATCATTGTTGATCAGGTGCGTCCTTCGAGGCCTTGCTTCGCAAGGCACCTCAGGATGAGGGAGGCAAGGTGCCCGCTTCCCTCATCCTGAGGTGCGAGCGCGAGCGAGCCTCGAAGGACGCACTGTATTCCTTAGAGGATGCCTGCGCCCTTGAGGGCACCGACGAGTTCCTCGACGCTCTTGACCTTGACGCCTGCCTTGCGGCCGGCCGGCTCCTCGGTCTTCAGGACCTTGAGGCGGGCCTTCACCTCGACGCCGAAATCGGCTGCTGACTTCTCGTCGAGCGGCTTCTTCTTCGCCTTCATGATGTTCGGCAGCGACGCGTAGCGCGGCTGGTTGAGGCGCAGGTCGGTCGTCACGATCGCCGGGAGCTTCAGCTCCACCGTCTGCAGGCCTCCATCGACTTCGCGGGTCACCTTGGCCGAACCATCGCCGAGCTCGACCTTCGAGGCGAAGGTGCCCTGGCTCCAGCCGAGCAGGGCCGCCAGCATCTGGCCGGTCTGGTTGGCGTCGTCGTCGATCGCCTGCTTGCCGAGGATGATGAGGCCGGGGGCCTCGGCGTCCGCCACGCCCTTCAGGATCTTGGCGACGGTGAGCGGCTCGACCGCCTCGTCGACCTTGACGAGGATGCCGCGGTCGGCACCCATGGCGAGTGCGGTGCGGATCGTCTCGGAGGCCTGCGCAGGCCCGATCGAGACCACGATGATTTCCTCGACCTTGCCGGCTTCCTTGAGGCGGATCGCCTCTTCAACGGCGATCTCGTCGAAGGGGTTCATCGACATCTTCACATTCGCCAGCTCGACGCCCGAGCCATCCGACTTCACGCGGATCTTCACGTTGTAGTCGACGACCCGCTTGACGGGCACGAGAACTTTCATGGGCTTTGGCCTTTCCTTGCTCGGTATGACAGGCGCGAAGGCGTGCCATGGGTCGCGGTACGCGAGGGCCGGAGGATCGCTGAGGACGGTACCGGCACGCGGTCGCGCAAAGCTCTAGTGACCGCGCCCTAGCTCGTCAATATCGCGAGCCCGCGCCATTTTTGCGCGGCTCGGGCGCTATTGCGGCCGTCGGCCCCAGGGTCCGGGCGGGATCGGGGCGTCGGCCGGCCGGCGGTTGGGACCGTCCGCGATGACGGCCTTGGGCGTCACGATCTCGCGGTCGAACAGAGGTACGCCGCGACGGCGCAGGACGAGCACGAGAACGGCGCCCGCAATAATACCGCCGACATGCGCCGCCCAGGAAATCTGCTCCTCGCCCTGGATGGCGAGCATCACAAACTGGAAGCCGATCCAGAGCGCCAGCACGATCCAGGCAGGGATGCGCAGCGGTATTCGGCCGAAGGCGAGAATCCAGATTTTCACCCGCGGATGCAGTATCAGATAGGCCGAGACGATGCCGGCAACCGCGCCCGAGGCCCCGATCAGCGGGGCACTGGAGCCCGGCGCCATGATGCCGTGCAGCCATGCTCCGGCGGCCGCGCATAGCAGGTAGAAGATCAGGTACTTCACGTGTCCCAGCGCGTCTTCGACATTGTCGCCGAAGACCCACAGGAACAACATGTTGCCGCCGAGATGGAACAGGTCGCCGTGGAGGAAGGCATAGGTGATGTAGGTGGCCGACGGCGGAACCATGGAGAGTTCCGGCGGCAGAACGGCATAGTCGAAGGCGACCGAGGGTATGTAGCCGAGACCGATCGCAGTCGCCTGCGCCCAGTCGAAGCCCTGCAGGCCTGTGAGCACGAAAACCAAGATGTTGGCTGCGATCAGGCCGATCGTCACATACTGAAAGCGGACATGCCGAAGCGAGTTCGCGTCATGGAGCGGAATGAACATCGGCCGGGCCCCCGCTCCGTTCTACCTGTTCTTGCCGGGCACCCATAGCACGTCGGCGCGGCCGCCGTCATTGAGCGCGCGGCTGGCGACGAAGAGGAAATCGGAGACGCGGTTGATGTAGCGCAGCGCCTCGGCCGAGACGATCTCGCCTTCGGTGCGAGCCAGGTCCACCATCAGTCGCTCGGCGCGGCGCGCGATCGTGCGGGCCAGGTGGAGTGCTGCCGAAGCGGGCGAGCCGCCGGGCAGGACGAAGGAGTTGAGCGGCTGCAAATTCGCGTTAACCGTATCGATATCCGCCTCGATGCGCTCGACCTGGACGGCGACGATGCGCAGCGTCTCGTATTCGAGCCTTTCGCCGGTGTCGGGCGTCGCGAGATCGGCGCCGAGGTCGAAGAGATCGTTCTGGATGCGCATCAGCATGGCATCCAATTCGGGCGCGTCGGCAGTATGCAGCCGCGCCATGCCGATCGCCGAGTTCGCCTCGTCGACGGTCCCGAAAGCGTCGATGCGCAGGTCGGATTTCACGCGGCGCGGGCCGGACGCCAGGCCCGTCGTGCCGTCGTCGCCGGTGCGCGTGTAGATCTTGTTCAGCTTGACCATGCCGTCCCCCTTCGAATCTCAGCCGCCCGAGAAGTACAGGGCGGTCATGATCAAGACCAGCGCCACGAACTGGAGGACGACGCGGGCCTGCATCAGCTTATTGGACGCATTGCCCGAGCCGCCGCGCATCATGTTGGCGAGGCCGCGGATGAGAACCACGACCACGGCGACCATGACCAGGATGGCCAGAATGTTGAAGGCGGTAGACATTTCGGTTCCTTGGATTGTGCGCTCAGGCACGGGACGAGACGAGCCGGTAGAACAGGCGCGCCGGCAGGAGTTTCTTGAGGATCATGCCGGCATGCGCCGGCGTCGTGACGGGATAATGGGGCGCTGGGTTGCGATGTTCCAGTGCGCGCTTCAGCGCGGCATGCACCGCTTCCGGCCCAAGCTTCGAGGATGACTGCGTGCCGCCGCCTTCAAGCTTCGCCAGTCGCTCCTCGTAGACGGTGCGGTGGACGGAGTTCTCGATGTCGATGTTTCGGGTGAACCAGCCGGCCGCATTCTCCGCGAAACGCGAGCGGATGGGACCTGGCTCGATCATCGAGACGTGGATGCCGGAGCCTTCCAGTTCGGCGCGCATCGACAGCATCAGGCCTTCGAGCGCGAATTTGGAGGCGGCATAGGCACCGCGCCAGCGCACCGGCACGATGCCGAGGATGGATGAGCAATATACGAGCCGGCCATGGCCCTGCCTGCGCATGACCGGTACGACGCGGCGCGTCAGGTCGTGCCAGCCGAAGAGATTGACCTCGAACTGGTGGCGAAGCGCCTCGACCGGCAGGTCTTCGACCGCACCGGGCTGGGCATAAGCGCCGTTGCTGAAGAGCGCGTCGAGCCTGCCGCCTGTGCGCTCCAGAACGGTTTCGACGAGGGCTGCGATCGAGGCCGGGTCGGCATAGTCGAGATAGAGCGCTTCGATGCCGTCGGCGTGCAGGGCCTCGATGTCCGCCTCTTTACGCGCTGTCGCGAAGACCCGCCATCCATCGGCCTTCAGCGCGCGGGCGCAATGGGCGCCGATGCCGCTCGAAGCGCCGGTAACGATAATGGAGGGGAACTCTGCCAAAGGGTTTTTCGTAACTTTCCTGGCAAGCTTGTCTTGCGGGCCGATCACTTCACATATTCGTCCAGCGGAGACAATTGGATGAGCGGATGCTGAGGGAAATCGTCGCGGTGCGGCGCGTGGTGGGCGATGCGCTCGGCCATTTCAACGCCGATGACGGCTGGGCGATGGCGAGCCATCTGGCTCTGTCGGCGCTTCTGGCGTTGTTTCCGTTCCTGATCTTTGCAACGTCGCTGGCAAGCTTCCTCGGCGCGGAAGCGTTCGCCGATACGGCCGTGCATCTGGTCTTCGACACCTGGCCGGAGGAGATCGCCGAGCCGATCGCCTTCGAGGTCACCAACGTGCTCACCGTCCAGCGCGGCGACTTCCTGACGATCGGCATTCTGATCGCGGCCTTCTTCGCCACCAACGGCATCGAGGCGCTGCGGGTGTCGCTCAACCGCGCCTATCGCGTGTCGGACATGCGCTCGATCGTCTGGCTGCGCTTCCAGAGCCTTGCCTTCGTGTTCCTCGCAACGGTCGGCTTCGTGATCGTGTCGATCCTGCTCGTCTTCCTGCCGCTGGTAATCGGGCTTCTCGTGCGACAGTTGCCGTGGATGGAGCCCTATGTCGGGACGATTACCGTCTGGCGCTTCATCCTGGCGTCGCTGGTCATTGTTTTCGGCCTCGTCGCCGTCCATCTCTGGCTGCCGTCAGGTCGCCGACGCTTCGTCGACATTGTTCCGGGCATCCTCTTCACCCTGATCGGCTGGGTGCTCGGATCGACGGCGTTCGCGGGGTACCTCTCGCGGTATTCGTCCTACGCATCGACCTATGCGGGCCTCGCCTCGATCATGATCGCGCTGGTCTTCCTCTACATCGTCTCGGTGATCTTCATCATGGGCGGTGAGCTCAACGCGGCGATGAAGCGCTATTTCGACGCTCGCGCCCGCGTGGCGCCGGCCGAGTAGGACCTCAGCGCGGACGCATGGCGAGCGCGACGCCGAAACTGGTGACGACGAGGCCGGCGATCTGGAGCGCATTCAGCGTCTCGCCGAAGAGCACCCACGCCATCAGCGCGGTGACGGCCGGCACGAGGTAGAACAGCGAAGAGACGCGGCTGACCGCGCCTTCGCGGATCAGGAACATCAGCAGGAAGACCGCGCCAAGCGACAGGACCAGCACCAGCCAGACGGTGGCGAGGACGAGTTGCGTCGTCAGCGTGAACTGCCAGTCCTCGAACAGCATGGCGACGATGGCGACGAGGATCGCGCCGCCGACATATTGCCAGAAGGTGCCAGTGACGAGGTGCGCATCGCCGACGAAGCGTTTCTGCCAGACGGTGCCGGCGCTGATGGCGAGTACGGCCAAGGCGGAGGCGATGATGGTCGGCACGGTGACGCCGGCGCCGGCCTCGCCGATCTTCGGCCCGAGCACCATGGCGACGCCGATGAAGCCGATGGCGAGGCCGAGCCAGTGGCGCGGCGTGACCTTTTCGCCGATGACGAAGCCCGCCATCAGCGTGACGGCGAGCGGCTGCAGGCCGACGATAAGCGCCGACAGGCCGGCCGGCATGCCGTTGCGGATCGCCCAGAACACGCCGCCGAGATAGAGCCCGTGGATCAGCATGCCCGCCACCATCGCATGCAGCGCCTTTTCGCGGGGCAGGGCGGGGGCAGACGTTGCCAGGATGATCAGCGCGAAGAGAGCCGCGCTCAGGCCGAAGCGGACGGTGAGGAACGAGAACGGCTCCGCCCATGGCATCGCGTAGCGTGTGCCGATGAAGCCGGTCGCCCAGAGCACGACAAAGACAGCCGGGGCGAACTGGACGAAGCGCGACAAGGAGAAGCCTCGAAAAAGGAATGTTAAGGGGCGAGCGCTAATATTCGCCCGCTTCCCGACAGCGCGACCGGCTGCGCGGGCAGATGAAGGACGGCGTCAGGGCGTGTCAATGCGCCAGCGGGCGCAGGCAAGGAGGGGCAGAAAGAATGATCTGGAACCTCGACATCGTCTGGCTGTCGATCCTGGTGTCGTGCGTCACGATCATCGGGTTCATCTTCGCGCTCGCACTCGATGCGATCATGCGGCGCGACGGGTTCGGAGCGGTGGGCAACACCTTCGTGCTGACTGGCGGTTTCTTCCTGACGATCTTCGGCTTCAACATGATGGGCCACCGCATGAACGACCTGCAATATGCGGCCGTTGCGGGGCTGGTCGGCGCATTCGTCTGCCTGGTCATCCTTGCTCTCGGCAAGGCGCTCCTCAACCGTCTCTGACGGCATCAAGCCCAATCATCCGTCTGATGTCGGAGGGCGTCAGGCCGGCGTCGCGCAGGCTTTCGATCGCCGTGTCGCCGCGGCTCTTGGACAATTTGCGCCCATCCTCGCCCAGCACCAGATCGTGGTGGACATAGACCGGCGGCGTCAGGCCGAGCAGTTCCTGAAGGAGCCGGTGGACCGACGTTGCGGTAAACAGGTCGCGGCCGCGCACGACATGGGTGACCTCTTGGATTGCATCGTCGACGACGACGGCCAGATGGTAGCTCGTCGGCACGTCGCGGCGGGCGATGACCACGTCGCCCCAGTCTGCCGGTGATCTGCGGATCACGCCGCTTTCGCCGCTCGGCCCGGCGCCTTCCTCGACCCAGGCGAGATCGCCAGCGGCCGCAATCGCATCCGCCATGCGCAACCGCCAGGCGAAGGGCTCGCCCTCGGCCATGCGCCTGTTGGTCTCCTCTTCGGACATGCTTCGCTCCACACCTGGATAGAGCGGGGCGCCGTCGGGATCGCGCGGCCATGACATGCCGCCATCCTCGCTTTCGGCGATGTGGGCACGGACCTCTCCGCGGCTCATGAATGCGGGATAGACCAGACCGGCATCGACGAGGCGATCGAGCGCTTCGGCATAGTCGTCGAAATGATCCGACTGGCGGCGGACCGGCTGTTCCCAGGTCAGGCCGAGCCAGGCGAGGTCGCGAAAGATACCGTCCTCGAACTCAGGCGTGCAGCGCTCGCGGTCGATGTCCTCGATGCGCAGCAGGAAGCGCCCGCCGATGGCCTCGGCAAGCTCAGCATTGGTGATCGCCGACAGCGCGTGGCCCAGATGCAGCCGGCCGTTCGGGCTTGGCGCGAAGCGGAAGACGGGCCGCGTCACGAGGCGGAAATCCGGATTGCTGGCTGCATGGCGCGATTGCTACGCTCCAGTCCCAATTGGCGCAAGGATGGCGGAATGCTGAGGATCGAGCGCGAAGAGCACATCGCAGAGGGGCTGGCAGCGCTTGCCGCCGCCGATCCGGCACTGGCGCGCGCCATTGACGAGGCGGGGCCAGTGCCGCTGCGCGTCAGCGAACCGGGTTTTGCCAGCATGGCCTCGATCATCATTTCGCAGCAGGTCTCGGTGGCAAGCGCACGCGCCATCAGCGGCCGGCTGAAGGCTGCGATCGACCCGCTGACGCCTGCGGCCTTCCTGGCGGCCGGCGAAGAGGTCTGGCGAGCGGCTGGGCTCTCCGGCCCCAAGCAGCGCGCTCTGTCGCATCTGGCGCGCGCCATCGTTGAGGATGGGCTCGATCTCGATCATCTGTGCACCGTCGACGCGGAGGAAGCGACGGCGCGGCTGACGACCGTGAAGGGCGTGGGACCATGGACCGCAGAAATCTATCTTCTCTTCTGCGCCGGGCATCCCGACATCCTGCCGGCCGGCGATCTCGCGCTGCAGGCCTCGGCCGCCCAGATCCTCGGCCTTACCGAGCGGCCGAATCATAAGGAGCTTGCGCGGATTGCGGAAGCCTGGTCGCCCTGGAGGGGCGTGGCGGCGCGTCTTTTGTGGGCGCATTACGGGGCTGTGAAGGGCCGGGACGTCGTGCCGCCGGCCAGCGACGCCGCGACTTCAGCGTCGAAATCGCAATAATTGCGTGCCGTTGCGGCATGACGCGGCGTTATGGCGCTTCACAATCCTGACACGTCCCGCTTAGAGTATCGGCACCGAAAGTGTTGACACTGCCTGGAGGTATGGCTTGTGACGATCGCGGTCTCGCCGGACGGGCTTCCTGCCCTGGTGCTGAACGCCGACTACCGACCGCTCAGCTACTATCCGCTGTCGCTGTGGTCGTGGCAGGACGCCATCAAGGCGGTTTTCCTGGATCGGGTGAACATCGTCGCCGAGTACGAGCACGCCGTATCCTCGCCGACCTTCAGCATGAAGATCCCGAGCGTGGTCTGCCTCAAGACCTTCGTGAAGCCCTCGCGCTACCCGGCCTTCACGCGCTTCAACGTGTTCCTGCGGGACCGTTTCCAGTGCCAGTATTGCGGCGCGCGCGAGGATCTGACCTTCGACCACGTAACGCCGCGCCGGTGCGGCGGAGCCACGACCTGGGAAAACGTGGTCGCCGCTTGCTCGCCCTGCAATCTTAGGAAGGGAGGGATGCTGCCGCGCGAGGCCAAGATGTGGCCGCAGCAGAAGCCCTACCGCCCGACCGTGCAGGACCTGCACAATAACGGTCGGCTTTTCCCGCCCAACCATCTGCACGAAAGCTGGATGGACTATCTCTACTGGGACGTCGAACTGCTGCCCTAGACCTCAGCGGCGGCGCAGCGCAGACCAGAAGGCGGCCGCCGCCAGCACGAGGCTTGCGACCGCGTTCCAGCCCGCAAATGACAAGCCGAGGAACCGCCCTGCCGCCTGATCGCAGGAGGGCGGGATTGCCCTGTTGATGGCATCCAGAATGCCGCCGCCGCTGCCGCCCTGCACCGGCGCGACCGCGCCGCAATTGGTGGGGCCTGCCCAGAAGCCCCATTCGACGCCCGCATGGCGCACGGCGAGCACCAAGCTCCAGAGCATCAGCAGGCCGCCAAGGCCGATGAGGATGCGCACCAGCTTCGGCGGCGCCTTGGCGAGCGCCGCGACGAAGGCGACAAGCATCACAGGGATGGCGATGTAGTAAGGCGTGCGTTGCTCCAGACAAAGCGCGCAGGGGATGTATCCGCCCAGGTGCTGGAAGCCGAGTGCCGTGCCGACCACGACCGCCATGGCCAGGCCAAGACCCAGCGCCTCCCATTTCAACATGTCGCTGCGCATCGAAGAACCTCAGAAGACCAGCCCGACGGCTAGGAACCCGCCGATCAGGAGAACCATGAACACGGTGAAAAGGAGGCCGAGATGGCGCTCCACAAAGAGTCGTATGGGCTCGCCTATCGAGTAGAGCAGCCACGACACGAAGAAGAAGCGCAAGCCTCGGCCGATGATCGAGACGACGATGAAGGTGATAAGGTCGAGCCCGGCGAAGCCGGAGAAGATCGTCAGAACCTTGTAAGGAAAGGGCGTTACGGCGGCGAAGAGCACGCCCCAGCCCCCCCAGACATCGTACCAGTCCTGGATGCGCTGGAACGCATCTTCGGCATTGTAGAGCGCCAGGATGCGCTCGCCGATGAGGTCGTAGAAGACCGCGCCGATCGCGTAGCCCAAGAGCGCACCGAGCACCGAGGCGATGGTGCAGATCAGCGCGTAGCGAAACCAGCGCGCGCGTTCGGCCAGCACCATCGGGATGAGCAGCACGTCCGGCGGGATCGGAAAGAACGAGCTTTCGACGAAGGAGACGCCGGCAAGCGCCCTTTCGGCATGGCGCGTGCGGGCAAGCGACATGGTCCAGTCATAGAGGCGGCGAAGCATCAGGGTCCCCAATTGCGCGGCCTGTGTACTCCCGCACCCACGCTGCCGCAACTTCGCTTGCGCTTGCTTGACGGCATGCCCCGCCACCGTATAGTCCGGCCCGGCGTTGCCCCTGTGGCGGAATTGGTAGACGCGCTCGACTCAAAAAGTGGTTTGTCTACCAATCCACAGGGAATCACGACGATTTGAAAGTGTCGTGTTTTCAAGGGCCTAGCGCGGGAGGCGATGGATAGGTTCAGACTGCCACTCAGGCGCTAGGTGTAGTATAGGTGCAGAGAGCGTAGGTTAGAGTCGGCGGCCATGTGCGGGCGTGGCGGAATTGGTAGACGCAGCGGATTCAAAATCCGCCGTCCTCACGGATATGTCGGTTCGAGTCCGACCGCCCGCACCAACTCTACCCGTCGCTGGTTGCACTCCTGAGGTGGAGGCCACACGTTCGAATCGTGTCGGGTGCGCCATCGTCTCTTGGAGGCGAACTATCATCTCTGATTGTTGATCGTACAAATCGCCTGCCAGAAAGCTGCGCCGACGAGCTGTTCTGCGCCTTCAGAAAGCGCAACAATCGGACGGATGGGGTAACACAGTCTTTGTGCCGAAAAGCCTCCACCTGCGGAGTCGCCACTTACGCGCTGCGAGCGCGGCTTCATCAGCTTTGCCGGAACGATGGTGTGCGACGACGCCACGTCTCTCAGGATGCGGTTCAGCGAGACGTATTCGAGGCTCACTCCATTGCGATAGAAGAGCAATTCTGTCGAAGGTCGTATATACTTTCGTATAGAACGAAAACACCAATGAAAAACTAGGGTTCTCGCAAAATTAGTTTCCCGTTCATTCACATAAATACAAATGCTCCGAGATTCTACGGGGCAAGCAATGACGTGCGTCAACACTAATTCCAATCCTAAGCAGCGCCGGAACGGTCCGACATGCCATCTGGAACGGACCCGCTTTGTCGCAGTCACAAAGTGGTTTTGGCGCTGCGAACGCGGAAACGTGGCGATGATATTCGCGCTGGCACTTATTCCCATCATGGTCGCCGTGGGTGCTGCAATCGACTATAGCCGCGCGCTTTCCGTTAAGTCGCGCCTCGTCGCGGCGCTTGATGCGGGTGTGCTGGCGGTCGGAAGCAGTGCCAATCTCTCCGACTCTGAGGCTACCGGAACCGTGGAGACGTGGCTTGATGCTCACATGCCAAATTCGCTTGCATCGCTCTGGGCGCTCGACTCAATCACGTTGGAGTCCGACGGTACGATTGGCGCTCAAGCTTCGGCGACACTTCCGTTAGTGTTTGGTCCATTTCTAGGAAGAGAAACGCTCACCATAACCGCCACTACCGAGGCCAAGCGATCTCTTGGAAAGATCGAACTGGTGATGGTGCTCGACAATACGGGTTCGATGAGGGGAACACGTCTCGACAACCTCAAATCGGCAGCCAATTCGCTGATCGACGTGTTGGCTAACTCAACGGCGAATCCGCAAGACCTGAAAGTCGGTCTCGTACCTTATACGATGACCGTGAACGTGGGACCGCAGTATCGCAATGCCGCCTGGATCAGAGGTGCCATGCCCTCCCAGTATGGAGCGGATATTTTCAATGCCGCCGGCACTGATCGCTTCCGATTGTTCGACCAGATGGGTACCGCCTGGGCCGGATGTGTCGAAGCTCGTCCCTATCCCTATGATGTGACGGAATCGCCCCCGTCCCGTAACAGACCCGCCACGCTCTATGTGCCGTTTTTCGCGCCGGATGAACCCGACACAACCAGCGGGCAAACGTGCAACGGAGCAGGATACTGCAACAACTATCTCGCGGATTTGACCAAAGACACGAACTGGCGCGTTCGCCAGGGCAACCAGAACAAATATGTCAACCCTCCGAGGACCGGCACCAATCCGATCGGTTATCAATTCGGACCGAACGCAGGGTGCGAGATCCAGCCACTCACACGCCTCACGTCCAACACGTCAAACTTCAAATCCGCGATTAATGCCATGGTTGCCGGAGGCGATACCGACATCAAGGCCGGCGTGATGTGGGGCTGGCATGTCCTCTCACCAAACGCTCCGTTCAGTGATGGCTCCGCCTATGATGATAATGAGTGGACCAAGATCATGATCGTCATGACTGACGGTCAGAATCACAACGTCGTCGTGCGAAACAACAACGACTCGGTCTATTCCGGCATCGGCTACATCTGGCAGAATCGTATCGGCATGACCTCCGGCAACCTGAACCAGCGCATTGCCCGACTTGATCAACGACTTGCCGAGGCTTGCGCGAATGCGAAGGACGCGGGCATTGTTATCTACGCGGTCGTGCTGAGAGATCGATCCGTCGATCAGTCTACAGTCAGAAACTGCGCGTCGTCTTCAGACAAGGTCTTCGACGTGGAAAATGCCTCCGGTCTGTCTGCCGCGTTTCAGAATATCGGCGGCTCCGTGCAGCGGCTGCGACTGAGCCGCTAATGTGTCTCGCGGCCGGATTGCGCACAACGTGCTGTTGTGCGCGGCGGCGTCACGCGCCTGCTCGCCTCTACACCCTAGTCGCGAACACGTCCGGTCACCAGCACGTCACATCCCGCCTCACAGAGAAGGCGCCGGGCAACGCTGCCCAGCAAGGCTTGGGCGGCTGCGTTCCTGCCTTGTGTTCCCAGGGCAACAAGGTCGATCCGGCCGCTTCGAGACAAGTCCACGAGCGTCGCCCCGGCAGCGCCCGGCAACACCAAGGCTTCCGTTCGAGATCCGCACTTTCCTGCAAAGTCAGCGAGTTGACGGCGGCAGTTGTCCATCCTGGCCTGCCGAAAGCGATCCGCATCTTCAGGTCGCGTGCCAGCCCGCAGCATGGCCTGCTCGAAGGGAAGCGGAATTTCACAGGCATGAACAAGCACGATCGGGGTATCGGGCGCCAGCGTTCGGGCAGCATTGAGAGCTGTTTCAGACATCGGGGAGAAGTCCATGGCTACGGCAATTTTCTGGTACGGCTGAGCCTCCTCGTTGCGCACCACCAGCACGGGAATCGAAGCGGTCCGCACGAGGCGATCGGCGGTCGAACCGAAGACGCGCTCCATCACCGTGGTGGGCTCGCCTGGCCCGATCAGGATCGCGCCGGCCGACAACGCGCGGGCGGCCGATGAGATACACTGATGAGGCACTCCGAACTCGACCTTGAGCGTCGGCGTGACCGCAAAACGTGCTCCTTCGACCAGTGAGGTCAAAGATGCGCGAGCATGCTCGTCTATGTCATGCCGGACCCCCGCTTCCCCCACTTCCATGTCCTCGACGACATACTGGACGGTGACGGCAGCGCCGTGCTGCCCGGACAATTGAGCCGCCCGGGCAAGCACTTTCCTGGCGTTGTCGTGGTGAGGATCGACCGCGACGAGGACCGTGTTCATGGGGTATTCCTTCCGTTCGTTCAGTTTCGTGGCGCCGCAAGCGAGAGCGTCCGCGGCCGTGCATCTCATGCCGTGAGTTTAGAAGAGGAAGGCCTGCGCGATCCCGAAGTAGATCAACACCCCTGCCACGTCGGCGATGGATGTGACGAGCGGCCCGCTCGCCGTCGCCGGATCGAAACCGACACGGGTTAGGACGAACGGCAGGGTAAGCCCGATCAGCGAACCGACCACGACGATGACGATCATGGCGATCGAGACGACCAGCGCGATCTCGGTTCCGCCGCGCCAGACGCCGATGCCGTAGATCGCGGCGGCCATGGTGAGTCCAAGCAGGCCGGCCACGAGCACCTCCCTGCCGAGCATCCGGCCCCAGTGACGCAGTTGAACCTCGCCGGTCGCCATGGCGCGCACCGTCAGCGTCGACGCTTGCGCGCCGGCATTGCCGCCCGAGGCGATCAGCAGCGGCAGGAAGAAGAGAAGCGCCATATGGACGGCGATGACGTCTTCGAAATGCGCGATCCCGGCCCCCGAAAAGATGTTGCCGAACACCAGCAGCACGAGCCAGAACACGCGCGCACGATAGAGCATCAGGATCGAGGCGCGGCCGACGCTTTCCGCAAGATCGCCCACGCTGCCCGACTTGTGGAAGTCTTCCGTCGCCTCCTCGGTGAGGACGTCGAGCGCGTCGTCGTGAGTGACGATGCCGACGATCCGTCCGTCCGCATCGATCACAGGCAGCGCGAGGACGTCGTAGCGGGCGATCTTGCGGGCCACGCTTTCCTGATCTTCATCGACCCGGACGGCACGCGTATCGCGCTCCATGATCGTCTCGATCCGCGTGCTAGGGGCGGCAAGGATCAGTTCCTGCAAGCGGACCGAGCCGAGCAGTTTGCGGTCGGCGTCGATGACATAGGCGCGGTTGATCGTTTCCTTGTCCGGGGCCTCCCGCCTCAGCGTGTCGAGCGCTTGGCGAGCGGTCAGCGTCGGGCTCAACACCGCGTAGTCCGACGTCATGATCGCGCCGGCCGTCGCGTCCTCGTAAGCGGCCAGGCGACGGATGTCCTCGCGCTCCGCCTGGGCCAGAGCGGGCAGAAGCGCCTCCTGCTCGTCGTCGGTCAGTGCGTTGAAAAGGTCAGCCCGGTCGTCCGCGTCCATCTCGGTTACGACTGCCGCGAGCCGGCTGCGCGGCGCGGAGCGCGCCAGCACCACCTGCTGCGCCCGGTCAAGATAGCCGAGGACCTCGGCCTGACGCTCGATGTCGAGGAGGTCGAGAAGACGCCAGTCGAGATCGGCATCCTGTTCCTTGAGGAAGTGCGCGATGTCAGCGGCGTGCTGCGTGGCGAGAAACTCCCGATTGATCTCCATGTCGCCATGGAGTGCGCGGGCAAGAGTTTCGAAGGTCATGATGCACCTCGGCTTTCACGCTGCCCTGCACGGACAGCGGCCGAGGCGAGCGATGTTCAGACCGGCAAGCTCAGTCGTGTTGCGCGAGGAGCAGCACTATCTTTCTTCTGCAAACGACTGGAAGGGTCTTCCATTGTTTGGGCCTATTTCTGGTCAGCGGTACGGTCGGCGCCAGGACGCACCAATCCGCTCGCTACGATGTAGCTCAATCTTGCAGCCGGATGTGGCGGTTTCTTTACGATCAGGACCCTGACCGGTCCCCGCATCGGTCGGAGCATTTCGGCCCGGATGTCCGGAGATGTCACCACGCCACGCTCGTCGCCGCTCCAAGCCATCAGGCATCAGAAGCCAGTTGAGCCAACAAGATAAGCTGCGGGACTTATAGAGACATTCACACCAGATGAATACTGGGTGATACGAAGGTATATCCCGATGATACCTTTCGCCATGATGGCTGTCCTGACGCGCGCTGGCGTCGGCGTCCCGATCGGCTTAAACAGCGACCGTGATGTCCGCCACGCAATCGCGCACGCGGGCAAATTCAGGAACCAACTCAATGCCTAGCGACAGTAGTCGACAGAAAGCGCCGGTCTGGGCGCCCGGACGAGCCTAGGCAATTGGCTCGCCCGTGGCGGTCTGATCGGCCGCCACGAGGTGAGAAATGTTTTATTATCCCCTATCTCCGCGCGCCTTGCGTTCGGCAGAAACGGTCTGCGCCCTCTATTACGAGCGCCGCCGTTCGTCTCCGTCAACACTTCATGGTGACGTCCCGATCTTTGGACGGTTCGGGCTTCTCCTCGCGATTTACCAGCACAACCGTTCGGACTGGTGAGGGCGCCATGTCACAGTGGATCGCCCTTACCGGCATGGCGCTGGTTTACATCGTCCTGCTCGCCGCAAGCGCGTGGCGCGCCCGATTGATCGGGGGCGCTCGAACGCGCGTGCGCCTGGTTCCAACGCAAGCCTATTTTCAGTCTCGCCGCATCCGGAGATCGGTTGCTGAAGGCGACCTTTGCATTCGGTCGGCGCGGCCAGACCCGAAAGAACGCCACTCTGCTGACGCAGATCCTCGGGCCGCGAGTGCCAATCATCCATCAAGCGGCCTTGCGCAGCGGCATGCGTCCGATTCGACGCGCACGTTTGCTCGGCCTGCCGCGCCAATTCAACCGACGGAGTAAGGCCATGACTGGTCCCACTACCACTATATCCATCCGCGATCTTCTCCTGGCCCGAGACTTCGAGTCGATCCGCGTTGCTTTCAAGAACCTGCACAGCGCCGACATCGTCAACGACATTGCGGACCTCGACTCCAAGGATGTCGCAACTGTCCTGCTGCTTTTGCCCGAGCGCCGGCAGGCGGAGGTCTTCGGCTATTTCAATGCCGACATTCAGGTCGAGATCGCGCGCACGCTCGGCCGATCTGAACTTGCCGCACTCATCACCGCAATGTCGCATGACGAGCGAGCCGACCTTTTCAAGCGTCTTAGCCCGGATCAGCAAGAGGCGCTGCTGCCCGGGATCGCCCATGCCGAGCGCGAGGACATCCGCAAGCTCGCATCCTATCCCGAAGGGACGGCTGGTTCGATCATGACCTCCGACTATGCGACGCTGGGCAGCGAACTGACGGCGCGTCAGGCGATCGACAGCTTGCGGCGCGAGGCGCCCGACAAGGAGACGATCTATCACGCCTATGTCGTTGATGACGCTCGACGGCTTACGGGCGTGGTGTCGCTGCGCGAACTGCTCGTCGCGGACGACGCCGCGCTCGTGTCCGACATCATGCGCAAGAACGTCATCTTTGTCCGCGCCGATGATGCGAAGGAAGCGGTCGCCGAGAAGATCGCGGAATACGACTTCCTGGCGCTGCCGATCGTCAACGAAACCGGAATGCTGGTCGGCATCGTGACCGTCGACGACGCGCTGGACGAGGCCATGGCCGAACGTGGTCGCAACGTAGCCCAGTTCGGTGGCAACGTCCCAATCGGAGGTGGCCCCGATCTCAGCTTCCGCACATCGTCGTTCATGCAGATTTTCAACACCAGGGCATTCTGGCTCGGCGTGCTGACCGTTTTCGGCATCCTCACCAGCACCTACGTAGCGGCGCAGGAAGAGATACTCTCGGAAATCATTATTCTGGCGGCATTCATCGCCCCAATCATTGATGCGGGTGGGAACACCGGCAGCCAATCCGCCACCCTCGTCATTCGCGCCATGGCGCTCGGCGAGGTCAAGATGCGCTGGCGCGATCTCTGGTTCGTCGTGCGACGCGAAATCCCTGTGGTGCTCGCGCTCGGCGTCGTCATCGGCTTGCTGGAAGCGGTCCTGGCCTTCTTCAGCAAAGGCGTGGGCGTTGACGTGCTGCTGGTCGTCGGCCTGTCGATGGGCATCTGCATGATCCTCGGCGGTCTGATCGGGGCGACCTTGCCGTTCGCTGCCCGACGCATCGGCACCGATCCCGCGACATTGAGTTCGCCGCTGATTACCTCGATCATGGATCTCATGGGTGTCGTGGTCTACTTCGGAATGGCCTACGTTTTCATGGGACATTTGCTGACCGCCAGTTAACGCCGGAGTCAACCTAGGACAAATGCTTGGCGGTTCAGCCCGCCAATCCTTCGGTCGAGACTTCCGACAACCGATGGCTCCGGCTGGGGCGCCAGCCTCTCTGGCGCCCACCAACAAATCCCCCCAACCACATAAGGCGCGTCCCCGCCAAGTGCAGTCGGATGCTCCCACGAACCTTGAAGGAACATCCTATGGCCTTCGTTCCCTTCATCCCGCTGCCCTCCGTTCCGCATCTCGAACAATCGTTGCTGCGGTTCGTCGTGGCCGGCCTCATAGGACTAATGATTGCTGCACCCGCGCGGGCTGCCGGCGGCGCGCACGTCGTGGACGACGCAGGCGTCGAGACGCCGGGCGTCTGTCATCTGGAAAGCTGGGTCTCGCGCCACAATCGACACGGCGGCGTCGCGACCCTGGCGCCGGCCTGCACATTCGAGGCCCTGCCTCGAATGGAATTCGGCGGCTTCATCGAGCGCAAATGGGGCGAAGACGCGGAAACCAGCTTCGGCCCGGCACTCAAGCTCAATCTCATCCCTCTTGAAACACGATTTGGTCTCGGCGTTATCGGCTTGGCCGCCTGGAGCACCGGATCGAGGCAGATTGATGCGGCAAGCGTCATCGTGCCTATCTCGCTTCAACTCAATGAGCGGGTTCGCGCCAACCTCAATGCCGGCTGGCTCTATGCTCGCGGCGACGCCCAGCAGAACCAGGCTTTTTTTGGCGCCCAGATCGAAACCGACATCACCAATGATCTGATGCTGATGGGAGAGGTTTTCACGCGCGGTATTGGTCAGCCAGGTGCGCAATTCGGCCTGCGTTGGACGCCAGGCCAAGGCAGCGTCGATGTGGACATTCTGTCGGGCTGGCGAACGGACGGAATGATTCCGTGGACTGTCACTCTTGGCATCACGATCCGGCGATGAGCAGAAAAACCGGCATGGTGGTCATCCGTAAAGTCTGCCTGCTTCGACTGGCCGCTGGCGCGTGCAGCCCCACCAAGGACAATCGCAATGAATGCTGAGACTATCCTGCAAACCATCGCCAATCTTGGCGCGGCATTTCTGCTCGGCGGAATCATCGGTTTCGAGCGACCGTGGCGGCAGCGCCTCGCCGGTCTGCGCACCAACACGCTGGTCGCACTCGGCGCGGCCATCTTCGTCCTTTTTGCGGGCTTCTTCCCCGGCGAGGCCAGCCCGACCCGCGTCGCCGCGCAGGTGGTCTCCGGTATCGGCTTTCTCGGAGCGGGCATCATCTTCAAGGAAGGGCTCAATGTCAGCGGACTCAACACCGCCGCAACGCTATGGTGTTCGGCCGCCGTTGGCGTGCTTTGTGGTGCGGGCTTCTACCCGCAGGCGATGATAGCAACCGCCTTCGTCATTGGCGTCAATCTTGTCCTGCGTCCGGTGGTGCGTTGGATCGGACGCTACCCTATCCCGACGAGCGATGCCGACGCTGCCTATGAGATTTCCATCGTGTGTCACGGACAGGCGGAAGCCCATGTGCGCGCCCTTCTCTTGAGAGACCTCGGTTCCACGCTGCACATTCGCGACCTTGAAAGCCGCGACATCGAGGACAGCAATCGTGTCGAGGTCACCGCTTCGGTGCGGGCGGACAGCCGCCAGGATCGCACACTGGAGCAGCTTGTCGGCCGCCTCAGCCTGGAACCGATGGTCACGGCCGCCCGGTGGCGTCTCGAAGCTGTGGAATGACGGGCGAGAGGCGGTGGTCGGCGCGGCAAAGATGGCAACGGACGACGCAGCGTGCGCCACGAGCATCTTGCTGTGCAGTGGAGGTACGCTGCGTGCAGCTCATCGTCGGCCGCCGGCGGCTCGATGCACGGGCCGCGTCCAAGGTTATCCCCATCAGCTACCAAAACGCGGTCAAGATCTTCCACTTTTTGGGTGTCTTCCATCTGCACTTCTTCCTATCGCTTGAAGAAGATACGAAGGGCAAATCTGTCGAGGTCGCGCGCGAGTCGAAGAAAGCGCCGGGCGTCGCCTCTCGTGAGGCGATTTGTCGAAGCGCCGCGAAACGCCGCCCTGCGGATGAGATTTGCCAACCGAACGACGCAGACCGCAAGCATCCTGCGCAGAGGACCCGGATCTTTCGATGGCGGTGGAGAGACGCGACGGGGATAGCCTCGGCCCGCCTCGTCAGGCCCGAAGGGCGATCCTATGCGAGGAAGGATGTGCCAGCCGAAGCAGCCACCAAGAAAGAGGGTCGTCATTGTCGCCTCCTTCCCGGACTGGCTCCTCCTGATGCCAGCGAGCCACGCGGCATCCGGTGTCAGGGTCAATCGTCCACGACATGGCGAGCCGGCTCCCGCAGACGCGATTTGCCAGAACCCGGCTCGCGCATATCTCCGCCACACCGCGAAAGGCGGCGATACGGCCATCCGGGAAAACCATTCTGTTCATGTCTCACCTCCTTGCGTCGTCAGACGCCGCCGGCGAGACGATGGATCAGTCCCGGCGGAGCGCCCTTGTCGCTGTTCTGGTCTGGCTACTGTGACCGGGCATTGGGTTTCTTTCGGATTTTGTCGTCGTGCAGAGAAACTGTTAACGATCTCGGCACAAGTAAACAAAAGATACAGAACACGCCAGCGTGCTTATGGTTTTGGTAAGTGGACGAACGTATCTCGAAACTATACGTGAGTATAACTTTTCCCTTATCAGGTACAGTCCAGGTGGGGCGTGATGGAGGGCTTGGCACGATTTACGCCACGATACGATGAGCCTCTGGTCATAGTCCGCCGGTGGCGTTGCGAAGATCGTGAACGATAGCGAGAAGGATATGCATATCGATGGTCGAGAGGTGATATGAGACTGAACGCCGAGAGGCTTTCAGGTCGCACCGAGGGAATTTCCAATTGTTTAAAAGTCACCAGCGCACGACAGCTCGCGGCACCGCCTTGCGGTGGGCGCTGATGCTCAGTCTGGTTGCTCTAATCTTCATCGCGGACACCATCGCCGATCTCGAAATTGCCGTCGCGGTCTTCTACGTCGCCGTGGTTTTGTTCGCGGCAGGGTTTATGCTTACGCATGGCGTTCTTGCGGTCGCGGGAGTGTGCGTTGTCCTCACCGTTGTCAGCTTCTTTTTCACACGAGCTGGCGCCTATGAAGCCGGTATCATCAATTGCGCCATAAGCCTCTGCGCTATCGTCATCACGACATATCTCGCCCTGACGAAATCTTCAGCGATCCTCGCCGAACACGAAGCCCGCACCCAACTCGCGCGGCTTGCTCGTGTCAATTCTCTTGGAGAAATGACGGCATCTATCGCGCACGAGGTCAATCAGCCGCTGACCGGCGTGATCACGAGCGGCAACGCCAGCTTACGCTGGCTGGCCGCCGACCCGCCCAATTTGCCCAAAGCGCGACAGGCTCTCGAGCGCATTATTAACGACGCCAACCGGGCCAGCAATATCGTCGGACGGATCCGTAGTCTTTCGAAACGCGCCGAGCCGAAGGCTGAATGGCACGATGCGGCTGCGATCGTCGATGAGATCGTTGCATTGTGCCGCGGCGAGCTTGATCGGCACAATATCGTCGTTCGCACGCACGCTGACGACGATCTGCCTCTCGTCTCTGCGGACGGCGTCCAAATCCAGCAGGTTCTGCTCAACATCATCCTGAACGCGGTGGAAGCGATGGCGAACACTCCCGAGGACCAGCGGGAAATAGCAATCGGAGTCTCGCGCCAGAACGGTGGGTTTGTACAATTCTCAATAGCCGACAATGGCTGCGGCATACCATGGGATACCGTGGAAGGAGTGTTCGAAGCGTTCCAGACCACAAAGCCTGAAGGGATGGGAATCGGCCTTGCCGTCAGCCGTTCCATTGTGGAAGCGCATGGCGGACGGATTTGGGCCAGCGCGAGACAAGGCGGTGGAGCGGAGTTTCACTTCACCCTCCGAGGACAAAGTTAGGTGCATGATGAGCGTGATGACAAGCAACGAGAAGGACCAGCCCATTGTCTATGTGGTAGACGATGACAAATCTGTTCGCGACTCTCTCGAAGACCTGCTGGCGTCGGTTGGTCTGCGGTCCATGCTGTTCGCATCGACCCAGGAGTTCGTGGCTATCGAGCGGCCGGATGCCCCGGCCTGCCTCGTCCTTGATGTCCGCATGCCGGGATTGAGCGGGCTCGATTTCCAGGAGGAGATGACCAAGTTCGGAATTCACATACCCGTAGTCTTCATTACCGCGCATGGAGACATACCGATGTCCGTTAGGGCTATGAAATCAGGCGCTGTGGAGTTCCTGACAAAGCCATTCAGGGAGCAAGATCTTCTCGATGCAATTCAGCAGAGTCTGACGCGGGATCGGGCGCTCCGGCAGGAGAGCGGGATCAAGGCGGAACTGGATAGACGTTACGCCAGCCTCACAGAAGGAGAGCGAGAAGTGATGGACCTTGTCGTCACCGGACTGTTGAATAAGCAGGTTGCCGCGAGGCTCGGTGTCAGCGAGGTGACGGTGAAGGTTCGGCGGGGCCAGGTGATGCGGAAGATGGGAGCGGATTCGCTCGCCGACCTCGTTCGTTTCGCCGAACGTATCCACGGAACCAACGGCGGGGCATTTGACCTGAAGCTCTAGAATATACGTTCGTATATTCATACGAGACCATTGCACATCACGCTTGAGCTAGCATTTTAACCGCGGATAGGGGCGGAAAGGGTAGGTTCTCGCCAACAATTCTAGAGACGGGCGATGAATCAAGCGATCGGCAAACCAGATCTGGCCGGCTCCTCTGCCACGGAACGTCGAGCAGCGCACCGTCGGCGGACACTGTTTTCCGGCAAGATCATTTTTAATCGGCAATCCTCGGTGCTTAGCTGCACAGTTCGGAACCTCTCCGAATCGGGCGCATGTCTGGAAGTCGACTCGCAAATTGGCGTTCCCGACCAATTTGAGCTGCTGATCGAAGGCGCTGGCGTCAGGGCGGAGTGCTCTGACCCCCGACGCTCATCCAGTTGAAACCAGAGCCGGCGGGTGACAATTGCCCGCTTGCGCGGAGGGAGCAATGGGCGATTGGCGGAACGCCTCCGTTTCGTGGAGCCGATCGCCCATTGCGGCGAGTTTGGCGGCGTAAGCCGCGGGGGTCTGATAGCCGAGCGCGGAATGGGGCCTGTCGGCGTTGTAGTCGGTTACCCAGGCGGCGATGACGCTGCGGGCCTGGTCGAGGCCGAAGAACAACGTTTCGTTCAGTAGCTCGTCCCGCATCTTCGAATTGAAGGCCTCGCAGATGCCGTTCTGCATCGGCTTGCCCGGGGCAACGAAATGCCAAGGCACGCCGGTCTCATCGCTCCAGGCGAGCATCGCGTTCGAGGTAAACTCGGTGCCGTGATCGCTGACGATCAGGCCCGGCTTGCCGCGCTGTTCGATAACGGCCGTCAGCTCCCGGGCGACGCGGCGGCCCGAGATCGAGGTGTCGACCACGGCGGCGAGGCATTCCTTCGTGACATCGTCGATCACGTTGAAAATCCGGAACCGCCTTCCTTGGGCGAACTGGTCGTGGACGAAATCGACTGACCAACGCGCATTGGGAACCGCCACCGTCAGCAGGGGGGCCCGCGTCCCGATCGCCTTCTTCCGCCCCCGTCGCTTGCGGACGGCAAGGCCCTCCTCGCGGTAGAGCCGCTGGGTCTTCTTGCGGTTCACGGCATGTCCCTCCCGCCTCAGCAACACATGCAGGCGCCGGTAGCCGAACCGGCGGCGCTCGGATGCCAGCGCCCGCAGGCGCTCGCGCAGATCATGATCATCGGGTCGTCGACTGCGGTAGCGGATCGAGGTCCGGTCCGCGTCAATCACGGCACACGCCCGCCGCTCGCTCATCTCGTGGTCCTCCACGAGGATCGCGACGGCTTCGCGCCTGGCGGCGGGCGTCACCACTTTCGCGACAGGAGATCCTTCAGCGCAGCCTGATCAAGCAGGGATTCCGCCAGCAGCCGCTTCAGACGGCCATTCTCCTCCTCGAGCGTCTTCAGCCGCTTCGCGTCCGACACCTCCATGCCGCCGAACTTGGCCTTCCACGCGTAGAAGGTCGCGCTGCTGATCCCATGCCGACGACACAGCTCCGCCGTCTTCGCACCGGCTTCCTGCTCCCGCAGGATGCCGATGATCTGTTTCTGTATTCGGTGTCCTCCAGTCAAGGCGTGACGTTCGATGCAGGTTCTTTGCT
>VFQQ010001539.1_pt1 | contig 31248 bp, 52 predicted proteins | sample 3512341 | NCBI WGS metagenome assembly VFQQ01 (sample SAMN10412373, study PRJNA504923) | tailings metagenome | isolation source: Relicate 2 Philex TSF1 revegetated site | place: Philippines: Tuba, Benguet | collected 2017-08-29
TGCTTGCCAGCGGCCGCTCCACAGTGACGTCTGCACAGGTGCACAGGTGCACAGGTGCACAGGTGCACACCCTGCTGCTGCTGCTGCTGCTGCTGCTGCTGCTGCTACTCACCTTGCACTGCTCGGTAATGATCAGCGAGATGTTGCCGGGGGCGGGCTCGGGGTCAAAGAAGTTGGTGGACCCGAGCGCGGGGCTGCAAGAGGGAGGCAAGCCACACAGGGCCCATACACGTGTAAACGCAGCGAGAAGGAGACTCTCGCATGGAGCTGCACTAGCATGGGGCGTGTCCAATGTGCAACTCGTGCAGGGCACACAGCAGGGCAGGCTGCGAGTATTGGACAGCAGTGCAGCCAGAGCACTTACTAGGCAGCCCAGCAGTCCAGCAGGGCAAACTCGGACCATCTGGGGATGACAGCAGGCAGGAGGGCGGACAGGTTGGGCGACTCCCAAAGACAGCAGGCAGCAGCAACCAGGGGAGCCGAAGCAAGACCCATGCAGTGCATGGCGGCCATGCCACACGAACTGGCTGGGCTCAGCCAGTGCGCCGATTGCAGCTTGCCACCTAAGCCGCATGATGCATGCTGAACCACCCTCGGCTCTCACGTGATGCCCCATCTGCAGGGCAGCAGGGCGCAGATGGGCAAGAGCATTCTCAGCACATCTGTATTGTCTCCGGGCGTCTGTTTTTCACTTGATGTGCATGCGCAGCCAGTTGGGTGCAGAGGGGGCGTGCAGGTCAGGCCACCTCTGCCGCTCCAACTTGCAGCGAGCCACAGCCAACCGCTTCAAACGAGGGGGTGTGAAACGGGCCATGCTCCACTCACTCTTCTATCTTCACAATGCAATCATCACCGGTGCAGTCCTCGGAGGCGGAAGGCGAGCGGGAGATGCATCTGCAGTGCGACAGAGCGTCGTAAGGCAAGCTGTAATAAAGAGCAATGGAAGCATCCATGTGGGAGGTGAGGCGGGGGCATGCCTTGCCCATCCTCAGCAAGCAGCATCCCTGTGCTTGGAGTCGGGTCATTGGCGGTGCAAGGCAGGATGGCTGAGACCATGGCAGGACGGCTGAGACCACAGCATGCACGCTGTGCGCCGGCTAAAACTTACGCAGCGTAGAACCCGGGAGCCCGTGTGTCCTCAGCACTCAGGCTCCAGGGGAAAGGGAGAGGGTCGGGCAAACCGGACAGGTCCTCGCCCTGGTGCACATGAAGCGTGGGTGGGATGTGAGGGGGGGCATGCCAGTAAGGTAAACAGGCGGCTCTCTCTGACCTGCAAGCCACGGCGCGGTCGCCTGTCCGGCCCTTGCAAGCAGCTGCAATCGCGCCAGCACGGGTTCATGCAAGTTGGCAGCGGGGGCTGGCTGCGGACCAAGCGCGCCCCGCCCCGGCCCCTGCACCTACCGCATCGCTCTTCCATTGAGAGAAGTTGAGCAGCTGCAGGCAAGCAATGCAAGGTTTGGACATGTTTAGCACGCCGGTCAGCAACGGCGAGTGAGCGCGAGCGGCGGCGCCCGGCCCCCTGCCGCCAGCAGCAACCCAGCTTCGACGTCTTCTGCCGGTCATAGTGCAGCTTGATTCACCTGAGTGATCTCGAGCCACTGGTCTGCCAGCCCACCGGACGGGGTGCAGTTCACCGAGCCAGGGGCGCCGGTGCCGAGATTTGCGAGCACGCCGGGCGCCTCCGCCCGGGCTGCGGGAAAAGCTGCGGCGGCGAAGACCGCCGCCAGCAGCACGACTGCTGCGCGGGCCATTGCGCGATCTGCGCTTCCAGAGAGGCGATTGGCATGTGGGCCGCGGCAGGCGGGCTTTCAAGCCGTCAAGCGGCCAAAGGCGGAACGGCCCGTTGCCATCGGGCGGCTGTCGAGGCTTGCGTGCAACGATCCAGCAGTGACAACCGTCAGTGGCGCACCTATCGCTCTGCGGCCTGCAAATACCCCCACCTTTGAGCGAACCTGCCGGGGTTTGGGGCGATCCGCTCGGCACAGGCCTGCTGTCGGCAGAATAAGAGGCGGTATCGCGATGGATGCTTATGCTGGAATGGAGGGGTTAGGAGAACAAAGTGCAGTCACAGCTGGCGCTGGGCGCACTTTTTCCGCCGGTTTCCCGCCCACCCGCTTCGCCGAGCATTCGAATGCGGGCATCACAAGGTAAGTGACAGGCTTGTGGCAACGCGGCTGCATTTGTGATGATGAGTAGTTTCAGCTGTTCAGTGTGCTGCGCGGGCCGTGCATGCTTGCGCCCCCCACAGCAGTGCTGCGGCAGGCGGCGGTGGTGGCGGCACCCGCACTGTCCCCAGCAGAGGGAACACAGCGGCACACAAGCTACACAAGCCATGCACGCCATGCCCTCCTCCAACCTTCGAGGGTGGTCAAGTTGCATGATCACTTGCTGCAGCTGTTAAATTGCAGATGCTGCCCGATTGCACAACACAAGCTCGGGGTGCTTCAAGCCCGGCCCGTCGTGGCAGTGTTCATGCTGCAGAGGGGCAGGACTGTGCCCTGCAAGCATGCCTGGCTCAGCCTACTTATGCAAAGCTGTGATGAATAACAAAACGGCGAGATGTGCAATGCAACCAGCAGCGAAACGTAGATGTGCGACACTAGATCAGCCGGCCCTGCCCACACCGGACGGTGCGCCGCCGCCAGGCATTTGATGGCGGCCCCGCCGCCCGACCCTTTGTCACACCCAACGATTTCTGCACAACATAAAGATTCTGCAGCGCAACCCTCCGACGCCCTGGAGCGCTCGCAGGCGATTTTCCATTGCGGAAGTAGTGAGCGGCGACGCCACCCGGCCTCCTGGCTACTTCGGGCACTTTGCAACCGTACTTTGAAATCGGGGCAGCATTGCCGCGCCCTGCCGACAAAGATACGGTGTCGCCGCCGCTGCCATGGCCGCCGCTGCCACCACTGCTGTCGATGTTGCCCAGCGCCATGGCTGCTGCTTGTTTCGACCTGCAGGTGTGGCACACTCATGCAACACTGCGTTCTCTTGCAGCTGCATCATCTTACAGCTGCTCCACAGCAGCGACACAGACAACAGCAGAGAAGATGCGGCGGCACTCGCGCTTCCCAGCGGCGCAGCACGGCGGCACGAGCGGCCGGCTGCAGCAATGGCAGCCAGCCTGGCGCAGGCGGTGCGTCATCACTTGATGCGCAGGCGGCAGCGCAGCAGCAGCGTGGCGACATGCAGCCTCAAATAGACGGGTCAGCAAGCGCACCACCAGGCAAGCTGAGGCACGCCGCTGGCGGCTGGGCATGCAAGAGCCGGCTGCACAGCACATGCGCTTGCCTGCTGTTTCTTGCAGCATGTTCAAACCACTGCCTCCAGCATCTCAAGCATGCTGCCGAGCGCCAACTGATGGCAGCATGCGGCTTGTCGCACCCCCTGCCCCCTTTCCCCATGTTCCCTCCGTACAGATGTGCCGCTGCCGGCGCCGCCGGAGCTGCGAGCTGCGGCCATGGGCGCCATGAAGCAGCTGCGACGGCAGCGGCAGGCGGCGGGCAGCTGGAGCACGCAGGACGAAGAGGACTATCGCATTGCAGCCATGGTGCTGAGCGGCAGGTGGCGTCTATAAGTCCGTTGGTTGAGAGCATTTGCAGAGTGGAACAGGAAGTTTTCCCTCCCCTCCTCTTGTTCCCCCTATTTGTGACGCCGTTGCACACCAGGCGCTCACAATTTATTGAACATGATGTGCTGCTTGCGCATACTTGCGACACCGTTGCACACCAGGCATTCCCACTTTATTAAAACGAGACGTGGAATGGCGGCGGGTCCGCCTGCCGCCGCAGATGTTCAGTTGGGTGCGCATGCGCTGTTGCATCCGTTTTTCGCTGCCCTTTCCTAGCTCTTGCGTGTTGTGCTTTCTGGCAAGCCGGAGGATATGAGGACGCACATGCTGGTCAGAGGCTTTTGTAAAGAGCCACAATGCGGCTGCCTTGCCAAGAGTGCCCTCTCGGCTTCCCATGGCTTGGAACATGGGCTCGCCTTGGGCAGCACGCCTGGCCATTCAGCGCGCTACGCACGTTCAGTATTCCTAATGAGGACACTTAAGATCTGCTGAGCAGAGCCATGGCGTGCGCTCACAGCGTGCGAGCGTGGGCAACTGCGCCCCGGCCTGCTCGCCCGCATTCAGGGCTGCCTGCTGCTGCTGCAGCAAGCGCACGATGGCAGCAGGTGGGCAGAGCAAGCGCGGCAGGCGCTCGGTTTGCACGCACCGGGCCCGGCGGCGTCAAGCCGGCGCGCCAGCTACCAGCTGCCAAGCTCGTGCTGGGGCCATGCCCAGTGCTATTGCAGCAGCCGAGCTGCTGATTGACAACAGCGGCGGCAATGGCAGCGGCGAGGGAGCCGGAAGCGGCGGTGGTTGGAACGGCGGCGGCGGCAGCGGCGGCGGCGGCAGCGGCAGCAGCAACAACGACCCCATCCCTGCCTGGGGAGCCTGGCTGTTGACGTGGCCCCTGCTTCATAGCTTGGACTCCCTTCTGAACACTTTGACGAGCACATGGGTGCACCAACTCGCAGAGCAACCTTTCCCCAAGCTGCCATTTGATTACCCATTCCCGCTGCCCGAGGCTGTTGCTGCGAGTGCGGCCTTTTCGACGGGGGACGCCGACGCATGGAGTGGCTTGCCTGCATGGCCAAGCGGCGTGCAGCTTGAGCAAGTGTCGCTGACGGGCAGGCCGCGCATGGAGCTGCCGCCTGTACAGCCGCCCAGGGAAGTGGAGGCCAAAGAGAGCACGAGTTTCTTGCAGCGCTCCAACCCAGGCAGTTATGGCCGAAGGAGAGGCCGATGGTGGAGAAGCAGCGGTCCATTTAGCTTGCAAGCTATCTAAGTTGCGTCCACATGCCGTCATGGATGATCCTGCCTGGCGCCCTTATAGTTTCAAAGCTGACTCCACCACAGGCGCCACGTGGCTGCCAGCCGACCATCCCAGCACTGTGGCAGCGCGAGAGCTTGTGGAGGAGTTGGTTGCGGCAGCTGTTACTCTGGTGGCCGAGCGGCAGGGCATCGACGCAGCGCAGCGATTGAAGCGAACATTTGGGGGCGGCCGCATTTCAGTGAAGGGGTTCCAATCCGCTGTGGACCGCGGGATCCCCAATTCTACTTGCAATGCCTTTGCATCGGAACTATCGGTCTGCCTTTCCAGCGACGCAGCCGACTCAACCATTGCCCACGAGGTAAGCAACGCACGGGTTGGTAAGCAATGCATTGGGCTTCCGAAAGCCGCCGCACTTGGGCAACTCGCCCCACCTGACTATGCAACCTGCAAGTAGCCCATGTCTTGCTGCGGCACTCTGAGGAGTTTGGACACGAAAAGCACCGCAAACTCTTGCCACCAGAGCAATACCGCACTCTGCGGTTGTATCATGAGCTGGAAGCGGACCAGGTGGCAACGGTTCTGCTGGCCAGGTAGGCTTACACTGCTGCGTGCCCAATTCGCATGCCCCAGCTGCAGCAGAGCAGACTTGTGCTGTAGCATGTCCGGAGCGAGCGCAGCAGGCTTTGCGCTTGCAAACGGGTTTATTGATCGCGCTCGGTTAGCGCCGTGCTCCTTTGCAGGATCGGGCACGATCCAGGGAGCCGCCCTTACACTTGCCCCTCCATGGCAGTCCAAGCAGTGGCCCGGTGGAAAACAACAGCGGGCGAGCATGCGGCCATCGCAGCGCTCAAACAGAGTGCGGTACCACACGCTCTGCGCACCCGCACAGCAGATGAACGCAAGTTCAAGTGGCCCGGCGATGAGAAGCAGGCATGGAACTACGCGCACATTCTGTCGGGGGCGCAGCGCATGTACGAACAGCGGCTGACGGTTGTGGGTCATGGTCATGCAAAGTCGCTTTGCTGATGATGTGATGCTATTGAGCCCTCCATTTGCTATATTCCAGTTTGATGCCCGAGGTCGAATTCTTTGCTGCATGCCAAACCTCAGCCTTCAATGTAATGTACTCATCGGCGCAGGACTGCCCTGCCCCTGAGATTTACCAGATACCCAGTAAGACAGGAGCTTGACCGTCAGCTGCGCCTGCGGCGGCAGCGGCGGCGGCAGGCGGCGGCAACAGCGCGCTGCACAAGTGCTGCTGCAGCCATCTTCCCCTCTCGCCTCCGCTGTCAAGCCGTGCGCGTTGGCTGAATATCATGGGGATGTGCAGGACGCTAAATGCTGGTCTCTATAAATGCCCGAATGTAGGCAGCTGCGATGGCAGCGAGTGCCCACTCGGCTTCCCATGCCACCTGGGCGCCGGGCACCACGCCCGGCCCAAGGGCGCTGCTTACGGCTCACTATCCTGGTTGCGGGTGCTTCAGATCTACTGAAGCACCCGTCAAGCCATGGCGTGCGCTCAGAGTGCGCGATCGTGGGCAAAGGCGTCCCAGCCCGCTCGTCTGCACGCAGGGCTGCCTGCTGCTGCCACAGGCGGCGCACAATGGCAGCAGGGGGGCAGAGGAGGTGCGGCAGCAGGCGCTAGGTTTGCAATCGCCGCACCGAGCGGCGGCGAGTGGGCGCGGCAGCGAGCAGCAGCCCGCTGGGCTGCTGGGGCCACAGGAAACAGTGCCATCGCGGCAGCACAGCTGCTGTTTGACAGCAGCGGCGGAACTGGCGGCAAACAAGGGGTCGACAATGGTGGGGGCGGCAGTGGAGGCGGGGTGGCAGAGGGGGCGGCAGCGACAGCGTCAGCGGCGGCGACGGCAGCGACAGCCCTTTTCCAGCCTGGGGGCTGTGGCTGCTGATGACATGGCTGTGGCCCCTGCTCTACTCCTGGGACGCCCAATATTACCAAACGGTATGTGATTGGGCCAGACAACTTGCAGAACAGCCCTTTCCCAAGCTACCCATCAGGTACCCCTTCCCGCTGCCGGAGGCCGTTGCGGCATCTGCCGCTTTCTTGACGGGGGACGCCAAGGCATGGAAAGGCATGCCTGCCTGGGCCAGCGGCGTGCAGCTTGAACAGGTGCCACTGACTGGCAGGCCGCGTTTGGGGCTGCCTCCGATACAGCCACGGGGGAAGGCTGCAGCCCAAGACGAGACAAGTCAATTGCAGACCTCCAACCCAGGCAAGTGAGAGACCAGTGTGCTGGTCGTCGAGCTGCTGGGAAGCAGTCAAGCTGGTCTTTTGGGTAGGAATCCTGCTTTTTCGTAAAGAAGGGATGGGCATGGCCTGCCTCACTGCTGGCTGTGCTGCAGGTGCCACCTGGCTGCCAGCCGACCATCCCAGCACGGTGGCAGCACGGCAGTTTGTGGACGAATTGGTTGCGGCAGCCGTTGCTCTCGTGGCCAAGCAGCAGGGCAGTGAGGCAGCAGAGCTTTTCAAGCAGCCACCTGCATCAGCAAGGATGCCTGCAGAAACAGAGAAGGGCCTTCGCCTCTACGCGGCTGGCACGCCCAAAGGTGAGCAGCCAGTTCGCCTGGGCGCTTGCAGGCGCAGCAGCAGCCCGAGGAGAAGGCCAGGCCAGCATCTGGGTCCACGCTTGCCTTCCCTGCGCAGGCCACAAGCCGCTGATCGCGCTGGAGGAGCTGGGCATTCCCTACACGCTGCACAAGGTGGGTCCAACTCTGCGCAGCTCGCCTGCTGCGTCCAAGGCACCTGGGCAAGCTGCCTGTGCTAGGGACCGCCGCCGCCGCTGACTCGGCCGCTTCCACCGGCTGCCTGAATGCATGGTACTTCACTTTCCCCTGCAGATCGACCTGCTCGCCGCAGACCAGCGCAAGCCCGACTACCTGCGCATCAACCCAGCTGGACGCATCCCTGCGCTGGGTGAGTACTGTGCTGTGTGTCTCGCACTTCCCCGCCGCTGCCGCCGCCGCCGGAAGCCCGGCAGGCACCCTGCCCGCGGCGCCCCCCTTCCGCTCCTCCCTACGCAAGAGGCTGCCCGGCAGCTCAACCAGCACTCACCGTCCCTCCTTGCTTTCCAACGCTTGCATACCTCCACAGTGGATTATGAAGCTGGGCATGATGGCGGTCTGGTGCGTGCCGCCGCAACAGCAGCATGGACATGGCTGACCGCCTGCTAGCCTGGGCCAACAAGCTGGGCAGGAGAGGCAGCGTGACCGGGGGCCCCGGTTAGTGCACAGCCATCCCAGCTCATTAAACACATCGTGCATTGATGAACACATCATGCGAACTTACAACAGCCTTATGCTCTGCCCCAGGCGCCATCCTGTTCTACCTGGCTGAAAAGGACGGCAGCGGCCGCCTCCTGCCTTCTGACGCCGCTGGCAAGGCCGAGGCGCTGGCCTGGATCTTCTGCCAGTCTGTGAGTGAGAGGGGATGCTAGCTAGTAGCTTTGCGCCCTGTGGATTGGCTTGTTCGGTTCGCGCCGCTGTGGCCGATGCAGCGCTTGCGTTGCAGCGCATGTGGCATCAGCCTGAGTGGCACTGAGTTGGTCGGGGCCGAGAGCAGATCTTGATTCATGCTGCAAACACTGATGTCATGGCTGCAGGCGCACCTGGCACCACCCACCGGCAGGGCGGTCACCGGCCTGATGTGCGGCATGCAGCACAGCAAAGAGGCCATGCAGGCGAGGGGGAGAGAGGATGTTCTCTGTGCGTCGGGCCGGCACAGCCGCTGGCCGCTGCTGCTGATGACTGCTGCTGCTGTTGCTGCATAGGCTATATTCCAGCAGGCTCGTCCTGCCTGCACTGCTGTCAGCCGCCACAGCAGGTTACACACTCTTTACGGCAAGCAACTTGTGAGGCAATGAGCTGACTAACACTGCAAACTGTGGTTGACGGGGTGCACGGGGATCAATCGTACATCAACCGGATGCTCAATTGCGGGCAGCACCCCTGTCCAAGCAAGCGCCGCACACTGCTGCACCTCAGCAAAAGTTCACGCGCTGCCATAAATCGCTTTCGGCAGCCTCACGCCACCGCCGCCCACTTGCGCTTGAGCAGGAAGAAGGAGGTCTGGGCCTGGTGCTCCAGCCGCGCCAGCTCCTGCACCGCCGGCCGCACCGCCTGCACGAGCGAGAAGGGATGCAATGGTGCGGTGGGGTCAAAATGACTCGCTGGGTGGCGCACGGACATGGCTGCATTTGCCTGCGCACAGTCCACCACTCTCCTCCACGCGTCCACAGCCAGCAGGCTCCTGCCAACATTCAAAGCAAGAAGCAAAGCTGGCTCCGTAAACAACCCAACCCATCCTCCGCACCTGCACCCGCTCCATCACATCCCTTGCTCACTCCCACAGCCAAACAGCCTCTGCTATCCAACATCAGCAGCAAGCTGTGGTTTTGCCTGAAGAACAAGTTAACAGAACGCCTCACCTGCACCCGCTCCATGACATCTTTGCTCACGCCGCCGCCCCGCTGCTGCCCGTACTGCGTCGCGCCGCCGCTGCCCGCCTGCGTGCCCGCCACTCGCGCAGCAATCTCAGCCGGCAGGCTCAGGTCGGCCGCTAGGGCGGGGATGGGCCGTGTGAGCCGCTTCTCCACGTCCTGTTGATATGGTGTAGTGAAGATTGGACAGGGCTTGAGTTGGGGTGCATGTGGTGCATGTTGCAAGCAGGCCAGAGAGCTTGCAAGCCTGAAATCAGCGATGCAGGACACCAGCAGCAGCTACTGCTGCGTAACGCAACCCCTTGCCTGACTCAATCAACAGCGCAAGTGTGCAGCATGGTCGCACATAACTTCCCCTGCTCACCTGCAGCAGCTGCGGCTCGTCGTACCAAATGGTGTGCCCGCCCTGCTCGTTGGTGCGTGTGTTCTTGGCATCGGGCGCAAGCCAGGGCTTGATGCCCTTGACAGTGCTGTACCAGACCTGCAGGGCAGGAGACGAACGGAACAATGTGCACAAAGCATGATGTCAAGGCCGTCGGCACTTTGACAGGTAAGCAGCTGCCTCAATGGCTACGCCTGCTGCCACGCGACCACCTGCTGGAAAAGGCCGCACGAATAATGCCCCACCTTCTCAGGCACTGTGGAGACCAGGGAGATCGCCAGTCCCATCGTGTCTGCACGCCCCACGCGCCCCACGCTGCGGCGTAATGGGAGGAGGAGAGGTGATCGGGGAGATGGGTGGCGGGCCAGCAGGAGACATGGCAGGCAAGCGCTGCGCTGCCGAACTTTACAGCATCCTGGGAAAGTTTCAATGACGTGTGCTGATGCCTCCCAGCATAACTGCTGGCCGTTTTAAGCCTGTCAAGCTCACCGGTGGATGTAGTCCTCGGAGCGGTCCGGCAGAGTCATGTTGATCACATAGGGCAGGCCCTGTCGACAGGACACAGCAGACAGCTCAGACGGAGCGCCATGGACAGTGCCCATGGCAGCAGCTTGTGCACAAGGTAGCTGCAGGCACACAAGCGAGCTGCGGTGCACGACATTCACTTCAGGTGGGCACCCACCTGGATGTCGATGCCGCGCGCCGCCACATCGGTGCAGATGAGGAAGCGCACGTCGCCCTCCTTGAAGGCCTGTGTGCAACACAGAGCCAGGAGCTTGTAATGGCATGCAGCACCTGTTTGCCTGCTCGCAACTTTAGTGATTGACACCGCCACTTGTCCGCCTGCCCCCCCAAACAACCATCACCACCAGGCGCCCACCGCCACCGCCCCTCACCTCCAGTGCCGCCCGCCGCTCGTCCATGGAGCGTGCCCCCGCCAGCACGAGGCACGAGTATGGGTTCTCCCGCCCGCTCTCACGCTTGCCGCGGAAGCCGCCGCCGCAGGTGCCGCCGCCTGGAGGGCACAATGGGTGGGTGGGCAGGACGTTGGGGTGGGCAAGGAGACGGGTTAGGGATGCAGGGCCAGCGAGGGGCCGGCGAAGGGCATGCAGCACAGCCCCGAGGAGCTAGCGATCAGATCAGCTACCGCCAGCAGCTCACCCAGGGAGTTGAGGAACTTCTCCAGGTTGTCGCAGTCGAAGTTGGTGCGGCAGAAGATGAGGCACTGGTCCATCTGGAACGCGTCGATGATGCGCTGCGGGCGGGGGGAGGAAACAACAAGAACGGCAGCAAGTTTGGTCCCAGGGCTACCATGCCGCCTCACAGCCTGGAACAACAGCGGCAGCCAACAACTGCATGAGTGCGGGCTGCCTTCCAGCCGCACAGCTGCTAAGATTGCGTAGGTGGCATAGGGGCTGCCAAACACACAGGCATGCATGGCACAGCACCAAACCACCCAGCACCCCGCACCTGCAGGTATCGCTGCTTGAGCCGCTTCACCGCCTCGCTCCAGTTCTCCCGCGTGTCCAGGTTGGGCTGGCCTGCAGGGACAAGTTCAGGGTAAGTCCAGGGGTGAGTCCACCGCCTCACTTGTAAAGTGAGTTGAAGGTAAGACACGCGTGTCTAGGTTGTGCTGGCCTGCACTGGGTCAGGACAGGCTTCAGCACTTCAGCTGCATCCCAAAAACTGCCGCGTCTTCATTGACGGGCGACATACATGGACTGGCCAGCCTCCAGTCAGGCAGGCTCAGGCTCCAAAAGTGGCTCCAACTCCATTCCACCCTCCCAACCATCCGCGCAGCCGTGCGGTCCAGCCCTGCCTCACCCCCTCCCCCCTCCCAGCCACTACACCCGCACATGCAGTCAGACTTGTCCCCCCCCATCCCCTCCCAAGCTCTACACCTCTGTATACCCACCCGTTCGGTCCAGTGCGTGGATGTTGTCTGTGAAGACCGCGGGGTTGGACTGCAGCCAGGAGCGGTCCTCCTGGGGGTCGCACCGCACCAGCACGTGATCCACTGCAGAGATGGGGGCAAGACATGAAAGGGGGTTGTTAAATCTTGTTCTGACAACAATCGCACCGCACCAGCACGTGGGTCCACTACGGGTGGGACAAGGCAGGGAGGCAGTAATGAGATCAGTCGTTCTGGGATGAAATGCAGCTCAGTACAAATGCATTCAGCATAAGGTAGCTGAAGGATGTGGCCCGCCAGCGCATGGTCAAATGCGATGCCACTGTTGGAGGCATGCACGCCCTTGGCGCCCCAGTCAGCCTACTGATTGCTCTGGTTCCTGATGCCCAGTGCAGGCCAGCCGCCCGCACCTGTCTCGGGCACCGCGTCCTTGCCCTTCAGGTCGATGATGATGGGGTTCTGGCAGATCTGGCCCGCCAGCGCACGTACCTGCGGCCCAAAGAACATTTGGCAGTGTCAGTGGGCGACTGGCATGGCTGACCCAGGGCGCACTGTCATGTGCAGATCTGGCCCGCCAGCGCACGCACCTGCGCTAACAAGATTGGCCATGTTGCGGTGGCGGTGAGGCAAGATGGTTCACACACACGAGTGCACCACCGCCTGTGCTGCGTGCGGTGCGCTCATGCTCTCTGGCCGAAGCACAGCTCATTTGCTGCAGGGCATGCAGAACGGCAACAACCAGCAAGCAGCCTGAGCTGGCGCCCGCACCTCGGGCGAGTGCAGCGTGGCAGAGAAGAGCAGGACCTAGGGGGGTCGTGTGGGAAGGGGGGAAGACGAGGAATATGCTAGGTAAGTACACCAGTTTGTGCAGCCACCCTGCTGGTCTGGTCAGCCACCCCGCCGGCCGGCCCCTCACCTGCAGGCGCGACACGCCCGCCCCCGCCTTGGGGAAGCGGCGGAACATCTTCATGATCACGTCCTGGTTGCCCGTGTCCAGCAGCCGGTCTGCAGGGCGTGGGGCGCAAGGCAAATGGGAGTGAACGCAGCGCGGCGAGTAAGTAACACTCAATCCCTCATGATCACCTCCTGGTTGGTTGCCCCTGTCCAGCAGCCGGTTTGCGCAAGGGGTAGTAGGCAGGTCGGCAGCAGCCTGCTGAGCGCGAGTAAGCTACCTAAGATCCAGCCTGCAGGCGGCCCGCAACAGGACTGAACACCCATTCAAAGCAGGCCACTGGCTGGGACTGCTTTCAAGGGCACCCACCCGCTTCGTCCAGCACAAAGAACTTGACTTGGTCGCAGGGCAGCTTGCCGGTCTCGATAAAGTCCATCACCCGGCCTGGAGCAGCGCATGGGAACCGGTGGGTGAGCGATAACCACCGAAACAGAAAGCAGACGCGTGATGCAACCCACACATGCTATGCAGTTCTCCTGCTGGGGGCACAACCTGCAGAAACCCAACGCTCCGCTTGCTTGCATGCCCAAGGTAAGCATGCAACTGGGCACCTACTAAGTTCTGCCCCACCTGGCGTGCCCACCACGATGTCCAGTCCCTCCTGCAGCGCCCGCACTTGCGCCTGCGTGAGCGGCAAACGACGGCAGGCTGAGTGCCGAAATCGCAGGGAGCCTGCCGCAGCAGCAAAATTCGTGGCCTGCCTGCCCCCGCTGATGGCACACCACCGCCATGGACCAGTGGCGATGCTGATCCATGTCTTGAACCCAGCATACAAGGGTGACTTGTCACCTGCGGGTTGGTGCCGCCCACAAACAGCTCGTTGCGCAGCGCGGGGTCGGCCAGGTACTTGCGGAAGGCGGTGAAGTTGTTGTGCGTCTGCTCCGCCAAATCACTGTAGTCAACAATCCAAGGGGGGCGGGATCACTTGTAAGAGGCATGAAAGCAGGGCGGTGAAGTTGTTGTGCGTCTGCTCCGCCAGGTCGCTGAACAGCAGGGGCTGGGAGAGGGTGTAGTGATGTCAGAGTACGCTGCACCAGGATTGCCTGTGCAGCTGGATGAAACGGTGCCGACCGCTTTGGTTCACTCCACTGCACATCAGGGAACCAAGCAGCTCGTGCAAAGCAACTCACCGAGCAGGCTCCAGGATGATGGCCAGCGGCTTGCGGTCGGCGCCCGAGCTGGAGGGAGTGTCCTGCCAGCTGGCGGTGGCGCTGCGCGGCGCTGACGCCAGGCCCACAAACCTGCAACACGAGGGGCGTGGAGGGCGTGGGCGCAGGGTGCGCTTTGGGCATCGCATGGGCATCGCATGGGCATTGCATGGGCCCATAGTGCGCTGGTTGAAAAGGCCAAATGCACTGAATGCTAGGCAAACAGAAGGCACACGGCATGTGGCCTCAGCCTGGCAACAGGACCCCCAGGCAGCCCCGGTGGGCCCGCCCGGTGTGGCCCGCTCACCCTGGCGGCGGGCCGTGCTTGAAGGGCGTTGCCCCTAGGTTCACCGCCAGCTCAGCGTTCTTGAGGCAGATGGCGGGGTACAGCGCCTGGCCTTGCAGGTGCTGCGGAGGCGAGGGAGGGGTAGGGAGATGTATCAAAACTGCCAGAAATGCAAAAGGTGCTCAGCAGTGCGGGAGTTTGCCGCAATGCTCTTGGCGTCCTGATGCCCAACCTGCCATGCTGCCCAAGCGCTGCCTGCGTTCGCCGGCCCCCCCTGCTGCCCCTTGCCTGCGGCAGCTGGAAGGCGGGCCCCAGCAGCTGCCCGTTCTTGCTGAATGCGATGGAGCCGGCCTCACAGTCCAGCAGGCAGCCGATGGTGTCGTTCAGGCCGTACGGCTGCAGGGACAGGAGCAGGGCAGGGCAGGGCAGCAGAGGGAAGATGGGCATTCTGGGAGATACGTATACAAAATGAGCGTGCATGGACCCGCCGGCACTGCACGCAGCTGCATGGTGCCACTGTAGGAGCCACTGAACAAACTTTGCTTACCTCTCCGTAGCTGTCGAACGAGCGGTTGTGGCTCTTCTTGCCGGTGCCGCCAAACCCAAAGCTGTGGCGGTCGGTGCCCAAGTCCAGGCTGGCGGCCTGAGTGGACCAGCCCACCCTGGAAAAGAGGAAAGAGCATACGAGAGCCGCAGGGTGCGTTCAGCTCAATGCGTTGCAAACTCACGCTGCCGCACAAAGCGATGAACACACAGCACAAGCTGGCTGCATCTGCGGTCTTTGGGCACCCAACAAATCCCCAAACAAATCCACACCCATGCTCTCCCTCCCACTTCGTGCCTTCCCCACCCGTCGTTGCACCCACCCACCTGCACAGCCCCTCATCGCTCACAGTTGCTTCGTAGTACACCCGCCCGCCGAACGCGCCCACTGTGCCGCGCACGCCGCCCCACGCCTGCTCGCTGCGTGCCTGGCAGCGCAGGCCATCTGGAGAGACGGCCACCACGCTGTCACGGTCCTCAGCATTCAGCATGCAGGCGGGCGGCGCGTCGGCGCCGCCGCCGCCGCCGCCGCCAGCTGGCGCGTTCTGCCGGCTGCGCTGCCGCGTGCGGATCGCTTCGTGCACAATCTGCGAACAGGCGATGGGCAGTTGCCGGTGGGCAGCTGTTGCTTGCTGCCCCTGACTGCACAGCCGCACCGCCAGCTACGTGTGGCACACCAATTCAAACTCAGCGCATCAGCCACCATGCTGCATGACGCGGCTCCGCCCACCTGCAGCACCGGCAGCGCAAACGCGCCGGTCTTGCCGCTGCCCGTCTCTGCAGCCGCCATGATGTCGCCACCTCCCAAGATGAGAGGCACGCACTCGGCTTGGATGGGCGTCGGCAGCCTGCATGTGCAACAAACAAACAAGGCAGCACACTCAGAGAAGGCGGGGTTTGGGCGGAACACAGCACGGCTGGGCAATGGGCCCGCAGCACCCCATGCACACCCACGCAGCAGCATTACCGCCTTGTAGTGCGAGCACAAACAAATTTCCAAACCAAATGGCCTACAAGAAGGCTCACGTCCATCCCAGCTCCTCCACCGCTCGGATCAGCTCCGGCGCCACGCCAACCTCCTCAAACGCCGACATGGCGGCGCCCCAGCGGCCACGCTGTGCTCCTGCTGCTGCTCTACCTCAGGACCAGTGTTGCATGTACTGTGCCTAAGGCAGGGGCAGAGAGCGGAAGGGCGGCGTGAGCAAGGAAGGAGCACCGCCGTCTGCGGCAGTGGCGGCAGAACGGCGGTGGCGACCATGGGCGGCTCTGAGCGCAGCACTGCCGGGCACAGAACATGCAGATCGTTCCCGATTCACGCAGCAGCATCAAAGCCTCGCAAAGCAAGCAGAGAGGGCGTCGGTCCCTGCAGTTCTGAGCCGGCTGCGCCGCGGGTGTCGCTTCGCAGTGCATCGTGCTCACCGTTGCTTGCAACAATTGTCGGCACGCTGCCGCCCGTCCGAGGCGCGCAGCAACTTCCGGTCACCGCCGGCTCTCTTGCTGCGTTCCCCCAGTCGCCTCCCTCGCTGCTGCGATGGCTCAATAGACGCTCCGCCACTGCCGATCGCGTCGCCGCCCACATGCATGTGCATGCCGCAGCCGCCAGCGGCATGCCTGCTTTCGCCTCCGCAACGAATTGCCGGGCTCAGTTAATACAGTCAGTGCGTGTATCACAAAGGGACGTCGAGGATGGATGGTAAGAACTGCAGGTTATTGTCAATGCTTTTGATTGCTCGCCTCTCAGGAACACAAGTCACGTGTGGCCACCATTTGCAGCTTTGGTGTGGCACCATCGCCGGCGGCCAGGCTGGCTACAGCCTGTCCCTCAGCTCTGCTACCGCCTCGTCGATGGCTTGCCGCACCGCCTCCAGCGGGGCCTTGGCAAACATGGAGGCCGGGTACACGCTGCTGCCCCAGCGCGGGTGCAGGATGATCTGCGGGCGGGGTTGGCAGGCATGCGGGTCAGACGGCCAGTGTTGCCCGACAGCCACGGTGCATGTACAGCCAGCTTGTCGCTTCCAACTGCCTTGCAACCAACCAACCCTGGCCAGCCCCACCTTGCAGCAGCCCGCGTTCTGCGTCTTGTACCCCAGCAGCGTGACCAGCGCCTCCACCTCGCCATACACAGCGTTGGTGCCCCGATGCACCATCGGCAGGCCGCTGCAGGAGGAATGGGAAGGGCAGAGGGTGGACGAGGGGGCGGCACACAGGTCATAACTGCTCCCACTCGTTATGCCTCCTGCCTGTGCTGCACCGCCCAGAGCTAGCTGCCGGTGCGGCTGTGCATGCAGGCAAATTTGCAGCATGGGACCAGCAGCTGCATGCTGCAACCATCCCAAAGCTCGCCTGCAGGGGTCGATGTAGTCGGCCCAGTGCCCCGCCGCCGCTAGCCGCTCGCACACCACCTTTGCAAACTCCACAAACTGCACAGTTGGGAGCAACATTAGCAGCTTGTTGCCAGTGAAGCGCCACGCTGCTGGCCATGCAGATATGGCAGTCGGCAGGGCAACAAGCATCGCACGCTGCACTGCGACAGAAGGCTGCTGCCATTCCCATTCACAGCTCAAGTTTGGTGATGGCTGTGCTGGGCTCACCCGCTCCAGCAGCCGGTCCTTCTCATCCTCCACCTTCTGCCCCATCTGAACCAGGTCCATCTGCAGATGCAAGCAGACAGGTGAGCATGAAAGGAGCGGCGATTTTCAAGGCTAGGAAGTCGCAGCAGCTGGGCCGTGTGCCTGCAGCAGCTGAGCCGTCTGACGGTGCTGGGCAGCTGAACCCCCTGCATCTGCACCCAGGCATGCCACACAGCGTGCCTGCGACTGTTGGCAGGTGGGGATGACTAGCATGCCGTCCAGCGGCGTGCCCGGGAACAGGGCCGCCACGTCGTCACGGTGCCGGCGCGGGCACTCTGACAACCAGGAGGAAAGTGTTTATAATTGGGGCATGCAACCAGTGAGTAGCAGGCAAGCAGGCAGGCGGCGGCAAAAATGCCAAGGCGGCAGGCAGCGGCGGCGGCGGCAGCGGAGTGCCTGGCCAGGAATGGCGCGCATGCGGCATATACATGGCATCCTGGACGCACCGTGAATCGAGTATTCTAGTCCCCAGGGCGTCGTCTGCACGTCCAGCAAAGTTGTCGAGGCTGCCATGGCGACTGGGCTGTTTCAGCGGGCTGTGCTGCTGTCTACGCTATTGTTGTGTGCCTCTGCTTGCAATCGGCAGCCTGAACAAGGCCTATGGCCCGCCCTGCTGCCCATGTACATGCAAACCCTTCTTTCTTCCCAGCCAGCTCGATCGGTGATCGAGCAATGCCGCTGCCCCTTGGCACAGCCCTCGCGTCCAATTGCGCAGCACGCCGAGGAGCGTAAGCGGGTCTGCGTTCGCGAAGGCCGCTCGACCGCTTGTTGCCGGCCCCTTCTGGTCCCGGCGGCCAATCACGCGAGCTGGAAAAGCCAGGGTGAGTACTGAGAAAGCCACCCGCCAGCCGGATCAGCTGCACTGGCCTCGCCGCTGCCGCTGCCGCTGCCGCCGTTGCTGCCGCCGCTGCGGCATGCGCCGTCCCACATGCTCTCGCCTGCCCAAACGATCCGCTCCAGGGAGGGCAACACAGCTGCATTGCTGGTACATAGCAGCAGCCTGACGTAGCGGCGGCGCCGGCTCGCAGCCATGCCGCGCAAGCAGTCGGCGCAGCGCATCCCTGATGTCGACCCCAAGGGGCCCGCAGGTGCGGCTGCGGGCTGGGGGGAGCCGTGCATTGAAGCTGAAACGGCTGAGCTGAATGGCTGAGGTGGTGATGGTGCAGCTGCGGACACGACCTGTGCTCTGCCTTGCGTCTCTGGGCATCGTGGCTGCTGCGCCCTGCCGCAAAACCCCACCCATGTGCACGTGCATTGCACCCTGCTGCAGGCGTGGCGCTGACGGATGCGGTGCAGATGAAGCTGCGGCAGTTCCTGGGCGCCGATTATGTGGACCGATCGCTTGCGCAGGTCAGCTGGGTGCTGCTCAGCTGGGTGCTGGTCAGCTGGGTGCTGAGTTGGAACCGGTGGGAAGCGGTGGGTGGGCTGCTGAGCAGGCAGCATTGGGGTGTGTGCAAGGCCAGAGCTGCTTGCCACACGGCCTCCTGCCCCCCATTGCGCTTCACAAACTGAGTGACTGCTTGCCCTGCCCCGCAGTATGTGGTGGTCATGCTGGCGCACAAGACGGAGCAGCACCAGGTGAGCGGGGCAGGCGGCCTTGCAGCCGTTGCTTGCTGTCGTTCACGGCTTGCATGCTGGAGCCGGAGCACAACGTGCAGCCTTTACCCCTCCAGCGTCTGAGCATCCTATCTATCTGTCAAGATCTATCTGTTCAGATTAACCTATGTGTTGATACTAATTCCGCAGGTGGCTGAAAACCTGGTGGAGTTCCTGGGCGAGGTGGACGCCAAGGAGCTGGCCAGCTGGTGAGGCTGTGCTGTGCACAGAGAGGGGCAGGTTGCCAGCAGCGTATCAGTTGAAACTGCATGATGTTGAGCGGACCCTTGTTCCTGCCCACAGGCTGTTTGAGAGCCTGGACCGCCTGCTGAAGCAGGCAGAGCCGCAGCCGGCGCAGCAGGCGCAGCAGCAGCAGGCGCAGCAGCAGCAGGGCGGTGGTGCAGCGGGGGCAGAGGAGGCACAGGAGCACGATGGTTTGGAGCTGGAGATGGAGCAGGAGGAGGAGGGCAGCGAGGGGGAGGGCGGCAGCGATGCGGGTGCGCACCTTGGCTGCACTCTAAGGCCGCTGCTGCAGGGCATGTCATGGCTTGCACCGCTTTCTGTCCTTGGCGCTTGCTGAATGTCACCCATGGCCAGCCCTCGTCTGTTTCATCCCGTGACCCTCCACTGCCCTCCGCAGACACAGCTGAGCTGGCACTAGATGAGCGGCGGGCCAGCGGCGAGGGCGGCGCCGCACGCCGCCTCGCCTCGGCCATCGTGCAGGACGAGTACCGGCGGCGGGACGGCCGCCGCGCGCGGGTGCGCTAATCAGCAGGCTTAGGGGTTGAGGTGCCGTCTTGTCAGGCATGCCGGGATCCAGACCATTACAACCGGGCGGCCTGTGTTCGTCGCTGCCCTGCGTTGGTGCCACCTTTTTGCAACACGCCAGCCATGTAGCTCACCACTTCCACTATCGTTCCCAACAACCTGCAGAGCCGCTCACGCTCGCGCTCCCCTCGGCGGCGCCGCAGCCACTCGCCGCCACGCGGGCGGCGGCCCAGCCCGCCGCGCCACCGCTCGCCGCCGCCGCCCCGGGGCATGTACTGGGAGGGGGCCACAGGCAACCGCTACATGGGGCACGACCCGTACCCATTCCGCATGGGCGGCGGCTGGCGCGGCAGGGACTTCTCGCCGCCGCGGCGGCGGGAGTCACCGCCACCCTATGCAGGCCGGGGCCACGGGCACTGGGGCCCGCCGCAGCAGCCATGGGGTGAGCCGCCTGGCTTGCCCCGCAGGGCATACATGGATGAACCCTGGGCGCGGCCTGAGGGCGGCAGCGGCAGAGACGGCGGTGCCGGTAGTGGCGTGTTTGCCCGCCTGCAGCAGCAGCAGCACTACCAGCATGATGTGCGGTGGCAGGACCCCGCAGCAGCCGGGCCGCCGTATGGCGGCAGCGGGCGCTCCCCAGGGGCACCCCCACCCTTCCTGGCGGCAGGCGTGCCGGTGCCTGGCCAGGGCAGCCGGCGGCCCTTGAGTGCTGTGGTAGGCTCGCCGTCAGCCGTGACAATGGACCTCAGCATGGCACACGAAGCCCTGGAGCGCCAGCAGCAGCAGCAGCAGCAGCAGCAGCAGCATGTGATGCTGGCGCGGGTGCCGGGGCAGGCGGCGGCGGGCGGCAGCGCCAGCCAGGAGCTGCCTCCCTGGGAGCGGCCAGCTTACATGGACCTGGAACTGCAGCGGCAGCAGCAGGAGCAGCAGGAGCAGCAGCAGGCCCAGCAGGCGCAGCAGGCGCAGCAGGCGCAGCAGGCGCAGCAGGCGCAGCAGCTGGCATCGCCCCTGGAGCCGCCGACGGTTCAGCAGCAGCGGGCTGGGGACGGGGGGCTGTCGCTGTCGCTCCGCCCAGCGGCTGTGTCGGGTTACCGCGGCGCGCCTGACCCCTCCTCAGCGGCTGCCTTTGCAAGGGCGCTCACTGAAGCGGCAGCCAGCCTGGGGCTTCAGGGGCGCAGCGTGGCCACTGTGCCGCTGCCCATGCAGCAGGGCGGCGGCCAGCAGACGACGTTCCAGATCACCATAGCACAGGGCGGGGAGGGCGGGCGCCAGCTGTCGGCACCGCTGCTGCACCAGCCGGCGCTGCAGGAGGTGCGGCGTAGGGGTGTGGGGGTGTGTGCAGCTGGGAAGGCGTGCAGGGAATTCTGTGCCCTGCCGTGCCAGCTTGGGTGGCTGTGCTGCACATTGTTGGCTGCGGTTGCAGCTCAGTTGCAGTAGAAGTTGCTCAACCCAACGTGCTGGCCTTGTCCTAATGGCATCAAACGCCGCACCCTGATGTTTATTCGAACAGGTGCTGACGCAGCGGCTGCGTGACATGGAGATTGAGCTTGGCTTCGCTCTCATGGCCTCTCAAGTCCACATGCTGCTGTCATACCCCTGCAGGTGTTGAAGCAGCGGCTGCGCACAATGCAGATTGAGCTGGTCAAGCTGCGGGCGGAGCAGGCGGAGCGGTTCCAGGAGGCGCGGCGCCGCCAGGAGCTGTCCACCGCCGTTAAGCTGGAGTGAGTTGGACGGCGGTGCTGTGCTGTTTTGATGGAGTGAGTGGGAGCGCAGGAGCTGTGCTTGTTGGTGATCTGGCTGTTGGCAAGATCAAGTGTCGATTTCGCATTTGTCGTTCAGCGCAGACTTGGTTCCCAGGGTAGCGCATTGCCTTGCCGCAACCGCTCATCTATTTCACTACATCATGCCTGCCCCTTTGCCCCCCTCGCTTGCCCTGCCCTCGCAGCCTGACGGTGCGGTCTGTGTGCCTGAAGAATGTGCACCCCGCCGCCTCGGAGCGCGTGCTCATCGCGCACTTTGGCGCCTGCGGCTTCATCGAGCGCATCACCTTCCTGCGGTGAGGCAGGGAAGGAGGGCAGCAACGCGTTGCTTGGTGCTGCTCTGCAGGCAATTGTGCTGCTGCGTAGGCATGTTTGTGCCGCTTTGCATGTGCGGACTGGTCAGCCTTCCGGGGGTCCCTGTTGCACCTGCTGACCTTGCACCACGTCAGCAATGTGGCAACCATGCCGCTTTGCCCGCCGCCCCGCAGGGAGCCGTCCAGCGGGCGCAAGACTGGGGTGGCCTACCTGCAGTTCAGCAGCGCGGCAGAGGCGCAGGCGGCGCTGGGCCTGGACGGTGAGGGAAAGGGGCTGTTGGTCTTTAGAGCCGCTACCATTTCTGTGGGACTGCGCACCCCAGCCCCGCTTGGGTGTAAAGCATGTCACAGTCTCCTGTTGTGCAGCTTTGCACCACCCGCCACTAGTTCAGCTGCTGCCATGCAATGCGTGCTCTGCTGTCCACCGCCCTCCATGTGCAGGCTCGGCTCTGCTGCAGCGCACCATCCAAGTGGTGCCTAGCGACTCCCCGGCTGCTCGGGTGGCGGTCTCGCGCGCGCTGCGCTCCTCCTACCCACCGGCCGGCCTGGTGCCTGTGCCAGTGCCCATGTTTGCAGGTGGGAGCAGCGCCATGTTGGCATGGGGCATGTGTGTTGACATTTCTGCAGAGCAGCCAATTCTCATGGGTCCACCCTGCTTGCTACCTTGGCTGGCGCCGAACACGTGTTGAACCCAACACACCCTGCCGCCCCTCCTTTACCTTCTGCCGCAGCCCCCATGCCGCCGCCTGCCATGCGGTACGGCCCCGGGCGGCAGTACAACCGCAGCGGGGGCCGCGGCGGGCGAGGGGGGCCCGCCGGGCGCGGCCACGGTTCCTTCAAATACGTCCGCCCCGCTGACCAGCCAGCCCCCGGCTCTGCTGCTGCTGGGCCAGCTGCTGAGCCTGCTGCGCCTGGGGCTTCGGCAGCTGGGGCACCAGCAGCGGGACATGGCGGCCATGAGAACGGCGGGGAGCACATGGCAGAGTGATCACATTTTGAGTTGAATGCTTGTGCTGCTTGCGGTCCTGTTGCTCTGCTTCCCCTGCTTCCTGCCCTCAAGGCTACTTTCATTCCATGTCGCTCCCTTGCCATCTACACTGTTGTGTGTCATGTGTGGCATTTGCACAAGCATTTGCAAGCCTTCCAAGGTGCTGTCCCACAAGGGATGCAACACAAGGTGCAGGCACCATGGCCAAGGCTAGACTTGAGCACATCTGCAGGCACCGCGGGTTGCTTGGATACCTAAGGTGAATGCACCCCAGGCAGCAGGCAGCTCAGGCTGACCAGCCTGCCCACTAGCCATCACTGGCCCCGGCTTCGCTGCAGCTGCTCCCGCGGCGGTGCCCAGCCTGGATGGCTGCTTCAATGTAGCACTCGCCCCGCGGCGTGACCAGCGCCTGCAACAGATGGGCAGAGGCTGGCTGGTCAGGTGCAGATGGCGGCTGCAGGGAGCTCCGCTCAGGGCCGCACAGCAGTGATGGGTCACACACTCGGCCTGACACACTAACCGCAGCACGCAGGCTACCTTGTCGCTACACAATTTCGATCTGAATCAATTAAGTTTTATAGCCCGCATGCACCTGCACAGGCTCGGTCAGGTCAAGCGGCTCCGGCAGCACCAGGTGGTGCACCTGAGGGGCGGAAGCGCAAGTAACAGCACAAACAAGGCACTCAACAACAGCAGGACACAGGGGGGACATCAGCAACCTTTGCATTGTACGCTTGCCCCAACTGTGCAGTGCTGTGTGCATGCCAACCTGTGCGTACAGACATGCAGACAGAAACACACTGCTCACTTGCACTGGTGGCGGCGGCGGCAGGCAGTAGCCGTCGGGGCTGCGTCTGTCGCCGCCGACTTGCTGCGTCACCTGGATGTAATGTCGCTTGCACAGCACTGCATTTTTGGCCAGTGACAAGACTACTTGTCGTCATCAGGGCCAGCTGATTAGTTGCAAGCATGCCGCATACGGACGTCAATGCAAGGCCGGACACAACCCACCTGTCACATCCTCAGCGCTGCAAGGGGCCTGCAGCGTGAGCCAGATGCGGAAGCAAGGTGGCTCCTGTCCGCGTGCCAGTCGGAAAGTTGGCCCCCGTACTATCGCCCTAGAAGCGGGCAGGTGGCCTGCGTGCTCGCTGCTGCCGCCGCCGCCCAGGCCTCCCTCTCTGCTGCCTGCTGGCGGCGAGCCGTGATCTGCCCGCTCTGCTGCCGCATCTGCAAGCTGCTGCATTGACCCATGGCTGTGCGCTGGTGAAGCTACCTGCTGGTGCTGCTGCTGGTGCTGCTGGTGCTGCTGGTGCTGCTGGGCAGCCGCTGCCCTGCTGCGCTGCTTGGCGGCTTGCGCGGGCGACGGCACCTGTGCTGCAGGTGCCTCCTCCCCTGCCAGTTCAGCAGCCTTGGACCGCTCTTGGGCCCGCTCCTGCTGTTCTGTGACATCAGTGGCGGCTGCCTGGTCTATCTTCTGTGCCGATTCTGCTGGGCTGCAATCTGCTGGCGACGGCGGCGAGTGGACGGGCCGCCTTCCGGCGCCTCCCTCCTGGCCGCCCTGGCTGCTGGTCTGCCGTCCCCTGCTTGCTCCAGCTGCTGTGCTGCCGCTTGGCTGCCGGAGTGGCGGGCAGCCCTTCGCCCTGTAGTTCGGCTGGAGATGGCTGCTTGCGCTTCATGGGCGCAGCTGTACACGCTCCTGAAAGCAGAACTACAGAACCAAAGGGTGCCTGGCGGCCTGCCAGGCCGTAAAAGGCCACCTGTCCAGCCCGGAAGGCACATGATGGGGCGGCGCCACATGTTTGCAGACTTGCAAAATTTAAGCAGGGAATCAATGAATCAGTGCAGCAACGAATGAATCAATTTGAGTCACACATCTTAGGACGCGGTTAGGTTATTGGTGTGCTGCCTGGCGGCACGGGCCGTGGGGCTGCCGCCGCTTCGCCGCTGCGACGTTCCGTCCAGCGCGGGCCAAGGCTACATCAGAAGTGTCCTATACTGGTTTGCCCCAGACGCGTACGTGATCCACCGTCAAGGTAGCGGGAAAGGGCGTGGTGCCGTCTGGCACGCCCGGCCACAGCCCGCCCACCGCCAGGTTGCTGCGCCACAAGGGGTGGGGTGGCGGGGCACATGGAGGGGTGTGTGAGAAGTCGTGCGCTGTTTGCATCTGTCTGCAGCACGTCTTGAATTGATGCAAGTACTCCAGCACAGTGTTGTGCAGTACTCCAGCACGCGCATACGCAACTGATCCGGCACCAGCAGCGGTCACACGATCACACGTTTCCTGAGAAGCCAAGCAGCAGCCAACAGCCAGACAGGGCTTACAGGATGAGGTAAAACGGCTCGTCGAAGGGCGCGTTTGGTGGCGCTCCTGCCGCCTCGGTCCACCAGCCGTAAGTGGGGTCCTTGGAGCGCGGGTAGAGCGTGGCGCGCACCTTGCCATCCACAGAGACTGTGTCACGACAGCAGAGAGGGCAGGCAGGATGGGTAAGCTCAGCAGGAGGGTGGGCGGTGGCACCAAGCAAATCACCACTGGACCATGTCTGCAGCAGCTGTCGAGGGGCCGCTGCCCTGTTTGAGAAGCCGCGCCCAGGGCACTCCTTCGGCACGGCTGCCCCGCCAGCCATCCCGCCAGCTGCTCAGCGCTCACATGCGATTGAGTCGGCTGCCCAGTCCACGGCCATGGTGTGGAAGCCGTCCGACCAGGGCTGCTTGTTGCCCTGCTGCGTGCGCGTCATGTTCTTCTGGTTGCGCGGGTCTGCGGGCGGGGGAGGGGGAGGAGAGGCAGGAGGTGGTGGTAACGTGTTCTGCTTGCAGGCATCAGCAGGGAGTGCGTGCACGCGCACAACATGCCCAGGAAAGCGCAGGGCTCTGTACCACATGTGCTGCCTGGCTCAAACGCATCCCATGCCCACTTCATAAGGACCCCCACCACCCACCGGAGCCGCCAAAGTGCAGTCCCTGTGTGATCTTCTTCATGTCGTTTATACTCTCCATGACGTCGATCTGCACGTAAGGTCAGCCGGCAACTAATGACGCGAGGTGCAGAAGGGCTGGTGCTCCACAAAGCATTGCTTCCAAGCGACGGCGCTAGCACGCTGTGCTCACTGCAACTTGAGCAACCGCAGCCATTGAGGTAACCCATTGTGGGCTGCAGACAGCCCAGGAGGCCCTGACCCCAAGTACCGCACCTCTCCGCTGGCCGCCCACACGCCATACTTGAGCTCCGTGGGGAACATCCAGAAGGCGGGCTGCACCAGGGGAGGACAGTCAAATAGCGGCTGAATCTGAGCAGCACCGCAGGAAAAACGCGACTCCTTCTGCCCCGGCGCACACAGGCAACCTCTCATGCACATAAATGCCACGTGCCAAGCATGGGCAGGAATCGGGGACGGCACACCTCCAGCCCCGCTTACCCAGAGGCCCTGGCCGGGCGCCGGCAGCTGCATGCGCGCCTCCACATGTACAGTTGTGAAGGTCGTGCCGTCCGCTAACTGCATGGAACACGAGGTGAGCATTGGCACAGGCTGGTTAGCCGAAACAAGGCATAGTTGGCACCACCAGCCGCAAGGTTGGAGGGCTCCATCAAGCATGCAATGGCAACCAGGGCATCAACCTAACCCCTCTGCCCTGCCTCACCTGCATGCCAGGGTAGAAGCTGGCGTGCTGCTTGGTGTTGATCCGTCCGCTTGTGTAGCTGTTGCCGTCCTGCAGCACAGGCGCATGGAGAAGCGAATGCCTGCTGAGCAAGCATGGCAGTAAGCCATGGATTGCACTGGTAGGCCACTTACAGCTACGCACATGCAGGTTAATGCACCGAACTGAGCAGCCCCAGCCTTCTGGCTTCTGTTGGCTGACACCGACAACTGCCAACCCAACCTGCACGCACCTTGAGGGCAGTAATGTACAGGTTGCCGCCTGCCACCCGCACATTGGCCACATTGTCTGTGTAGGCCTGCGGCATGTGGCGGCAACGGCGCAGCCGGACTCAAGGCGAATGCAAAGGTTGTCAAGGCACACGCGTCGGCACCAGACAGCCACCTGACCTGCAAAGCTGGTAGGGCACTGTCTATGCCACGACCCTGCCAGCTGGCAACTACAAAAGGCACAGCAGCAGCGGCTGCGCACCTGGAGCTCGTTGTTGCCCCAGCCCCACTCCCCGTTCCCAAGGTCGTAGCTCCACTTGTTGCGGTCCAGGCTGCTGCCCTCAAAGTTGTCCCACCTGCGGGTCGGTGGCACGGCCATGTGCAGAGAGGTGAGCAGCAGCTTGATTGCATGCAGGTCGCTGCATCCCATTGCAGTGGGGGAACGTCACGCAGGACAAGCCGGCGCCAGCAGCCTTCAGACAGACCAGAAGGGCTTGCAGCGTGCAGTCTGCATGCCAGCACATGTGCAGGCTTCCTGTTCAGCTTCTTGCTTACCATATGGCCTGCGCCCCGGCCGGCACCCAGGGCGGGTTCTCACTCGGCACCGGCAGCGGGCCTGCGGCAGGGGCGGTTGAATAGCGCTGGCTATTGGAGGCAAAAATGCGTCCAGCTGGCACGTACCAGCATGCAACAGCAAGGGCTGATCCGCTATAGAGTGCCTGCAGCGAGTGCTCTATCCATTCAACCAGCTCTCAGCGCAGGGGGCATGCCAGCGCACCCGTGTTGCCATCGCCGCCGCTGCCATCGCCGCCGCCGCCCGAATCGGGTTCTACTGGGTCGGGCGAAGGCGGCGGCGAGGAGCTGTCCTTGTTGCGGTTGTTCATCACCACCGCCATGGTCACCGACAGGCCCACCGCCGCGCAAATCTGCGGGCAGCTAGCACAGCACAGGCTGTGTGGGGTGCTGGGGATGGCCGCAAGCGCAGCATGAGGGCAGTGTGAAGACACGTGTGCGGCGCACAGCATGGCAGGCAGCGCAGCACAGCGGCGCACCAGCAGCAGGACGGTGGCGAGCCAGATGGCAAACTTGAAGTGGGTGCAGAATGAGCGGCCGCTGCCCTCCGCCCCCTCCTCATCGCTCCATGTCTTGTGTGCCTGCGGCCCCTTGACGGGCGAACCGCCGGCGCCTGGGGGTGCTGCTGGTGGCGGTCCCACAGGCGCCGGTGCCGGCCCGCTGGAGGCCATGTAGTAGGCGCTCGGCATGTGTCCGTTGGCCGTCACGGGGTGGCTGCCGCCGTACACGTTGGCACGGCTGCTGTGCTGGCTGCTCTGCCCGCTGCCGCCGCCGCTCGTGAGATGGGCCTGCAGCGGCGAGTGCTGCATGGGCGCAGCGTACTGCTGCCGCAGGTGCTGCTGCGGCGACTGGCCTGCCATGGCCGCTGGCTGACCTGGTGCTGCGGCCCAGGCAGCGCCCGATTACCTGCAGCAGTGGCAGGGCAGGCGCGCAGCGGTGCTTGGCGGCAGCTCGGGAGCGGCGGAAAGCTGCGGCGTGGAAGGGGGAGCAGGCGGGGCGGCGGGACAAGGCGCGTTTGGCCCGCGGCACGGCCCAGCGGAGGGGCCTTGCCTCCGCAAGTGCGCAGCAAGCGACAGCAGCGCCAGGAAGGCGCAGAGGTCAGCACATGGGGGCAGTTGAGCTCACCGCCTCTCCCACTGCGCTGCAGAAAGTTTGCAGTCTACCAGAAGCCGGCAAGGATGCTGACCGCGCGCTCGGCTGAGCAGATGGCGTGGTGCGCGTTGCCCGCCACAAACTTTGCGCTCTGACCGGGCTGCCTTGATGTTCCGCTGACCAAATGCAGTGGCTGGAATGCCCAGCAGCGCTCGGCCGGCCTCCGTGTCGGCGACATGCCTGCTAGGGTTCCGCAGCGCCACTGCCGCCTGCCGCCGCTGCCGTTTGGACCGACTTGGGTTGCCGTCGTCCTGCCCCAAGGCCTCGCAGCCCTACACATTCACCCAGCAACTGTCACAGCTGCGCTCAGCACTTCTGGACTTGAATCGGGCTATACTGCATGCTCGTGGAGCTGGGCAAAACGCTGTTTATTTTTTAGCCATGGCACTTCATGTTGCCTTTGGCAGGCCTGTCCTGCCCGATTTGCTGATGCCCGGTGTAGCGTGGCTCAAGCTATCATCACCAGCAGCAGGTAACCTGCCCCACGTCTCTGACGCTGTGGGTTGGCATGGGGTGCAAGCCAGCTTGCCGCAGCGACCGCATCTTGACATTTGCATCCGGGACGTTTGCAGGAGGCGGCGTATGCATGCAGGTGCGCCGTGCCCCGGCTGCAGGCTGGTGGTGCTCCATGCGGCACCAGAAGCGTTTTTACTTACGATAATGACTTTTGAGGGGGTAAACCCTTGTAACTTCTCTGGGAAGGGGTGCGCCTGCACATCAAATCTCAGGGATGCCGCGGCGGACCTGCCGCGGCAGCTGCCGCCACATGCAAGTGACCGCCCGGCAAGCTCACTCTATCCGGTGCCCATCGTCAATCGACGCCGCGGCGAGGCAAGCTAGTCCCGCCCTCGCCTGCGGCTTGCCGCCTTTGCCTTACGCTCCACCGCGTCCCGCACTCATGAGCCGCGCCGCCGGGGCGCTACTGGCCCTGCTGGCCTGCCTGGCAGGTGAGCAGCCCGCATTGGGGGCTCAGACGGCGCCGGGCGAGCGGGGCAGTGTCAGCCTCATGGCTCAGGGCGCCGGGCGGCAGCCGAGCGGCGGCACGGCCCGGCACATGCAGCCGGGGATCCGCCATCCCTGTCGCCCTCATGCACCCGCCCTGGCACATACCTCCATGCTTGAAATTCGCGTCCTGCCCCTGCATACTGCAGGCGCAGCAGGCGCTGCCACCGGCCGCTCACCGCTCGGCACTGTCACCGCGCGCATGGCGCCCGTCAAGCCGATCCGCGCATATCCCCCATCCAACAGCCCCACAACAGCAGTGGCCTACGGCAACGCAGTTACCAGCCGCGCCAAGCACCCGTACGCAACCATCCCGTGAGCTGGGGGCGGGCAAGCGTGGCTCTTGCCGCTGCTGCGCATGCCGCCGTGAGCGCGATCGCAGCAATCGCACCTGCATGTATCCCGGCGGATTCGGCGAAAGAGCAAAGCTCCTGCTGGCTTGCATGCCCACACACCACCCTGCCCCTAATATGCTGCTCATACTGCTCCTGCTGCAGATGGTGGGTGCGCAGCGACGGCACTTGGTTCATGTGTGGAGCCACGCTGGTCAGCTCGCGCGTCGTGATCACTGCAGCCCATGTGAGCCGCGCAGGCCGGGGGGCCGCAAACTTTGGCTGCAGATGGCAGCAAAGCAAAGCTGTCTGGCGGCAGGCTACGAGAGCTGCTGCCCTACTCATTGGCGATCAAGTCTTTGGGCAGATGCATGCAGCCTGCCCAGGCAAGCCTGGCATCCGTCACGTGTTGCCCCACCCTGAACCACATGCTCCGCCCCCTGATGCGTGCAGTGCATCGATGACAGCTGGGGGGCGCCCACGCACGTCACCATTGGCATGCTGAGCTGGTCGGACTCGGCGAGCACTTACCAGAAGGTCGCAGTGCAGGTGGGCTCAAGTTGGTAGGGTTCAGTCGCAATTGCAGTCGGATGGCGGGTACAGTGCAATGATTCCTCTGTGGTCCTCATGCGCCTCAGCTACCTGTGTGCCCTCCTGCAGAGCGCCACACGGCATCCACAGTACAACCCAAACACCCTGGATAATGACATCGCCATCATCGTGCTGAAGAGCGCGGCCAACATCACGAAGACCCCCCCGGCGGTGCTGCCCGCGGTGAACCTCAGCCTGGAGAAGAAGAAGCTCGTGGTTGCTGGCTACGGCACAACAGAGGATGGGGTGGTTGCCCGGGTGCTCAAGTGAGTGTGCAGTCACTTGGCGAGAGCGTGTTGAAGCAGAATGCAGGGAAAGAGGCAGCAAGGTCAGCCGAGTGGGAAAGTGGTGCAAGCCGCCCAGCAACGCTGTGCTTTTGCGCCTTCAGCGCCAGTGCCACAAGCGCCGCTTGTTGCGCCCTTGGTCTGCGCAGGGAGGCCAGCCTGCCGTACATCAACAAGAACACCTGCAAGACCAATGCACGCACCACCTACTATCTCAACATTCCGGTGACGGACAGGATGATGTGCGCCGGTGAGCAGCACATGTTGCCGCTCAGTTGGAGGATGCCTGCCGCACCTGCTTCGGCAGCATGGGCAGCCCGGATTTGTTGTGCCATCCTTGCTGCTCTGTGCTCTGGCCACATGGACGCACAGCTCTTTGCCCTGTCCGTCAGCCAGGCAAGATAAGGTCTCACTCGGCACTGTTCGGATTTGATGGATATGCGCTTACCCCTCCGTGCTGCAGGCGGCGCCAAGACCACCAGCGGCACCGCCTACTACGATGCGTGCCCCGGCGACTCGGGCGGCCCCCTGATCTACCAGGTGAGCAGCCGTCCCTCGGCCCAGTTGGCATGCCAGATGCTGTTGACTCTACGCTGCATATGTCTCTGTGACACGCAATAGAAGCCGACTTCTGACTGCTGAAACGTGGCCCAAGCGGCCCTGGTAGCTGCACGAGCCCCTGCGCCACCCCCTGGGCCTGTGACCTTCTCATGGCCATCTGCAACCTGTGCTGCAGGCCAGCAGCACCGCTGCCAAGCAGCTTGTGGGCGTGGTTTCATGGGGCCTGGACCTTCCTTGCGGGTGGGTGGGAGGCTGGTCGGCATTGCAGCAGTCCGGGGGGCGCTAACGCTGCCGCCGGAGGTATCACCCAATTGCAGCCCTTTCCAGGTTGTCCAGC